>Ga0326763_1000002_pt1 | contig 121586 bp, 115 predicted proteins | sample NORPS_P_FD_207671 | JGI IMG/M metagenome (GOLD analysis project Ga0326763, IMG submission 207671) | Hot spring water microbial communities from Norris Geyser Basin, Yellowstone National Park, WY, United States - NOR.PS_P | ecosystem: Environmental > Aquatic > Thermal springs > Unclassified...
GATGCGGGCGTTGGCTTTGCGGCTTCGGCCGGGCTAGCAGGCCCCATGCGCGCCCTCCTGATCCGCGATCTCTCCCGATCCGTCGCGCGCCCCGGGGCGGCGCTCCTCGCGCTGATTTTCTACCTGCTGGTCGCTGCCTTCACCCCCTTCGCGCTGGGACCGGATCGCGCGCTCCTGACGCGCGTCGCGCCGGGCATCCTGTGGATCGCCGCGCTGCTTGCCGCGCTGATGCCGGTGCCGACCTTGTTCGCCGAGGACATGGCCGATGGCACGCTCGATCAGCTGGCGATGCGTGCCGTCCCCGCCGAGAGCGTCGCGGCGGCGCGCTTCGTCGCGCATTGGCTGTCGCTCGGCCTGCCGCTGTTGGCGGCGACGCCGATCGCTGCGGCGATCATGGCGCTGCCGGGGGAGAGCCTGCCGCGCGTGATCGCCAGCCTCGCGCTCGGGGCGCCGGGGCTGGCGGGGCTGGGAATCATCGCCGGCGCGCTGACCGGGCAGGCGCGCAGCGGCGCGGCGCTTGCGGCGCTGGTCGCGCTGCCGCTCGCGACGCCGATCCTGATCTTCGGCGCTGGCATGGCGGGCGGCAACGGTGCGGGCGCGGCGAAGCTGCTCGCTGCCTCCAGCCTGTTCGTGGCAGCGCTCGCGCCGTTCGCTGCAGGTGCAGCAATCAAGGCGGCGCGCGAGTAACGGCACGGTTGCGGCCGTTGCGGCGGCACCACATCTGATGCTAGTCATTCACAATCGAGCGCGTGAAGGCGGAACAGCATGTTCGTCCATACGAAGGAACAGATTGCGACGGCCCGCGCCGCCCGGCAGCTTTACGGCAGTTGGGACGGGGTCCGCCGCGCCGCGGCGTCCGAAACCGGCGACGTCTTGCGCGTCCTCGTGGTCCCGGCCGCGCCAGCCAAGGAACATCTGAAGTCCGCCCGCCCGGTCCGCGCTGGAGCGTCTGACCGCGCATGAGCCCCAGCCTCGGGCTGGTCTTCGCGCTGTTCCTGCTCGCACCCGGCCTCGGCTTCTTCGCCGGGCTTTATCTTCGCGGCCAGCGCGCGGGCATCCACGCGGCGCCGCCGCCGCCAAGCTCGTTCACCGCGCTCGCAGTCGTTGGTCTGTCCGCGCTCGCTGCGCACACCGTCGGCGCGCTGAGCCTCAGCGCCGTGCGAGCGCCGCAAGGCACCGGTCCCGGCGCAGCCGCGCTGCGCTTCTACGAAACCGCGGCGTCGCTGGCCGAGCACGGACCGCACGGCACGGCCTCGGTCGCCGGCTTCCTGCTGTTCCTGTCGGCGCTGACGCTCGCCAGCTGGATCGCCGGGTGGGCTGCCCACCGCCTCGCACCCGCCAAGGGCCTGCTCTACGGCTGGCTTGCCGACATGGAGGACGCGGTCGGCGGCGAGGGCGGGCGGTTCGTGATCGCCTACGTGCTCTCGACGATCGAAAACGATGGCGTCCGGCTCGGCTACCAGGGGCTGTTGCGCAACATCATTCTCGATAGCGAACGCGAGATCCGCTCGCTGGTGCTGGTGGATGTCGACCGGTTCACGCACAGTCTGACGAAACGCGGGCAGGTCATCACGCGCGCGATCGAGCGCGATCCGCTGAACCTGTTGAAGCTGGAGCGCGAGGACATCGCGAACGCGGTGTTCGAAGTCTTCGAGTTCGGCGCGCCGGACCGTGTCAGCGCGGCCGACCATGGCGCTCTGGGCGGGCTGGTCCGGCTTGCGCGCGGTGGGGCGTGAACGCGAAAAGCCCCGCCGCGGGCTGGCCGGGCGGGGCTTTGTCGAGATCGCGGGCTTAAGCCGCTGGCGCCGTTAGGCGGCCTGGCGCGCCGCGCCCTCGATCTGCTGCGGCTGCGCCTGGTTGACGTTCGCCGCGGCCTGGCCGGTGCCGCCGATCGCGATGCGGCGCGGCTTCATCGCCTCGGGCACCTCGCGCTTCAGTTCGATCGTCAGCAAGCCGTCGCGCAGGTCGGCGCTGTGCACGACGATATAGTCGGCAAGCTCAAAGCGCCGCTCGAACGCGCGGGCGGCGATGCCGCGGTGCAGCCACTGGCGCTCGCCGTTCTCCTCGGCCTTGCGGCCCGTGACGATCAGCGTCGCGTTCTGGCTGGTGATCTCGATCTCGTCGGGACGGAAGCCCGCGACCGCGATCGCGATCCGGAATTGGTCGTCGCCGGTCTTCTCGATGTCGAACGGGGGATAGCCCTCAGCACCGCCCTGGTTGACGTTCCGCTCCAGCATATCGAACAGCCGGTCGAAGCCGATCATCTGGCGGCGATAGGGGGTGAAATCGAAAGCACGCATGAGTAGTCCTCCGGTTGAATGAGCAACTATTCTTGATCTGGGCCCGCCGCATTGGCGGCGCCCGCCGTACCAAGCCCGTAAGGCGCTCGGCACGGCGCTGATCTGGGAGGCGCACTGCCTGCGTCAAGAGGTCCGTATGGGGGTTGCCCATCGGGGCGGGATGCGGGCTACAACAGGTCTCCACGCTCTCCCCGTGAAAGGGCCGGAATGCGCCGTCTCGCCTGCCTTGTTGCCGTTCTGTTCCTGTCCGCAGCGCCTGCGCTCGCGCAGGCGCCCGCGCCCTCGCGCGAGGAGATCGAGGCGGTCGGAGCGCTCGCGCAGCGCCTCGACGCGCTGGTGAAGGGCGGCGACCGAGCGGCCGCGGCCGCGGCGATCGAAAAGGCGCTTGCCGACACGCCCGATCCCGGGGCCGCGCGCGGGCTGATCCTCACGTTCAAGAGCCAGCTGCTCGCGAGCGGCGGCGACGTGAAGGGTGCGCGCGAGGCGCTGGAGCCCGCCGTGCTGATGTTGCCCAACGCCAACGACCTCAAGGTGACGCTCGCCGCGCTCCAGGTCTCCGCGGGCGACGGCAATGCAGCGGCCGAAACGCTCATTTCGCTCGGCGCGCAGAACCCGAAGGCGGTCATGAGGGTCGACTCGCGGCTGGTCGGAGCAATCCTCCAGGAAACGCGCACCAAGAGCCCAGAGGCTGCGTTCAACCTGAAGCTGGTGCTGCTGCAATCGGGCTATACCGGCGGCTACGGGCCCGAAGGGCTGGACGACATGCGCGCTTCGGTCGTCGAGGGGCTGGCGACGCGCAACCGTCTGGACGAGGCGCAGCCGATCGCCGCCGAGCTGCGCAACCCCAACCAGATGGCGAAGCTGGCGGTCGACCGGCGGTTCGAACGGCTGTGGCCGTCGCTGGAAAGCCGGGGCGGCCCGGGCTTCAAGACCGCGATCGCCGGCTGGGCCGAAGCGACCGCCGCTACATCGAAGGCGGACCCGAACAACATGAAGGCGCTCGCCGCAGCGATGCAGGCGCTGCGCTATGCGGGGAAGCCCGCCGACGCGGCAGCGCTCGCGAAGCCGGTGCTCGATGATCCGAAGCGCATCGCTGCCGCCCCCGCCGACGCGGGCTGGGTGATCGGCCTCGCAGCGGTAGCGTATGCCGAGGCGGGCGATGTCGCGGGCGGCGAGCAGGCGTTCGCGCTGCTAGACCCCTACGATCCGCTGAAGGACGGCGAGCTGATCGGCCCGCGCATCAACCAGGCGCTGATGCTGCTGTCCTTCGCGACGCCCGAGCGCGCGCTGACCGTCGCGCGTAGCCTCGCGCCCGCAGCGAGGACCGCGGCGAACGACTATGGGCGCGGCTATCTGACCTTCGTCGAGGCGTGCTCGCTGCACCGGCTCGGCCGCGGGCCGGAGGCTGCTTCGCGGCTGGCCGAACAGCCCAAGCTGTCCGTCGACAACCGCCGAGCGTGGTTCGGCACGCAGCTGTGCCTCGACCGCCCGCAGGCCGAGGACGCGATGATCGCCTGGCTCGCCGACCCGCAGGAGCGCGGCGACGCACTGCTGCAGTTCCAGCGGCTCGACCTCGCCACCGCTCCGGCCTTCGAGAAGCAGATGGCCGAGCGGCTGGAGCGCCTCGCCGCGCGCCCGCGCCTCAAGGCCGAGCTCGCGCGCGTCGGCCGCGTGATCCGCATCGCCGCGCCCTATACCGCCTTCTGAGCCGACCGGAGACCGGCGCGCTTGCCGCCCGGCGGGCGCGCGGGTTAGGCGGTCGGCGCAACGCCTGAGCGCGCGAGAGGATGACGACCGATGGCCGATCAGGGGTTCAGCCCGCCGCACAACGGCGCGAACGAAAGCGAGACCGCCCATTCGCTCCATCGCTTCGGGCAGGTGGTGCTGGTGCTGCAGGGCGGCGGTGCCCTCGGTGCCTATCATGGCGGCGTCTATGAAGCGCTGCATCTGGCGGGGGTGGAGCCCGACTGGATCGTCGGCACCTCGATCGGCGCGATCAACGGCGGCCTGATCGCGGGCAACGCCAAGGACGTGCGGCTTGAGCGGATCAAGCGCTTCTGGAAGCTGATCGAATATGAGTGGCCGTTGCAGGCGGCCCGCTGGTTCCCATTCGTCGGCCAATCGACCGCCAACCTGCTGACGATCGTCGGCGGCAATCCCGAGTTCTTCAAGCCCAACCCCTACGCCCCGTTCGCTTTGCGGACGCAGACCGAACCCGAGCACGCGTCCTTCTACAGCGTCGAGCCGCTGCGCCGGACGCTGCACAGACTGATCGACGCCGATATGTTCAGCCGCTGGCCGACGCGGCTGACGGTGGGCGCCGCGAAGGTGACCACAAGCGAGATGGTCTACTTCGATTCGGCGGAGATCCCGCTGCGGGTCGACCACATCGTCGCGTCGGGCGCGCTGCCGCCGGCGTTTCCGCCGGTGCGCATCGACGGCACGCTCTATTGGGATGGCGGCATCGTTTCGAACACGCCGCTCGATATCGTGCTCGACGAGCATCGCCGCCGCCCGGTGCTGGTGATCGAGGTGCAGCTGTGGGACGCCGAAGGGCCCGAGCCGCGCACGATCATGGAAGGGCTGATGCGCGAGAAGGACATCCGCTTCTCCAGTCGCGCCGAAACATCGATCATGCGCGCGAAGGAGCTGCACCGCGTGCGCATGATGGTGTCGAAGCTGCTGAAGCGGCTGCCGCCCGAGGACATGGTGGAGCCCGAACTGCTGCGCATCGCGTCGGAGGGGATGGACGAGGTGATGCACGTCGTCCGCCTGCTGGCGCCGCGGCTGTCCTACGACGACCAGACCAAGGACATCGATTTCAGCCAGGACGGCATCGCCCAGCGCTGGGCCGCGGGTCTGCGCGACATGACCGAGGTGCTGAAGGCCGAGCCGTGGAACATCTGCGGCGACGAGATGGAGGGCATCGTCCTTCACGAGGCCCATGCCGGCGAGGTGATGGAAACCCGCTGAGCGCTGGACTCGGTTCCTCCCCCACGTTCGGCGCGGGCGGGGCAGGACGGTGAAGGCGCGCGGCGGCTGGCGTTGCAGACCGTGGGCGGCGCTCACCACCGCTGTGCCACACCGCGACCGCCGAAGCCCTCAAACACCCCGCTGCGCGGGGCGGCCCCGGCCGAGATCGGGGAGAAGCATTCAGCCCGAAGCACCCGGAGGTTAACCCCGTTCGTCGACGGAACTCGCGCGTTCGGCGGCACGAACGGCGGCGGACGAGCGTGGGTGGCAGCGGTCGAGCTGGCGTGGCGGGCGGCCGGGCGGCAGCGCACAGAGCCGGGGCCGGACACACCCCGGCACCGAAACACCCCACGACCCCGCTTTCAGGAGACCCCGCCATGTCGATCCGTTCACTCGCGGCAGCCATTGCGCTGACCATCGTCACCACCGCAGCCGCGACTGCTCCCGCGCTCGCCCAGACCGGTGAGGCGAGGACCACCTACGTCCGCACCGGCGACCTTGATCTGGCGACCGACAGCGGCCGCACCACGCTCGATCGCCGCATCAAGCGCGCGGCGAACGCGGTGTGCGACTTTGGCACCAGCAGGACGATCGACCTGGTTGCCGCTGCCGACGAGTGCCGCCGCGCGGCGCTCAAGAGCGGTCGCGCGCAAGCTCAGCGCGTCATCGTCTCGGCCGCGCAGCCTCGCCTCGCGCTCGCCGGAGGCGGCGCCTGACACCCGATCCCCAGCCAGACCCTCACCACCCCTGACCAGGCTGGGTCACTGCCCCCGGAGCCCCGACGCGCGGCTCCGGGGGTCTGTTTCGTCCGACGCTACGTGCGCGCGCCGCACCAGCCGGGCAGGTGCGCCGCGTCCGTACCGTGCGCGAGATGCTCGGCCCGCGCGACGGCCGTGTCCCAGTCATCGACGCTCACCCGGCGGCGCAGGAAATCGGCCCACAGGAACTCGGCGAACGGCGTCAGGTCTTTCGCAAAGCCGCCGCGGCGCCTCAGTTCGCCCGCGAGGCTGCGACAAGGATCGTCCTCCAGGTCGGCGATGCGCTTGGGGATCGCGTGGATCGCCTGGCGCGTGCCCGCTGCGTCATAGGGGTGGCTCCAGCCCTTCATGTCCATGACGACCCAGAACTCGTCGCGCGCCAGCCCCGACAGGTCGGCGACGACCGACACCGCCAGTTTATCGACGCCCTCGTCGTGCAGCGCGCGGGCGAGGTGGTGATGGTCGATCAGATACAGCCGCTCCTTTGGTCCGCGCACCACCGGCACCGTATGTCGGCCCAGCCACTTCGCGGCCTTGCGCCCATGCTCGGCGCGCCACTCGGCGCGTTTGGCTGCCACCTCGCGCAGCCCGACGCTCATTTGCGTCGGCCGCAGCTTCGACAGGCGAACGGCTTCAAGGATCGGCGCAGGCTTTGTCATGGAAGCGTCATAGAGCGGCGCGCACCCGCACGGCAACGCCGGTTGCACCTGCGCGGCGGCTGCGGCAGGTTCCAATGCATGGCGGTCAACTGCTCCGACGCGTACGACGACAGCAACGTGTTCGCCCGCATCCTGCGCGGCGAACTGCCCGCGGCGAAGGTCTTCGAGGACGACCACGTCCTTGCCTTCCGCGACATCCGCCCGCTCGCGCCCGTGCACGTGCTCGTCATCCCCAAGGGCGCCTATGTCAGCCTCGCCGACTTCAGCGCGAAGGCGGGTGACGCCGAAATCGCGGGCTTCCTGCGTGCGGTCGGCACGGTTGCGCGCGAGCTGGGGCTGGAGGAGCCAGGCTACCGCGTGCTGATGAACGCCGGCCGCTTCGGCGGGCAGGAGGTGCCGCATCTCCACGCGCACATCTTCTCGGGCCGCGCGCTGGGCCCGATGCTCGCATAGCGGCCGCGCGTTTTCGGGGGGCGTCCGTCGCTCGCGCGAGCGGGCGCGAGAGGTTGGCCCGGCGCGGTGGGCATTCGCCCCGTCCCGCCGGCGCTGCCGGCCCTCGCCACGTCCCGCCGGCGATCGTGCGGACCAGCCGGGGCTTGACCGCGAGCGGGCTTCCCGCGCATCGCTTGCCGGATACGCCCGGAGAGACGCAGGCAAGCGGCGGGGCGAGAGGGACTGAACGGACATCATGATCTTCGGCCGAGTGAAACCGCTCGACGCAATCCTCGCGACGGCGTCGAAGAAAAGCCTGAAGCGCAGCCTGGGCGCGTTCGATCTGACGATGCTGGGCATCGGCGGCATTATCGGCACCGGTATCTTCGTTCTGACCGCGGAAGCGGCTCAGAAAGCCGGCCCGGGGATGATTGTCAGCTTTGTGATCGCGGCGTTCGTCTGCGGCGTCGCGGCTCTGTGCTATGCCGAGATTTCGGCGATGATCCCAGTGGCCGGATCGGCCTACACCTACGCCTACGCAACCTTCGGCGAGTTTTTCGCCTGGATCGTCGGATGGGCATTGGTGCTGGAATATGCGGTGGCGGCCTCCGCCGTCGCGGTCGGCTGGTCGGGCTATATCGTCGGCGTGCTCGATCATTTGCTGGGCGTAACGATTCCGAAACAGTTTACGAGCGGGCCCTATGCGGGCGGCATCATCAATCTGCCCGCCGTGTTCATCGCGATCGTCGTCACGCTGCTGCTGATCCGCGGCACCAAAGAAAGCGCGACGATCAACGCGGTGCTGGTGGCGATCAAGGTGGCGGCGCTGGCGCTGTTTGTCGCGCTGGCGGTGCCGCTACTGAACGGAGTGAACTTCCAGCCCTTTTCGCCGCTGGGCGTGACGGGTTCGGACAACATGGCGATCGGCACCAACGGTATCATCGGTGCCGCCTCGTCGATTTTCTTCGCGTTCGTCGGCTTCGACGCGGTGTCGACCGCAGCCGAGGAGACGCGGCGTCCGCAGCGCAACGTGCCGATCGGGCTGGTCGCAAGCCTCGTCATCTGCACGATCTTCTACATGCTGGTTGCCGCAGGCGTGATCGGTTCGGTCGGCGCGCAGCCGGTTTACGGCGCGGATGGCACGTGGCTGTCGCCCGGCTCGCCCGAGCTTGCGGCGCGCTGCGCTGCGCTGACGACGACGCCGGTCGTCTGCTCGAAGGAAGCGCTTGCGCACGTGCTGCGGCAGATCAACTATCCGGTCGCGGGCAACATCCTGGGCCTCGCGGCCGGCTTTGCGCTGCCGTCGGTGGTGCTGATGATGATGTTCGCGCAAACGCGCATCTTCTTCGTGATGAGCCGCGACGGCCTGCTGCCGGCAGCGCTGTCGAAGGTGCACCCGAAATACCGCACGCCGCATATCGTCACGATGGCGACGGGTGTGCTGGTAACGGTTGCCGCTGCGTTCTTCCCGGTGGGCAAGCTCGCGGACATCTCGAACGGCGGCACGCTCTGCGCGTTCCTGTTCGTGTCGATCGCGATCATGGTGCTGCGCCGCAGCGATCCGCACCGCCACCGCCCGTTCCGCACCCCCGCGGTCTGGGTCGTGGCGCCGATGGCGGCGATCGGCTGCCTGACGTTGTTCCTGTTCCTGGCACCCGACGCGAAGATGGTCTTCATCGGCTGGCTGCTCGCGGGGCTCGTCGTCTACTTCGCCTACAGCCGCAGCCACTCGAACGTCGCGCGCGGGATTGTCGAGCTTCCCGAGGCCGAGCTCGACGCGCCGCCGATCGGGGTGCCGCCGATGCCGAGCGCTCCGACGCCGGGGTACAAGCAGGCCTGAGGCGGCGGGCGGCGCGGGTCCGGGTTCAGTTTCGGACGGCGACGCTCCAAGCGGCCAGCGCGCGCTTCAGCGTGGGGATGGTAAGCAGCTTCTTGTGGAACACGCTGGCTGCGAGCGCGCCGGATACGTCGGCCTCAACAAACACGTTGCGGAAGTGCTCGGCCTCGCCTGCGCCACCGCTGGCCACGAGCGGCACGGTGCAGACCCCGCGGGCCGCTTTTAGCTGGCGGATGTCATAGCCGTGGCGAACGCCGTCCTCGTCCATGCAGTTCAAGACGATCTCGCCCGCTCCACGGTCCTGAGCCTGGGCGATCCAGTCCAGCGTGCGCCAGCCCGCGAAGCGTGAGGCGTGTTCGGAACCGGTATATTGGTGGACGCGCCAGTCGCCACCTTCCAACCGCGAGTCCACGCCGACGACGACGCACTGCGAACCAGCCACGCGTGCGATCTCGTCGATCAGTGCGGGGCGCTCCAGTGCTGGCGAGTTGATGCTGATCTTGTCGGCGCCAGCCTCAAGGCACTTCAGCGCCTGGTCGACCGAGCGGATCCCGCCCGCGACGCAGAACGGCACGTCGAGCGTTGCAGCGATCGCGCGGACCCAAGGGTAGTCGACCGTTCGGCCCGCGGGCGAGGCGGCGATGTCGTAGAACACGATCTCGTCGGCGCCGTCGGCCGCGTAGCGCGCGGCAAGTTCGGCGGCGTCGCCCATGTCCTCATGTCCGCGGAAGCGGACGCCTTTCACCACGCGGCCGCCGAGCACATCGAGGCAGGGGATGATCCGGCGGGCTAACACGCCAGCGCTTCCTCCAGCGTGAACGCGCCCTCGTACAGCGCGCGGCCCACGATCGCAGCGGCGGCGCTCGCCTCGCGCAGCGCCGTGAGGTCGGCGAGGCGGCCGACCCCGCCGCTGGCTTGCAGCTGGAGGTCCGGGCGGCGCGCGCGGATCGCGCGCATCAGCGGGAGGTTCGGCCCGGTCATCGCTCCGTCGCGCGCGACGTCGGTCACAAGCAGATGAAGCAGCGCGCCCGGCGGATAGCGGTCGAGCGCCGCCCACAGGCTGAGGCCCGAGCCTTGCGTCCAGCCGCGCAGCAGCACTTCGGGCTCTGGCCCTGCGGTGGAGACGTCGAGCGCGATCGTCAGCCGCTCGGGGCCGAGGTCGCTGAGCCAGCAAGCGACCGTGTCGGGCTCGCTCGCAGCGAGCGAACCGACAACGACCCGCGCCACCCCAGCCGCCAGCAGACTATCGACGTCGGCGCGCGACCGCACGCCGCCACCCGCTTGGATGCGCGCGTGCGACGCGAGGCTGGCGAGCGCCGCGGTCTGGCGCAGCGCACCGTCCCTTGCCCCGTCGAGATCGACGACATGGATCCATTCGGCGCCGACTGTCGCGAACGCACGGGCCTGCGCTTCCGGGTCGTCGCCATAGGCGGTCTCGGCATCGAAGCGGCCGTGGAGAAGTCGCACCACGCGCCCGCCGCATAGATCGATCGCAGGCAGGATCAGCATTGCAGTTCAAGGAAATTGCGCAGGATCCGCGCGCCGACGGGGCCGCTGCGTTCGGGGTGGAACTGCGCACCCAGCCGATTGCCGCACCCAGCGACTGCGGTGAATGCGCCGCCATAGTCGGCGGTGGCGAGCGAGTGCGCGCCCGGCGGCACGGCATAGCGGTGGACGAAATAGACGTGCGCTCCGGGCGCGACGCCGTCGAGCAGCGGATGGCCGGGCACGAAGTCGAGGCTGTTCCAGCCCATGTGCGGCACGGGGAGCTCCGGCGTGCCGGCGAGCGCTACGACACGACCGGGGATCAGCCCCAGGCACGCCGCCTCGCCCTCAGCGGTTTCGGAAAAGAGCAGCTGCATCCCCAGACACACGCCGAACAGCGGCCGCGGGAAAGTGCGCAGCGGGTCGACGAGGCCACGGCTCGCGAGGCGCTGCATCACGTAGGCCGCGTGGCCGACGCCGGGCAGGATGATGCGCTCCGCCTCGGCAATGGCGGCCGGGTCGGCGGTGAGCAGCGCGCGCACGCCCAACCGATCGAGCGCGAACAGCATCGACGCGGTGTTGGACGCGCCACAATCGACGACGGTAACGCTCACTCAGCTCCGCTCCGCAACGGGAAGGATGACGATGCGAAGCGTGGTGGAGCGGGCGCGCAGGCGAAGTCGGCGCTTTCCGTGCCGCCCCCTTCACCGGCGTCTCGGCGGAACCCTTCCCGGTGCCGGCGAAGATCGTGCCGGGCGTTCCTCACGCCAGCACGCCCTTCGTGCTTGGGACGCCGCCACCCTCGCGTGAGATGGCCATGCGCAGCGCGCGGCCGAATGCCTTGAAGCACGCTTCGATCTGATGGTGATCGTCCTCGCCGGTCACCGAAACGTGGATCGTCGCGCGCAACGCATCCGCGATCGAGCGGAACACGTGCGGAACCATCTCGGTTGGAAACGCGCCGATCATCGGCCGCGCGAAGCTGCCACTGAATCTCGCCAACGGCCGCCCCGAGAGGTCGAGGACGACGCTCGCCACCGCCTCGTCGAGGGGCGCGGCGAACCGCACGCTCTGTTGCTCCCCAAGCTCGGCTTGGGGAGGGGAACCGTCCTCCGCAGCAGGATGGCGCAGGGGCGCGTCGTTCGAACCGATTGCGCCGCGGTTGCCATCAAACCGGTCATCGGCTCGCGGCCCATCGAACCCGAAGCGCGCCACCCCGGCCCGGTCGCCCAGCGAAGCCCTCAGCGCCTCGCCCAGCGCGAGCGCACAGTCCTCGATCGTGTGGTGCGCCTCGATATGAAGATCGCCTTCGCAGCTCAGGCGCAGCGAGAACCCCCCATGCCGCGCCACCTGCTCCAGCATGTGGTCATAGAAGCCGACGCCCGTGGCGATCCGCACCGGCGTGCGCGCATCGAGATCGACCGAGCAGACGATCCGCGTCTCCTTCGTGTCACGCACCACCTCCGCCCGCCGCCCAGGTGCGCGGGCCTCAATGGATAGGCCCATGGCAGCGAGCAGCCGATCGTTCTCCTCGGGCGTACCAATGCCGACGCGCGCGTGGGTCCGAACTTGCGGCTCAAGCCCGCGCTCGGCCCCTTGCGTGACCTGCCACTGCGCCCGGATGCCAAACGTCTCGAACCGCTGCCTGTCCGCTCTTTCCAAGATCAGCCAGTTGCCATGGCTCGGCGCGCAGCCGAGTGCTGCTCGTAGCCGCTCGCGCTCGGCTTTCACGGCAGCGATCCGGTCGAGCACCGCGGCGATTCGCGAGGGATGTAGCGCCTGCTCCGCCAGTCGCACCACGGGCGTCGGCACCGGATTGGACAAGGCGACGCGCTCCAGCGCCGCGATCCGCTCCGAACCGGAGATGACCGCCCCAAGACACAGGCCCGCCAAGCCGTATGCCGGGCCAAGGCTGCGGTAGACGAACAGTCGGTCGCTCGATGCGGCGATCGGTGCGAGGCTGGCGCCGTGGTCGTCGGCATACTCGATCGCCGTTTCATCGACGTAGATCAGTCCGTCCGGCAGTTGGTCGGCGCGCACCACCGCTCCCGTTTCCACGGAGGGGGAGGACAGCAGCCGCAGCTGGGGTCCGTCATCGCCATCGGGGCCGCGCAACGACTGGACGATCGCATCCCTGGGATAGCTCCGTCCCACGACGGGCAGCACGCAATCGACCGGCACGCCATAGATTTCAGACATCCGTGCGCGCAGCGCAGCCGGCGGCTCAGGCCAGTGGCGCAGGTCCTCGCCGCCCGGCAGCAGCGGCGGCCACGGTGGCGGGACGTCGTAGGGCAGCTGGTCGATCACGCCCGCGCCTCCGCTGCGCGGGCATGCGCTTCGAGCCCCTCGGCGCGCGCCAGTGCTGCGGCTGGGGCGGCCAGCGTGCGGGCACCCGCGGCGGTTGCCCACTGCACCGCGAAGCTGGTCATGAAGCTCTGCACCGATACGCCCGACCATGCCCGCGCCGCGCCGCCGGTGGGCAGCACGTGGCTGGGGCCGGAGCAGTAGTCGCCGAACGTCTCCGCGCTGTCCGCGCCCGCGAAGACCGTCCCCGCCGACCGGATCAGCTTCACCCAGCCCTCGGGCTCGCGCACGTGGAGCGACAGGTGCTCCGCGGCATAGGCGTTGACGACCGTCAGCGCTTCCTCGCGCCCGCTCGTCACGATCGTGCGCGATGACGCCAGCGCCGCCTCGGCCAGCGCGCGGCGGGGCAGGGCGGCAAGCTGCGCGGCCACCTCGGCGGCGATCCGCTGCGCGACCCCGTCGCCGACCGCGACCAGCATCACCTGTGCGTCTGCATCGTGCTCCGCCTGGCTCAGCAGGTCTGCGGCAACGCGCGCCGGGTCGGCGCTGGCGTCGGCAACCACCATCAGCTCGCTCGGCCCCGCGGGCAGGTCGATCGCCGGGCCGCCCATCAACTCGGCCGCCTGGCGCTTGGCCTCCGCGACCCATGCGTTCCCGGGCCCGAAAATCTTGTCCGCACGTGGGAGCGCCGGTTGACCGTCCGCGGCGTCCAGACCGAACGTCAGCGCCGCCACCGCCTGCACTCCGCCGACCAGCCACAGCCGCTCGATGCCCGCCAGATGTGCTGCAAGCACGACCATCGGGTGTGTGCCGCCACCGCGCTGCGGAGGCGTCACCACGGTGATCGCCGGGCAACCAGCGATGCGCGCGGGGATGGCGAGATGCAAAAGCGTCGAGAACAGCGGCGCGGTCCCGCCCGGCACGTATAGGCCGACGCTGCCGATCGCGCGCCACTCCCGCCGCACCCATGCGCCGGACGCGACCTCGATCGCCGCGCTGTCGGCGGGCCGGATGGCTTCGTGATAGCGGCGGACATTGGCGGCCGCGAAGGCGAGCGCGGCGCGGTCAGCCGCGCTGACCGAGGCCTCGGCCGCGGCGACAGCAGCTGCGTCGATCTTGAGCGCGGTAGAGCGATGGCCGTCGAGCTCTGCGGCCCACATGTCGACAGCGGCCCGCCCGCGTGTGCCTACGTCGGCAATGATTTCCGCCACGCGCGCGCGGAGCGCAGCGTCGTCGGCGCGCAGCGGCCGGGCGAGCGCGGCGGCGCGCTCGGCGGGCGCGAGCGCCGACCAAGTTAGGGGAGTCATCGCCGCGCCCTAAGTGACGGAGACACCACCCTGGACGTGATCCGGTGGCTCGTCTCTGCGGCACCGAAGGCGCACGCGCGACCGGCGGGAAGGCAGTGGGATACCGGCTTTAGGCCAGGCTGACGGGGGGTGACGACCGGGACCATCGCGCTATCCCATCATCTTCTCGATCGGCAGCACCAGGATGGCGCTGGCGCCCGCCGCTTTCAGCCGGTCGAGCGTCTCCCAGAACACATTCTCCTGTGCGACTGCGTGGACGGCCACCTTGTCGCCGTCGCCCGCGAGCGGCGTCACCGTTGGCGCCCCCGCGCCGGGCAGGATCGCGATGATCTCGGGCAGCGCGGCGCGCGGCGCGTTCAGCAGGATGTATTTCGCGCCCGCACTCGCCACCACGCCAGCCACGCGGTCGACAAACAGCTCGGCGACATGCGCCAGCCCGGGCGCGGGCGGTTGGGGCGAGCGGATCAGCACCGCCTCGCTCTGGAACACGGTCGCCACGGCGCGCAGCCCGTTGGTCTCCAGCGTCACGCCGCTTTCGACCAGATCGCAGATCGCGTGCGCCACGCCGAGCCGCGGCGCGACCTCGACCGAACCCTTCATCCGCACGATTTCGGCCGCGACGCTTGCCTTGGCGAGCCAGCGGCCGAGGATGTTCGGATAGCTCGTCGCGATGCGCTTGCCGAACAGCTCCTCCGGCCCCGCCCAGCCGGTCCCTACGGGCACCGCGATCTTCAGCGTGCAGCGCCCCCAGCCGAGCTTCATCACCGGCTCCGGCGCCCGCGCCAGATGCGCGAAATCCTCGGCCAGCACATTCTCGCCAACGATCCCGAACGCTGCAACGCCGTCGACGACGAAGGTCGGGATATCGTCGTCGCGCACGCGCAGGACGTCGATTGGCTGGCCCTCGACGCGCGCCATCAGCTCCGATGCACCGCGCTGGACGCGCAGCCCCGCATCCTTCAGCAGCTCCATCGACCGGTCGGCCAGCCGCCCCGATTTCTGGACCGCGATGCGAAGGCGGCTCACGCGATACGCTCCTTCAGCCGGTCGAGCACCAGCCGGTAGCCGTGGTGCGGCGCGTCCTTCAGGAAGCGCGCGACGCGCACCACGGTCGTCGTGCTCGCGCCAGCCTCGCGCGCAATTTCGCGGTAGGACAATTTCCCGTGATCGAGCAGCTGCGCGACGCGCCACCGCTCATCAAGCGCGCGCAGCTCGGCCGGCGTCGTCAGATCGGCGAGAAAGCGCGCCGCCTCGTCGGGCGAGCGCAGCGCCAGCAGCGCTTCGGCAAGAGGAGTGGCGGTCATGGCTGTAACAGCGTGCTACTACGGTGATACGAAGCACGCAAGCTGTCAGGCTGAACATTCCGACGCTGGCGCCAAGCGGTTTAGGGGCGGACGATGGTCGGGGCGACTGGATTCGAACCAGCGACCCCCAGACCCCCAGTCTGATGCGCTACCAGGCTGCGCTACGCCCCGACCGAAGCGTTCGGTTAGCGGGCGTGCGGGCGCGACGCAACCCGCATTCAGCGGCGGGCGGCTGCCAACGCGTCGCGGAACCGCGGGTGCGCCAGGCCGATGAGCGCGCGCCGCCGCTCGGCGAGGCTGAGCCCGCGGAGGTCCGCGCAGCCATATTCGGTGACGATCATGTGCACGTCGTTGCGCGGCACCGTCACCGGCCCGGACAGCCGCGGCACGATGCGCGAGACGGTTCCGCCCGCGCCGGTGGCATGGCACGCGATGATCGACCGTCCTCCCGGCGACACGCCAGCGCCGCGTACGAAATCGAGCTGCCCGCCTGCCCCGCTATATTGGTGCCCGCCGATCCACTCCGAATTGCAGGCGCCGTGGATATCGATTTCCAGAGTCGCGTTGACCGAGAGCACGTTCAGATTTCTGCCAATCACCGACGGATCGTTGGTATAGTCGACGGGGTAGGCCGCGACTTGGGCATTAGCGTCGAGGAAGCGGTACAGGTCAGCGCCGCCCATCGCGAAGGTGAACACGCTCTGCCCGGCGTGGATCGCCTTGCGGCTGTTATCGACGACACCCGATTGCATCAGCCGCATCAGCCCGGGGGTCATCAGTTCGGTATGGATGCCGAGATGGCGATGGCCTGCGAGCGCCGCGCAGACCGCGTCGGGCACAGCCCCGATGCCCATCTGCAGGCAGTCGCCGTCGCGCGCCAACCCCGCGATGATCGCGCCAATGGCCAGGTCCTCGGGCCGGGGCGGCACGCTCGGCACCTCTACAAGCGGCGTGTCGACCTCGACGATCGCGCTCACGCGCTCCAGCGGGATATGGCAGTTCCCGCCGACGCGCGGCATGTTCGAATTGACTTCCAGGATGATGCGCTCGGCCCGTTCGGCGGCGCCCAGTGCATAATCGGTATTGGTCCCCAGGCTGAACCGGCCCTCGCCGTCCATCGGCGCGACGGTGGTGAGGAGCGTATCGACGCCGATCGCGTCGCGCAGCAGTTGCGGGACCGATCGGAACGCGGCCGGGATCAGGTCGACGGGATCGAGGCCGTCGGCCGCAGCGATCCGGTCCAGCGCGCGCTCGTTCGCGCCGTGGAAGAAGCTCATCGGGCGGATTCGGTCGCCCAGATCGGGCGCGAGCACGGTCGCCCCGGCGCTGGCGAAGGACAGCAGATAATAGAGCCGGTTGCCGTCGACTTCGCCCGCGCGGGCGCGGTCCGCAAGCGCGGTGAGCAGCGCCGACGGCTGCGCGACGCCGAGGCCGATCGCGATGCGCGCGACCGAGGGGATCAACGCCGCCGCGTCAGCCGCGCTGGTGACACGCGAGCGGTAGGCAGGCCTGTGCCGGGCTATTGCACGTGTCACACAACTCCCCGGCTCGCTCCGGGGCCGATGCTAGCCCGTATGCGTCAAGACACCAACGCGCGAGGCCGTGCCGAGCTTAGGCCGCGGCCGCGGCCGCCGTGGGCTGGGCCGCGACGGCCATCGTCTTCATGACCGCCCCCACCGCGTTCACCACGCTCGCAATGCGCACCGCGGCTTGGATCGCTTCGGTGCCGAGCCCGTGATCGCGCAACACCTTTTCGTGCGCGTCGATGCACATGCCGCAGCCGTTGATCGCGCTGACGGCAAGGCTCATCAGTTCGAAATCCACCTTGTCGATGCCCGGCGCGCCGATCACGTTCATGCGCAGCTTGGCAGGCATCCGAGCATAGTCCTTGTTCGCGGCGAGGTGCGTAAAGCGGTAATAGACGTTGTTCATCGCCATCACCGCGGCCGCCGCACGAGCGGCGTTGATCGCGGCGGGGCTGATCTTCGCTGCGCCCTCGGCCTCCGCCGCGGCCGCGAGCTCGGGCACGCCGCTCGCGTGTGCGCAGGCAATGACGGTGCCCCACTTCTGCTGGTCGCTCAGCAGCTGCTCGTTCAATAGCGAGCTGACATTCAGCCGCGCATCCTTGGCGTAATCAGGAAGCGTGCGGGCGAGTTCGGACAACGTCATCGTAGCCTCCATCAAACCACGTCGACCCGGCCCATGGCCGGACGCGGGTCACCTTTCCCAAACAGACCGTGCGGCCAGACGCCCCGCCCCGGACCGGGTCCGGGGCGGGGACACTTCGGTGCGGGCATCACGCTGCGGGGCGCAGCACCTCCTGGCCTTCCTGCCAGTTGCAGGGGCACAGTTCGTCGGTCTGTAGCGCGTCGAGCACGCGCAGCGTCTCTTGCGGGTTGCGGCCGACGTTCAGGCCGTTGACCATCACGTGCTGGATCGTGCCTTCGGGATCGACGATGAACGTCGCGCGCAGCGCCACCCCCTCGTCCTTGTCGAGGATGCCTAGCGCGCGGCTCAGCTCCTGCTTGTTGTCGGCGACCCACGGAAAGTCGGCCTTGGCAAGGCTCTCGTCACTGCGGCGCCACGCAAAGTGCACGTGCGCGGTATCGGTCGACGCGCCGATCAGCTGTGCGTCGCGGTCCGCGAAGTCTTGCGCCAGATCGGCATAGCCGACGATCTCGGTCGGGCATACGAAGGTGAAATCCTTCGGCCAGAAGAACAGCACCTTCCACTTGCCTGGAAATGCGTCGCTAAGATTGATCGTCTCGCCGTTGGGCAGCGCGGTCGTCCCCTGCTGCACGGGAACCGTCACGTTGGGCAGCTTGTCACCGATGGTCAACATCGTCGTTCTCCTGTTGCTTTGGTGGGTGGACCGCGTCGGGCAACGCGAAGCAGTCTGCAGCAAGACAGATGGATGCGTCGTCCACGCCGGTCAAATTGAGTTTTCCGAACGCCTTGATCGGCGTTATCGATTGCGGATCCCCGATGATCCTCCCGACGCTGAAGCAGCTTGAGTATCTGACCGCGCTCGCCGGCGCCGGCCATTTCGGCCGCGCGGCTGCGGTCGCGAACGTCACCCAGTCGACGCTCAGCGCCGGGATCGCCGAGCTTGAGCGGCTTTTGGGCGTGCAATTGGTCGAGCGCGGTGCGCGGTCGATTCGCTTCACGCCCGCTGGCGAGGCGGTGCTGGCGCGCGCCCACCGCGTGCTGCGCGAGGCGGAGGAGTTGACCGCGGCCGCAAAGGCAAGCGCCAAGCCGCTCTCCGGCCCCTTACGGCTCGGTGTCATCCCCACGATCGCGCCGTTCCTGCTGCCGCGTGTGCTGCCGAAGCTCCGAGCGGCCTACCCCGATCTCAAGCTCTACTTGCGCGAGGAGACGAGCGCTGCTGCCTGCCAGGCGCTGACGCGTGGGCAGCTCGACGCGGTGCTGCTGGCACTCCCCTACGCCTGCGGCGGCGTTGACGTGGAACCGTTGTTCGATGACGCGTTCCAAGTCGCGTTCTCCGAGGGCGCGCTCGATGGGCCGCCGCCGTTCGTCCGCCCCGATGACCTGGCGCCAGAGAGCCTGCTGCTGCTGGAGGACGGCCATTGCCTCCGAGACCAGGCGCTCGCGGCGTGCGGGCGCCCCGAACTCAGGGCCGATGCGTCGATCGTCGGCACATCGCTCCACACGCTGATCCAGATGGTCGATGGCGGGCTGGGACTGACGCTTGTGCCGCAAATGGCGATCGATGCTGGCGTGCTGGCCGGCACGCGCGTTCAGGTGCGCCCGCTCGCGGCAAAGAACGCCAAGCGCGTCATTGCGCTCATCTGGCGCAGCTCCAGCCCGCGCGCGGCGGAGTTCCGGATGCTCGCACAAGTGCTGCGCGACGTGGGGCGCTAGGCGGGCGCGCTACTCGCTGTGCAGCGCGCGGATCGGCGCGAGCACGAACGCCGCCAATACCGACAGCAGCACCCCGGCAAGCGTCCACGCCATCCACGCGCGCGCCTGCCAGATCGAAGCGGGACGGGGAGGGGGCGATGGCTGGGGTGGCACCGGGAGCAGCACTTGGACACTCATAGCGCCGGAATCGAGTGAAACTAGGGCCGACGCCGCCTCGGCGGAAATATTTGTTGCCCGATCGTCAACGAAGCGCCAAGCGTGACGATGCGCGCAGTCAACGCGACTGGTCGCTCCCCATCGGTGGGCCAATCGGAACCGATAACCACTGCCGCCCAACACCGTTCACTTCGGATGAAGGTGTCGGACCCATGTCATTCGGTCGTCACAGAACGATGTCATCAAGCACCGATCTTACTCAAAGGAAAGTCTGATGCGGGCTCGACTGGCCACCATAGCGCTGCTTGTTTCGGCTCCGGCATTCGGTGCCACGGTCCGCGTTGCTGATCCTGCCGATCTCGTGCAGAATGACGGGCTGCAGTTCCGCACCACCGACCGCGTGATCAACGGTGTCGTCAATCCCGGCATCCCGCTCAATCAGGTGCAGACCTTCCAGACGGGGTCGCCCACCAGCTGTGGCATCGCACAGGGACCGCGCCTGGCGGGCCTGTTCCGGGTCGACGGCACATTCGATGCAACCGATCCGCTCTACGAAGGGCGGCTGCTGACCGGCAGCGCGGCTGGCGATTACGTCGCGCCGGGCGACACCTTCGCGGGCTCGCTTCCCGCCACGGGGCCTGCCGACAGCAGCTGCTTTCTGTCCCTCAGCCGCAGGGGATCAAGCGTCACCTCGGCGCAGATCGTGCCACTCTCGCCCAACCTGCGCTATCTCGGCTGGTATTGGGGCAGCATCGACCCGTACAACTTCGTGAATACGATTACGCAGAACGGCACGGGCATCCAGTTCACCACCGGCGGCGGCGCAAGCATTGGCAATACGCAGGGCTTCACCGGCCAACAGCTGACGACCGCGCTGGGTCTGCAGCCGTTCGGCAGCTATTTCATCGAGTTCCGCTTTACCGCAGCCGAAGCCGCCAATCTGGACGGCGGCGCGATCCAGCTGCAGAACCTGCGCATCCCGGCGTTCGAGCTTGACAACATCACGGGCTCGACGAGCACGACGGTCGGCTCGCAGTCGTTTGGCGAGCTCGGCGCTACGCTCGCAAACCTGATCGACGAGCCCGAGCGGGATCTGGTCGCCGCGCCCACGCCGGCAGCGGCTGCGCTGTTCGGCCTGGGCCTGCTGGGCCTCGCCGCGCGCCGACGTCGCGCTCGCTAGGCGGCGTGGTCCGTCCGGCAATCGTGCCGGACGGATCAGCGCCCCGGCTTAAAGGATATATTTCGACAGATCGCTGTCGCCTGCGATCTCGCTCAGCTGGCCGCGCACGTAAGCCGCGTCGATTGTCATCGTCGCTCCGGCACGCTCGTCGGCGTCGAAGCTCACGTCCTCCAGAAGCTTCTCCATCACCGTCTGCAGCCGTCGCGCGCCGATATTTTCCACGCGCTCGTTCACGTCGGCAGCGATCTGCGCGATCGCGTCGATCGCATCGGCCGTGAAGTCGATGCGCAGCCCCTCCGCTCCCAGCAGCGCGGTATATTGGGTGATGAGGCTCGCCTGCGTATCGGTCAGAATGCGCCGGAAGTCGTCAACGGTCAGCGCTTTGAGTTCGACGCGGATCGGCAACCGCCCCTGCAGCTCGGGCAGCAGGTCGCTCGGCTTGGCGACGTGGAACGCGCCTGAGGCGATGAACAGGATATAGTCGGTCTTAACCGGCCCGTACTTCGTCGCAACCGTCGTCCCTTCGATCAGCGGCAGCAGGTCGCGCTGCACGCCCTCGCGGCTGACGCTGCCGCCGCGCACGTCGCTGACCGCAATCTTGTCGACCTCGTCCAGGAACACGATGCCGTTCTGCTCGGCGGATTGGACCGCGGCTCGCGCGATGTCTTCGTTATCTAGCCGCTTGTCGGCTTCTTCGTTGACCAGCGCCTCCCACGCCGCCGGAACTTTCATTTTCCGCCGCTTGGTCTGGTTGCGGCCCATCGCCTTGCCCAGCACGTCGCCCAGATTGATCATGCCCACCTGGCCGGGCTGCATTCCGGGCAGATCGAGGTTGGCGAGCGGGTTGGAGCTGTCTTCCAGCTCCAGCTCGATCTCGCGGTCATCGAGGTGGCCAGCCTTGAACCGTTCGCGGAAGGCGGCGCGCGTCGCTTCGCTGGCGTCCTTGCCTGTCAGCGCATCGAGCAGCCGCTTCATCGCCGACTCCTCGGCCGCGTCCTCCACCGCGGCGCGGCGCTGATCGCGCACCAGCCGGATCGCTTCCTCGACCAGATCGCGAATGATTGAATCGACGTCGCGGCCGACATAGCCGACCTCGGTGAACTTCGTCGCCTCGATCTTCAGGAATGGCGCATCGGCCAGCTTCGCCAGACGGCGGCTGATCTCGGTTTTGCCGACGCCCGTCGGGCCGATCATCAGGATATTTTTGGGGGTGATCTCGTCGCGCAGCTCGGCGGAGAGCTGCTGCCGGCGCCAGCGGTTGCGCAGCGCCACGGCCACCGCGCGCTTGGCGTCGCCCTGGCCGACGATGTGCCGGTCCAGCGCGGCGACTACCGCCTTGGGAGTCAGGCCTGCGGTGCCCTGCGGCGTCGACGCGGAGTCGATCTTCAATGCTGCGGCGGCGCTCATTTGGCTTCGATGCTTTCCAGCGTGATGGTTTCGTTCGTGTAGATGCACACGTCGGCTGCGATCTTCATCGCCCTGCGGCAAATCTCTTCAGCCGAAAGTTCGGTATTGTCCGCGAGCGCAATCGCCGCGGACAGGGCGTAATTGCCGCCGCTGCCGATCGCTGCGACGCCGCCCGCGGGCTCCAGCACGTCGCCCGCGCCGGTCAGCACGAAGGTCTCCGACGCGTCGGCGACGATCATCTGCGCTTCGAGGCGGCGGAGGTAGCGGTCCGTGCGCCAGTCCTTTGCCAGCTCGACGGCTGCGCGCTTCAGCTGGCCGGGAAAGCGTTCGAGCTTCGCCTCCAGCCGGTCGAACAGGGTGAACGCGTCGGCGGTCGATCCGGCGAACCCGCCAATCACCTCGGCTTTGCCGCCGAGGCGGCGCACTTTCCTTGCATTCGGCTTGATGACGGTGGCGCCCAGCGTCACCTGCCCGTCGCCAGCGATCACCACGCGGTCGGGGCGGCGCACGGCGAGAATCGTGGTGCCGTGCCAAAGTTGGTTGTCGGTCATTCCTGTCCTTGAAGGTCGCCCAACCGATGAGTGGGCGTTCGCAAGGAACGATGTAGGAACCCGGCAAGCCGCCGCAATCACTTGCGCCGGGGAGGGGCACTGGCTGGGGCGCCTGGATTCGAACCAGGGAATGGCGGTACCAAAAACCGCTGCCTTACCGCTTGGCTACGCCCCACCATGGCGGGAGGATGGCCGCCTAGCGCTGCCCAACGGTGCACGCAATGCGTTGGCGAGCCGCGGCACGATCTCGGGCTCAAAGTCGCCGCGCCGCACCGTCAGCACCAGCACCGCTGCGTAGACGGGCACGCCGAGCACCAACAGCACGGGCGCCAGGCGCGGCTGCCACAAGGCGATCGCACTCGGCACGATGACGAGCGACATATAGACGACGAGGCCGAGCGGCCAGCCGAAGCGATAGGCGATGTGATGGTGCAGATGATCGCGGTCGGCCCGGAAGGGTGAATGACCCCTCAGGCGGCGGGAGACGATCAGGCGCAGCGTGTCATAGACCGGCACCGCGAACAGCAGCGCCAGCTGGCCCGCATCGAAGCGCGCGAAACCGTGGTTGTAGACGTAGATCGCCAGCAGCCCGCACAGCGCCGAAAGGCCGTAGCTGCCCCCGTCGCCCAAAAACAGCTTGCCGCTGAGATTGAACTCCAGCGCCACGAGCAGCCCCGCGGCAAAGGCAGCGAAGACGGGATCGAGGAAGCGCGGCGCGTTGGCCCACAGCACCAGCGCCCAGACGAGCGACATCGAGATGACGATGCCGTTCTTGCCGTCCGCCATGTTGACTGCGTTCAGCAGCCCGGCGAGGCACACGATCGAAAAGACAATGCCCCAGAGGCCGGGCATCAGGATCAGCGGCCAGCCTTCGAATAGCAGGAAGGAGACGCGGAAATCGGGCGCGTAGAGCGCGACCGCGCTGAACACGGTGAGGCTGAACAGCAGCCGCAGCCGTGGCCCCAGGCCAAGCCGGTCGTCGGCCATCCCCGTCAGCAGCAGCGCGCCGACGGCGAACGCCAGCCACGCGAGGTGCGACGACACGAAGGGCGAGCCATCGAGCCCGCCGCGCACCCACAGCGCGACGGCGAGCACCGGCGGCAGCACCGCGAGCCCGCCGACGAGCGGCGTCACCTGCGTGTGCAGCTTGCGGCCGCCCTCCGGATCCGGCCAATCGAGCAGCCCCAGTCCGCGCCCGATCCTGTTCGATAAGAGGCAGACGCCCAGCGCCCAGAGCATGGCGACGGCGGCGGCCCAGATGCTGAACGACGTCGACGGAACCTCCAAGCCGCGCGCCCGGCGGTCCCGTTGCTCCGAAAGAGCCGCCCGGCTATCTGCCGCCCGTGCCAGCAGCAGCTGGCCAGGGAGCAATCCCGTCTAGGCAGGTTTGGGGCAGCGGGGAACAGCCTTCATGTCGATTCTCGTGACCGGGGTGGCCGGGTTCATCGGCTATCACGTTGCCGAGCGGCTGCTCGCGCGCGGCGACGCGGTCGTCGGCATCGACAATCTGAACGACTATTACTCGCCCCAGCTGAAGCGCGACCGGCTGGCGCGGCTGACGGAGCGGTCCGGATTCCGCTTCGCGCAAGTGGACTTCGCCGACCAGGCGCAGTTGCTGGCGGCGCTCAACGGTGTCGATCTGCGCGCGATCGTGCATCTCGGCGCGCAGGCGGGTGTACGCTACAGCCTCAGTCATCCACATGCGTATGTACAATCGAACCTCGTCGGACATCTGAACCTGATCGAGGTCGGCCGTCATCGCGGCGTCGAGCATCTGGTCTACGCGTCGTCGTCTTCGGTCTATGGATCGAACACTAAACTGCCCTTTGCAGTTGAGGACCGGGTGGATCATCCAATCTCGCTCTATGCCGCCACCAAAAAGGCAGACGAGCTGATGAGCGAGACCTACGCGCATCTGTATCGCATGCCGCAGACGGGTCTGCGTTTCTTCACGGTCTATGGCCCGTGGGGTCGGCCCGACATGGCTATGTGGCTGTTCACCGACGCGATCCTGTCCGGCCGTCCGATAAACGTGTTCGGCGAAGGCCGGATGCGCCGCGACTTCACTTACATCGACGACATCGTAACCGGGGTCGTCGCCTGTCTAGATAACCCACCCGCCGACGACAACGCGCCCAAAGCAGGCGGCAGCCGCGGACCGCATAGACTGTACAATATCGGCAATCACCGTTCCGAGGATTTGATGCGCATGATCGGCCTGATCGAGGCCGAATGCGGGCGAGCGGCCGAGAAGCGGCTGCTGCCGATGCAGCCCGGCGACGTGCGCGACACATTCGCGGACATCTCGGCGATTTCAGGCGACCTCGGCTTCCAGCCGACCACTGCGATCGACGACGGCGTGCCGCGGTTCGTGCGCTGGTTCCGGGACTATACCGGCAAGTGAGCCGCTACGGGCTGTGGGCGCTGATCGGGCCCGCAAGCTGGCCGATCTGGTGCCTGATCGCGGGAACCTTCGTGCTGTGGCTGAAATCGGCCCGTGTCCGCTTCGCCCGGCGCGCGCTCGGCGCGGCACTGCTGCTGGTGTTGGTGATTTACGTTCTGCCCGCCGGCGACCTGCTGATGCGACCGCTGGAGGCGCGGTATCCGGCGCTGCCGCTCCGGGCGGTGCGCGGCACCGACATCGTGATGCTGGCGGGCGGCGAGCGGTTGGGAGAATCGGCTGCGAGTGGACAGCCCAATTATGGTGAGCATGGCGAGCGGATGACCGAGGCCGCCGCGCTGGCGCAGGCACTGCCCCAGGCGCGGCTGTGGGCGGTGGGGGGCATCCGTCGGCACCGGAGCGAGAAGTTCGACGCCGACTGGACCGCGCTCGCGTGGCTGAGGCTGGGCGTGGCTCCGGACCGGATCGTGCGCGTGACGGATACGCTTGATACCTGCGGTAATGCCGCCGGGGTGGCTGCGCGCCTGCCGCGGGGAGCGCGGCTGATCCTAGTCACGTCTGCCTTCCACATGCCACGCGCGATGGCGTGCTTCCATGCGGTCGGGCTGGAGCCGGTGCCGTTTCCGGTCGATTGGCAATCGCAGTCGTTCGATCCGTCCGACCCAGCCATGATGGACGTCTCGACAAACGCGCGCCGGTTCAGCGAGGCGACGCACGAATATGTCGGCTTGGTCTATTACCGCCTCAGCGGGCGGACGCGCGAGCTCTGGCCGAGGGCGGCCCGCTAAAGCGACCAGCGGCGGAGGCCGGGCAGATCCTGCCGACGCCAAACGCCCTTGATGTCCGCCAGCAGCCCGTCGGGTTTCAGGATTCCGCTCAGTTCCGCGTGGCCGAGCGCGCGGTAGACCGCGTGCGGAACGGCCGCGACCACGGCGTCATAGCGACGATCGAGCGCCTGCGCGTCGAGCGTCAGGCCATATTCGTGACGCGCTTCGGCTGGGTCGGCAAGCGGATCGTGGACGGTGACGGTGTGGCCGATCCATTCGAGCCTCCGGATCACGTCGACCACGCGGCTGTTGCGCAGATCGGGCACGTCCTCCTTGAAGGTGAGACCGAGCACCAGCACGTCGCCCGCGCGGCCAAGTTGGCCGTGTACCTGATCGGCTACCCAAGCGCCCATGCCATCGTTGATCGATCGGCCCGCCAGGATCACGCGCGGCAGATGCCCAAGTTGCTGCGCGCGGTAACTCAAGTAATAAGGATCGACCCCGATGCAGTGACCGCCAACGAGGCCGGGCTGGAACTTCAGGAAGTTCCATTTGGTCGCCGCGGCATCCAGCACATCAAAAACCGACAGACCCATCTTGCAGAAAATCTGTGTGATCTCGTTGATGAACGCGATGTTGATATCGCGTTGGGCATTCTCGATCACCTTGGCGGCTTCGGCCGCTTTGATCGATGCGGCGCGGAACACCCCGCCCGACGTCACCGCGCCGTATAAAGCGGCCAGCTTCTCAACGACGAGTGGGTTCTCGCCCGAGATGACCTTGATAATACGGTCGACCGTATGCTCGCGGTCGCCCGGGTTGATGCGCTCGGGGCTGTAACCCAGAAAGAAGTCCACGCCGCGCCGTGTGCCGGAGAGGCGCTCGATCTCGGGCCCGCAGATTTCCTCCGTCACACCCGGGTACACCGTCGATTCATAGACGACAATCTGGCCCGAACCGGGCTCGATCACGCTGGAAACCGCCCGCGTGGCACTCATAACCGGCCGTAAGTCGGGCTGATTGGCCTCGTCCACCGGGGTTGGAACAGTGACGATCAGGACCTGCGCCCCACGCGCGGCGGCGATGTCGGTCGAGTAGGCGAGTGCGCTCGCCATTAGCGTCGGCTCGTCGATCTCGCGCGTGCGGTCGTAGCCACGCTGCAACTCGGCGACGCGGCCGGCGTCGATATCGATGCCGATTGTTTCGAAGCGCTTGGCGAGCGCGACGGCGAGGGGCAGTCCGACATAGCCCAAGCCGATGACGGCAACGCGCCCGATTTCCCGCTCCACCTGCAAGCCCCCGTGTTACCGCCCTGAATCGCCCTAGCGCGTCGCGAGGATCGCGAGCGTGGCCACCGACGAGATGAACGAGCTGAGGATCGTTCCGATGTCGCGCGCCACGTCGAGCCCGTAGAGCGGATCGATATTCTTGGGAACAATGATCGTGCTGCCCGGCGGCGGCGCGTACGTGCTGATCCGCCCGAAGCGCTGGCGCACTGGCTGCGCGGCGCCGTTCGGCAGGACGACGAACGCGCGGCGATTGTCGGCGCTGCGACGGAAGCCGCCCGACTGGCGCAGATAGTCGCCAACGGTTTTGCCCTCCACGAACTGCAGTGCGCCCGGGTTGGCGACGTCGCCCAACGCCAGCACGTAGTTCGGTAGCTTCGGCACGAACAGGAAATCGCCGGCTTCCAGCACCGTATCGAGATCGGGCCGCAGCTGGAGCACGCGCGGGTCGGCTTCGACAACCACGCGACCCTGCGCCTCGACATTGTTCAGCTGCTGGACGAATTGCCCGGCTGCTAGGAGCGAATCGCCGTTGCCCTGCGTCCGCCGTGCCGAGATCGACACCAGCGCTTCGTTGAGCTCGCGTGCCGAGCGGCGGAAGCCCTCCTGCTGCGCCTCGCGCACGCTGCGACGCGTGAAGACCGATCCATAAGGGTAGGCGAATGGGGTCAGGCCACCTGCACGCGCGATCAGTTCGGACAGACGCTCACCCTTGCGGATCACATACAGGCCCGGTCGCGACACCTCGCCCGAGAGCAGCACAGAGCCGGGCTCGAAAGCGGGCGTTGCGATCGTGAATCGGATGTCATCGCCCCGGTTGAGCACGAGTCCGGGCAGCGTTCCATCCGGCCCGGCCGTGATGCGGGACTGGACCGCGGCACCGTTCTCCACGCGCACGACATCGGCCGCCAAACCAACCGGATCGCCGAGCAGCCCCTCGGCAAGGCTGGCGAGCGTGGCTGCGGGCGTTGGCCCCGCGACGGGATACGCGCCCGGGCGGCGGACCGAACCACCAACGCTCACCGCGTGCTCGATTAGCACCGGCAGCAGCTCGGGCTCCTCCTGGAACACAGCGGGGCACAGCGCCGGGTCGGGCGATTCGTCGGCCGGCCGAGGTTCTGCCGAGGGTGCGGGGGTTTGGCCGACCTGCTGCCTTGCCACGCCGGTCTGGCCCTGCTGCGCCTGTGCCGACTGACCGTTCCCGAACGTCGCCGCGCGCGACACGCCGGCCGCGTCGCTCGGCGCGCGCTGCGAAAGGCTGCGCGCGACGTTCGCGACCTCGCCCGTGCGCGTCTGAAAGCTGCCACGTGTGACGGTGATGTAGCGCTGGCTCTGCGTGTCGCGGACCAGTTGCTCCAGCCGTGAAAGGCCGCGACAGCTGGGCGTGGGGTTGGGCTGGCCGAGCACGATGTTTCGCACCGCCGGATCGTTCAAGAATGCGACGTCAGATCGGCTGAGAACGTAGAGCCGGTCCTCGTCCGAAAGCGCGACGTCGCCGCCACCGCCCAGCGCGCGGGAAAGATCGACGACTTGGAAGCGCCGCGCTCCGGTGACAGCATCGCGCGTCAGGCGGACGGCGGCTTGCAGGTAGGTGTCAGGCAGCAGCTCACCGACCGAGCCGATCAGCGCGCGGACGGTCGAGGCGACAGTCAGAGGACGGGGACCGGGATCTTGCACATAACCGCGCAGCAGCACACGCCCGGCAACGCCGCCGACGCTGCCGGTATAAACCTGGAAGGCATCGCCCGCGAGCAGCAAGGTCGACGGGCTGGCCCGCAGCAGCACTTCCTGTCCGTTCGATGCGATACGGCTGATCGTAAGGTCCTGCCCGCGTGGCCGCAGCGACCCGCCCGCATAGGCAAGCGCCGTGGCGACGGTGGTGCTGCCGCGCACTTCATAAATGCCGGGCCGCGCTACGCCCCCCGCAACAGCGATTGTGCCGCCGATGACCGGCACGATGATCCGGTCACCCTCGCTCAACCGCACCGAAGGCGGCGCACCGATACCGAGCAGGCCGTAGAGATCGACGGTGCGCGAGCTACCTCCGCGGACGATCCGAACGCTCCGCAGCGAGCCCGATTTCCGCACTCCCCCCGCCTGCGCGAGCGCGGCGGTAATGTCCGAGAGCGACGTGACTTGGTACTGACCCGGTCGTACCACCTCGCCGCCGACGAACACCGAGACCGCGCGCACCGAGCCGACCGAAAGATCGACAGTGGTGCCAAGCAGCGTGCGCCGCGTTGCGGCCGCCAGTTCGCGTTCGACCGAGCCGACCGTGCGGCCCGCGGCGCGGACCGGCGGAAGCTCGCCGACGATCAGCCGCCCCTCCCGGTCGACGCGCGCGGTCTGCGTGCGGTTGGTGGCGCCACGGAAGCTGACGACCAACTCGTCTCCAACGCCGAGCACATAGCCGCCACCGAGCGATCCGGTCAGCGCGCCCGCGCCTGAGCCCGCGCTGCCGGAGCGGAACAGGTCATAGCCGAATTGCGTCAGCCGCGGCTGGCCGGTGCGCTGGCGGAACTCACGTTCGATGGGGGAAGCGGGTTCAATCTGCTCGAGCTCGACGCGCGAGCGGGCGCGCAACACCTCGATCTCCTCAGGCGTCAGCTCGCGCGTGGTGCGCGGCGGCAGAACCTGGCCATTGCCGCCAGTGCGAGCCGCATCCAGCTGGTCCGATCCGCTACCCGCTTGGCCGCTGCCCAACTGCTGCTGCAGGCGTTGCAGCGTGGCGGCATCGACCTGCGCAGCGGCCATGCGCGGCGCAGCGATGAACAGCGCGGCGCACATCAGGGCCGGCGCGAGCCGTCGTAGCATTCTCAGCAAAACAGCTTCCCGAAAAGGGCGTTGGCCTGGGTGGCGGGTGCTTAGGTTCGCGCCATCCGCGCGTCAATCAGCGAGCGTGCCGCTCCGCCAGGTTGGCGAGCACCGCGCGGTCGGCACGCGCCAGTACGCCCATCTCGCCCGAGACCAGCTGGGAGTCCGCATGCGTCTGCGACTCCGCAATGGAGCCAGTACCCTGCGAGCCGAATGCGGGCAGGACCGCCAGGGCGGCCGCCAACCCGATCGATCGCTTGCGAACACTCATTACGTCACCTCTGTGCACTTTTGCGGGCAGCTTCCGGACGTGAACAACCGCCCACACGGCATTGAAATATCAGATCAACTTGCGAATGTCGAAACTAGCCACCGCGCCAGATGGTCCACCCGTCTCAACGGTTGCCGATCACGCCACGTGAAACTGCCACATAATCTTCACGCAATTGACGCGACAACGCCCCCACTTCAAACCGCCAGGGCCCGATTTCGGAAATCGGCGTCACTTCGGCTGCCGAACCGGTAAGAAATGCTTGCTCAAAGCTTTCTAACTCCTCCGGCCAGACCTCACGTTCAACGACATCAATGCCGCGCTTGCGTGCAAGTTCCATGACGGTGCGGCGCGTGATGCCATCGAGGAAGCAATCGGGCGTGGGTGTTATCAATTGGCCACTACGAACGAAGAAGATGTTGGCCCCCGTCGCCTCGGCGACGCGACCGCGCCAATCGAACATCAGCGCGTCGTTATAGCCTGCGTTCTCGGCCTCGTGCTTTGACAATGTGCAGATCATGTACAGGCCCGCTGCCTTGGACGCTGTGGGCGCGGTGTAGGGCGCGGGGCGGCGCCAGCGGGCGATATTGAGCCGCAGGCCACGCTCGATCACGTCGTCGCCAAAATAGGCGCCCCAGTACCAGCAGGCGATCGCGAGGTGCGGTTTGGTGCGCTGCGCCGCAACGCCCATCTGCTCGGATCCGCGCCAGGCGATCGGGCGCATGTAGGCGTTTTCCAGCCCGTTCGCCTTCAGCGTCTCCATGCACGCGGCGTCGATCTGCTCGCGCGTCCAGGGGATTTCAAAGCCGAGTATGCGCGCGCTATTGATCAGGCGCTGGCTGTGTTCGGACAACTTGAAGATCGTGCCGCAATAAGCGCGCTGACCTTCGAACACAGCGCTCGCATAATGCATCGCGTGCGTCAGGACGTGGACGTTCGCCTCGCGCCAGGGAACCAGCTTGCCATCGAACCAGATCCAGCCGTCGCGGTTGTCAAAAGTGGGTTCGACCACGGCGTTCACCCCAAGCGCTCTTGATGTTGCAGTGCAGCACGTAGAGCGCGGGACGTGAAAGTCAAACCGCGGCGGCTGACGACCCTTCCAAGAATACTGAATCCAGCTCGGGTTCGGAGCCGATTTTGAGGGTCCGGCCCGCCCAGCGTTCGGCCAATCCCAGTCGAGCGTCGAGGCGGCGCATCGTCTGGCCGAGGTCAGGGTCGTCGTCGCTGAGCCAGACCAGGCCAGTGTCTGCGAGGATCGCTGCCACCGCGTTCACGCGGGCGAAGCCGCCAAGTCCTTGCGTCGGCACTCCAGCCGCGCCCGCCATCCGCGCAGCCGCGCGGCCGACCAGCGTGGCCATCGCCAGCGCAAGACCCGGCGCGGTCCGCGCCTCGCCGAGCAGCCGGGAATGCGCGGCACGGGCGGGGGCGAGCGCATCAAAGCGCGCCATGATCAGATCGAACAGACGGTCGCGTGGAGTTGCGGTGCTGTCGGGCGTGCCTGCGCTCTCCAGCGCGGCGTGGTCCGCGGCGTCGGCCATGCGTTCCAGCGCGCGCCAGGGGTCGGCTGCGACGGCGGCCGTGTCGGCCAGCGATAGCCCACCCGCCACCGCCGCGTCGGCCAGCGTGCCGCGCGTCCAGCCGCGCTCGGCCCACGCGCTTGCCCATCCGATCAGTGCTTGATGCATCAGGCCACCTCCCGGCCGAGTTCAGCCGAGCGGCGCGCTGCCGCCCGGATCGTATCGCGCATCAAGGTGGAGAGCGCGCCGGTCCCGTCCAAGACCTCCAGCCCCGCCTGCGTCATGCCGTTCGGGCTGGTGACCTCGGCGCGGAGCTCGGAGAGGGCACGGCCATCGAGCAGCGCCAGCATGCCCGAGCCCGCGATCGTCTCCAGCGCCAGCCGGTCAGCGAGCTCGGGCGGCAGTCCGGCGACGCGGCCACCGGCGCCCAGCGCTTCGATAAAGCGAAAGAGGAACGCGGGAGCGCTTGCCGAAACCGCGCTCGCTGCATCCATGTCGGCCTCGCTCACCTGATGCGTGCGGCCGAGCGCACCCATCAGCGCCGCCGCCGCATCGTGGTCGGCTTGCGTCGCGCCCGCGCCCGCGGTCAGCAGGGTGACACCCAGGCCGACGCGCACCGCGGTGTTGGGCAGCGCCCGGATCAAGCGTGCACCGCGGAGCCGCTCGCCGAGCGTCGACAGTGTGGCCCCCGCCAGCACCGACACCACCAGGACGCTCTCGACATAGGGGCCGAGCGCCTGCGCGGCTTCGGCAAGCTTTTGCGGCTTGACAGCGAGCACGATGACCGACGGGCGGGGCAGATCGGGCGCCGGCGCTGGCGCATAGGCGACGCCGCCGGGCAGCTCGCTCGGCGAGGGGTTGATCGCGGTCACTCTCTGCGGCCGCAGCCCCGCCTTCAGCCACCCCGCGAGCATCGCCTGGCCCAGCTTGCCGCACCCGACGAGCCAGATCGGCCCAATCCCGGAGAGATCGGTCATGGGACGGTTCCTTCCCAAAGCATGCCGCAAGCGCAAGCCAGCGCCGCGGGCCGTCGCGCTATTCCGTAGTGTTAGGCTTCGCCTGCGACGTCGATCAGCGCAGCCGCGAGCGCCTGGCGGGCGTCGTGCGCGCCTCCGATCACGAACTGAAACGCTGGGTAATACCGGTCGCACTCGTCGAGCGCAGCGTCGATCAGCGCCTCGGCCTCTGCAGGATCAAGCGAAGCGTCGGCCTCATCCTCCTCGCGGCCGCGCGGCAGCACGGCGGCGTGGCGGAAGAGGAGCTGGCCATCGTTCGACCACAGGTCGAAATGGCCGAGCCAAAGCTGCTCGTTGACGCGGCCGGCCAGCTCGTAAGCCGCAGCACGCCGCTCCTCGGGCACCGACAGGCCGGTAAGCGCGACGACCTGGAGCACGCTGTCCTCGTCGCGCCACAGCGCACGAAGCTCGTACGTGCCCCACGCGCACTCGACCGATGCGACGATCTCCTCGTCGCCGTGGCGCTCGCACGCCCAGCCGCTGCGGGTGAAATGCGCTTCCAAAATGTCGATCGGCGCGCCCGGCGCGGCCTCGTGCTCGAACTCGAGCTGGAGCAGGTCGTCGGCGCTCAAGCTATGGGATCCGTCGCGGGTTGGGCGGGCGCAGCGCCGCCGCGCATGGCGGCGAGCTCGGCCTTCAGCGCTTCCACCTCGGCGCGCGCGGTCGCGGCCATCTCGCGCACCGCGTCAAACTCCTCGCGGGTGACGAGGTCGCCGCCGACCCAGTCGCGCAGCTTGTCGCGGAACTGCTGCTCAAGCTCGCGGCCCATGCCCGCAAGCGTGCCCATCGCACCGGTGGTCACCTTGGCGAGATCGTCAAAAAACTGGTTCTGGCCTTGCATCCGTTCAGACCCTTGCCTTCCGGGCGGATAGCCCGACAGTCGCCGCATATAGGGCCACCGCCCGCGGACTCCTAGCGCCCGCGCTCGGCGGCCAGCAGGAACTCCCGATTTCCTTGTGGACCGGTGATCGGGCTTGGCTCGATCCCCAGAACGTTCCACCCCTGCGCTACCATCCAGCCAGCAACTTCGGCGCAGACGCGGGCATGGACGGCCTCATTGCGCACAACGCCCTTGGGCGCCTCGGCCGGCCCGGCTTCGAACTGCGGCTTGATCAGCGCCACCACCCGCGCGTCGGCGCCCGCGAGCGCAAGCGGCGCGGCAAGCACCGTGCGCAGACCGATGAACGATGCGTCGCAGACGATCAGGCCGATGGGGAGCGGGACCTGCGCGCGGGTCAAGTGGCGGGCGTTGGTCTTTTCCAGCACCGTCACGCGCGGATCGGTGCGCAGCTTCTGATCGAGCTGGCCGTAGCCCACGTCGACCGCGAACACGCGCGCTGCTCCGCGGGTCAGCGCGACGTCGGTGAAGCCGCCGGTCGACGCGCCGATATCGAGTACGGTGAGGCCGCCGAGGTCGGTCCAGCCGAAATGCTGCAGCGCGTGCTCCAGCTTGACCCCACCGCGGCTGACCCACGGATGATCGCGGCCCTTGACGGTCAGCGCGGCATCGGCCGCTAGCTGCTCGCCCGCCTTGGCCACCCGCCGCTCGCCCGCAAATACCAGTCCCGCCAGGATCAGTGCCTGCGCCCGCGCGCCGCTTTCTGCGAGGCCGCGGTCAACGAGCAGCCGATCAGCGCGGATCTTGGCCATCACGACCTGCATATCGCGCTTCCCCGATTTGGGGAGGGGTCGAGCGAGGGATCGATGGCCCATGACCTCGCTTCTTGGCACACCAGCGGCGGCACGGTGATCGGCACCACCCCGGCGACCAGCGTGACCGGCTCCTTCGGCGGGATGCATGGTTCGCCCAAAGTCGTCGCGTCGGGAGCGGGCTGTTCCCCTCGATCGGCACGGTTGCCCCCGCCTTCAGCATCCCCGCCCTTGCCGAACGGGCGGCGGCGCGCATGATCGCGCATCTGGGAGAGTTCGATGGCTGACCAGCCCATGCCTGCCACCACCCGCCGCGGCGCACTTGCCGCGCTGGGGCTGATGCCGTTCCTGTTCGATGGCACGCTGCGCGAGGCGACCGCCGCGGAGGCGAAGGCGGGCGGCGCCGCATACCGCGTGCTGAACGCCGGCGAGGTGCGCGCGCTGGAAGCGTTCGGCGAGGTGCTGCTGCCCGGCGCGCGGGCGGCCGGCGTCGCGCACTATGTCGATGCGCAGCTGGCGCGCCCGCCTGCCGATTCGCTGCTGATGCTGCGCTATCTGGACGTGCCGCCGCCCTATGACGGGTTCTACAAGGCGGGGCTGGCTGCGCTCGACAAGCACGCGGGGGGATCGTTCGCCGCTTTCGCTCCGGACAAGGCGGCCGAGCTGGTGCGCGCGCTCAGCGCCGCGCCCGCGCCCGACTGGGCAGGGCCGCCATCGCCGCTGTTCTATTTTGCGGTGCGCGCCGACGCGGTCGACGTGATCTATGGCACGATGGCCGGGTTCGCGAAGCTCGGCATTCCGTACATGGCGCATATCGAGCCGTCGGCCCCGTGGTGAGCGACGAGCCCGGCGATATGGTGATCTGAGGGGCGGGCGCGGCCGGGCCGATCTCCGCAGGCTCGCTCGCCCGCCGCGCCGCGCGGCGAGTGCGGGTGGTCGAGCGCGGGTCGACGGCGGCTCGGCTCGCTTCCAGCCGTGCCCGCGTCGTGGCGCTCGCGGCGAACCGACCGAGCCGTGGGCGGGCGTATCGGCCGAAACGCTGCTCAACCGTGGGGCGAGCGGCCGGGGGGCGCCCGCCGTTGCAGCAGGCAAAGCTGCGCTTGATCGCGCACCCGCCGCCCGCGCAGACCGCGATTGCCGGGAAGCATATCAGCTGCCAGTCCGACCGGGATTGCCTCGGCATTTACCAAGTAAGCAAAAATGCGCTCGACAGCGTAACCAGTATTGCTTAGACGGCTTCACCGCAGCGGTGCTTTGCGTATCAGGAGTCAGCGGTGCGTAAGGTTAGTTTGGGCGATATCACCAAGGCGGTCCTGGCGGGGGCGAGTCGGTTCGCCCGCGATCGGCGCGGCACAGCCGCGATGGAGTTCGGCATCGCGCTGCCGATCCTGATGATCCTGACCTTCGCGATCATCCAGTACGGCACGATGATGTTCGCCTATAACAGCATGTATAACGGCGCGCGTACCGCCGCCCGCGAACTTGCGACTAGCGTGTCGAACGAGACGCAGGCGGCTGCGACTGCGCGCGCCCAGCTGGTCGGCTGGCTGCAGACCGCGAACTGCCCGGCCACCAGTTGCGTGATTACGGCGAGGGACACGTCAACGACTGGCACCAATTACGTGCAGGTGACCGTCACCGCGCCCGGCAACAAGGCGGGGCTGATCAACCTGACTCCCGCGCCGGCGACGCTGACCGCAACGGTCAATTTCCGCAAGGAATGATGCGGAGTCTCGCTCGCCGCCTCGCCACCGACGAGTCCGGTTCGACCGCAATGTGGGTGGCGGCGACAATCGCTGTGTTCGTAGCGGCCGCGTCACTGACGCTCGACGGCGGACTGCTCTACCTCACCAAGAACCGTCTCCAGGTCGCGGCGGATGCTGCCGCGCTTGCGGGCGCAAGCCAGCTGACGGTGTCTGACAGCGCGGTGCAGACCGCGGCGATCGCGGTCACGAACCTCAACCTACCGAACCAGAGCGCGCTGGTCGCAGCCGATGTGCAAACGGGGACGTGGGCGAATAACGCGTTCACTGCGAACACTACGCCCAAGAACGCGGTGCGTGTGACAGTGCGCCGAACCGTTGCCAGTAACAACCCCGTCACAATGGTGTTCGGCGGTGGCGGGTCGGCTAGACGCAACGTCATTGCGACCGCAGTCGCGGCGCGGCAGGGCGGCCAGCCGGACGCGTGCTACACGTTTGGTTTCGTTGCCGCGGGGCAGGTGCTGTTCAACAGCGGCAACCGCGCCACCAACATGTGCTTCCACGGCCAGAACAACGTCGTGCTAAACTCGGGCCTTACCTTCACCAATAGCAAGGTCACTACCAACAATCCCAATTTCGGGCCGGATAACCGGACTTCGGCTGAAAAGGCTCAGATGACTGTCGGTATCCGCAGTCTTCTACCGGTCGACGCCCAAAACCTTGCTACCCGCATCAGCGCGCTGGAGAATGGCACAGGGCCATATCCCAGCTATCTCGACGGCACGGTGATCCGGGTTCAGAATTTCCCCTCAAATTACGTGCAGGGCAAGTTTTACATCGTCCAGAATACACCTAATCTCAGCGGCAACTATCAGAATGTCGGGATTTACTCAAAGCAGGGTATGAATCTCAACGGAAACAGCAGCTTCCAGAACGTGCTGCTGATCTCCGAAGGCAACATGAACGTGAACACACCCGTTTCCTTGGGCGATCCGAATTACTGCAGCACCGGTAACGGATCGGTGCTGATTATGACGAAGCAGGCACTTAATCTGAATGGCGGAACGGCGATGTACGGTCTGCAGGTTCTGTCCAGCGGAACGGTCACACTGAACTCCACTATCAGCACAGCTTACACGGTAACCGTGCAGTCCGCGCAGGACATCATCACGAACATGGTAAGCACCGGTCAGTGTAACTACAGCAACTTCGCGTTCTATACCGGTGGTGCCGGATCGGACCTTAGCAGCAAGTCCAAGCTGGTGCGCTGACGGGGCGCGACGCCCGACAAGCGCGCTCCGTCCTGCCATCGTCGCCCGGCGAGCTGAGGCGCAGCTATCGCGCGGTGCATTGATGACCGCCGCGACCTTCGCCGGGCTCCAACCCGCGCGGTGCTCTGCCCGGCGTTCCGTTGGCAGCAGCGCCGTCTGGCGGGCCGCTCAGCTGGCGGGAGTGGCAGCCAGATCGAGCACCGCCGCCCACTCCGCAGCGGTCACCGGCTGCACCGACAGGCGGCTGTTCTTGACGAGCACCATCGCTGCCAGGCGCGGATCGGCCCTGGCTTCCGCCAGCGTTACCGGGCGTGCAAGGGGCCGCACGGGCTCGACGTCCACGGCCACCCACTTCGGGTCGGCCGGGTCCGGGAACGCCTCGCGAACCACGCGGGCGATCCCGACGCAGGCTTTCCCCTCGTTCGAATGATAATAAAGGCACTCGTCGCCGAAGCGCATCGCGCGCAGGTTGATGGCGGCGCTGGCGTTTTTGACTCCGTCCCACACCGTACGGCCATCACGGACCAGATCGTCCCAGCTATAGACACGAGGCTCGGACTTGATGAGCCAGTACTCCATTAATTGGCATCACCCATGCGGAGCGCTGCGATGAACGCCTCCTGAGGAATGTCAACGCTGCCATATTGGCGCATTTTCTTCTTGCCTTCTTTCTGCTTCTCCAGCAGCTTTTTCTTGCGCGTGATGTCGCCTCCATAGCATTTTGCAGTCACATCTTTTCGCATCGCGCTGATCGTCTCGCGCGCGACAACGCGGCCGCCGATCGCTGCCTGGATCGGGATCTTGAACAGGTGGCGCGGGATCAGGTCTTTCATCCGCTCGCAAATGTGACGGCCGCGTGGCTCGGCGGACGCGCGGTGGACGATCATCGACAGAGCGTCCACGGGCTCGTTGTTGACGAGCAGCGTCATCTTCACGAGGTCGCCCGTGCAATAGCCGATCTGCTCATAGTCGAAGCTGGCATAGCCGCGGCTGATCGACTTCAGCCGATCATAGAAATCGAACACCACCTCATTCAACGGCAGCTCATACCCTACTTGCGCGCGTCCGCCGACATAGGTGAGTTCGGTCTGTATGCCGCGCCGGTCCTGGCAGAGCTTCAGGATGCTGCCGAGATACTCGTCGGGCGTGAAGATGGTCGCCTTGATCCACGGCTCCTCCACCTCGGCGATGCGCACCGGATCGGGCATGTCGGCGGGGTTGTGCAGCTCGATCACCTCGCCGTCGGTCAGGTGGACGCGATAGACGACGCTCGGCGCGGTTGTGATCAGGTCGAGATCGTACTCGCGGCTGAGGCGCTCCTGGATGATCTCCAGGTGCAGCAGCCCCAGGAAACCGCAACGGAAGCCGAAGCCGAGCGCTGCCGAGGTCTCCATCTCGAAGCTGAAGCTCGCATCATTCAGACGCAGCTTGTGGATCGAGTCGCGTAGCTTTTCGAAGTCGGCCGCGTCGGTTGGGAACAGGCCGCAGAACACCACCGGCTGCACCTCGCGGAAGCCGGGCAAAGCTTGGTTGGCGGGGCGCCGCGCATCGGTGATGGTGTCGCCGACGCGTGCTTGCGCGACCTCCTTGATCTGGGCGGTGATGAAACCGATCTCGCCGGGGCCAAGCGCTTCCATCTGTTCGATCTTCGGGCGGAATGCGCCGACGCGATCGACCAGATGCTCGGTTCCTGCGGCCATGAACTTCACTGCCATGCCGCGCTTTAAGACGCCGTCGACGACACGCACCAGGATGACCACTCCCAGATACTGATCGTACCAGCTGTCGACCAGCATCGCCTTCAGCGGCGAGGTCTCGTCGCCCTTGGGATGCGGGATGCGCTCAACGATCGCTTCCAGCACCTCGTCGATGCCCAGCCCGGTCTTGGCGCTAGTCAGCACGGCGTTCGACGCGTCGAGACCGATCACTTCCTCGATCTGCGCCTTCACGCGCTCAGGCTCGGCCGATGGCAGATCGACCTTGTTGATGACGGGCACGATCTCGTGATCATGCTCGATCGACTGATAGACATTTGCAAGCGTCTGCGCTTCGACACCCTGCGCGGCATCCACCACCAGTAGCGCGCCCTCGCATGCGGCGAGGCTGCGCGACACTTCATAGGCAAAGTCGACGTGCCCAGGCGTATCCATCAGGTTCAGCACATAGTCCCTGCCATCGCGCGCCTTGTAACTCAGCCGCACCGTCTGCGCCTTGATCGTGATCCCGCGCTCCTTCTCGATGTCCATATTGTCGAGAACCTGTTCGGTCATCTCGCGCGCAGTTAGACCACCGGTACGCTGGATCAGCCGGTCGGCCAGTGTGGACTTGCCGTGATCAATGTGGGCAATGATCGAGAAGTTGCGGATTTGGGAGAGTACGGCGGTCATGATGGCTGCGACCTAGCGTGCCCCGGCGGGCGGCGGAAGGGGACGCCTGACCGCAGCCGGGCGCGGCTGTTACGGGCGACGCTCTGCGACGAAGTCGGCGCCGTGCTGAAGCGCGCGCAGTGTCGACTTCGCCTCCGCGCTCGCCCGCGCGGGGCGGGAGGGCTTGGACAGAGGGCAGCGGGAGGCATGGGAGGCAAGCTGCCCAGCAAATCTCCCACATTGCAATCATGGCCGCGCGTGATCGTCCCTCAGGCCGCGGCTTCGGCGATCTCCCCGGCGGCGGCGCGGGCAAGCGCGCGTTCCAGTGCGTCGAGCTCGGAGGGATCGGTGATGCGGCGGCCGCGAGCGTCGACCAAGTAGAACACGTCGTTGGCGCGTGCGCCATAGGTCGCGATGTGCGCCGAGCGGACGGTGGCGCCAAAGCGGTGGAGTGCGTCGGTCAGATCGTGGAGCAGCCCGGGACGGTCGAGCGCGCCGACCTCCGCGACTGTGAACCGGCTGCTGATCTTGTTCGACAGGTAGATGCTAGGTTGCGAGCTGAACGCCGCGGCACGTCGGCGCGGTAGCGGGCGCGTGCGGAGTGTCGCCAGCTGATCGAGCTGGCCGGTGACGGCTGCTTCGATCAGCGCCTCCACGCGCCGTAGCCGCCGCGGCTCGTCGAAGGGGCCGCCGAGCGGATCGGCGACGGTGAAATTGTCCAGCGCGCGACCGTCGGCGGTCGTATGAATGCGTGCGTCCACCACCGAGGCGCCCGATAATGCGATTGCACCTGCCAGTCGGGCGAACAGACCGGGCGTGTCGGGCGCGTAGACCGCGATCTGCGTCGCGCCCGCAGCGGGATCAGCGACGGATCGCGCGCAGACCGCTCGGCCCGCTCGGCAGTCGGCGATCAGGCGGGCGTTCGCCTCGATCACGTCGGCTGGTTCGGCGACCCAGTAGCTGTCGGGCAGGTTGGCCGCGTAGGCTTCGGTTTCCGCAGCGCTCCAGCCCAGCGCCGCGCCCAGTCGCGCCTGCCGCGCGGCGACGACCGCAGCACGGCGGCCATGCTCCATATGGCCCAGACGCAGCCGCTCCTCGGCACGCTCATACAGCTCGGCGATCAGCTGCGCCTTCCAGCGCGTCCACACGCCCGGCCCGACCGCGCTGATGTCGACCGTCGTCAGCACCGTCAGCAGCCGCAGCCGCTCGAGCGAACCGACGGCGGAGGCGAACGCGGCAATCGTCTCCGGGTCGGAAAGGTCGCGCTTGAACGCGGTCGCGCTCATCAGCAGGTGCCAGCGGACGGCCCATGCAACCGTTTCGGTCTCGGCGGGGGTCAGTCCCAGCCGCGGGCACAGCGTCTCGGCGATTTCGGCGCCCAGGATGCTGTGGTCGCCCTTGCGGCCCTTGGCGATGTCGTGGAGCAGCACCGCCACGTAGAGCGCGCGGCGCGACGACAGCTGGTGCGCGATCCGGCTGGCGAGCGGGTAGTCGCTGGCAAGGCTGCCGCGCTCCACGCGCGACAGCAGACCGATCGCGCGGATCGTGTGCTCGTCGACTGTGAAATGGTGGTACATGTCCCACTGCATCTTGGCAGCAACGCGCCCGAAATCGGGCACGAAGCGGCCGAAGACGCCGCATTCGTTCATCTGTCGGAGCAGCGTCTCGCTGTCGCGCGGGCTGGTCAGCACCTGGAGGAACCAGACGTTAGCCTGGCGGTCCGAGCGAACGCGCTCGTCGATCAGCCCGCTGTCGCGCGCGGCGAGGCGCAGCGCGCCGGGATCGACTTCCAGCGCATTCGCTTCGGCCGCCGCAAACAGCGACAGCAGGCGCGTCGGATCGTCCTTGAACCAGCCATCGGACGGCGCGGTGACGCGGCCGCGGCGTAGCGCGAAGCCCATCAGCGCCTTTGGGCGGCGCATGATCGGCGGCAGCCAACCGCGGCTGCCGAAGCGTTCTTCAAGCTGCGTCAGGAACACGCCGGTCAGCGCGCCGACTTCGCGCGCGTGCAGGAAATAATGGCGCATGAAGCGCTCGGCACCGCTCATGCCCGGCCGGTCCTGATAGCGCAGGCGCCGCGCGAGCTCGGGCTGCATGTCGAACGTCACCCGCTCCTCCGCGCGGCCCGCGAGGCTGTGCAATTGCCAGCGTACCGCCCAAAAGAAGCGCTCGGCACGCTCCAGCGTCTTCAGTTCGGAGGCGGATAGGAGCCGTTCACGCACCATCGCCACGCGCACGTCGTTTCGGTGAAGATAGCGACCGATCCAGAACAATGTCTGGATGTCGCGCAGACCGCCCTTGCCATCCTTCAGATTGGGTTCGACGACATAGCGGCTGTCGCCCAGCTTACGGTGGCGTTCGCTGCGCTCGGCGAGCTTGTCGGCGATGAAGCGCGCCGCAGTTGGCTGCACAACCTCGCGGCGAAAGCGTTCGAAGGCCTGCGCGGAGAGCGCGGCATCTCCCCAGATCAGCCGCCCCTCCAACAGCGCGGTGCGGACGGTGAGGTCGGTCTTCGCGACACGCACCAGCTCGTCGAGAGAGCGCACCGCGTGGCCGAGCTTTGGCCCGATGTCCCACAGCGCGTAGAGCGTCGACTCGATCACCTGCTCGGTCCACGGCGAGGGCCTGCCCGGTGTCACGAAGAGCACGTCGATGTCGCTATGCGGAGCTAGTTCGCCGCGGCCGTAGCCGCCCACCGCGATAATCGCGAGCCGTTCGAACGCAGTCGGCGCGCCGTGCGGGTGGAGGCGTTCGGCGACAAAGCCGGCGAGGAGGCGGAGGAGGCCGTCCATCAGCGTCGCGTGATCGCGCGCGAGACAGGCTCCCGCGCCGGGTTGCGCCTCGGCGCGGGCGGCGAGTTCGGCGCGGCCGCGCTCCAGCCCCGCCTTTAGCAGTCGCGCCGCCCTGCTGCGCAGAGCGGGGCCGTCGGGCAGATTGCCCAGATCGACGGAGGCAAGCGAGAACAGCGGGGAATCGACCATGCGCCCGCGACTATGGGGCGGCGGCAGGCGCGCGGGAAGCGGGCCGGGGCGTGCCGGGAGGGGCTTGGCTGCCGCACCAATGAGGCGCAGACTGCGCGCCAAGGCTAGGGGCGGACCGGCGATGAGAGGCGAAGGCGTGCGATCAGAACCGATGCCGTGCGTTGAGACCGATGCGGTAGCTGCTGCGGCTGAGCGAGCGAGAGTGCACGGCGCCACGGCCATCATGCGGCGGCCGGGAGCCCGGGACGGCACCGCGGTGGTGCTGCGCGACTGTACGGGACCGCGGTTCAGCTCGTGCGCGGGCGCAGCGTGAGGACGCCGCCAGCCCATTGCAGCACCCGGCGACGCCCGGGGCAGGGCCGTCCTTCGGGCTGGAGCGCTCGGCTAGCCCGGCCGTGGCTGCAACGGGCAGCGGACCGGCTGACGGCCGGGCTGAGATTGGCGCTGCTGGGATCGGTCGCGATTGGCGCCGCAGCGCTCGCGCAGCCGGCGCCAGCCCCGCCGCTCGCGCCCGCGCCGAGCGTCACGCCCGCCAACCTGCCGCCCGTCGCCGAGCGCGACGTGGTACTGAAGGACTTCGTCTTCCACGACGGTGCGCGCCTGCCCGAAGTCCGGATGCACGTTCGCACGCTTGGCAGCCCGCACCGCGACGCTGCGGGGCAGATCGACAACGCGGTGCTGATCCTCCACGGCACGGGCGGCAAGGGTGCCACCTTCCTGCGCCCGATCTTCGCGGGCGAGCTGTTCGGCCCCGGGCAGCCGCTCGATACCGGCCGCTATTTCATCGTCATTCCCGACAGCCTCGGCCACGGCGGCTCGTCGAAGCCCAGCGACGGGATGCGGATGCGCTTCCCGCGCTACAACTACGCCGACATGGTCGAGGCCGAGCGGCGGATGCTGGCGGAAGGCTTCGGCCTTACGCGCCTGCGGCTGATCCTAGCACCTCGATGGGCTGTATGCACGCCTTCGTCTGGGGCACCGAGCGTCGCGCAGCATCGGCAAGTCCAGTCGCTGGGCGGGATTGTTTCCACGAAGCGCACCTGATTATTCGAGCAATTCGGCACCGCGCCCTGTCGAACTCAATGGAATTATGAGTACTTCCGCCTAAGCCATTCAAACACAAGCAGCTGATCCTGTGACCGCGCGCGGCGCACCTGCGCGAAAAGCTTGATCGCTGTTGGCCGGTCAGCTGTCAGGTTGGAGGCGCCCTCATTACACAAGAACAGATCGCGCGAAGATTGCTTGGCTCATCGGAGCCACCCATCGACTTGTCCATTATATGTCCAATGTGCAGGCGCGTCTTTCGCGATGGATCATCAGGATGCGGCTCGCCCGCCGCAGCGCCGCACATCTGACAGGTAAAACCGTTCCGGTCGAGAACAAAGGCCCTCACCTCCTTGGACACTGTCCGTTCAAAAGCGGGTTCCGGCGTAGCGCTGATCAGTAGGTATTGGCCGGGTTTGAGGTCCGAGCGATCATTATGTGTCAGGATACGATATCCCTCTTCATCGCGAAGCTCGCGCACTCGGCGCGCCCACTCGCTAATGCCGCCCGCAGCCGAACGTAACTCTGCACTGTCCATCACTCGACCGAGGTTGGACAGGAAGTGGTCGCGCAATTTAGCCCGCGCACCCAATTTTGTTCTCCCAACCGTAGGCGCGGTTCAGCGCGTCCCGAATCGCGACGCCGAGGGCGCGTGCCACGGGTGGCGGAAAAGCATTTCCGACCTGGCGGTAGCTGACGGTTTTACCACCGGCGAACGCCCAATCGTCCGGAAAGCCTTGGATTCGCGCAGCCATGCGGACGGTGAGGCGCGGCATGCCCGTGAAATTTGGCTCCGGTGGCTCGTTGGCGAGCGTCCGACCCTCGACACCGAGCGCGGCCCACGCTTGGCGAGCCCTAGTCGGCCCGAGATCGGGGCCGCCGTGCTTCAGAGAGCCGCCCACCAGCGTGGGCGCGATGTCCGACGCCCGGTTGGCCCAGAAGCGCGCACCGCGCCAGCCATTCGCGGCCATCAAATCTTCCAGCGCCTCACCTACGGACGGTGCGCGCGTATAGGCTTCCGGCCAGCGAAAGCCTTCATGCAGTCCGCGGCGCAAAGCCACTATAGCAACTCGCGGGCGTAACTGTGGAACACCGAAATCGGCAGCGTTCAACAGCTTCCATTCGGACCAGTAGCCAAGGCGGGCCAGTTGCCCCCTCAGATGTACCCGATAATCCTCAAACACCGCGTCCAAAAAACCGCGCACATTCTCAATCAATACAGCGCCCGGCTGAACTTCTTCAATGATCCGGAGTGCTGCAGGAAATAGGTTGCGCTCGTCCCCGGCGCCAAGTTGCTTACCGGCTTTGGAAAATGGCGGACAGGGAAGACCTGCCGCAACGAGGTCGACCCCGCTGTACGGCCGGGCATCGAACTCGTTGAGGTCGCTCGCAATCACATTCCAGTTTGGTCGGTTCAACTGCAATGTGCGGCAGTAAGCTGGCTCCAACTCTACGAGAGCGCGATGCTGAAAACCCGCCTGTTCAAGCCCCAGCGCCTGGCCGCCAGCACCCGCACACAATTCAATCGAAGTCAGCATGGAAATGAGCTCATTCGCCGCGGACTCTACACCACCACTTCGGCGATGCAGCAGCAATCTGCCCCATTTCCACAGCTATCGCGGCGCCGTGCTCCATACAGCGCAGATTCACGCCACGTGGACGCCATTCGCCCGCACCTCCACCCCCGCCCATGCGGCGCGGGCGCGGCAGCGCACGCGGCCGCGCCTCCGGCTGTGGGCAAGTGCGCCGGGCAAGCCCGCGCCGGACACAACCGCCCGGCGCGGGCCGCCAGGCTTACTCGATCTCCTCGCGCGTGCTTTCGAACAGGAACCAGGCGCGCTTCTCGGTCTCGTCCAGCCAGTTCTCGATCACGCTCGTCGTCGCAAAATCGTCGTGCTCGTCGGCGACCTCGTGCGCATCGCGCAGCCGCTGCGCGAACACGCGATTGTCCTTGGCAAGCTCTGCCAGCATTTCGGGCGCGGGAACGTAGGGCTTGTCGTTCTCCTTGATCACGCTGTTCGCAGCGATCGACTTGATACTCGTGAGCGTGCGGCCACCCAACTTGCGGACGCGCTCGGCAACATCGTCGGTCATCGCGAAAATCTGATCAGCCTGATCGTCAAGCATCAGGTGGATCGAGCGGAAGCGCGGTCCGCTCACGTGCCAGTGGAAATTCTTCGTCTTCATATACAGCGTGAACGCGTCGGCAAGCACGCCGTTCAGCTTCTCGGCGATCGCCTTCACCGCGTTGTCGCCAAGCGGGTGGGGTGTTGCAAGCGGCTCGGGGGCAGCATTGGCCATGGGTCGTACTCCAAAAGTGTGCGCCGCCCATTTAGGGCGGGGTCAGCCATGCTCAACCTGCCGGTCGCCGAAACGCTCCCTGCGCTGATCGCAGCATTGCGGGCTCGGTCGAACGCGGTGCTGGTAGCACCGCCGGGCGCCGGGAAGACGACGCTCGTTCCTCTGGCGCTGCTGTCGGAGCCTTGGGCGGCGGGAGGGCGCGTTCTTGTGCTCAGTCCGCGGCGGCTCGCAGCGCGTGCCGCCGCCGAGCGCATGGCGGATCTGCGCGGCGAGCGCGCGGGCGAGGTTGTTGGCTACCGCACGCGGATGGACACGTGCGTGTCGTCTGCGACCCGCGTGGAGGTGCTGACCGAAGGCGTGTTCAACCGGCTGATCCAGACCGAACCCGATCTGCCCGGCATCGCTGCGGTGCTGTTCGACGAAGCGCACGAGCGCAGCCTGGAGGGCGACCTCGCGCTGGCGCTCGCGCTCGACGCGCAGGGCGCGCTGCGGCCCGACCTGAGGCTGCTGGTCATGTCCGCCACGCTCGACGGCGCGCGCTTCGGCCGGTTGATGGGCGACGCCCCGGTCATCGAGAGCGCGGGGCGCATGTTCCCGGTGGAGACGCTCTATGCCCCGCGCGATCCGGGCGCACGGATCGAGGAATCGATGGCGCTTGCGTGCCGCCGGGTGCTGGCCGAGCACGACGGCTCGGCGCTGGCCTTCCTGCCCGGCGTCGCCGAGATCGAGCGCACCGCCGAGCGCGTGATGCTCCCGCCGGGGGTGGAGCTGCACCTGCTGCACGGCCAGATCGACCCCGCTCGCCAGCGGCTTGCCATCGCTCCGGCGCGGGCGGGGACGCGCAAGCTGGTGCTGGCGACGAGCATCGCGGAGACCTCGATCACCATCGATGGCGTGCGCATCGTGATCGACTCGGGGCTGGCACGGCGCCCGCGCTTCGATCGCGGATCGGGGCTGACGCGGCTGGTGACGGAGCGCGTGAGCAAGGCCGCCGCCCGCCAGCGCGCGGGCCGCGCGGGCCGGACCGCGCCGGGCGTTGCCATCCGCCTGTGGGCGGAGGGGGAGACCGCCGCGCTGCCGCCGTTCGACCCGCCCGAGATGCTGGAGGCGGACCTCTCCGCCCTCGCGCTCGACCTCGCGCGCTGGGGGGTGCGCGATCCGGCGCAGCTCCGCTGGCTCGATCCGCCACCGCGCGCCGGGTGGGAGGCGGCGGTCGCCGACCTGCGCTCTCTCGGTGCGCTCGACGGCGAGGGCGCGATCACGCCGACCGGCCGTGCGCTGGCAGACAAGCCCTACGCGCCGCGCATCGCCGCGATGCTGGTCGGCGCCGAAGCAATGGGTCTCCAGCGGCTGGGGAGCGAGATCGCGGCGCTGCTGTCCGAACGCGGGCTGGGCGGGCGCGAGGCGGACCTGGAGCAGCGGCTGGCTGCCTGGCGGCGCGCGGGCGACCCGCGATCGAAGCAGGCGCGCGCGCTGGTGCGCGGGCGCGATGCCGCCCTGCCGCCGCCCGACGCCGTCGGCCGCCTCGTCGCCCTCGCCTACCCCAACCGGGTGGCCCGGGCGCGCGGCCGCGAGGGCGTGTTCCAGATGGCGAACGGCCGCTCGGCGCGCGTCGAGTCGCACGACAGCCTGGCGCGCGCCGAATGGCTGGCGGTGGGCGAAGCGAGCGGCGTCGCCGAGATGGCGCGCATCCTCAGCGCCGCGCCGATTGAGCGCGCGAGCATCGGCGCGCTGTTCGGGGACCGCATCGCGACGCAGGCCCGCGTCGCCTTCGATCCAGCGACGCGCGGCGTCGTCGCCGAGGAGACCGAGCGGCTGGGCGTGCTGACGCTCGCGCGCCGCCCGATCGAGCGTCCTCCAGCCGACGCCGTCATCGCCGCATTGCTCGACGGCGTCCGCGCGCTCGGCCTCGGCGCGCTGGCGTGGAGCGATGCCGCCCGCTCGCTCCGCGAACGCGCCGCATGGCTGCGCGCTGAGGGCCGCGACGCGCCGGACCTTGGCGACGATGCGCTGCTCGCGACGATTTCGGACTGGCTCGCCCCACGGCTTGCCGGGCTGCGGCGGCTGGACCAGTTGCCGCCCGTCGACCCGGAATGGATCGCCGAGCGGGCGACGCAGCGCGCCATCGGCGCCGCGGCGCCCGAGCGCATCGACACGCCGGCGGGCACCAGCCACGCGATCGACTATGCCGCGCCGGGCGGCCCAGCGGTCCATGTGCGCGTGCAGGAACTGTTCGGTCTCGTCGACCACCCGCGGGCGGGCGGCCGTCCCCTTGTGCTCCACCTCACCAGTCCCGCGCATCGCCCGGTCGCGGTCACCACCGACCTCCCCGGCTTCTGGCGCGGCAGCTACGCGAGCGTCGCCCGGGAGATGCGGGGCCGCTACCCCAGGCACCCGTGGCCCGACGAGCCGTGGGCCGCGCGCGCCACCACGCGCACCAAGCGCGCGGGCGGTTGACAGCCGCCAGCTTGCAAAGCGAAGCCAGCGCGCATGAACACCGCCCGCATCTTCCAGCGCCCGAAGAGCTCGACGCAATCGGGCCGCGCGCGCACCGATCGCTGGCTGCTGGTGTTCGAGCGCGCCGATCCGCTGCGCCACGATCCGTTGACGGGCTGGCTCGGCTCGGCCGACACACAGCCGCAGGTCCAGCTGTGGTTTCCCACCTGCGAGGCAGCGGTCGACTATTGCCGCCGCGAGGGGCTGGCCTACGAACTGGCGCCCACGCCGCCGCACAACCTGAAAATGCAGGCCTACGCCGACAATTTCCGCTGAGGCGTCCGCTGCGCTAAGCGGCAGACGGTGCGCGCCCGTAGCTCAGTTGGATAGAGCACGTGCCTTCTAAGCTCGTGGTCGCAGGTTCGAATCCTGCCGGGCGCGCCATTTCGGTTCAAAACCACGAGCGCCTAGCACCGCCGCCTCTACGCCAGAGGCGGCGGTCAAGGTTCTGAGCAGTTCGCTGCGCTGACCGCGAATACGGACCTCCGTCTTGCTGACCACTTCGACTCGTTGCGCGACGGCCCGGATATGGTCGCGTGCGAACGATCCGTCGTTGTTGCGCAGCTTCTTCCGGGCCGCCTTCGCGAATGCCCGCAGGCTTTCCGGCGTGATCGTCGGCCCGATCTTTTCGATGTGCGATGCCGCGCGGTCAGCCTCGCCGCGCGCCTGATCCCGAGTAGCTGCGAGTTCTGCGATGCGGTCCTTGAGCGAAGGGTCGTGCATATCAAGGACGCCGTTCTCGATTGCTTCGTAGCGACGCTTGAGCTTCGCTTCCGCTTCGGTCGCCCGACGCTCAAGATCAGCGACATGGAGGCGGCGCTGGGCCACCCAGTCGTCCCTGCGTTCGAGGATCTGGTCCATCAGCGCTTCCAGCCGTGCCGGTTCAAGCAGCCGTTTCTCGATATGCGCGATCACGGCGTCATTCAGCCGGTCCATCGGAACGGTGATGCCAGGGCAGCCCTTCGCGCCCTGTCGAGCCTCGGTGGCGCACGTGTAGTAGCGATATTCCTTGCCGGTGTTGCTCGTCCCGGTGCGCAGCGTCATCGCACCGCCGCAGCAGGCGCAAAAACATATACCGGTGAGCAAGGTTGGGACCGCCGACAGCCATCGGCGGCATCATCTTCGGGCTTCGCGCCTTCAACGACCGCTGCACGGTCTCGAACTCTGCCTTGGAGACGATGGCAGGCACCTGCATGATTGCGTGCTCGTTATCGGGCTTCGGTCGCCGGGTCTTGTGGTCGTGCGTGTTGAACCGGTGCTGTCCGATATAGGTGGTGCGGGTCAGTATCTGGTGAACAGCACCCACACCCCAGCGCCCGCCATCACGGGTGCGGATGTTGTTCTCGTTGAGCCAACTCGCGATCGCCTTGAGCCCCATCGGGCCGCGATCTTCGACCCCGTTCAGCGCCATGCGATTGATACGCCGCACCGTCTCGGCTCGTATCGGATCGACTTCCAGCGCCTTCTTGATCTTTGCCCCGCGCTGTCCAGCTGCCACGATAAGATAGCCAATCGGTGCCCGTGCACCGTTCCAAAAGCCCTGCCGGGCGTTCTCGTTCATGGCGCGCAGGGTGTTCTTGCCGTTCTCCTTCGACTGATACTCATCGAACAGCGTCATGATCTGGCGCATCATTACGCTCATCGGATCATCGCCCAGATCCTGGGTGATCCAGACGAGCTTGACCCCGTTCTTGGCAAGCTTTCGGACGTAGAATTCGAACTGGAACTGATCGCGGAAGAAGCGAGAGAAGCTGTGGACGACGATGACCGTGAACGCAAGCGGCTTCGACATCGCCGCTTCGATCATCGCCTGAAATGCAGGTCGGCGATCATCGGTGGCCGTATTACCCGATTCAACAAACGTATCTGCGACCTCTCAGCCGCGTGACAAACAATAGCTTTCGATCTGGCGACGCTGGTCGGGGATCGACAAATCGCTTTCGGCCTGTTAGCTGGTTGAGACACGCAGATAGAGCGCAGCGCGTGCAGTGACGGCGAATGACGACTCTTCCTGATCCGGTCGGCAGGCGGCGCCGATCATGGCTTGCTACTCCTTACCTCACGGCACCGGTCCGAACAGCTTGTCGAGTTCGCTGCGCAAATGGCCTTCGATGACCCGCAGCTCTGCGTCGCTGATCGGAACCTGATCTGGCCAGTCATCGGAGACCGCGATCTGCGTCTCCGGCTTGCCGACGCATGCGCGCTGCGGCGGTGACTGAACATAATCATGCAGGTCGCCAATGTCTTGCGACCATTTACGCGGCGCGCGGATCCGGCGTTTGCGTGGCAGCGGCATAGGACGATGCTGTCGCTGCATATCGCGTCGCGCAAACCCTCATTACCAGCGTAGTGCAGATACGTGCTCACGGCGCTTCCAGCGTAGCCGCCTCCAAACGCTTCTGCACTTCAGGATCGCTTGCCGCCGCCATCAGCGCGGCCCACTCATCGGGCGGATTGCCGCTGTCGAGCATCTTGCGGAACACGGCATAGGCGTCCGACTTCGCGCCATAAGTCCGCAGCGTGTTCTCGTCGTTGACCCATGCGAACACGATCACCTTGGCGCTGCTGCTGTAGCGGAAGAACAGCCGGAACCGCCCGCCGCCGAACTTGGCGCGGAACCAGTGCTTACGCGCATCGCCGAGTGTGCCGCCCTGACGGTATTCGGGACGGGTGGGATCCTGCGGGATCGTCTCGAACACCAACTGGCGCAGGGACGCGAGCAGCTTCGCGTTGGCCGACTTGCGCCAGCCGCGCGGGTCTTTTGCTGGCGCCTTCTCGCCCGCCGCTGCCAACTTCTCGATCTGATCGAGGAACAGCGGATGGGCGAACAATTGCCACCCGTTCACCTCCAGCATTACAGATCGACGTCGCCGTCGATCGGCGCTTCAAGGTCGACCTTCACGCCTTCGGTCAGCATAGCGAGACGCTCGGCCAATGCAGGCGACAGCGCCGTGACCGCTTCGGGCCGCCGGGCGATGTCATTGGCGAGGAATGCCAGAAAGCGGTCAATGGCGGGGTCTTCGTTATCGACCTCCGCGCGATGGACCGACACGCCGCGTTCGTCGACCCGGAACGCGATCTTGCCGCCATAATCGACGCCAAGCGCCGTGCGGACCGACTTCGGGACCGTCGTCTGCCCCTTGGCGGTGATGGTGCTGATCTCTTCGAGCATTGTGGACATGGCGGTCTCCTATACGCCAGTCTCGTGTAAGGAGATCGCATTACAATGTCAAGGTAAGAGGAAGAGGGCGGCGGCTGTCGCCGTGACGGTTCGAGTGTCGAGAGAGAGGCTCCCGGCCGGGCCGTCGCGGAGACATATCATGACGCAAGTTCAAGTTCTCGACGCGAGCCCCGACCGGAGCGGTGGCTACAAGGTCGATGTCGGTCGCGGCCAGCGGGTCGGGCGGGTATCGTCGGAATGGTTCAGCCGCCCCGCCGATGAGCGCTATCTGTCGCTCGATGCGCTGATGGCATCGGTGAAAGGCCGGGCCGAGCGCAGCCGCACACGCACGGTGGAGAGCGCCGCGGTCCGCGTCGAAGCCAGCCGTGACAATGCCGAACGGCTCGACCTGATCCTGGCGGGTGCCGAACAGCCGATCGCGCCGACGCACTGGAGCTTCGGCCAACTGGCGGCCCTAGTCGGCGCGCCAGCGGCGTATCTGCGCCAGCTGCCCGCACCACTTGCAGGTATCAATCTGCAATACGGCCTCACCAACCATCGCGCGGAGCAGGTGAAGACCTTGGAGACCGACGACGGTCGCATGGAACTGCGCGCCGTCACCGGTCCGGATTATGGCCGCATCTACGACCACGAGCTCGTTGCCGCCGTCCAGCGCATCGCAGGCAACGGCACGGGCGACACGCGCTGGAAAGTGCCGGGCGTGCTCGACTGGTCGACCGGCATCTACAGTCCGATGGTCGATATCAGCACCGATACGACCACGCTCTATGCCACAGACCGCGACGTGTTCCTATTCCTGGTCGACGACCTCAATCCGATCGAGGCGGGCAAGCTTCCCGATGGATCGCCCGACCTCTACTTCCGCGGCTTCTATTGCTGGAACAGTGAGGTGGGCGCCAAGACGCTCGGTATCGCCAGCTTCTACCTTCGCGCCGTCTGTCAGAACCGCAATCTGTGGGCGGTCGAGGATTTCGAGGAGATCAGCATCCGGCACAGCAAGTACGCCGCCAACCGCTTCGCGCATGAAGCGGCACCAGCGCTGACCCGGTTCGCGGTTTCCTCGCCGTTGCCGTTCGTCAACGGCATCCGGCAGGCGCGTGAGCGCATCGTCGCGCGCTCCGATGAAGACCGCACCGATTTCCTGCGCAAGCGTGGGTTCGGCAAGGCAGAGACAGCCAGGATCATCGACACCGTGCTGACCGAAGAGGGCCGCCCGCCCGGGTCCGTGTTCGACTTCGTTCAAGGCATCACCGCATCGAAGCTGCGCTGCTTCGACTTCAGGGTGACGTTGACGACCTCCGCGATCGCGTCACAGCCATAGATCGGCGAGGCTCCGTCCTACGGCACAAATCTCCGGACGGTCCCACAGCACAAATCCCCGGATTGGACGCGAAGCCGAGCGCGCAGCAGATCCACGGCCGCGAGCGTGCTTCCGTCTCGGGTAGCGTGTGCAGCCAGCGGCGGTTATCCGTTCCGCGTGCGTGAGATGGTCCTTTCCGTCGCGGTACTGGCAGCGCTGGCGTTGGCCGGGGGCGGCGTGTGGCTGCTCGTGGCAAGGCGCGACCGCACGCGAGCGTGGCTGATGCTCGCGGCGGCGGCGGTGACGCTGTTCAATCTGTGGAGCTGGAGCGGGCTCGCTGACCGCCCGGCGCCAGGCGCCAAGCCGGCGCGCCGGCTATCCCAGCACCACGCAGTTGATCCCGGCGCCAGTCAGCGTGCGGGCGATCTGCGGGTCGTCGGAGACGGTCTGCAGCCGGCTGACGAACTCGCCCAGCGTCAGGCGGCCGTAGCGGCCGGGCTTGGCGGCGGCTGCGACGCGGCGCAGCTGCGCGCCCGACAGCTCGTTGACCATCCGGTCCGCGACGCAGCGCGCCTGTGAGGGTGGCAGACCGCTCGCGATCAGCTTGTCGGCGATGCGCTCGCGCGGGGTGGCGCACGCGGCTAGAGCGAGCAGGCTGATGACGACTCCATGCTGAAGCCGCCGAGCGCCTACCGCCCTCCGCTCGTCCGTAGTCTGCATCGACTGCTCCCGTGGTTGTGGCGGCGCGGCGCACCGCCGCCCGATCTCCGCGAAAAAACGCTCTTCCGCAACGCTTGTGCCGTCGCTCGGCTCGACGATTTCGGCATCGAGCCCGTGCTGCCAGCGCTGCGCGTCTATCTCGCTGCCGTTCGGTCCGAGGCGAACCTCACCCCGCTCGGCCGCACGATGACGCACGGGCAGGCGGTGCTGGCGCTCGTCGCCCGCGCGCGAACGCTTGAACTTCTGCGCCGCAACCCCGCCTGGTCCGAGCGCCCGCTCGCTCCGCCCGTCGTCATCGCCGGGCCGATGCGCAGCGGCACCACGCGCCTGCACCGGCTGATGGCGCTGCATCCGGGGCTGGTTCATCTGAAGCTCTACGAGGCGACCTTCCCCGTTCCCCCGCCGCGCTGGGCCCCCGACTGGCGGCGCCAGGCGATGGCCGGGCTGCTGGCGCTGGCGAAGCGTTCCAACCCGATGACGCTCGCCATCCACCCGATGAGCCCGCGCGAGCCCGACGAGGAGCTGGGGCTGTTCGAGACCGCCTTCTGGGGCGCGATGCTGGAAGCGCAGCGCCCGATCCCGTCCTACGCGCGCTGGTGCGAATCCGCTGATGCGCGTCCGGCCTACCAGTGGCTGGCGACGCTGCTGCGGATGATCGGTGGCGCGCGCGGGGACGATCCGAACCGGCCGTGGCTTCTGAAAACGCCGCAGCACATGGCAAACCTGCCGACGCTGATGGAGATCTTTCCGGGCGCGCGAATCATCATGACTCAGCGCGATCCGGTGGCGGTTGTCGCTTCGTCGGCCAGCCTCGCCTGGCACAATATGGTGCTCCAGACCGACGTGCTCGATCCGCATTGGGTGGGACGCGAGTGGCTGTGGAAGACGCGGGACCGGATGCGCAAAGCCGCCGCGTTCCGCGCCGCTGCACTGCCGGGCACGGTGCTAGACGTTGGGTTCGAGGAAGCGACGCGCGATCCGCTGGGGGTGCTGGCACGGGCGCTGGCGTTTGCCGGGCTGGATTTCCCCGCACCGGTCCGCGCCGCGGCCGAGGCCTGGCTGGCGCGCGAGGCGGCGCAGCCCCGCCACGCGGCGCACCGTTATGAGCTCGCCGACTTCGGGCTGAGCGCCGACCAGGTGCGGGCGGAGCTGGCCGGGCTGCTGTGACCCGCTGCGGCAGCGCAAGCCGCGCGCGCCGTCTCGTCCCAGCCGACGCGCGCCGCTATAGCTGCGGGCATGCACGCGCCCCTGACGCCCCGGCCCGAACCGCAACGCCGATCGCGCTGGCGCGCCGCGCGGCGGACGGTGCTGATCGGCGGCGGCGCGGGGCTGGGCCTCGCCGTCGGCTGGGCGGTGTGGCCGCGCAGCTACCCCGTCAATCTCGCACCCCGCCGCGGCACGCATGTGGTGAGCGCGTGGCTGCGGATCGGCGAGGACGGGCGCATCGTCGTCATCTGCCCGCAGGCCGAAATGGGGCAGGGCACGCAAAGCGGTCTCGCCCAGCTGCTCGCCGACGAGCTTGGTGCCGACTGGCGGACGGTTGAGGTGGAGCCCGCGCCGCTCAGCGGCACTTACGCGAATGTTGCCGCCTTCGCCGACGCGGCTGCGGGCAAGGCGGGGATATTCGCCGGACTGGCGCGCTACGCGGTGACCGAGGCGGTGCAGCGCTTCGACCTGCAGCTGACCGGCGGCTCCACCTCGATCCGGTCGTTCCACCAGACGATGCGCGAGGCGGGCGCGGCTGCGCGCGCGGTGCTGTGCAAGGCCGCCGCCGAGCGCTGGGGCATGGACTGGCGCCGATGCGACACGCGCGACGGCTTCGTGATCGGCGGCGCCAACCGCATCCGCTTCGCCGAGCTTGCCGCCGACGCCGCGAAGCAGACTCCGCCGCGCCGACTGGAGCTGCGGCCGGTGCGGCCCGAGGGCGTGGTGCGACCGCGGCTCGACGTGCCCGCCAAGGTCGATGGCAGCGCGGTGTTCGGCATCGATGTGCGGCGGCCGGGCATGGTCTATGCAGCCGTCCGCCACGGACCGGCGGGCGACCGCGGCAAACCGCAGCTTCCCGCCAGCGCGCCGCCCGGAGCGATCGCCATGACCGGCGGGCCGGGCTGGGTGGCCGTGGTTGCCGACCGCTGGTGGGCGGCGAAGCAGGCTGCCGACGCGCTGGCGCCCAAATGGGCCGCGAGCGCTGGGCTGGCCGACCAGGCGCAGATCGACGCCGCTCTCGCCCGGGCCGCCGCGGGCGGAGGGGAGTTGCCGGGGCAGGGCCGCCTCATCACCGCGGGCTTCAGCGTGCCTTACGTGGCGCACGCTTCGCTCGAGCCGATGAACGCCACCGCGCATGTCCACGACCGGCGCGTCGAAGTCTGGGCGCCGACGCAGTCGACGTCGCTGGTGACAGCCGCGGTCGCTCGCGCGCTCGACGTCGCCGAGCGCGACGTCACCGTCTATCCCACGCTCATCGGTGGCGGTTTCGGGCGCAAGGCCGAGGTCGACGCCGCCGTGCAGGCGGCGCTGATCGCGCGCGACGTGCGCCGCCCCGTCCAGCTGATCTGGAGCCGCGAGGAGGAGTTCCGCGCCGCGCCGATGCGCCCCGCCGCGCACGCGCGCTATCAGGCGCGGCTGCGGCCCGATGGCGGGATCGAGGCATGGCACGCGCGCATCGCCTCCCAGTCGGTCGGCCAGCAATTTGCCAAGCGCAACATGCCAAGCCTGGCGTTCGGCGAAGGCAAGCCCGACAGCAGCGCGATCGAGGGCGCCGACGCGCTGCCCTACGCGGTCGGCACGCTGACGGCCGAGCATGTCAACGTCCTCGCCGCGGTCCCAGTTGGCTATTGGCGCAGTGTCGGCCACAGCTACACCGCCTTCATGAACGAGCGGTTCGTCGACCGGCTCGCGGCCGAAGCAAAGCAGGACCCGATGCTCTACCGGCTGAGACTGCTGGCAAACCGCCCACGCCACAAGGCGCTGCTGACCGCGGTGGGCGAGCGCGCGGGCTATGCGCAGGGCATGGGCGTCGCAATCCACGAGAGCTTCGGTTCGATCGCAGCCGTCGTCGCCGACTGCGCGCTGGAGCCTGCGCCGCGCGTCAAGCGCGTGACGATCGGCATCGACTGCGGGCAGGTGGTCAACCCCGATCTGGTCCGCCAGCAGATGGAAGGCGCGGTCGTGTGGGCGCTGAGCGCTGCGCTGAAATCCCGCGTCACCTGGCGCGGCGGCTACCCGGAGCAGGAGAATTTCGATCGCTTTACGCTGCTGCCGCTCGCCGAGACGCCGCGCATCGACGTGCTGATCGCCACCAATCCAGCCTACCCGCTTGGCGGAGTCGGCGAGGCGGGCGTGCCGCCGGTCGCGCCAGCAGTGGCGAACGCGTTCGCCGTGCTGACGGGCCGTGCGTTCGACACGCTGCCGCTGGTGTTCGCCTGACGCGGCAAGCACCGCGGACGATCGCAACGCGCTTTGGTCAGCCGCGCGGCGCGGCCTCTGCCAAGCTGCGCGGAGAGGAGGCGCTGCCGCGAACATGACGGCTCTGATTGCGATCGCCTTCTGCTCGGCGGCACCTGCATTGGCGCAGGAGCGGACGGCCGGGTTCAGCGGCTCCAGATCATCGCGCCACCAATCACCTTGACGGTGTGCCGCAGGCGGCCGGATGCGGGCCCGCGGCGACGGCTGGTGCCGCAGGCCGGATTGCGCCAGATCGTGACGCCGAGCGCGGAGGATCGCGGACTGCTGCTCCATTTCGACGGGCATCGAAACATCCGAGCGCCATCGAAGCATCAAGCGCTATCCCCGCGCCGCGCCAACCCGCCCCGCTTGCCGCAGCAGCCACCGCAAGCGCATAGAGTGGCGTGAGCCCGCGCGTGCCTTTGTTCGCTTCACCGGCGCATCCGCCGGTTTCGACTGGGCGCGTGGGCGTGCTGCTGACCAATCTCGGCACGCCCGACAAGCCGACGCCGTCCGCGGTTCGGCGCTATCTGGACGAGTTTTTGAGCGATCCGCGCGTGGTCGAGCTGCCGCCGATCCTGTGGCAGCCGATTCTGCGGCTCGTGATCCTGACGACGCGGCCGTACAAGTCGGCTCGGCTCTATGGGTCGGTGTGGGACAAGGAGCGCGACGACTCGCCGCTCAGGCTTCATTTGCGCGATCAGGCGCACGCGCTCGATACGCCCGCGCTGCCCGTCCGTTACGCGATGCGATATGGCAAGCCGTCGATCCCCGCCGAGCTCAAAGCCATGAAGGACGAGGGGATCGACCGTATCCTGGTCGCGCCGCTCTACCCGCAATATTGCGCCGCCACGACCGCGAGCGCGCTCGACAAGGTCTATCGCACGCTGGAGCATATGCGCTGGCAGCCCGCGATCCGCACGCTGCCGCCTTATTTCGACGATCCCACATATCTCGACATCATGGCCGAGGACATCCGCGACAAGCTGGAGCGGCTGCCCTTCCGGCCCGACCTCGTCATCGCCTCGTTCCACGGAATGCCGCGCCGCACGCTTGACAAGGGCGACCCTTATCATTGCCACTGCGCGAAGACCGCGCGGCTGATCGGCGAGCGGCTGGCCGTGCCCGTCAAGCTGACCTTCCAGTCGCGCTTCGGCGCGGCCGAGTGGCTGAAGCCCTACACCGAAGACGTGCTGGAGAGGCTGCCCAGGGACGGTGTGAAGAAGGTTGCCGTGATCGCGCCCGCCTTCAGCTCTGACTGCCTGGAGACGCTGGAGGAACTGAACATCCGCGGGCGCGAGGGCTTCCTGCACGCCGGGGGCGATGAATTCGCCTATCTGCCGTGCCTCAACGCCACTCCGCGCGGCATCCGCCTCTTGCGTCACCTGATCAACCGCGAACTTGCGGGCTGGGGCGAGTTGCCCGTAAGCGCCGGGCTCCAGGTCGCCGCCTGAGCGGCCATCACTCGGCGGGAGGTTACGAGGCATGACACAGCGGGTTGCGCTGGTGACGGGCGGGTCGCGCGGGATCGGCGAGGCGATCTCGATCGCGCTGCAGAATATGGGCGCGAAGGTTGCGGCCAACTATGCGGGCAATGACGAGAAGGCCCGCGCTTTCACCGACGCGCACCGCATCCCGACCTACAAGTTCGATGTGAGCTCGGACGAAGCCTGCGCCGAGGGCGTCAAGCGCATCGAGGCCGAGCTTGGGCCGGTCGACATCCTCGTCAACAATGCTGGAATCACGCGGGACGCCGGGTTCATGAAAATGACGGGCGAGATGTGGGACGCAGTCATCGAGACCAACCTCTCCAGCGTCTTCCACCTGTGCAAGGCGGTCTTTCCCGGAATGCGCGAGCGCAAGTGGGGGCGGATCATCAACATCTCGTCGATCAACGGGCAGAAGGGCCAGTTCGGGCAGGTGAACTACTCGGCGGCGAAGGCGGGCCTAATCGGCATGACCAAGGCGCTGGCGCTAGAGGGCGCGCGCGCGGGCGTCACCGTCAACGCTGTCGCGCCGGGTTACATTGCCACCGACATGGTCGCAGCGATGAGCCAGGACGTGCTCGACAAGATCGCCGCGGGCATCCCGCTCGGCCGCCTCGGCTCGGCCGAGGACGTCGCGCGCTGCGTCACCTTTCTCGCCGCCGAGGAGGCGGGCTGGATCACGGGTTCGACGATCAGCGTCAATGGCGGCCAACTGATGGATTGACCCTTGCCGCGGGGCGACACTTGGTGAACGGCCGCCGCTTGGGTCTACGACAACTTTTTTGCGAACTGGTCGAAGGTGAGGTCCCAGACCCCCGCAAAAGGGAGCCGGTCGAGTCCGTCGGCGAACTGCCACGCGGTGTCCGGCCCACGCACGGCGTCCCCTCAGCCGACCCGCACCCGCGCGCCCGTTTCAAACCCCTCCGAGCACAGCCGCGCGATCGCCTCGCCCACCGTGCTCGGCGGCTTCAGCGCCGCCGCGTCCTCGCCGGGGAAGGCGCGGGCGCGCATGGTGGTGGCGGTAGCGCCAGGGTCGACCAGCGCGACGCGGACCGCGCTGATGTTGCGGACCTCCTCGGCATAGCAGAGCGCCAGCGTCTCCAGCGCGGCCTTCGACGCCGCATACGGCCCCCAATAGGCGCGGGGGTGGACGGCGACCGAGGAAGTGAGCGCGATCAGCTGGCCAGCTGGCGCGGCGCGCAGCCACGGATCGAACGCGGCGATCAGGCGCTGCGGCGCGGCGAGGTTCAGATCGAACACGCGCGCGAACTCCTTCGCGTCGGCGCCCCACACCGGCACCAGCGAGCCGAGCATCGCTGCGTTCAGCACCAGCATGTCGAGCCGCCCCCAGCGCTGCCCAACCGCCGCGCCCAGCCGTGCGGTCCCGTCGGCGTCGGCGAGGTCCAGCGGCGCGATCGTTGCGCTGCCGCCAGCCGCTGCGATCGCGTCATCGGCCTCGATCAGCCCGCCTTCGGTGCGCGCGGTCAGGATCACGTGCGCTCCAGCCGCGGCCAGCGCGATCGCGGTCGCCTTGCCGATGCCGCGCGAAGCACCCGTCACCAGCGCGATTCGGCCCGCAAGCGGGCGGGGGGTCGTCATCGGCCGGCGGGATCAGCCGGCGGGAAGCGCGGCCGCGATGCCCAGCGCGCGGAAACCAGCGATCGCGCACGGCTTCATGGTGAAGCGGTTCCCGTCAGAATCGAGCTCGGCGAGGATGCCGGAGAATGCGCGCGCCCCGCGTGCTGGTGCGTCGGCTGCGGCCCACAGCGAAGCCTCGCGCTTGCGGCACATGCGGCCGAACTGCTCGTGCCACTTGTTGCCCGCCCAGCCGCTGGCGAGGCTCAACTCCTCGGCGGTCGATGCCGGGTGATCGAGCAGCGCGCGGATCGCGACGACATCGGCCGGGCTCGGCGGCTGCGCGACGAAGGCATGGTACACCTTCAGCGCCTCCGTATCGGCGCCCACGTCCTCGAGCTCGATCGCATCGAGCTCGCTCAGCCGGTCGGCGGCGAGCTGTTTCTGGGCGGCCGTCCCGTTATCGCGCCACACAGCGGCGTTTTCTCGGATGCGCGCGCGGTCGGCGGGCGGCAGGGCACGCAGTTTGTCTCGGGTCACGCGAACCCTGTTACGTCAGACGACGTGTTCCGCCAACAGCGGCAGCTGTTCGAATGGCTGCAGCTTGCCCTTGTCGGTCAGCGTGGTCGGATAGTCGCCGGTGAAGCAGGCGTCGCAGCGCGTCGGCGCGGCATCGTTACGGGCGGTCTCGCCCAGCGCGCGGTAGAGGCCGTCGATCGAGATGAACGCCAGGCTATCGGCCTTGATGAACTCGCCCATCCCCGGCACGTCCATCTGCGCGGCGAGCAGCTTCGCGCGTTCGGGCGTGTCGACGCCGTAAAAGCAGCTGTGCGTCGTCGGGGGCGAGGCGATCCGCATGTGCACCTCCGCCGCGCCCGCATCGCGCAGCATCTGCACGATCTTCAGGCTGGTTGTGCCGCGCACGATCGAATCGTCGACAAGCACAAGCCGCTTGCCCTCGATCAGCGGGCGGTTGGCATTGTGCTTCAGCTTGACGCCCAGATTGCGGATGCCGTCGCCAGGCTGGATAAAGGTTCGGCCGATATAGTGGCTGCGGATGATGCCAAGCTCGAACGGCAGTCCGCTCGCCTGCGCGAAGCCGAGCGCGGCGGGAACGCCCGAATCGGGGACGGGGATGACGAGGTCGACCCGGGCCGGAGCCTCGCGCGCCAGCTCGGCGCCGATGCGCTTGCGCACCTCGTAGACCGACTGGCCATCGACGACGCTGTCGGGGCGCGAGAAATACACATGCTCGAAGATGCACGGCCGCGGGCGCGCGAGGCGAAACGGGCGCATCGAGGTGAGGCCGTCTGAATCGATGTGTACGAGCTCGCCGGGTTCCACCTGCCGCACGAAATCGGCGCCGACGACATCGAGCGCGACGGTTTCGCTGGCGAGGATGTAGGCACCGCCCAGCCGCCCGATGACGAGCGGGCGGATACCGAGCGGATCGCGCACACCATACAGCCCCTCGGCGGTCAGCACGACGAAGCTGTAGGCGCCCTCCAGGCTCTTCAGCGCTTCGATCAGGCGATCGAGGAAGGTCGGGCCCTGCGCGGTGGCGATCAGATGGATGACAACCTCGGTGTCGCTGGTCGACTGGAAGATCGAGCCCGTGCTGATCAGCGCGCGCCGCACGGTGAGCGCGTTCGAAATATTGCCATTGTGACCGACCGCGACTCCGCCAGCTGCAAGCTCGGCATAGAGCGGCTGCACGTTCCTCAGCGCGGTCTCGCCGGTGGTGGCGTAGCGGTTGTGGCCGATCGCGGCGATGCCGGGCAGGCGGCGGATCACCGCGTCGCTATCGAAATTACCAGCGACGTGGCCCAGCGCGCGGTGCGAGTGGAAGCCCTGGCCATCGAAACTGGTGATGCCCGCCGCCTCCTGCCCGCGATGCTGCAGCGCGTGGAGGCCGAGCGCGACGACCGCGGCGGCGTCAGGCGCGCCCCAGACGCCGAACACGCCACACTCCTCGTGCAGATGGTCGCCGTCGTGCGTGAGACTGATCTGGGTCACGGGCGCAGGTTCCGGCCGGTTGGGGGACGCCTCTACATAGTGCGCCGGCCGTGCCGTGTCTTGCGCTTGTCACATGAAATTACGGCCGGGCAAAAACCAACAAGCCCGGCCGTTGTGGCTTTGTTCCGGGCGGCGAGAGCTAGCGCAGCCTGGACGACGGCACGCTCGCGCGGGCGACGGGCTCGGCGTCGGGGATCGGCGCGGACGCCGCCTTCAGCGCATCGGCCGCGGCCTTCAGCGCTTCGGCGGCCACGGCGAGCGCCCTGGCGGTTTCGGCCTGCTTGGCGGGCGCGGCGTCGATCTGGTCGCTCGCCGCAACCTCGATCGGCTTGGTCTCGGCGCGGACAAACCCGGTCTTGGCGGCTGCGATCGGGGCCGCTGCCGGCTCGTCCAGCTTCAGCACCGCGGGCGCGATCACCGGCTCCACCGCGGGTTCAGGTTCGGGCTCGGCCGCCGCTTCGGCTGCCAGCGCAGCAGCCGCCACTGCCACGTTCGCATCGGCGTCGACGCGCGCGGCTGCCGCGAGCACCGGAGCGGTCGCATCGCAGCGCGAGCCGACTCCGAACGGATCGCCGCGCACCTCGGCTGCGAGCAGGGCCAACTCCTGCGACTCCGAAGCGAGCGCGGCGCGGCCAAGTGTAAAGGCCGCCTCGCAATAGTCGGCGAGCGCGCGCTGCGCGGTTTCCGAATCGCTATTGGCGAGCGCGGTCGTGAAGCGATCATATTCGCGCTGACCATCGACAAGACCGTGCGCACGCAGGAAGTACCGCTTTAGATTGTCATTATGGCCGGAAATCATCATCCGATGAACGCGCACGAACTGATTATACATGCCGCGCGCATCATAGTTGAATTGATTGCACTTGAACGCAGCGACCATCAGTATCGACTGAAGATGCCGGACTTTCGCCGAATCCATTTCATGCGCGCGCCAGCATGTCGGGCTTGAACCAGCAAGTGCTGAAGACGCGATCCCACAGAGCGCCGCAGCTACTGCTGCGCGCGTAATAGACTTACGCATAGCCCACCACCGTTGATTTTGGTGCGGGGATTCTATACTGAAAACGATGACACACAAATGCCCACTTTCGTTCAGAAATGCGAAAGCTGAACCAGCTTGTCGTGCATCTGCCTCCGGTCACCGATTGTGAACAGGCGCGTTTACTGCTCGCAACGTTGTTCAGGATTTTGTCGGCTGTCACCACGCAGTCACGAGTTGCGTTCCCGTCGCCGGGCAGGACGCTCCGGCCTTGGCGTCCCGCCGCGTTGCGCGATAGGCGGGCCCCATGTTTGCCCAACCCGACCTGACTGCATTGCCCAAGCCTGAACTCTACGCCGAGCTGGCGCGGCAGATCGCGGGCGTGACCGACGGCGAGCCGAACGCGGTCGCCAACATGGCGAACGCGGCGGCACTAATCTTCCACGCGCTGCCCGATCTCAGCTGGGCGGGGTTCTACCTGGTCGATCCGGCCGATGGCGGACTGGTGCTGGGGCCGTTCCAGGGCAAGGTCGCGTGCGTGCGTATCCCGATCGGGCGCGGCGTGTGCGGGACTGCAGCGGCCGAGCGGCGGACGATCGTGGTGCCCGACGTCGAGGCATTCCCCGGCCACATCGCGTGCGATGACGCTTCCCGATCAGAGCTGGTGGCGCCGCTGTTGGCGCGCGACGGGCGGCTGCTGGGCGTACTGGATCTCGACAGCCCGACGCCCGGCCGGTTCGATGACGAGGACGCGGCCGGGATGGAGCGGATCGCGGGAGTGCTGACAGCGGTGCTGTAGCGCCGCGCGTTCCGCTTCCCATGCGCGGCAGGAACGGGCGTTACTTCGCCTTTGGCCGCTTGCTTTCCGCGGCGTCCTCCCGGCGCTCGCGTTCGGTCTCGGCATTCTGGGCGAGCGGCGCGGCGCGCTGTGCGGCAATCGTCGGCGCGGCATAGCCCTTGCACCCACGCGCCATCCCGAGGCCCTTCAGATAGCCGCGCCGCACCGCGCCCGCGACGATCGCCGCCTGCAACCGGTCGCGTGACTTCCGCGCGCCGCTCACTTCGCCGACGATGTCGCGGACCATGCCGATCGGACCCAGCAGCACGTCGCCCGCGCGCCGCGCATAATAGCCCATGTCGCTCGGCGACTTGTACGGCTCGTCGTCCAGATCCGGGCCCAGCTCCTTGTTGAGCGCGACCACCTGCTGCGTGATCGCCGCGCAGCTCTGCGTGCCCTGGCGCGAGTAGGGCGCATCGAACGCCATCTGAATATGCGGCGGAACCTTGCGTTTTTTGACGCCGGTCTCATCGCCGATCGTCTTCTTGCGCGCGTCGGGCACCTCCTTCTTCGGCTTGTCGTCTGGCGCGTCGGCGGTCGGCTGCGCGCTCTGCGGCGCGGCTGCGGTCAGCGCCAGAAAAGCGAGGGCTGGGATCAGGCGGGCAATCATCGAAGGAACTCCACGAAAAGGTCTTGCGCCCGCGGAACAGTCCATCCCGGCTTTCGTTGCGTCAACCGTCCGTGCCGAGCGCCGCGGCGAGCACGGCTGCGCGCAACTCGGCGATGCCGCCACCGCGCTCGGCGCTCGTCATCAACACGTCGGGGTGCGCGGGGGCGTGTCTGCGCGCCTCTGCCGCGGTGCGCTGAACGACGGCCGCCTGCTCAGGCGGGCGCAACTTGTCGGCCTTGGTCAGCACGATCTGATAGCTGACCGCCGCCGTATCGAGCATCGCCATCACTTCGAGGTCGTTCGGCTTGAGCCCATGGCGGCTATCGACCAGCAGCAGTGTTCGCTTGAGGTTGGGGCGGCCGCGCAGATAGTCATTGACCAGATAGCGCCAGCGCTTGACGACGCTGGGCGGCGCCTCGGCGAAGCCATAGCCGGGCATGTCGACCAGCCGGATGACTGGCGGCTCGCCCGCTTCGAAGATGTTCAGCTCCTGCGTGCGGCCGGGCGTGTTCGATGTGCGCGCAAGGCCATTGCGCCCGGTGAGCGCGTTCAAGAGCGACGACTTGCCGACATTCGAACGCCCTGCAAAGCCAATCTCGGGCAGGTCGGCGGGGGGCAGATGCTCCAGCGCCGGGGCCGAGAGGCGGAACGCGATCGGCCCCGCGAACAGCTTACGAGCCGCCTCGATCAGCTCGGCTCGGGCGCTCGCCTCCGCGGTCGATGCGTCGGTCACTTCGCGCGTGCAGCGGCCGGCTTGCCCGCGCCCGAAGGGGGAGCCGGATGGCGCCGCATCAGCCACCACTGCTGCGCGATGCCCAGCACGTTGTTCGTGAACCAGTAGAGCTGCAGCCCCGCCGCGAACGGCGCCATGATGAAGGTGTAGACCACCGGCATGAAGCTGAAGATTTTCTGCTGCATCGGATCGGGCGCGGGCGGGTTGAGCTTGATCTGCAGGAACGATGTCAGCCCGACGAGGATCGGCAGCACGCCGATGGCGATCGCATGTGGCGGCGTGAAAGGCAGCAAGCCGAACAGGTTGACTGGCGTCACCGGATCCGGCGCCGACAGATCCCGGATCCACAGAGCGAACGGGGCGTGGCGCATCTCGATCGAGATGCTGAACGCCTTGTAGAGCGCGAAGAAGATCGGCAGCTGAAGCAGGATCGGCAGGCAGCCGCTGACGGGGTTGACCTTCTCCTTTTGGTAGAACTCCATCATCGCCTTCTGCAGGCCTTCCTGATCGCCCTTGTGGCGCTCTTGGATGTCCTTCAGCTTGGGCGCGAGTACACGCATCTTGTTCATCGACTGATATTGCTTGTTCGCGATCGGGAACAGCGCCAGCCGTACCAAGAAGGTGAGAGCGATGATCGCCAGCCCGTAATTGCCGAGCGCCCGGAACAGCCAGCTCAAGAGCTCGAACAGCGGCTTGGCGATGACCTTGAACCAGCCCCAGTCATTGGCAAGATCGAACAGCGGGATGTTAAGCTGCGACTTGTATCGATCGAGCAGGTCGACTTCCTTCGCTCCCGCGAACAGGCGGAAGGTTTGCGTCGCCTGCATCCCCGGCCCGACCATCACCGGCGGGCGTGTCAGGTCCGCCTGAAAACGCGCGGGCGCAGAGAAGCGGATTGCAGCGTCCGATTGGCCGTCGGGGATCAATGCAGTCAGCCAATACTGGTCGCTGAAGCCCAGCCAGCCGGGCGCGCCGCTCAGCACTTTCTTCTGGCCGTCGCTGGACCGAATGTCCTTCCAGCTATCCGCGAAATGCTTGCCGTCCCACGCTCCGACCGGGCCGGTATGGCCCTCGGACGGCTCCTTCTCCGGGTCGGTGCGCGTGATGAGCGCGTATGGTTGAGCAGCGATCGGTGCGGCGCCTCGGTTTGCGACGCGCGCGGTCGCGGTCACCATATACCCGTCGTCGATCGCAAAGGTCAGTTCGTAGCGCGCGCCGCCGGCCGCCTCGGTCGCGAGCGTCACCGGCTTGCCCGGAGCGAGCACATCGCCCGAGGCAACCGTCCAGCGCGCGTCCGGCCCTGGCGCGCCCGCGCCCGCGAAGCCGAAGCTCGCCAGATACTCGCCCGGCGTTCCGGCTGGCGACAGTAGGTGGATCGGCTGCGCGCCGGGCTTGATCGTCTCTCGGTAATTTTTCAGCACCAGATCGTCGATGCGTGCGCCGACGAGGTTGATCGATCCCTCGACGCGCGGCGTGCGGATCGGCACGCGCGGCGTCTCGGCGAGCACGGCGGCGCGGTCGCGCAGGGCTGCGGGCGCGGGCGCCAGGCCCGGCGAGGCGGGCGTGTAGGGCTGGGTGCCCGGTCCGGCCGAGCCCTTGGCTCCAGCAACCGGCGGCGGCGGCGTCGGGAACAGCCGCTGGCTGAGGAAGCTCCAGCCGAAGATGACGGCCGCGGAGAGCACGAGCGCCAGAAGAAGGTTGCGGTTGTTCTGCAAGGGTTGGCCTTCAGGGAACGGGATCAAAGCCGGTCCCGCCCCAAGGGTGGCACCGTGCGATCCGCCTCAGTCCCAGCCAGCCGCCGCGGGCGAGGCCATGAACGCGGATCGCCTCGGCCATATAGGCCGAACATGATGGATGGTAACGGCAGGTCGGCCCCATCAGCGCCGACGGTCCGATCTGCCAGAGCTTGATGAGCGCCTGGAACGGCGCCTCCGCGACGCGGCGGATCATGCCGACAGCCGGGCGAGCGCGCGTGCGAGGTCGCTGCGCAGCTGCGCGAAATTACGCGTTAGGCCCGCGGCCCGGCCGATCAGCACATGATCGGCGCCTGGGAGACCGCGACCCTTCAACGTCTCGTGCGCGAGTGCGCGCAGGCGGCGCTTCAGCCGGTTGCGCACCACCGCCCCGCCGATCTTCTTTGTGACGGTGAAGCCCACGCGCATCGCCGGGTCACCATCGCCGCGGCGCCGCGCGAGCAGCACGAAGCCCGCCGTCGCCACCCTCCCGCCAGCGTTGGCCGCGAGGAAATCGGCACGCTTCTGCAGCCGCCGCAGCGGCACGCGCCAGCCCTTAGGCCGAGAGACGCTTGCGGCCGCGCGCGCGGCGAGCGGCAAGCACCTTGCGGCCGCCGGGCGTCGACATGCGACTCCGAAAGCCATGGCGGCGTTTGCGAACCAGACGGCTCGGCTGATAAGTCCTCTTCATGTCCGTCCTTTGCGTGTCCCGCTCGGCGGGCGAAACAAGAGAGGCCGCGCCCGTTGTCGGACCGGCCCCTCACAGCCGCGCGAACTAGACGATGGCGCCCGCGCCGTCAACGCAGCGCGTGCCGCGCTGGCTGCCGCTGGCGATCGTGCTGGCAATGTTCACCGCATTCGTCGCGGCGGGCGGGCTCGATCAGGCCCGCGCCGAGCGGGTGGTCGCGCTGTATCACGATCTGCAGGATCAAACCGCGCGGCATCCCGTGCTCGCGGTCGCGGCCTTCATTGGCATCTATGCGGTGCTCGCCGGGATGGTGCTGTTCCCCGCGGCCTTCGTCGTGACGCTCGCGGGCGGCCTGCTGTTCGGGACCGAGATCGGCGCGGCGGCGAGCGTGCTGGGGGTGACGATCGGCGGCACGGTCAGCTTCACCGTCGTGCGAACTGCGATGGCCGACCGGCTGCACCGCTGGCTTGGCGCGCGCGGCGAGCGCTTCCGTGCGGCGCTGGAACGCGATGGGTTCTGGTATCTCTTGCTGCTGCGCGCGTCGCCGATCCCGTTCTGGCTGGTGACGCTCGCCGCTGCAGCGGCGGGCTTCCGCGCGCGGCCCTTCCTCTTCGCAACGCTGTTCGGGGTGGTGCCGCCCTGCCTTGTCTGGGCAAATGTCGGGGCGGGGCTGGCGCGCGCGATCGACGAGGGCGGGCAGCCGACGCTCGCGACGCTCGCCAGCCCAGACGTGCTCTACCCACTCTATGCGCTGACGGCGTTCGGCGCGGTGTCGATCATGGTGCGCTACACGGTGCAGCGCCGCGCGCGGCGGGCGGCGGCGGCCGAGTGACGGCGCGTTCGGCGTGCGGCGGCGGCCGAGCGACGGCGCGTTAGCCCAACTTTACCGGGCGTTAGGCCCGACGCGCGGGCAGGCTTAGGAACGCGGCGCTCATGGTCGCCCACGTCGCAACCGTCGCCTATCTCGGCATGGAGGCGCGCCCCGTCGACGTGCAGGTGCAGATCGCTGGCGGCAACCCGGCGTTCTCGGTCGTCGGGCTGGGCGACAAGGCGGTCAGTGAATCGCGCGACCGGGTGCGCAGCGCGCTCGCATCGCTGGGGCTGGCGCTGCCGCCAAAGCGCATCACGGTCAACCTGAGCCCAGCGGACCTGCCCAAGGAGGGGTCGCACTACGACCTGCCGATCGCGCTCGGCCTGCTCGCGGCGCTGGGCATCGTCGATCAGGAGGTGCTGGGCGCCTATGTCGTGGTCGGAGAGCTTGGCCTCGACAGCACGATCGCGCCCGTTCCCGGCGTGCTGCTCGCAGCGCTTCACGCCGCCGAGCGCGAGCGCGGGCTGATCTGCCCCGACTCGCAGGGCGGGGAAGCGGCTTGGGCGGGGGCGATCGACGTGGTGGCAGCGCCCGCGCTCGTGCCGCTGCTCAATCATCTCAAAGGCACGCAGCAGCTGCCCGTGCCGACCCGATCGGTCGCCGACGGGCGTGCCGACGGTCCCGACCTCGCCGAGGTGAAGGGGCAGGAGGCTGCCAAGCGCGCGCTGGAGATCGCGGCGGCCGGCGGGCACAATCTGCTGATGGTCGGCCCGCCCGGCGCGGGGAAATCGATGCTCGCGAAGACGCTGCCGGGCATCCTCCCAGATCTCGGCCCGCGCGAGGCGCTGGAGGTGTCGATGGTCGCCTCGATGGCTGGCAAGCTCGACGGCGGCCGCCTGATCCGCGCGCGGCCGTTCCGCGATCCGCATCATTCGGCGTCGATGCCCGCGCTGGTCGGCGGCGGTGCCAAGGCCAAGCCGGGCGAGGTTAGCCTCGCGCATCTGGGCGTGCTGTTCCTTGACGAGCTGGCCGAGTTCAACCGCGTCGTGCTGGATGCGCTGCGCCAGCCTCTGGAAACGGGCGAGGTCACCGTCGCTCGCGCGGCGGCGCACATGACCTACCCGGCGCGCGTGCAGCTGATCGCTGCGATGAACCCCTGCCGCTGTGGCTGGCTTTCCGACCCCGCCCGCGCCTGCAGCCGCGCGCCGCGCTGCGCGGGCGACTATCAGAGCCGCCTCTCCGGCCCGCTCCTCGACCGCATCGACCTGCATCTGGAGGTGGAGCCCGTCGCCGCATCCGACCTCGCCCGCGCACCCTCCGGCGAGCCGTCCGCCGCGGTGCGCGCGCGGGTCATAGCGGCGCGCGCGGTGCAGGCGCGCCGCTATGAAGGCGTCGGCGGCCGCACCAATGCCGAGGCCGACGGCCGCCTGCTGGAGCATGTCGCAGCGCCCGACGAGCCGGGGCGGAAGCTGCTGGTCGACGCCGCCGAGAAATTGCGCCTGTCCGCGCGCAGCTATCACCGCACGCTGAAGGTTGCCCGCACGCTCGCCGACCTCGTCGGCGCGGAGAGGGTGACGCGCGTCCACATCGCCGAGGCGCTGAGCTACCGGCGGCGCGAGCCGGTCAACTAGGAGCGCGGTTGCCTCCGCCACACCGCGCCCGCTACAGCGCGGGCATGCGTGGGCGGTTAGCTCAGCGGTAGAGCGGCTCGTTTACACCGAGCGGGTCGGAGGTTCGATCCCTTCACCGCCCACCACTCCGCCCGCTTCCGCTGCAGCGCAGCGCGGTTTACATGGGTGGCGTGATCTCATCGAACGACATCCGCCGCTCATTCCTTGAGCATTTCGCCGCCCACGGCCACACCGTTGTGCCGTCGGCGCCGCTGGTGCCGCTGGGCGACCCCAGCCTCATGTTCGTGAACGCTGGCATGGTGCCGTTCAAGAACGTGTTCACCGGGCTGGAGAGCCGTCCCTACAGTACCGCGGCCAGCAGCCAGAAATGCGTGCGCGCCGGCGGCAAGCATAACGACCTTGATAACGTTGGCTATACCGCACGACATCTGACGTTCTTAGAGATGCTGGGTAATTTCAGCTTTGGCGACTATTTCAAGGAACAGGCGATCACGCTGGCGTGGGACCTGGTGACACGCGGGTGGGGGCTACCCAAGGATCGCCTCAGCGTCACCGTCTATCACACAGACGATCAGGCTTGGGCCTTGTGGAAGCGTATCGCGGGCCTGCCCGACGAGCGGATCATCCGTATCGCTACCAAGGATAATTTCTGGGCGATGGGCGCCGACGGTCCATGCGGCCCCTGCAGCGAGATTTTCTACGATTATGGTCCGGGCGTCGCCGGTGGTCCGCCGGGATCGCCCGATGAGGACGGCGACCGCTTCGTCGAGATCTGGAACCTCGTCTTCATGCAGTATCTGCAGCAAGCCGACCAGATCGTCGGCGACCTGCCTAGGCCCTCGATCGACACCGGCATGGGGCTGGAGCGTGCCGCGGCGGTGTTGCAGGGCGTGCAGAGCGTATTTGATACCGACATCTTCCGGCTGCTGACAGACCAGTCCGTCGCGCTCACCGGCCGCGCGGTGCACAGTGGGGCGGCGGCCAGCCACCGCGTCATCGCCGACCACCTGCGCTCCTCGGCGATGCTGATCGCCGACGGCGTGCTGCCGTCGAACGAGGGGCGTGGCTATGTGCTGCGGCGGATCATGCGCCGCGCAATGCGCCATGCGCAGCTGCTGGGCGCCAGGGAGCCGCTGATGTGGCGACTTGTCCCCGCGCTCAGCGGCGCGATGGGGAGCGCCTACCCCGATCTCGTCCGCGCGCAGCCGCTGATCGAGGAAACGTTGAAGCTGGAGGAGACGCGCTTCCGCCAGACGCTCGATCGCGGGCTGAAGCTGCTGGACGAAGCGACTGCGGGGCTGACGGCGGGCGACACGCTGCCCGGCGCGGTCGCGTTCAAGCTCTATGACACCTACGGTTTCCCCTATGACCTGACCGAGGACGCGCTCCGCGGGCAGGGGCTCCGCGTCGATCGCGCCGGATTCGATGTGGCGATGGCCGAGCAGAAGCGTGCGGCCCGGGCCGCGTGGACCGGCAGCGGCGACTCCAAGGACGCAGCGATCTGGTTCGATCTCGTCGACCGAACCGGCGCGACCGAGTTCGTTGGTTACACCGCCGACCATGCGACTGCCCGGGTCGTCGCGCTCGTCACGGACGGCCGCGAGGTGGCTGCCGCGACGGGAGAGGTGACGGTGCTGGTCAACCAGACGCCGTTCTACGCCGAGAGCGGCGGGCAGGTGGGCGATGCCGGCGTAATTCTGGGCGACCGCTTCCGCGCTGAGGTGACCGATACCACGAAGGCGCTCGGCCGCCTGTTCCTGCACCACGCGCGCGTGGAGGGGGAGGTGCGCGTCGGCGACGAGGTGCGGCTGGAGATCGACACCGCGCGCCGCGCGGCTGTCCGCGCGAACCACAGCGCCACTCACCTGCTGCACGCGGCGCTGCGCCATCGGCTGGGCGGCCATGTGACGCAGAAAGGGTCGCTCGTCGCGCCCGATCGGCTGCGCTTCGATTTCAGCCATCCGCGCGCGCTGAGCGCCGATGACCTCGCCGCGGTCGAGGCCGAAGTGAACCGGCATATCCGCGACAACGACATGGTAACGACGCGCCTGATGACGCCCGATCAGGCGATCGCTGAGGGAGCGATGGCGCTGTTCGGCGAGAAATATGGTGACGAGGTGCGGGTCCTGTCGATGGGGCGCGCGAGCCGTGGCCCCGGCCGCGACGGAGGGATGCTGGCCACGTCCGGGGCGCCCGGTGAGAGTGCCGGACCGGCTGTCGGCCTCACCGCCGCGGCGGGCGGCGGCTCTCAGTCAGATGGTGAAGCCGGCGCTTGGTCCGTCGAGCTTTGCGGCGGCACGCACGTGCGCGCGCTGGGCGACATCGCGCTGTTCAAGATCGTGAGCGAAACGGCCGTGTCGGCGGGCGTGCGGCGCATCGAGGCGCTGACCGGCGAGGCTGCACGCCGCTGGCTGCTCGCGCGCGATGCGGCGCTGTCGGCTGCGGCCGCCGAGTTGCGCACACGCCCAGAGGACGTGCCCGCGCGCGTGGCGGCGCTCGTTGACACCGCCCGACGGCTGGAGCGCGAGCTTGCCGAGGCGAGGCGCGCGCTGGCGCTTGGCGGCGGGGCTGCTGGAGACAACGGCCCGGCCCCGGAAGCGATTGCAGGCACCGCTTTCCTTGGGCAGGTCGTCGAAGGTCTCGATCCCAAGGCGCTGCGCGGCGTGATCGACGACGCCAAGAAGCGGCTCGGTTCGGGCGTCGCAGCGGTCGTTGCCGTAAACGATGGCCGCGCGAGCATCGCGGTTGGCATCACCGATGACCTCGCCGGGCGGCTCTCGGCGGTCGATCTGGTGCGCGCGGGCGTCGCGGCGCTTGGCGGGCAGGGCGGCGGCGGGCGGCCCGACATGGCGCAGGGCGGCGGACCTGATGGCGCTAAGGCCGCCGACGCGATCGCGTCGGTGCGCCAGGCGCTCGCTGCATCGGCGGTGGCTGCCTAAGGAGCCTGCGATGAAGTTCGGTGCCCGCAGCCTGTTCGAAGGCACCGTCGCCGAGGTCGCTCCGGGCGTGGTCGACGCGACCGTCATGGTGGAGATCGACGGCGGCAACGTCGTCACCTCGTCGATCACCAATGAGGCGGTCGCCGAGCGGGCGCCGAAGCAGGGCGGCCGCGTGACCGCGGTCATCAAGTGAAGCGACGTGCTGATCGGCAAGTTGCCCGCCCTTGCGATGTAGGATGTCCGCGCCGAGATTGCGCGCCCGGCTGGGCGCGTTGGACGCGCGCGCTCCTTCGTCTTCGTGTTGTTCACCGTGTCGCAGTCGATGGTCTTCCGATCCTTGCGACGTTTGTGACCTCTGCGACGATCGCGACCTTTGTAAGGTTGTTACCAGAGCCGGAGGAGCAGCGCGGTGAGTGACCAAATTCTGATCGGCGGCGGGCTTGGCGGGCCGAGCAGCCTGGTGCTGAAGCGCGCCAACCGCCACGGGCTGATCGCGGGCGCCACCGGCACCGGCAAGACCGTGACGTTGCAGCGGCTGGCCGAAGCGTTCAGCCGCGAGGGCGTGCCGGTCTTCGCAGCCGACGTGAAAGGCGACCTCTCGGGCATCGCCATGCCTGGCTCGCCGCTAGCGAAGACGCACGACGCCTTCACCAGGCGCGCTGCCGAGGTGCGCCTGACCCCTTACGTCTACGAGGGGATGCCGGTCGTTTTTTGGGATCTGTTCGGCGAGGCCGGGCACCCGATCCGCGCGACGATCAGCGAGGTAGGGCCGCTGCTGCTGGCGCGGCTGCTGAACCTCAATGATGTGCAGGAAGGCGTGTTGAATGTCGTCTTCAAGCTCGCCGACGACGAGGGGCTGCTGCTGCTGGACCTCAAGGATCTGCGCGCGATGCTGGCGCACGTCGCCGAGCGCGCGTCCGAGCTGACGGTGCAGTATGGCAACGTCTCCAAGCAGTCGATCGGCGCGATCCAGCGCCAGCTGCTGACGCTGGAGGCGCAGGGCGCCGAGCGTTTCTTCGGTGAGCCTGCGCTGAAGATCGCCGACTTCATGGTTGTCGACGATCAGGGTCGCGGCCAAGTCAATGTGTTTTCAGCCGAGAAGCTGATGGCATCCCCACGCCTCTACGCCACCTTCCTGATGTGGCTGGTGAGCGAGCTATTCGAAGAGCTTCCCGAAGTCGGCGACCCCGACAAGCCCAAGCTGGTGTTCTTCTTCGACGAGGCCCACCTGCTGTTCGACGATGCGCCCAGGGCGCTGCTTGAGAAGATCGAGCGCGTGGTGCGGCTGATCCGATCGAAGGGTGTCGGTGTCTATTTCGTTACGCAGAATCCGATCGACATCCCCGACACGGTCGCAGCGCAACTGGGCAACCGTGTGCAGCACGCGCTGCGGGCCTTCACGCCCAAGGATGCAGAAGCGGTGCGCAAGGCCGCACAGACCTTCCGGCCGAACCCGGCGATCGATGTCGAAAGCGCGATTACGCAGTTGAAGGTGGGCGAGGCGCTCGTCTCGGTGCTCGACGCCGAGGGCGCGCCGACGCCGGTCGATATTGTAAAGGTCGCGCCGCCGACAAGCCGCGTAGGGCCGCTCGGCCCGGACGAACGGGCCGCCATCACTGCGGCCGACCCCATCGGCGACCGCTACAAGCAGCTTCTAGACCGCCAATCGGCCTATGAAGTGCTAGCCGGCAAGGCGGCTGCTGCTGCGGCGGCTTCGGCGCAGGCTGCGCCCGCGGCAGCGCAGCGCGAGAAGCCGACGATCGCCGAGCAGGTCTTTACGTCCGCGGCGCGCGCCATGGCGACCTCGGCGGGGCGGCAGATCGCCAATCAGGTCGGCAGGTCGCTGCTGCGCGGCATCTTGGGATCGCTGACGCGTTGATCGGAGCCGCAATTGCGGGTGGGCGCGAACGGTGCCGCGCCCACCCGCTGCGGACACCGCGCTTAGGCGGCGCGTCGGCGCCGCGCGGCGATCAGTCCGGCAGCACCCAGGCCGAGCAGCGCTGTGGCTGCCGGGGTCGGCGTCCGTCCCGGTGTGATATTCCCGGTCGGCAGCCCGCTCAGGTCACCGCGGAAGCCGTAGTTGTTGGCGTTACCCGGGCGGCCGCTGGTCCAGTGCAGCTCGGCGCCCTGCGTCAGACTGTTGAAGAAGAACGAGCCCGTCAGGTTATCGCGCTGGTTGATCGTGGCGAGCGGGGCGAGGATGCTGCCGAACCACTGACCGTTGAAGTTCAGCGTGGTCGCCTCCGGGAAGACGAAGATCACGCGAGTCTCGTCGACATTGCCATTCAGCGTCGGCAGCGTATTGCCGGTGTTCCCCGAAACGATGACGAACGTGGCATCGTTGCTGCCGTTACCGATGCCAATAAGGTTTTGATTGGTGGCGAAGTTCGCAAGCGTCGTGGTGATGACGCCGTAGTTCTTGCCGTTGACCCTGTAGGCAGTGTTCGCAGTAAAGTTCAGGTTCTGCGTCCCGCCCGGAAGCGCCTGCGCGTTGACGCCCTGCGTGCCCGGCAGCGAGGCAAGGAAGGTGGTCAGGTTCAGCAAGGGCTGGCCGATGGCGCTGTTAAAGTCGCCGAACGGGAACACCGACGTCGCGGGCAGGCCGGTCCGGATGTTCTGCGCGGGCGTGTTCTGCACCTGCCCTGCAAAGCTCGCCGCGGCGGTGCGAACGAACCTGGCGTTCGAGATTTGCGAGCCAGCACCGTTGCCGACAACGTTCACATCGACCGCATTGTTGAGGTTCTGAAATGTGCCGTTGGTATTGCCGCCGATAAAGATATTACCGCTGCCATTCTGCGGGTTAATGCCGCCAGACACATTGCCAAACACATTCGCGACGCCATAGGTCTTGCCGCCGACGACCGGAGCATAGACCGTGCCATTATTGTTGAAACCCACGTTGCGCGGACCACCCGCGTTGAAGTTGCCACCGATCGCGATCGGACCTTCGGTCTCGTTATTGGCGTTGAGGTTGGCGCGGGTGACGAGGTTAAACTGGCTGAGAATCGCCTGTGCCGCAGCCGCGTCCGCGGCCGAGAGTGTGGCGGCCTCGGCGCCGGCCGAACTCAGCAGTGCGGTAGAAAGGAGCAGTGCTTTGATGAGAGACGTCATGGCTTGACCTTCTGTTGACGCAATAAACACTTACCCGGCGTACCGGATTAGCAGGCTTGTAGTTGGTTGCGGGCGTCGGACCGCGCGGCCGCGACTGCGCAGTACGATGGCAGCGGTCAGCGCTCGCGCCCGTGCGCCGGACGCGCACAGCGCGACTGCGGCACCCAGTTGTAAGCCCCGTGTCATTGCTACCCACCCTGTTTCGACCCGCCCGGACGCCCCGAAGCGTGAACAGGCGTTACTCGTTCCGGGGCTGACCGTCAACAAGGTTAACTTGGTGCGGCAGAACGAACCGGACACACGTTTGACGACCGGAGCAGACTGGAGTGCGTAGGGCTTGTCGGCTCCCGCGACGGGCAAGGTCGCTCAAGCTTCGTCAGCTATGGAGATCTGGTGGACGGGATCAGCCGATCAGCTGCGACACTGTGTAGATCGTCAACCCGGCCAGTCCGCCGACGATGGTGCCGTTCATGCGGATATATTGCAGATCGCGACCCACCACGCCCTCCAGCTTGGCGGTTATCATCCCCGTGTCCCAGCCCTTGACGGTGTCGGACACGATCGCCGCGATCGAGTCGCCATAGCTCGCAACCGCGCCGACGATCGCGCGCCGAGCATAGGCGTTGATCTGCTCGCGAATCGCCGGGTCGGCCTCAACCGAGGCGCCCAGTCGCCGGAGCGTCGCGCCAATAGGCCCTTCGGACAGCAGCCCCGGATCATCGGTCGCGCGCATCAGCCCGTCCTTCACGCTCACCCACAGGCCGTCGAGATAGTCGGTCACCGCCGGGTGGCTCAGCACCTCGTCGCGCAGCGCTTCGACTTTCGCACGGAGTCCGGCGTCGTGCGTCAGATCGAACGCCAGGCCGACCAGGCTCTCGGTTGCCTTCAGCCGCATCGGGTGGGCGGGGTCGGTCGCGAGCTCGCGCAGAGTGGTGTTCAAGGCGGAAATGATTTGATCGGCGATCGTCGAGTCGATGCCCGCCAGCCGCATCACCCAGCTCGTCCGCTCACGCACCTGGTCGCGAATCAGGCTTTCGTTGTCTGCTAAAGCCTTGGACATCCAGCGTAAGCCAGCGTCAACCAGCGCACCGTGACGGCGGTTCTCGATCGCGCGCTCGATCGCTCCGCCCAGCGCTGAGGCAATATCGAAGCCGCGCAGACGCCGGTCGACCGATCCGCGCACCATCGCAGTGATCGCTGCGTCATCGACCGCGGTCAGCAGCTGGCGGGCAAGCGCTCGGAAAGCCTGCCGCAACCGGCCACCGCCCTCGGGCTGCGCAAGGCGCCGCGCGACTGCGCCCGCGAGATCGAGGCCGTCCAGGCGGCGCGCGATCACGTGAGGCACCAGGAAATTCGTCCTCAGAAACCGGCCGATGGTGTTGGCGATCCGCTCCTTGTTGTTGGGGACGATCGCGGTGTGCGGGATCGGCAGGCCAAGCGGGTGGCGAAACAGGGCCGTCACGGCGAACCAGTCGGCCAGCCCGCCCACCATCGAGGCTTCGGCGAACGCGCGCACGTAGCCCAGCGCGGGGTAAGCGGCGGCGTAATGGTTTGAGGCCGCAAAAATCGCTGCCATGACCACCAGCAGCCCGGTCGCCAGGCGGCGGAGCGGGCGGGCTGGATCCGCGGCTCCGCTGGGCTCGACGGCTGAGCGCTGAGCGGGGGTTCGGAGAGGGGACAAGGCTGCGGGCGTGCGCGTTTGCATCGGTCAGCGTTCAATCAGCCACTCGCACGCACGTTCCGTCAACCGGCGGCGCCCGGGAGGGGTGCCGCGGCTGGCAGCTACTCGGCGGGCTGCGCGGCCGGTGCCGCGTGACGTACGCCGCGATCCGACGCCAGCAGGCGACCCAGCCGGGGCGCGAGCCACTGCTCGAAATCATCGGCCAGGCTGTACGCCGCGGGGACGATTACCAGCGTCAGCGCGGTCGATAGCGTAAGACCGCCGATGATCGTCAGCGCCATCGGCTGCCGCCACGATCCGTCACCAGTGAGGTTTAGCATGATCGGCACCATCCCCGCCACCATCGCCACCGTCGTCATCACGATCGGCTGCGCGCGCTTGTGGCCAGCTTCCTCGATCGCCTCGTTCTTGGACTTACCCGCTCGCTGCTCCTCGATGGCGAAATCGACCAGCAGGATCGAATTCTTGGCGACGATGCCGAACAGCATCAGCACGCCGATGCCAACGGGCATCGAGATCGGCCAGCCGACCACATGGAGCAGCAGCACGCCGCCTGCCGGGGCGAGGAGGAGGGAGAGCATGTTGATGAACGGGGGGAAGAAGCGGCGGTAGAGGAGGAGCAGCACGCAGAACACCAGTAGGATGCCGCTTGCGAAAGCGATGAGCGCGTTGACCGCGAATTCCTGCTCGAACTCGGCGTCGCCGGTCACCGCCTCGCGCACGCCCTGCGGGAGATGACCCATGACGGTGTGCGCGTAGATGTCCTTGCGCGCGGTGCCCGTCTCCACGCCCGGCGCCAGGTCGGTGCCGACGACCATGCGCCGGATCTGGTTGTAGCGACGGATGACGCTCGGCCCCTCGCCAAACTTCACGTCCGCCACCACCCGCAGCGGCACGCTGCCGCCGCGCGCAGTCGGCACGGGCAGGTTCTTGATCGTGTCGAGATCGGTGCGCGCGCTCCCCTTCAGCATCACGCGGATGGGGATCTGCCGATCGTTGAGGCTGAAGCGCGCGCTCGATTGGTCGATGTCGCCAAGCGTCGCGACGCGGATCGTCTGGCTGATGTCCATCACCGACACGCCGAGATCGGCGGCCAGGTCGGCGCGCGGCGTGATCGAGATCTCCGGGCGACTATAGTCGTCGGCGATCAGCGGGTTGCGCACGGTCTTGAGGCCGCGCAGCTCGTCCACCAGCTGCCGCGCGGTCCGATCGAGCAGCACTGGATCGTCGCCCGTCAGCATCAGCGTGATGTCGCGACCGCTGCCGCCGCGCTGCGAGTTGAACGTCACGCGCGCATCGGGAATGGCTGCGAACAGCGGCGCAATCCGCTTCTCGATCTCATCCGATGTCGCCTTGCGATCCTTGGGGTCTAGCCACGTCACATAGATGCTGGCCTGGTTGACGTTGCTCCCGCCAACATCCTCCAACCCCATCTTGAACTCGGGCTGCTTTTTCAGGATCGCCGCCGCGGCTTCCACCGCGCGCGCGGTATCGGCCAGCCGCGCGCCGGGCGGCAGCGAGATGCTGACCGTCGACGTGTCGTTGTTCAGAACCGGCTGGAACGTCGTCGGCAGCGTCATGAAGCCGTAGATCGTCAGCCCGAAGGCGATGGCCGCGAGGCCGATCGTCTTCCAGCGATGCACCAGGCTCCAGTGCAGCACGCGCAGATAATAGCGGACCCATCCTGCCTCGTGATGGTTTTTCAGAGCCGCGCGGCTGTCGAGGAAATAGGCGGCGATCATCGGGGTGATCAGTCGTGCAACCAGCAGCGAGATGAACACTGCGATCGCGACCGTCAGGCCGAACTGCTTGAAGAACTGCCCGCTGATGCCTTCCATGAAGCTCACCGGCAGGAACACCACGATAATCGAGAAGGTCGTTGCAACGACGGCCAGACCGATCTCGTCTGCCGCTTCCAGCGAGGCCTGATAGGCGCTCTTCCCCATCCGCATGTGGCGGACGATGTTTTCGATCTCCACGATCGCGTCATCGACGAGGATGCCCGCCACCAGGCTCAGCGCGAGCAGGCTGATGCCGTTCAGCGTGAAGCCCAGCAGATCCATGAACCAGAAGGTGGGGATCGCGGACAGCGGGATCGCGATGGCGGAAATCGCAGTCGCACGCCAATCACGCAGAAATAGGAACACCACGATGACCGCGAGCACCGCGCCCTCGATCATCGCCTGCATGGCGGAATGGTAGCCGACCTTGGTATATTTGACCGTGGTGAAGATCAGCTCGAACTTCACGTTCGGGTTTGTCTTGTTGATCTCCGCCAGCCGCTTGTTGACAGCATCGAACACGCGCACGTCGGACGCGCCCTTGGCCTTGCTGACGCCGAAGGTCGTCACCTCGCGGTCGCCAAGCTTGTTGTAGCTGCGCTGCTCGGCAAAGCCGTCATGCACGTCGGCGAGGTCGCGCAGCGCAACGGTGCGGCCGCCGCTGATCGGGATGCGCGTTTCGGCGAGCGCCTGCGCGGTCTTGGCGCCGCCCAGCACGCGAACGGCCTGTTCGCCGCCGGCGATTTCGGTCCGCCCGCCGGGCGCATCGACATTCTGCACCATCAGCGTCGCGTTCACCTGCGCGGCGGTCACTCCATAGGCCTGCATCCGCTCGGGATCGAGCTCGACGCGGATCTCGCGGTCGACACCTCCGCCGCGATTGACCTTGGCGACACCCGGGATCGAGACGAGCTGGCGGTTGACCGTGTTGTCGACGAACCACGACAGCTGCTCGCGCGTCATGTCGGTGGTCGACGCAGCGAAATAGGCGATCGCGCCGCCCTCGATGTCGATGCGCTGGACGCGCGGCTCCAGGATGCCGCCGGGCAGGTTCGATCGGATGTTGGCAATCGCCGCGCGGACGTCGTTCTCGGCGCGATCCACAGGGGTGCCGAGCTGAAACTCGATCTGCGTTTCGCTCGATCCCTCGCGGCTCCAGCTGGTGACGCGTTTGACGTTGCCCAGCCCCGCCACCGCGCCCTCGACACGCTGCGTGATCTGCTTCTCGATCTCGGACGGAGCAGCGCCGGGCTGGCTGACGCTGACGCTGATCAGCGGAAAGCTGATGTCAGGCATCGCATTGATGTCGAGGCGGATGAAGCTGACGATGCCGCCGAGCGTCAGCACGAGGAACAGGACGATGGGCGGGATCGGGTTGCGGATCGCCCAGCTGCTGATGTTGCGCATGTGCGTCGCTCTTAGCGGGCGCTTGGCGATACGGGGACCACCGTCTCGCCCTGGTTGAGGAAGGCGCCGGCGCTCATCACGACGCGCTCGGTGCCTGACAGGCCCGATTCGATCACCAGCCCGTCAGCGGTCACCTGTCCGACCGTCACCGGCCGCCGCTCGACGCGGTTTGCGGCGTCGACCACCATCACATAGCTGCCCTTGGGATCGCTCAGCACCGAAGACTGCGGCAGCACCGGCCGCTGCGCCGTTCCGCCGGAGATCGTCGCGCGGGCGAACGCTCCCGGACGCAGCTCGCGGCTTGCGGGGAGCGCGATTCGCGCGATGCCCTGGCGGCTGCTCGGATCGATGATCGGGTCTTTCAGCCATACGCGGCCGCGCACCGGGGCGGCGGCGCCGACGGGCTGCACGTCGGCGATCGAGCCGACGGCCACGGCCGCGAGGTCCTGTTCGGCAACAGCCGCGCGCATTTCCATCGCGCCGCCCTGGGCCATGGTGAACAAGGCCTGGCCGCCGCCTGCGATGACCTGGCCGGGCTCCACCGCGCGGGTGAGGATCAAGCCGTCCTCGGGCGCGCGGATGTCGAGGCGCGCCAGCCGCGCGCGGCCTTCGGCCAGCTGGGCCTTGGCCACCGCGACGCGGGCGTCGGCGCCGTCGCGCGCGGCGGTGCGGCGGTCGATGTCTGCCTTCGAGATGAATCCGCGGCTGACGAGCTGCATCGCGCGGTCAAGCTCGGCCTGCGCCAGCCGCGCGTCGGCCTCGGCCTGGCGGATCGACGCGGCCCATTGCTGCAGCTGCTGCTCCTGCACCGAATGATCGACGCGCACGAGCGTCTGCCCGCGGCGCACGAAGTCGCCTTCCTTCGCCAGCACTGCGAGCACCAGCCCGCCTTCGCCGGTTGCGCCGATCGGCGAGGTGCGGCGGGCAGCGATCGAACCCGTCGCGCGGACCGTTGCCTCTACCGTCTGCACGCGCGGCACCGTCACCGTCACGCGCGGGCGGTTCGCAACCGACGCCGCAGCCGCCGCAGCGGCGGGCGAGCGAGCGGCACCGGTCTTCGGCGCGCCCCGCTTGAGCATGACGTAGGCGCCGCCCAGCACCGCTGCGATCAGCAGAACCGGCAGCAGCCAGCGCGGCAGCCCGCGGCGCTGTTGGCTACAGCTATCCGCATCCGCGACGGCCGCGGCGCCCAGTGTTCCGTGCATGGTAGTTGCAGTCCCCAGCGTATGCCGCCGTTCCGGCCTTCAGGTGTATTAGGAAGCTATATCGGCGGCCTCAAGGCGGGTCGCCTGCTGTTCGGCGAACGGCGTCTGTCGTCCGCCGAATCTGTGGGTGCGTAGAGGCCGCGCAACGATCGGCCCGGTCGCACGTTCATGGCTCGATCTCCCCGGCGCGGGTGGTCAGGGAGCAAAAATCACCAGGAGTACCGGGCCATGAATAACGCATTTGCTGGCAGCAGCATCCTTTATTTCATCATCGCCGGAGCCATCGCGGGCGCGATCGCCAAGGCGATTCACCCCGGCCGCGATCCGGGTGGCGCGATCGTCACCATTCTGATCGGCATCGTCGGCGCGTTCATCGGCGGGTTCCTCGCCAACGTGCTCGGCCTCGGCGCGCAGGGCAGTGTCATCTGGGAAATCGCGGTCGCGGTCATCGGCGCGATCATCCTTCTCGCGATCTACCGCGCGGTTGCGACGCGGCGCACGGTCTGACGCGTCCCCTTTTCCAGACCGACGTTGCAGCGGGGCGGGCGCGGGCAAGCGTCCGCCCCTTTGTTTGACGTGCGGTCGGCGCTGGAGCCATAGAACGGCGATGCGCTTGCTCATCCCATTGGCAATTGTCATCGCAGCGCCTGCCATGGCCCAGCCGCTGCCCCCGCCGGCGCCGACCGTCGAGTTTCCCGTCACCGCGATCGTGGAGCGCGCGCCCGACCGCGCCGACTTTACCGCGGGCGTGGTGACGCAGGCTTCGACCGCAGCGGCTGCCAGCCGCGACAATGCGCAGCGCATGGCGAAGGTCGTCGCTGCCATTCGCGCGGCGGGGGTGCCAGACCGCGACGTGCAGACTGCTGGCATCAACCTGTCGCCTCAATATGACTATGTTCCCAACCGCCCGCCGCGGCTGACCGGCTATCAGGCATCGAATACCGTCCGCATCCGACTGCGCGAGCTCGACCGAGCGGGCGCGGTGCTCGACAGCCTGATCGCTACCGGCGCCAACCAGGTGAACGGGCCCGACTTCGGGCTGCAGGACGAGGATGCAGCGCTCGACGATGCGCGGCGCGACGCGGTCGCCAAGGCCAAGCTGCGCGCCGACCTCTATGCCCGGGCGCTGGGCCACCGCTCCGCGCGCATCCAGACGGTGAGCGAGGGCGCGAGCATCGAGCCGGTGCGCCCGATGCCGATGGCGCGCATGCTCGCGAAGAGCGAAGACGCATCGACCCCCGTGCAGCCCGGCCGACTGACGCTGTCGGTGACGCTACAGATCCGCGCCGAGCTCGACTGACCTTGCGGACTGGCGCGCCCGCGCCCACTAGCCTCCCCGCCCGCATGCTGAAGCTCACCCGGTTCGATCGCTATATCGCGCGCCGCATCATCGTGCCGCTGGTCGGCACGGTCGCGGTCGCGGCGATGCTGCTGGTGCTCGATCGGATGCTGCGGCTGTTCGATTTCGTCGTGCGTGAAGGCGGGCCGGTGTGGGTGGTGTGGCGGCTGCTGGGCAACCTGCTGCCAGAATATCTGGGTCTGGGCGTACCGATCGGGCTGCTGCTGGGCATTCTGCTGGCGTTCAGGAAGCTCGCGATCAACAGCGAGCTCGATGCGCTGCGGGCAGCGGGCATCAGCTATGACCGGATGCTGCGCGTGCCCTACATGTTCGCTGCGTTGATGGCGTTCATCAACCTGCTGATCGTCGGCTATATCCAGCCCGTCGCGCGCTACAGCTACGAGCAGCTCCGTTATGAACTGCGATCGGGCGCGCTGGGTGCATCGGTGAAGGTCGGCGAATTCGCGCAATTGGGGCCGCGCACGACGCTGCGGGTGGAGCGGGCCGAGGATAACGGGCGCGAGCTTTACGGCATCTTCGTCCGCGCCGAGCCGAAATCGGGCGGTGCGATCACGATCACCGCGGCGCGCGGCGCGTTTCTTGCGACCGACGATCCCGATACGATCCAGCTGCGCCTGCGCGAGGGCAGTCTGGTGCAGGAAAACCCGCGCTACTCGGCGCCGCGCGTGCTGACCTTCCAGGAGCACAGCCTGCCGATCAGCCTGCCCAAGATGGAAGGCTTCCGCGCGCGCGGCCAGCGCGAGCTGGAACTGACGCTGCCCGAGCTGGTCCGCACCGGCGGGGACCGAGCGACTCCGGCTGCATTCCGTGTGGAAACGATTGCGGCCACCCAGCGGCGGATCATCCAGGTGGTGGTGATGGCGGTGCTGCCGCTGCTCGCCGTCGCGCTCGCGGTGCCGCCGAAGCGATCCTCGTCGGGGCTGGGCATCATGCTCGGCATCGTGATGCTCGTCGGTTTTCACAAGGTCAGCGAATATACCGAGCGCGTGGGCGGCGCGGGGCGGCTCGATCCGGTGTGGGGGCAATGGGTTCCGTTCTTGCTGTTCTGTGCGCTGTGCGTGTGGATGTACCGGACGCTCGCCTACAAGCCCGGCGGCCAACCTTTGGGCGCGGTTGAACGCTGGCTGGAGCGCGCGCAGAAACGCGCGGCTGCGCTGATCCCGCGGCCCGCGCCCGCCGACGCACCGGTGGCGGCATGAACATCTTCGGCGGCTGGCTGCCCTCGCGCATCATCGCGCGCTATGTCGGGCGCCGCTTCGCCTCGCGCACCGCTGCGGTGCTGTTCGGCCTGGTGCTCATCCTGCTGGTGCTCGATCTGATCGGTGAATCGGGCCGGATCCTCGCGGTGCCGGGCAATAGCGGTGATGATGTCCTGCGCTATACGTGGCTGCGCCTGCCGCAGCTGATCGCGCAGTTTCTGCCATTTTCGGTGCTGCTGGCAACACTGCTGACGTTGTCGGAGCTGAACGCCGCGTCCGAGATCACGATCTTCAAGGGCGCGGGTATCAGCGCGCATCAGATCCTGATGCCGCTGTTTGCGGTGGGCGCCGTGGTCGCGGTGCTGAGCTTTACGTTCAACGAGCTGGTGCTGACGCACACCAACTCCAAGCTCGTCGAATGGAAGGCGCGCGACTACGCCGACTATAACAAGGCCGATCCTGCGCCGCGCGAGGTCTGGGCGCGCGATGGCGAGAACCTGGCGCACGCCGCGCGCATCGACGGGCGTGACGCGAAAGCGGTGCTGACCGACCTGGTGTTCTATGACCGCAAGCCCGATGGCGCCTTGGAAGCGATCGTCCGCGCCCCGCACGCGCGGAAGGTGGCGCGCGGCTGGGAGCTGGAGCGGCCCTCGCGCTTTGACGTCGCCACGGGCCGGATCGCGTCATCGTCCGAATGGCTGTGGCGCACCGATGTGCAGCCGCGCCAGTTCATGACGCGCGATCCCGATCCCGATTCGGTGCCGTTCTGGCGCATGCCCGCCGCAATCGCTGCGGTCGAGACCGCCGGCCGGCCGACTGCGAGCCTGTGGGCGCACACCTACCACAAGCTTTCGCAACCGCTGTCGGCGCTGCTGATGCCGCTGCTGGGGGCGGTTGCAGGCTTCGGCCTGGCGCGCAGCGGGCGGCTGTTCATCCGCGCGGTGATCGGCATGGTCTTGGGCTTCAGCTTCTTCGTGGCCGACAATTTCATGCTGGCGATGGGCAGCTTCAATGCCGTCCCGCCGATCGTCGCCGCCTGGTCGCCGCTGGTGCTGTTTTTCCTGATCGGCGAAAGCGTGCTCTTGCGGACCGAGGAGTGAGCCGGATCATGCTGGAGTGACGAGAGCGGGGGGTGCCAGGGCTGCGATGGCAGCCACCACGCGCCCCGCCCGCGGCAGCCCCGCATCCCCGCGCGCCAGCAGCCGCTCCGGCTCATACTCGCCGGGCAAAGCCCAGCCACCGGTCTGCGCAGCCGAGAAGCCGAAGCGGCCATAATAGGCCTCGTCGCCGATCAGCACGATCGGCTCGTCGGCCGCAGCGCAGACCGCCTCGACCAGCGCGATCCCGAAGCCCTGACCGCGGAGCGACGGCTCGACCGCGAGCGGCCCCAGCAGCACGAGCGGCTTCGGAGCCGAGCCGTCCGCCGGCGCCAGCCAGACGCGCCAGCATTCGACGCTGGCGCACAGCGGTCCGCACTCGCCCGATGTGACGAAGCACAGCTCTGGCAGCCGCACGGCGTCGCGGCGCAGGATCGATGCGGCCCGCCGTTCGCGACCCGAACCAAAGCTGCGGGCGATCAGGCCGTCGATCGCCGGGCGGTCATTCGGGTTCGGGTGGCGGATCAGCGGCACGGCGGAACGGTCCCATTTCGGTCAAGGCGTCGATCTCGGCCGCGACGGCGGCGCGCTCACGCTCCAGATAGTCGGCGAGCGCCGCACGAAAACGCAGATCGGGCACAAAATGCGCCGATACCGTCGGCACGGGCAGATAGCCGCGCGCCAGCTTGTGCTCGCCCTGCGCGCCCGCCTCCACTCGCTTCAGCCCGTGGGCGACGGCCCAGTCGATGGCCTGGTAATAGCATAACTCGAAATGCAGGAACGGCACATCCTCCGCACAGCCCCAGTTGCGGCCATAAAGTGCGTCAGCACCAATGAAGTTGAGCGCGCCCGCGATCGGCCGGGAGCCGCGATAGGCCATGATGAGCAGAGTGCGATCGGCCATAAGTTCGCCGACCAGGCTGAAAAACTTGCGCGTCAGATACGGGCGGCCCCACTTGCGGCTGCCGGTGTCCTGGTAGAATACCCAGAACGCGTCCCACGCCGCCTCGGTAAGATCGCCGCCCGTCAGCAGCTTGACCGTCAGCCCGCCAGCCAGCGCCGCCTCGCGCTCCTTGCGGATCGCCTTGCGCTTGCGGCTGGCTAGCGCTGCCAGGAAATCGTCGAAGCTGCTGTAGCCGTCGTTGGTCCAGTGGAATTGCTGGTCCTCGCGGATCAGCCAACCGGCGCTTTCGAACGCCCAGCGCTGGGCCGGATCGATGAAGGTGGCGTGCGCCGAGGACAGTCCGAACTGGCGGGTCAGCGTTTCGCCCGCTTGGGTGAGCGCGGGCGCCAGCGCGGGATCGCGCAGCAGCAGGCGCGGGCCAGAGGCGGGGGTGAAAGGGACACTGATCTGGTATTTCGGGTAGTAGCTGCCGCCCATCCGCTCGTAGGCGTGGGCCCAGGCGTGATCGAACACATACTCGCCCATGCTGTGTGATTTGAGGTAGCCCGGCAGGATCGCCGTCGCGCGCCCGTCGGCGCCGTCGATCACCAAATGACGCGGCGCCCAGCCGGTTTTGGCGGTCGCCGACCCCGATTCCTCCAGCGCGCGGATGAAGGCGTGTGTGGTGAACGGGTTGTCCTTGCCCGCGCACGCATCCCACTCGGCCGTGGACAGCTCGGCCGCGCCGCTGAGGATGCGCGCGGTGACGGTGGAGCAATCGCGGTCGGCCATGGCGCGAAGCTAGGGCAGCCGCCGCCTGCGCGCCATGCGCCGCGTGGTCGTCGTCGGCGCGTGCACGCTAGTCCGAACACCCTCAGCCCGAGCGGAGCGGGTGCTGCCGCCTCAGCACCGGCAGCTCCGGTCCGCGCTGGCGTAACGGGCAAGGGCAGTCGCTGCTCCGGCGTCACCGGCGCTCCGGGCGCCCCCCCCCGCAGGCGGGAAGGATCGCGCCGCTTACCCCCGGAGCGCGACGATTGCGTCGACCTCAACGGGCACACCCAGGGGCAGTTCGGCGACACCGACGGCGGAGCGGGCGTGGCGGCCTGCCTCGCCGAACACGCGAACCAGCAGGTCGCTCGCGCCGTTGCCGACCTTCGGCTGGTCGGTGAAGCCCGGCGCACTCGCCACGAACACGCCCAGCTTCACCACACGCTCGACGCGCTCAAGCGCGCCAGCGGCGGCGATCTGCGCGACGATGCCTAAGGCGCACCGCTCTGCGACCGCCTGTCCGCGCTCCACGTCGAGCTCGGCGCCCAGCTTGCCGCGGATCAGGCTGCCGTCCTCGGCGAACGGAATCTGGCCCGCAATGTGCAGCAGCCCGCCATGCTCCACGAACGGCACATAGTTGGCAGCTGGCGGTGCGGCGTTGGGCAGTGTCAGCCCCAATTCGCGCAGGCGGTCGGCGATCATGGTCATGGTCGGTCCCCGTTTGGTGAGCGCCCGAGCTGTGGGGCGGCCGCCCGCGGCGGGTCAAGCTACTCGGCGCTGGCGCCCTCGATCGTCAGCCGCGCCTCGCTGATGTCGCGCGGCGCCACCTCCAGGGCGGCGGCGCATGCCATCAGATCGGGCTCATGCTGTTCGAGGAAAGCGAGCGTCGCCGCCAGCAGCTGCGGATCGCCGACGCGCCCGCGCAGCGTCGCTGCATCGAGACCGGTCAGATCGAGCAGCCTCGGCCGCAGCCGATCATTGCCGACCACAAACGTCAACGCGCGGAGCGCAAGCGTCTCCGCTTCCTTCCGGTTGTCGCGGGTGCCGACCATGTCACCCAAGTGTAACGCGTGCTCCGCGTCGGTGGAAGGGGGCAAGGGCGCGGGATCGCCGCAGCGTTATTTGATCTTGGCTTCCTTGAATTCCACGTGCTTCCGCGCGACCGGATCGTACTTCTTAAACGTCAGCTTTTCCGCGAGGTTACGCGGATTTTTTTTGGTGACGTAGAAGTAACCGGTGTCCGCCGTGCTGACGAGGCGGATCTTGATGGTGGTCGGCTTGGCCATGGCAGTCTCTCGATCAACGCAAAAAGCGGCCCGGCAGGGGGCCGCTCAGTCCGATGTGTCACTGACGCATCGGCGCGCGGGCGTCAAGCGCCCGGGCGGGGCGAGAAGACGAGCCGGTGGGCAGGAAGCTTCAGGCCGCGCGTCAGCAGGCGGCACCCGTCCTCGTCGCACCGCACCAGCACCGCGTACGCCCGCGGGGACGTGCTCGGTAAACGGGCGGCCGTGCTCGGGCACATGCCCGCGCTGCGGCCGCCGCTTGGGCAAAGCGCTCCTTCGCATCGCGGATCGACAGCGAGATCGCTCGGCTCCCTTCGCCCGCCGGCAGTGGCGCCACCGTTGCGCCCCCGCCGCGCCCGCGCGACACTCGCGCGCATGGACAAGTCCCGCCTCCCATCCCGCCATGTCACGCTCGGTCCCGAGCGCGCACCGCAGCGCGCGTTTCTGCACGCGATGGGGTTGGACGACGCAGCGATCGCCAAGCCGCTCGTCGGAGTCGTCAGCTGCTGGAACGAGGCCGCGCCGTGCAACACCGCGCTCGACCGGCAGGCGAGGGCGGCCAAGCAGGGCGTGATCGCGGGCGGTGGCACGCCGCGCCAGTTCACCACCATCACCGTGACCGACGGGATCGCGATGGGGCACGAGGGGATGAAATCCTCCCTCGTCAGCCGCGAGGTCATCGCCGATTCGGTCGAGCTGACCGTGCGCGGCCACTGTTATGACGCGATCGTGGGCGTGGCGGGCTGTGACAAGAGCCTGCCGGGCCTGATGATGGCGATGCTGCGGCTGAACGTGCCGAGCGTCTTCCTCTATGGCGGCACGATCATGCCCGGCCGCTTCCAAGGCCGCGACGTGACGATCGGGGATGTGTTCGAGGCGGTTGGCGGCCACGCGGCGGGAACGTGTCCGCTGGCCGAACTGATCGCGCTGGAGAAGGTCGCCTGCCCCGGCGACGGAGCGTGCGGCGGACAGTTCACCGCCAACACGATGGCGTGCGTGTCCGAAGCGATCGGCCTGGCGCTCCCCGGCTCGGCGGGGCCGCCAGCGGTGGTACTGGAGCGCGATCATTACTCGGTCGCCAGCGGCGCGGCGGTGATGCAGCTGCTGGAGCGCCAGCTCCGCCCGCGTGACATCTGCACGAGGCGAGCCTTCGAAAACGCCGCGCGCGTGGTGGCCGCCACCGGCGGCAGCACCAACGCCGCGCTGCACCTGCCCGCTATGGCGAGCGAGGCGGGCATCGAGCTGGACCTGTTCGACATCGGGCGTGTGTTCCGCGACACGCCGCTGATCGCCGACCTTAAGCCCGGCGGGCGATATGTCGCCAAGGATCTGTGGGAAGCGGGCGGGGTGCAGCTGGTGATGAAGGCGCTGCTCGACGCCGGACTGCTGCATGGCGACTGCCTGACCGTCACCGGCCGGACGGTCGCGGAGAACCTGGCCGACGTGCAGTGGAACGAAGCCCAGGACGTGGTGCGCCGGGTCTGCTCGCCACTGTCGCCGACGGGTGGCGTGGTCGCCCTGCGCGGCAGCCTCGCGCCAGAGGGGGCGATCGTGAAGGTCGCCGGGCTGAGGCACACACGGCACACCGGCCCCGCGCGCGTATTCGAGTGCGAAGAGGACGCCTTAGCCGCGGTCTACGCGCGCGCATACGGGGAGGGCGACGTGATCGTCATCCGTCACGAGGGGCCGAAGGGCGGCCCGGGCATGCGCGAGATGCTGCAGACGACCGCTGCGATCTACGGCCAGGGAATGGGCGAAGCGGTCGCGCTGGTGACCGACGGCCGCTTCAGCGGCGCGACGCGCGGCCTGTGCGTCGGCCATGTCTGCCCCGAGGCAGCCGATGGTGGCCCGCTCGCACTGGTGCGCGACGGCGACCTGATCGCCATCGATGCTGAAGCGGGCACGATCGACCTGCTCGTCGAAGCGGCCGAGCTGGAGCGCCGCCGCGCGGCGTGGGTGGCCCCGCCCGCGCATTTCGGCAGCGGCGCGCTCTGGCGCTACGCACAGACCGTCGGCCCGGCGCGCTGGGGAGCGATCACGCATCCGGGGGCGCGGGCGGAGGTGCGGGTCTATGCCGATATCTGAGCGCGCTCCCGCTCCCGCAGAGCACCGACGTCATGCTGAACCCGTGTCAGCATCGCGCCGCCCCGCGCGCCTCGGGCCCGCCCGCGCCCGAGGCGCGGGAGCGTGACCCTGAAACCGCGCATGGTGACGGTTGCGCGAGACGTGCGGGTCGATGCCCCGGCGCCCGCCTCAGCGCGGCGCAACCAGCGCCGACAGCCGCGCCATCGTCTCGGGGGAGGGTGCTGCGGCCGACTCCACCTTCATTGCAACCGCAGGTGCGGGGGCCGGCAATGGCGGCGTTGATCCAAGCAGCGCCCAGACCGGCTCGCCGCGCGAGTCGCGCGGGATGGTGGCGAGGAGCGGCGCGCGCGCACGTCCGTGGGGGCGGTAGGCGCGCGGCTGCATCGGTGAGCTTGGCGTATCGGCGATGATCCCGCCGGGTAGCGGCGCGCTGTTGGGCGGCTCGGCGAGCGCGACCGGCGGAGCGGCGGTGCCGCCCACCTGGCCCGGCGCAGCAGGCGCCACCGGCGGCGCCGGCGGCGCGCCGCTGCCGTAAGCGGCGGTGCGCCGGCGGGTGGGGGTCATCTCGTCCCAGATCGGCTCGCCGCGGTTGTCGCGGGGCACGTCCCCGGTGATGCGCGCGCGGACGTTGCCGACGTAGAGCGGCGATGGCGCGCACGCGTGAAGGAGGAGCGCGGCTGCAACGCATGCTAGGGCGGACTTCATGGACGTTCCATGCTCCAACTCGGCCGTGCTGGGCAACGCGCTGCCACCGCAAAAGCGCCCCGTCCTTACCGCAGCCGCAATGCGCGAGGCCGAACGCAACGCTGCGCCGACCGCCGAGGCGATGTGGCAGCTGATGGAGCGTGCCGGCCAGGCGGCGTCGCGCGCGATCGCCGCGGTCTATCCACGCGCTGACGTGCTGGTGCTCTGCGGGCCGGGCAACAATGGCGGCGACGGCTACGTCTGCGCAGCGGCATTGCGCGCGTTGGGGTGGAGCGTGCGCGTGGCGGCCGCCGCTCAACCCTTGCGCGAGCCTGCCCGAACCGCGGCCGCGCGCTGGGCTGGACCGGTCGAGCCGCTGGGCGAGGCGCAGCCCGCGCCGCTGCTGGTAGACGCGCTGTTCGGGATCGGCCTCGATCGGCCGCTGCCTGCCGGCGCGGCGGCGGCGCTCGCGCGGCTGGTGCCACGGGCAAAGCGCGTCGTCGCGCTCGATCTGCCAAGTGGCTTTGCAAGCGACGGCAGCGGATGGTGCGATAGGGCCGAGCCGCCATCAGACTGGGCGCGCGCGGACCTGACCATCGCGTTCGGAGCGCTGAAGCCCGCGCATCTGCTCGAGCCAGCCGCCTCGCATATGGGGCGGATCGTGCTGGCGGACCTTGGGCTGGCGACACGCAGCGACGCGGTCAGCAACGGCGCGCCCGCCCGGCCAGCGATTGCCACTGACGCTAACAAATACGCGCGCGGCTGCTGCCTCGTGCTGTCCGGCCCGGCTGGGCGCGGCGGCGCGGCGCGGCTGGCCGCGCACGCTGCCGCTCGGGCTGGCGCTGGGCTCGTCGCGCTCGCCGCCCCGGCCGACGCGGTCGCCGAACATGCGGGCGCGCTCGATGCGCCGCTGGTGCGCACGCTGGACGAGCCGGAGGCGCTGGCTGGCGTCGCGGAGGGCGTGCGGGCTCGCGCGGTGGTGCTGGGGCCGGGGCTGGGGACGGGGGCCGATGCGCGCAGACTGGCCGAGGCGGCGCTGGCGCTGAAGCTGCCGCTGGTGCTGGACGCTGACATGTTCACGCTGTTCGCGGGCCGGGCCCATTCGCTGCGCCGCGACGCGCCGACGGTGCTGACCCCGCACGCGGGTGAGTTCCAGCGGCTGTTCGGCGACTTGCCAGGCGCCAAGCTCGATCAGGCACGCTCGTCCGCCGCCGCAGCCGGGGCAGTCGTCGTGTTCAAGGGGGCAAGCACGGTGATCGCTGCACCCGATGGGCGCGCGATCCTCAATCACGTGCGCGCGCCGCAGCTTGCCACCGCGGGCTCGGGCGACGTGCTGGCGGGCGCGGTCGGCGGGCTGCTGGCGCAAGGCTGGGACACGCTCGACGCTGCCGCGGCAGCCGTGTGGCTTCACGCCGAGGCAGGGCGCACCGCGTCGGCCGGACTCACCGCCGACGACCTGCCCGAACGCCTGCCGTTCGGCTGGGCGCGCTAGCCGCGCGGCGTGGCAGCGCACGCCCGCGCCGCTATAGCGGCGGGGTGCCGCGACCTGCCCCGCCCACCGCCCTCGCGGCCGGCCTGCTTGCCGAGACCGAGATCGTGCGGCTCGCAGCGCGCGGCGACGGGATGACGGCGGACGGCCGCTACGTGCCGCTGACCGCGCCGGGCGACGTGGTGCGCTTCGGCGCCGGTTGCGCCGAAATTGTGCCGGGCCCGCGCCACGCGGTGCCGCCCTGCCGCCACTTTCCGGAATGTGGCGGCTGCCAACTGCAGCATATTGACGACGCGACCTACGCCGCCTGGGCGGCCGAGCGCATCGTCGCGCCGCTTGATGCGGCCGGGGTGCGCGTCGGCGCCGTCATGCCCGTGCACATGTCGCCGCCGCGCAGCCGGCGCCGCGCCGCGCTGAAGGCCGTGCGCGCCGGCGGCGGCATTGCGATCGGTTTTCACGCCGCGGGCACCCATCGCGTCGTCGACATGGCCGAATGTCACGTGCTCCGGCCCGAGCTGTTCGCGCTGATCGCGCCGCTTCGCACCGCGCTCGCGCCGTTGCTGCCGCCCGGCCAGGGCGCGGGCGTGACGTTGACGCTGACCGCGGCGGGCGTCGACGTGCTGCTGGCGAACATCCGGGCCGAGCGCGCTGCCGAGCGCGCTGCGCTGGCAGCGTTTGCGGAAGGCGTCGATCTCGCACGCCTTTCGATCGAGCATGAGGGCGGACTGGAGACCGTGGCGCTGCGCCGTGTGCCTGTGGTTCCGATGGGCGGGGCGCTGGTGGAACTGCCGCCCGCCGCCTTCCTGCAGGCGACCGCGGACGGCGAGGCTGCGCTCGTCGCCGCTGCGCTCGACGCGCTGGCGCCCGCGCGGCGCGTGGCGGACCTGTTCTCAGGCGTCGGCACCTTCGCGCTGCCGCTCGCCGCGGCGGGGAAGTGCCTAACGGCTGCGGATGCGAGCGGGCCCGCGTTGGCGGCGCTGGCGCGTGCCGCCGGCGGTCGCATCGAGACGGTCCACCGCGACCTCTTCCGCCGCCCGTTCCGCGCCGACGAGCTGAAGGGCTTCGACGGGGCCCTGTTCGATCCACCGCGCGCTGGCGCCAAGGAGCAGTCCGCCGAACTCGCGCGGTCGGCGCTGGCGCGCGTGGTGGCGGTCAGCTGCAATCCCGCGACCTTCGCGCGTGACGCAGCGACCCTGATCGCTGCGGGCTTCGCGCTGCAGCGGCTGTGGCCGGTCGCGCAGTTCCGCTGGTCTAATCACCTGGAGCTCGCCGCGCTTTTCACGCGCTGAACCGGTCCGCCGAAGCGATGGAACCATTTCCGTACCCCAAACGTCTTTACCGCAGACGAGGTCGGGCGGTCAGCTAACTCCCGGCAAGTTTAAGCATGGAGCGTCCCTATGAACCTTCTCATCATCCTTCTGATCGGAGCGGTCGTCGGCTGGCTTGCTGGTATGATTACCGGGCGTGGCGGCGGAATCGTCTTCAACATCATCATCGGCATTATTGGCGCTGTGGTGGCTGGCTTTCTGTTCGGCGGAGGCGCTTCGATCATCAACGCGCCCCTCAATGTGACCTCGATCGCGCTGTCGACACTGGGCGCGGTCATCCTGATGGTGATCGTCAGCCTGGTCCGCGGTCGCCGCGCCGCGCTGTAAAACCCGCTCATTGATCGAAGGGGCCGGGTTCGCCACTTAGGGCGAGCCCGGCCCCTTTGGCTTGTCTGGAGACCCGTTGATGCGCCTGGATGATGAACGCGAAAGCTCGAACATCGAAGACCAGCGCGGCATGAGCTTCGGAGGCGGCGGGGTCGGCGGAGGCGGGCTAGGCGGCCTTCTCGGGCTGATTTTCGCCGCGCGCGGGCTGGGGATCGGCATTCCGGGATTGTTGATCATCGGCGCGCTCTATCTGTTCTTTTCGGGCGGGCTGGGCGGCGGCGGGAGCCGGGCGCCGAGCGGTTTCCAGCCCGGGGCGTCGGCCACTGCTCCCACGCAGCGCGGTGCGGAAAGCCAGACCGACGTGTTCGTGCGCAAGGTGCTGGCGAGTACCGAGGATACCTGGACCAAGATTTTCCAGGCGAACGGGCTTCAATATCGTTATCCCAAGCTGGTCTTCTATTCAGGACAAGGCCGATCGGGCTGCGGCGCGGCTCAAGCGGCGATGGGTCCTTTTTATTGCCCGAGCGACCAGAAAATCTACCTCGACGAAAGCTTCTTTCAGGAGATGCGCAATCGGTTCGGCGTCAATGGCGACTTCGCAAACGCCTATGTGATCGCGCACGAAGTCGGTCATCACGTGCAGAAGCTGACCAGCCAATATGCGAAGGCCCAGGCGACTGGGCTGCCCGAAGCGGGCTCGGGCGGCCAGCAGGTTCGCATCGAACTTCAGGCCGATTGCTATGCTGGGGTATGGGGCGCGGACCACCGCGACATCCTGGATCCCGGTGACGTCGACGAAGCCCTGCGGGCTGCCAACGCGATCGGCGACGACACGTTGCAGCGCGAGTCGACCGGTCGAGTCGCTCCCGACAGCTTCACCCACGGCACCAGCGCCCAACGGATGCGCTGGTTCAAGAAGGGCTACGAAAGCGGCGACCCCGCTGCGTGCGACACCTATTCGGCGCAGGAGGTTTGACGCGCGGCTATCTCCGCAGAGGCGCCTTCCCAGGCGGCGAGCGCGATCCGAGGCTCGAACCGAGGAGTTTTGACCGGATTTTGAACTGTAGGCGCGTGCTTCGAAAGCATCGGGGTGCGGTGGTCGCGGCGCCGATCCGCGACTTTCGTGACCCCAGCAAGGGCAATTCGCTCTAGCTGTCTCGTCGCCCCGGGCTTCGGCATGTCGGTCGGTGAGGGATGACCCCGGGTGAACGCTGAGCCGAGCGTCCCCCGGCCGCATGGGTCCCGCCTACCGCAGCCCCACCGCCCTGAGCAGCGGCAGCGCGACTGGCCGCAGCGCGCGCCGCACCTCTCCGCGCGCAGTCAGGCCCAGCGACACTCGCTCGATCACCGCGTCGTGTGGCGTGCCCTCTGCCGGGTCGGCCTGTGTCAGCAGCAAGGGCAGTTCGCGCGGGACTGCTCGGCGCTGGAAAGCGGGCATAGCTGCGGTGCCGTGCGCGGACAGCGTTTCGCCGAAGCCGATGTTGGTCACGAGAGTGTGCCGCGGCAGCACGGTCAGCTGACCACGCCGCCATAGGTGAAAGCAAAGCTGCGCGTCCCAGCCGGAGTCCGGATCGGCGTGCGCTCTATCGAACAACCGCCGAAAGTGGCGCGCCGCGCGCGGACGGTCGCCGGTCATGCTCTCGATCAAGCGCGACCCGCGCTCGGCCGGCCACGAGCGCATCGTCAGGTCATAGCCTGCCCACGCACGCGCCCACGATCCCCAGCCCCAGATGTGCGGGTGCGCGCTGAAGAGGTAGCTGGCACGCCAGCCCGGCGGCGCCCCTGCGAAATTGGCGCCCGCGACCAGTCCCACGCGCTCGTCCGCCGCATAGCGATCGAGCAGCGCTTCCACGAACGGGAAAAAGCCCGGCATCGGGGCCATGTCGTCCTCAAGCACAATGCCTTGCTGCTCGTGCTGAAAAAACCACGTCACCGCCTCGCTGACCGCTCGTGCGCAGCCGAGATTGCGGTCACGGTAGAGCGTGCGCACCTCGCACGGCCAATCGGGTGCAACGCATCCGCGCGCGGCTGCGCAGGCTGCCGCGTCGCCGGGATGGTCCGGTCGCGGTCCGTCGGCGCCCACATAGAGCCGCGGCGGCCGTGCAACGCGCACCGCCTCCCACACCCGCGCGGTCAGATGCGGGCGCGCGAAGATCAGCAGCAGCAGCGCCCCGCGCATCACGGGCGCGGCCGTATTCAGGCGACCAAGCGCTGCTCGATCGGAACGTAATCGCGCGGGCCGGCACCGATATAGAGCTGGCGCGGGCGGCCGATCTTCTGATCGTGATCCTCGATCATCTCATTCCACTGCGCCACCCAGCCTACCGTCCGCGCGAGGGCGAACAATGCAGTGAACATCGTCGTCGGAAAACCAATTGCTGACAAAATGATGCCCGAATAGAAGTCCACGTTGGGGTAAAGTTTTTTCTCGATGAAATATTCGTCCTTCAGCGCGATCTGCTCCAGTTCACGCGCAACATCGAACACCGGATCGCTGACACCCATCCGCTCAAGCACTTCTGCAGCCGTCTTGGCCATCACCTTGGCGCGCGGATCGTAGTTCTTGTAGACTCGGTGGCCGAAGCCCATCAGCCGGAACGGATCGTCCTTGTCCTTGGCACGGCGGATATATTCGGGGATCCGCTCGGGACGCCCGATCTCGCGTAGCATGTTCAAGGCAGCCTCGTTCGCGCCGCCATGCGCCGGTCCCCAAAGGCACGCGATGCCGGCCGCGATGCACGCGAACGGATTGGCGCCCGATGACGACGACAGCCGGACGGTCGACGTGCTGGCGTTCTGCTCGTGATCGGCGTGCAGAATGAAGATCCGGTCCAGCGCGCGCTCGATGACCGGATCGACGACGTAGGGCTCGGCCGGTACGCCGAACGTCATGCGCAGGAAATTGCCCACGTAGGACAGCGAATTGTCCGGATACAGGAACGGCTGGCCAACCGAATATTTGAACGCGTTCGCAGCGATCGTCGGCATCTTGGCGATCAGCCGGTGCGATGCGATCTCGCGGTGGCGAGGGTCCGTGATGTCGGTCGAATCGTGATAGAAGGCCGACAGCGCGCCAACGACGCCGCACATCACCGCCATCGGGTGCGCGTCGCGGCGGAAACCACGATAAAAAGTCATCAGCTGCTCATGCAGCATCGTGTGGCGCGTGATCGTATAGGTCCAGTCGTCATACTGCTCCTTGTTGGGCAGTTCGCCGTGGACGATCAGATACGCGACTTCCAGGAAGTTGGAATGTTCGGCCAGCTGGTCGATCGGATAGCCGCGATGCAGCAGGATGCCCTGCTCGCCATCGATGTAGGTGATCGCGCTTTCGCACGCGCCGGTGGAAGTAAAGCCCGGATCGTACGTGAATACGCCCGCCTTGCCGTAAAGCGACCGGATATCGAGCACATCGGGCCCGATCGTGCCCTTGAGGACCGGCAGATCGAGCGACCGTTCGCCCAGCTGCAGCTTCGCCACGTCGGTCACGTCCATCTCTCCTGCTTCAGGACTGCGGCAGGGTCGCCGCGCCCGCGATCACGTCTTCGATCCGCCCCAGGCTTTCGTCCCGGCCCAGCGCGGCGAGCACGTCGAAGATGGGCGGCGAGGTAGCCGATCCCGTCAGCGCCGCGCGCAGCGGCTGGGCGATCGCGCCCAGTTTGACGCCCGTCTCCTCGGCCAGCGCGCGGATCGCGGCTTCGGTCGACGCGGCGGACCAGTCCGCCACCGCCACCAGCCGTTCACCCGCCTGGCCGAGCAGCGCAGGCGCATCCCCACCTAGCAGTTTTGCTGCGCCTGCGTCCATCGCCAGCGGGCGGGCAGTGAACAGGAATAGCGCGGAATCTGCTAGTCCATGCACGTCGCGCGCGCGTTCTTTCAGCAACGGCATGATGCGGTGCAGCGTCGCGCACTCGTCGTTGCCGAGCGCGCGCCCGATCGCCGCCGCGATGCGGGGTGTGATCAGCTCCACCAGGCGTTCATCGAGGCTGGCGCGGAGATAGTGGCCGTTCAGATGATCCAGCTTCTTCGCGTCGAAGCGCGAGGGCGCGCGGCCGATCCCGTCCAGCGTGAACACTGCGATCGCCTCGTCGCGGCTGATGATCTCGGTATCGCCATGCCCCCATCCCAGGCGGAGCAGATAGTTTTCCAGGGCCTCGGGCAGGATGCCGAGCTGGTCGCGATAGGCGTCGACTCCCAGCGCGCCGTGGCGCTTGGAAAGCTTGGCGCCGTCGGCGCCGTGGATCAGCGGCACGTGCGCGTAGACGGGCTCGGGCCAGCCCAGCGCGCGGATCAGCGCCAGCTGGCGGAAGGCATTGTTCAGATGATCGTCGCCGCGAATGACGTGCGTCACGCCCATGTCATGATCGTCGACCACCACCGCGAGCATGTAGGTCGGCGTGCCGTCCGATCGCAGCAGCACCATGTCGTCCAGCTCTGCATTCTGGACGGTCACCTCGCCCTGCACGCGGTCGGCGATGGTGGTGGCGCCTGTCGTCGGCGCGCGCAGCCGGATGACGAAGGGTTGGTTAGCCTGCTCCGGCCCCGGCTCGCGGTCGCGCCAGCGGCCGTCGTAGCGCATCGGCAGGCCCTTCGCGCGCTGCTCGGCGCGCATCGCCTCCAGCTCCTCAGGCGTGGCGTAACAGCGATAGGCTTGGCCTGTTGCCAATAGCGCGTGCGCGACCTCGGCGTGGCGCGCTGCGCGGCTGAACTGGTAAACCACTGGCCCGTCCCAATCCAGCTTCAGCCAGCGCATCCCGTCGAGGATTGCGTCGATTGCGGGCTGGGTAGAGCGCGCGCGGTCGGTATCTTCGATGCGCAGTTTGAAAGCGCCGCCGTTCGCGCGCGCGAACAGCAGGTTGAACAAAGCCGTTCGCGCCCCGCCGATGTGTAAATATCCGGTCGGCGAGGGGGCGAAGCGGGTAACGACTGTTTGCCCCGCCGTTGGCGGTAACGCGTGATCTGCGGACAAGCGGTGCTCTGCTGTTCGGGGAGGTTGAGCGCGGGTGGCTAGCATAGCGACGCGGCCGCACGGAAGCATCGGCGTGGCGGCGCGCGGGCGTGCAGCCACCGCGGCGATCGAGGCGTGGCTGGAGGCCGAGCGCGATCAGCTGCCGCTGTGGCTCCCGGTGGCGCTCGGCTGCGGCATCGCTGCATGGTTCCTGTTGCCCGATCCCGCCGCGTGGGCCCGCTTCTTGGGACTCGCCGCTGCGGTGTCGGTGGGCGGGATGATCGCGGGCGGGCGCGGCGGGCGCGCGCTCGTGGTTGGCGGTGTGCTCGCTGCGGCGGGGTTAGGGCTGGCGTGGGGCCGAGCTGAGCTGGTGCGCGCGCCAAGGCTGGCGGCCGAGCGGGTGGCGGTCACCTTCGAGGCGCGCGTGCTGGCGCTTGAAGACCGTTCGGGCCGCGAGCAGTGGCGGCTGTTTCTCCAGCCTGCTGACCGTACGCTGCCGCCCAAGCTGCGAGTGTCGATGCGCGATCCGCCGCCGGCCGCGGCCCGGCCCGGCGCCACCATCCGCATCCGCGCCACGCTGCGGCCGCCGCCAGGGCCCAGCGTTCCGGGAGGTTATGATTTCGCGCGCCGCGCGTGGTTTGAGGGATTGGGCGCGGTCGGCTTCGCGCTTGGTCAACCGGTGGTGTTGAAGCCCGCGCCGCCGCCCTCGGGGCTGAGCGGCTGGCTGGCTCACGTCCGCGCGCACCTGACCGGCTGGCTCGCGGACCGCGTCGGGGGGCAGGAAGGCGCGATCGCGGCCGCGTTCACCACCGGCGACGAGGGCCGGATCGCTCCGAAAGTGGCACAGGCGATGCGCGACTCGGGGCTGGCGCATCTGCTGTCGATCTCGGGCGTGCATATCGCGGCGGTGATCGGCGCGGGCATGGTGGTGACACGGCGCACGCTGACGCTGTCGCCCTGGATCGCGCTGCACTGGCCGGTGAAGGCCATCGGCGCCGCCGCCGGAGCGGTGCTCGGCGTACTCTATACGCTGCTCGCGGGCGCCGAGGTGCCCACCGTCCGGTCTACCGCAGCAGCGCTGGTGGTGTTGGCGGGCATCATGGTGGGGCGCTCGGCGATCTCGCTCAGGACCGTTGCATTCGCGGCCTTCGCGATCCTGCTGGTGCGGCCGGAGGCGCTGCTCGGCCCGTCCTTCCAGCTGAGCTTCGCTGCGGTGACCGGGCTCGTCGCCGCCTACAATGCGCCAGCCCTGCGCCCGTGGCTGCAACCGCGCCACGATGGCTGGCTGAAACGCGCGGGCGGCGCGGCGCTGGGGCTGGTGCTGTCGTCGCTGGTCGCGCAGGCGATGCTGGCGCCGGTGGCGTTCTACCATTTCAACCGCGAGGGGCTGTACGGCGCAGCGGCGAACCTGCTCGGCATCCCGCTGACGAGCTTCGTCATCATGCCCGCGCTGGGGCTGACGCTGGCGCTGGGGACGCTTGGGCTGGAAGCGCCGGCGCTGTGGGTGTTGAAGCACGCGATGGCGCTGCTGGTGGCGCTCGCCGAAGAGGTCGCGCGCTGGCCCGGAGCGGTGGCGCGCCTGCCGACGATGCCGACGCTGGCGTTTGCGCTCTTCGTGATCGGCGGGCTGTGGCTCGCGCTGTGGGCGGGGCGCGCGCGGCTGTTGGGCGCGGCGCCGGTCGCGGCGGGGCTGGCGCTGGCGCTGCTCGCGCGCCCGCCCGACCTGCTGGTGAGCGGCGACGGTGTTCATCTGGGGCTGGTCGCGCGTGACGGCAGCCTTGCGATGCTCCGCAACCGCGCCGGGCCGTTCATCCGCGACATGTGGGGCGACGCTGCAGGCACCGCGGCGCAGATGGACCTCGAGAGGCTTCCGAACGCCAGCTGCACCGAGGCTGCCTGCGTTCTGCTACTCGATCGCGGCGGGCGGAGCTGGCGCGTTTTGGCGACGCGCAGCCGACAGCTGATCCCGCGCGACGCGCTCCAGCCGCAATGCGAGGCCGCCGACATCGTCGTCGCTAGCCGGCGACTGCCGCCGTGGTGCGCCCCGCGCTGGTTGCGGCTCGATCGCGCTGCGCTGAACGATACCGGCGCACTCGCGCTGCGGCTCGACGCAGCTCCGGGGATTGAGACCGCGCGCGGCGGGCAGGGCGCGCATCCGTGGGCGGTGCAGCCCGCGCCACTGCCCACGCGCCGCGCGGCGCGTGGGCGGGCGCTTGGCGGAGGCGGCGGTGGCGGCTAACGCCGGGCGGTGACCGAAGCCGCCACGCTCGACCTCGCCGAGGGGTTCCGCACCGCCATGCGCCGGATCGCGGCGACGGTCAGCATCGTCACCGCCGCGCCGCGGGTCGGCATGGCCGCGACGAGCGTCACCTCGCTGACGCTGGAGCCGCCGGCGCTGCTTGTCTGCGTCAAGCACACCGCCTCGCTCCACGCGCACATCGCGCGGCTGGGCACGCCCTTCTGCGTCAACGTGCTTGCGGGCAGCCACGGCGACCTGTCGATGGCGTTCGGCGGCCGGGCGAGCCAGGAGGAGCGCTTCACCATCGGCGACTGGCGCGAGGACGAGCGCGGCGTCCCCTGGCTCGCCGACGCGCAGGCCTGCCTGTTCTGCACCGTCGACGCGCTGACGGTCTACGGCAGCCACAGCATCGTCATCGGCCGCGCCGAGGCCGTGCGCCTCCACGGCCAGGTCGACCCGCTGATCTACGGCGACGGGCGCTACGCGCGGCTGTGAGGGGTGCGCCACCGACGCTGTAACCGGCGAGCCTCGCGGCTCGTATAGGTGAGGGACGCAACCGCAAGGAGGATTGGTGTGACGACTCGCAGAGCGATTCTGGGTGGCCTGGCGATGGTGTTCGGCGGCGCGGCGGCAGCGCGGATCGGTTCGGCGAAGGCCGAGCCGAAGGGTAATTTCCCGTACAGGCTGACCGATGCGCAGTGGCGCAAGAAGCTCAATCCCGATGCCTATGCCGTGCTGCGGCACGAGGGGACCGAGCGGCCGGGGACGTCGAGGCTGCTCGATGAGCATCGTCCGGGCACGTTCCACTGCGCGGGTTGCGACCAGGCGGTGTTCTCGTCGGCGACGAAGTTCGACAGCGGCACCGGCTGGCCGAGCTTCTGGAGCGCGATCAAGGGCGGCACCGCCACCAGCACCGACCGCACGCTGGGCATGGTGCGCGTCGAGGAACATTGCGCGCGCTGCGGCGGCCATCTGGGCCATATATTCGACGACGGCCCGCCGCCGACCGGCAAGCGCCACTGCATCAACGGCGTCGCGCTGACCTTCAAACCAACCAAGGCCTGACGCGAGGCACAGGCGGGTGGGCGAGCCGCACGCAGCTACCGGCCCGTTCTGCCGCGCTCAGCGTCAGCCGATCGAGGAACCGACCGAATGTTCAAACGTCCCGTTTTCGTCCTGACCGCCGGTGCAGCGCTCGCCGTCGCAGCGCTCGCGCTTCCCGGAGCCGCGCTGCGCCCGGCCGACGCTGCTGCCGGTGCCGCGGCCAACCGCGCCGCCGCGGTGCCCCCCATCCCTCCCGGCATGGCCGAGGCGCTGTTCGCGGGCGGCTGCTTCTGGTCGACCGAGACCGACCTGCAGAAGGTGCCCGGCGTCGTCCGGACCACCGCGGGCTTCGCGGGCGGACGGGTCAAGAACCCAAGCTACGCGGACGTGTCGACCGGCCGGAGCGGGCATCGCGAAGCCGTGCGCGTCATCTACGATCCCAGGCGCATCACCTATGCGCAGCTGGTCGATCGGTTTCTGCACACGATCGATCCGGCCGATGCGGGCGGCACGTTCTGCGATCGCGGCGACGAATACCGCACCGCGATCTTCGCGCTGACGCTGGCGCAGCAGACCGATGCGCAGCAGGCGCTGAAGCGTCTGGAGCGGTTGCCGCGCTTCAAGGGCCACATCGCGACGCAGGTGCTGCCCGGTGCGCCGTTCTACGCGGCCGAGGACTATCACCAGGACTACCACCGCAAGAATCCGCTGCGCTATGCGAGCTACCGCGAGGGTTGCGGCCGTGATGCTGCCCTGCGCGCGATCTGGGGCAAGGCGCCGGGCGAGTAGCCGGCGGACCGGTTCCTCGCCGATCCCGGATCGTGACCCTTCGACGCACGGTGGAGTGGGCACGGCGGTTTCCGGATTGCTGCTCGGCCAACCGCGTGCCCGCAAGCGCTCCTGCCCAACATGGGACCGGAAGTTCAGCGTGGCGCCCGAGCCGACGGTCCGCACCTCCGACCATTCGGCCTTTCGGGGCGATTCCCGCCGTCTGAAGCTGCGCCGGGGGACGAACCGGGCTGCGCCCGCGATCCACGCCGCGCCCTTCTCGCGCGCGGTTGCGCCCACTACACCTGCCATTCAGCCGCCGCCCGCTGAAAGGCCCCGATGCTCCGCTTGCTTGCCACCGCCGCTGCCCTCGCGCTTGCCGCCCCCGCCTTCGCCCAGACCGCCGCTTCGGCACCCGCACCCGTCTCCGAACTGGTGCAGCGCGTCGACATCCCGTTTCAGACCTTCACGCTTGCAAACGGCCTGCGTGTCGTCGTGCATACCGACCGCAAGGCGCCGATCGTCAGCTTGCACACCTGGTACGATGTCGGCTCGGGCGACGAGCCGAACGGCAAAACCGGCTTCGCGCACCTGTTCGAGCATCTGATGTTCGCCGGGTCCGAGCATGTGGCGAATTACGACCTGCCGCTGGAAAACGCGGGCGCAACGAATAATGGCAGCACGAACGCCGACCGCACCAACTATTACGTCGACATGCCCAAGGGCACGCTTGATCTGGCGCTGTATCTGGAAGCCGATCGCATGGGGGCGCTCCTGCCCGCCATCACCCAGGCCAAGCTCGATAACCAGCGCTCGGTTGTCGAGAATGAGAAGCGCCAGGGCGACAACCAGCCTTACGGCCTCAGCTTTTACGCAATCTTCGAGAATGTCTATCCGGCGGGGCACCCCTACCACCATCCGACGATCGGCTCGATGGCCGACCTCGACAAGGCAAGCCTCAACGACGTTCGCAGCTGGTTCCGCGGGCATTACGCGCCGAACAACGCGGTGATCGCGATCGCTGGCGACATCTCGGCCGAGGAAGCGCGGGCGAAGGTCGAGCGGTATTTCGGATCGATTCCGCGCGGGCCGCAGGTGGGCAAGCGCGAGGAGGAGGTGCCGCGTCTCGCGCGGGTCAAGCGGCTGACGCTGCACGACCGCGTGCCCAACGCGCGGCTGACCTATGCCTGGCCGATGCCTGCAGACCGCGAGCAGGAGAATACCGATCTGAGCGTCGCGCTCGCGGTGCTGGCCGACGGCGGCGCGTCGCGGCTCTACAACGCGCTGGTGCGCGACCAGAAGATCGCGCTCGGCGTCTCGGGCGGCGTGTTCGACGGCCGGATCGCGTCGACCGGGCTGCTGTCGATCGACGTCAAGGAGGGCGTCGATCCGGCGACGGTCGAGCGCGCGGCGGACGCGGTCATCGCGAAGTTCCTCGCCGAAGGCCCGACGCCGGACGAGGTAAAGCGCGTTGCGACGAAGACCGTGTCGGGCACGATCCGTGGGCTGGAGCGCGTGGGCGGGTTCGGCGGCAAGGCGTCGACGCTCGCCGAGGGGCTGCTCTACGAGGGCGACCCGGCGTTTTATAAGACCGAGCTGTTGCGCTACGCGAACGCCAAACCCGCCGCGGTCAAGGCGGCAGCGGTCAAGTGGATGGGGCCGAGTTTCCGGTTGTCCGTCGTCCCCGGCGAGCGCGGGCCGACCGAGCTGGCGTATGTCGGCGAGAGCGGCGTCGCTGCGCCGCCCAAGGCCGATCCGCTGCCGCCGGTCGATTCGACCAAGCTGCCCGCGGTGGGCCGGGTCGACACGCTGACCTTTCCGGCGATCGAGCGCGGCGCGCTGTCGAACGGCATCAAGCTGGTGTTCGCGCGGCGGGCGGCGATCCCGGTCGTCAACATCGTCGCGAGCTTCGATGCGGGCACCGCGGCCGATCCGCCGAGCGCGCGCGGCACGCAGGGGCTGATGGTCGCGCTGATGGACGAGGGCACCGCGCGGCGCACCGGGCGCGACATCGTCACCGAAGCCGAGCGGCTGGGTGCAGCGATCAGCATCGACGCGGGCGCCGATACCACGCGCGCGACGCTGTCGGCGCTGACACCCAATCTCGCCGCCAGTCTCGATTTGTTCGCGGACGTTGTGCGCAATCCAGCCTTCGCGCCCGCGGAGGTGGAGCGGGTGCGGACGATCCAGCTCGCCGCGATCCAGCAGGAACTCGCCAATCCCGGCGGCATCGCGGGCCGCGTGCTGACGCCCGCGATCTATGGTGCCGACCATCCCTATGGCGGAGCGGGGCTGGGCGACCCTGGCATCGTCGCAAGGCTGACGCGCGACGACATGATCGCCTTCCACCGGCGCTGGATCCGCCCCGACAAGCTGACGCTGTTCGTCGTCGGCGACACGACGCTTGCGCAGATCACCCCGGCGCTGGAGCGCGCGTTCGGTGACTGGCGGCCGGACAGCAGCGTCGCCGCGGGCACCAAGCCGTTTCCGCCCGCCGTGCCGCGCCGCCCGGCGAGGATCGTGCTCGTCGACCGGCCCAACTCGCCGCAATCCTTCATCGCCGCGGGGCAGCCGCTGGCGCTGACCGGGCGCGACGACCTCGTCGCCTTGAACGCTGCGAACGAGGCGCTGGGCGGCAGCTTCACCTCGCGGCTCAATACCGATCTGCGCGAGACGAAGGGCTGGGCCTATGGCGCAGGATCGGCTGCGCGCGCGGTGCAGCAGCAGATGGCATTCTCGCTCCGCGCGCCGGTGCAGCAGGACCGCACGGGCGACAGCATCAAGGCGATCATCGACGATGTCGGCGCGTTCACCGGCGCGCAGCCGATCACGCAGGCCGAGCTCGACCGTTCGGTCAATCTGACCGTGTTGTCGCTGCCGGGCGCGTTCGAGACTTCGGGCGCGCTGGTCGGTGCGCTGGAGCAGCTGTCGGTGCTGGGCCGGCCCGACGACTACTATGTGAGGCTCCCCGCGCGCTATCGCGCGCTGACCCCGGCGGCCGCGACGGCTGCGGTGAGGGCGGCGATCGATGTCGGCAGCCTGCAATGGGTGGTCGTCGGCGACCGCGCCAAGGTGGAGCCGCAGCTGAAGGCGGTCGGACTGCCGCTGGAGGTGCGCGACGCGAAATAAGGGCGGAGGGCAGCGGCGATGATCCCCGACCGGTTGCCGGCCGCCCCGCCCGCGCCGCTGCCGCCCGAACTGTCGGAGACGCTGGCTGGCGCCTCTGAACCGCTCGCTCGGGCTGCGGCGCACGCGTGGACCCATTCGCCGTTTCTGCGCGCGCTGATGCGCCGGCGCCCGGCGGCGTTCGCTGCGCTCGCCGGGGCCGGGGCGGAGCCGGTCGTCAACGCAGCAATCGCTGCGACGCTGGGCGGGGAGGGGCCGTGCGGGCAACGGCTGCGGCGCGCGCGCGCCGACGTCGCGCTCGCCACCGCGCTTGCTGACATCGCTGGCCTGTGGCCGCTCGAGCGCGTCACCCGCGCGCTCTCCGGCTTCGCCGACGCCGGGCTCGACGCTGCGGTCACCCAAGCCATCGCCGAACGCACGCCCGGCGCACCGCCCCGGGGGCTTGCGATCCTCGCGCTCGGCAAGCTCGGCAGTTTCGAGCTCAACTACTCATCGGATGTCGACCTCATCGTGCTGTTCGATCGCGCGACGCTGCCCGTCCGTCCGCGCGCCGACCCCGACGAGGAAGCGGTGCGGCTGACGCGGCGGGTGATGGAGCTGATGCAGGGGCGCGACGCCGACGGCTATGTCGCGCGCGTCGATCTGCGCCTGCGGCCCAGCCCGGAAGCGACGCCGATCGCGATTCCCGTCAGCGCCGCCATTGAATATTACCATGCCCAGGCACTGCCCTGGGAACGGGCCGCGTTCATCCGCGCGCGCGCCTGCGCTGGCGACCGCGCAATGGGCGAGGCGTTTCTGCACGAGATCGCGCCGTTCGTCTGGCGGCGAAGCCTGGACTTTCAGGCGATCCGCGAGGTGCAGTCGATCTCGCTCCGCATCCGCGACGCGTTCGAGGGCGACCGGCCCGTGGGCGGCGGCTTCGACCTGAAGAAGGGCCGCGGCGGCATCCGCGAGATCGAGTTCTACGCGCAGATGCACCAGATGATCTGGGGCGGGCGCGAGCCTGCGCTGCGCGTGCCAGCAACACTCGATGCGCTGGCGGCACTCGCCGAGGCTGGCCGGATCGCGGCCGAGGACGCGGTGACGATGGCGCGCGCCTACCGTTATCTGCGCGCGGCCGAGCATCGCGCGCAGATGGTCGACGACGCGCAGACGCACGCGGTCCCCGACCAGCCCGACGCCCGCCAGAGCTATGCGCGCTTCAGCGGCTATGCCGGGTGGGATGCGATGGCGGCCGACCTTGTCGCCGTGACCGCGACCGTCGCGCCGATTTTCGATCGAGTCGGCGAGCGGCCCGCGCCGCCGGCCGCAGCCGCGCAGTTGCCGCGCGAAGCCGCGCCGCTGATCGCGGCGTGGCGCAACGGCGAGCGGCGGGCGCTCCGCTCCGACGCAGCGCGATCGGCCTATGCGGAGATCGAGCCCGCGCTCCTTGCGGCGCTCGCCGACAGCGCCGATCCGCAGGGCGCGGTCGCGCGCTTCGATCGCTTCCTCGGCGCGCTGACGGCAGGGGCCGGATTTTTCGCGTTGCTTGCGGCCAATCCGGCGCTGGTGGGGCTGCTTGGGCGGCTGCTGACCGCGACGCCGGTCATGGCCGATGCGCTCGCGCGGAGCCCGTATCTGTTCGACATCCTGCTCGATCCACAGACGCTGACCGTGCTGCCGTCGGCCGAGGCGCTGCGCGCCGACCTCGCGTTGCGCGCGGCCCGCGCGCGCGGCGAGGAGGATCTGCTGGAAGCCGTGCGCCGCGGCGTGGCCGAGCGGCGCTTCCTGTTCGGCGCCAAGCTGCTGGAGGGTCTTGCAGACCCGCTCGCCGCGGCGCGCGCATATAGCGACCTCGCCGACGCGGCGCTGGGCGTGCTGGCGCCTGGGGTGGAGGCCTCGTTCGCAGCGGTGCACGGGCGCGTGGCGGGTGCGGGGCTGATCGTGCTCGCGATGGGTCGCTGGGGCGGGCGCATGCTGACCGCGCGGTCGGATCTCGATCTGGTGTTCCTGCACAATGCCCCCGCCGACGCGGTCTCCGATGGGTCGAAGCCGCTTGCAGCGACGACGTATTTTACCCGCCTCGCCCAGCGGCTGAGCTCGGCGCTGTCGGTCCCGACCGCGTCGGGCGCGCTGTACGAGGTGGATACGCGCCTCCGCCCATCGGGTAACAAGGGCCAGCTGGTGCCATCGGTAGAGGCGTTCCTACGCTACGGCCGCGAGGAGGCGTGGCCCGTCGAGCATCTGGCGCTGACGCGCGCGCGGGTCGTGCTGGGCGATCCCGACGCCGGTGCGCAGCTGATCGAACGAATCGCGACGCTGCTGACCGTGCCACGCGACGTCGCGCGCCTGAAGGCCGACACAATTGCCCTACGCGCCGAAATTGCGCGCGCTAAGCCGCCCGCTGGCCCGCTCGACGTCAAGCTCGCCCCCGGCGGGCTCGTCGACCTGGAGCTGCTTGTGCAGGTGCGCCAGCTTGAGGAGGGCATGCGCCCCGAGGCCGATCTTGGCACCGCGATCACCGCGCTGACCGATGCGGGGCGGCTGCCGGACGGTCTCTTCGCCGCGCACCAGCTGCTGACGCGCGTGCTTGTGCTGGCAAGGCTGGTGTTTGCCGAGACGCATGGCCCGGTGCCGACGCCCGGATCGCCCGCGGTCGCCTTCATCGCGCGCCGGGCCGGGCTGGATGACGCACGGGCGTTGCGCGCCAGCATCGAGGACGCCATGGCCCGGGTCCGCGCCGGATGGGGCGCAGTGTTCGGCAGCAGACGGGAGGGTTGAGGATGGCGGACCTTGAGGTGGGCGACGAGGCCCCGGATTTCACGCTGACGGCCGACGATGGCCGCACGCTGCGGCTGGCCGATTTCGCGGGCCGCAAGCTGGTGCTGTATTTCTACCCGAAGGACGACACCTCCGGCTGCACGAGGGAAGCGATCGACTTTTCCGGTCTGCTGCCGCGCTTCGAGGCTGCGGGCGCGGCGATCGTGGGCGTCAGCAAGGACGGCGCGGTATCCAAGGCGAAGTTCCGCGCAAAGCACGATCTGACCGTCGGGCTGGCCGCCGACGAAAGCGGCGTCACCGAAGCCTATGGCGCATGGGTGCAGAAATCGATGTACGGCCGCACCTATATGGGGATCGACCGGTCGACCTTCCTGATCGGCCGCGATGGCCGGATCGCCGCCACCTGGCGCAAGGTGAAGGTGCCCGGCCACGCGGAGGCGGTGCTGAAGGCGGTGGAAGCGCTCGGCTGAGCGCAGCAGCGGCAACCACTCACCGCAGCGACGCCACAGCCCACCGTTCGTCGCAAGCGCAACAAAGCGCGCCAAGTGCCGGATTCACGGGAGTCTTTCGTATTCGTGACGCCGTCGCGCGTGCGCCGGGTCGCAGCGCGAAGGCTTGCCGCCACCGGCTAGAGCCGCTTTAACCCGCCCCAAGCTGGTTCAGCAGGAGGGTGCTGGCGAGCTTATTGAACGGCGGAACGGCCCCAGAGGTTGCGTCCGCTGCACAAAAAACCGGGGTCAGGGAACGAGATCACGTGGGTCTGAGTGCAGCTTCGCGCCTCGGCGCGCGCCTTGGGTTTGATTGGCGGACCGATGCAGGCCGCAGACAGGCAGCGCTGATGGGCGCGGCGGCTGCGCTCCTCTGCTGGACGGGTTGCGCGACGGTCGCCGGAGGCGCCGACCGCGACGCAGCGAGCCGGACGCTCGCGCAGAAGGACGCTGAGATCGCCGCGCTGCGCGGCAAGGTGGCGATGATGCAGCGCGACGGCGTGGCGCTCCGCGGTGCGGTGGCGGCGACCGTCAAGCGGATCGAGACGCGTCAAGCGCAGCTCGCGGCGATGATCGGCGCCGACAAGGGCCGCCTGATCCTCGCGTCGGCCCCCGAAGTCACGCCGCCGGCGAGCGGTACCGACGCGGTGGTCGAGCCGCTGCAGCGCCTTGAAGGACAGCAGCTGGCGCTGATTGGCCAGGCGTCGTCGGCGACGGTGTCGCGCTACCAGAGCGCGAAGGCGCTGATCCGTTCGCTGGGCCTCGACTTCACCCGCTTCGCGCGCCGCAGCAGCCAGCCCGCGATGGGCGGCCCGCTTGAGCCGGTCGCTGAGCGCGACGGCATGGTCGATCTCTACACCGCCTGGAACAGCTATTCCGATCTCGCGCGCGCTGCGACCTCGATCCCGGCGCGCATTCCGGTGGCGACGTTCAACTACACCAGCGGCTTCGGCGTCCGCTACGATCCGTTCAACGGCGGCGCTGCGATGCACGCTGGCGTCGATCTCGCCGGGCCGCACGGCCAGCCGATCCTCGCCGCCGCCGACGGCGTGATCGTCCGCGCGGGCTGGGCCAACGGCTACGGCAATATGATCGAGGTTGATCACGGCCGCGGCATGACCACGCGCTACGGCCACCTCAGTCGCATTCAGGTCAAGCTTGGCGACCGCGTCCGCGGCGGCGACCAGATCGGCAAGCTGGGCTCGACCGGCCGCTCGACCGGCCCGCATCTGCACTACGAAGTCCGCGTCGATGGCAACGCGGTGGACCCGATGCCCTATCTGCGCAGCGCGACCGAGATCGCTGCGGTGCAGTCCGCGGCGGCATCGTCCGCTGCTGTGGGGCAGGGTGGCCCGGCGGTCGTCGCGGTGGCGCAGCCCGCCGGCGTGCGGATGAGTGTCATCGGCGGCAATTGACGTTCGCTCTGACGCTCGCCACCTCTTCAGCGTCATGACCAGCGCACTCCCGATCCTCACCGAAGCCGCCGCCAACCGCGTCGCGGCCATCGCCAAGCGCCAGGGCCGGGCGCGGCCGCTGTTCCGGCTGGAGGTTGAGGGCGGTGGGTGTTCGGGCTTCCAATATCGCTACGGCCTCGCCGATGCGCCGCGCCCCGACGACCGGGCCGTTGAAGCGCACGGCGTGACGCTGCTCGTCGACGAGGCGAGCCTGCCCTTCGTCGCAGGCGCGACGGTGGACTTCGTCGAGTCGCTCGGCGGCGCCGCCTTCCAGGTGCGCAATCCCAACGCCACTGCGGGTTGCGGCTGCGGATCGAGCTTCGCAGTCTAGCGTGGCGCCGCGCCGCCGCTTAGGTGCGGCTGAATGCGGATCGCGACCTATAATGTGAACGGCATCACTGCCCGCCTGCCGCGTGTGCTGGAATGGTTGGAGGCAGTGAAGCCCGATGTGGTCTGCCTGCAGGAGATCAAGATCGAGACCGACCGCTTTCCGCGAGCGGCGATCGAGGCTGCGGGCTATCATGCCCTCGTCCACGGGCAGAAGGGCTTCCACGGCGTCGCCATCCTGTCGCGCGAGCCCGCGGAGGAGCGGTGTCGCGCGCTTCCGGCCGACCCCGAGCTCGATTGGGACGATGTTCAATCGCGCTATATCGAGGCCGACGTTGGCGGGGTGATCGTCGGCGGGCTGTATCTACCCAATGGCAATCCGCAGCCCGGGCCGAAGTTTGATTACAAGCTGCGCTGGATGGAGCGACTGCGCGCCCACGCCCGCGCGCTGCTGGAGACCGAGCGGCCGGTGGTGCTGGCGGGCGATTATAACGTCTGCCCCACCGACGAGGACGTGTTCTCGATGCGCCGCATGGCCGACGATGCGCTGGTGCAGCCCGAAAGCCGCCGCGCCTTCCGCGCGCTGCTCGCCGACGGCTGGACCGACGCCATCCGCGCCCGCCACCCGGCGGGGCCGGTCTACACTTTCTGGGACTATCAGGCGGGCGCCTGGCAACATGATCACGGCTTGCGGATCGATCACCTGCTGCTCAGCCCGGCGGCGGCCGACCGGTTGATCGACGCCGGAGTGGACCGATCGGCGCGCGCGTTGGAGAAAGCGAGCGATCACGCTCCGACTTGGGTAAAGCTTCAGTGACAAATGCTTGCGCATTGCGCGGGCGCTGCTCTTCGATTAACGCAACCGCCGGGGTGATGACAGGAGGACGGCATGGCTGAACCTGCGAACGGCGCTCGCGATATTTCCACGTTTCTGATCCGCCTTTCGGCCCGCGATGGCGGACAGACGCTGGGCTATGTCGTTGCCTCGAAGTCCGATTACGTGGACGCGGCCGATGCCGGACAGCTGCGCGACATCCTTGGCGGGCGCAGCGTCGATGAGCTGTTCGCCAACCCGGCGCTGATGGGTGGCGCGGCTGCGACGATCAAGTGCGACGCCCTGCCGATCGCGCCCGGCGCCGACGGTTCGCGCGGCGGGCTCGTCAGCGGACCGGGCGATGGATCGCGCGATGGCTTGGTGAGCGGGACGAACGACGACTCCTCGCGCGATGAGCTCGTCAGCGGAACCAGCGACGACTCGCGTGACGGTCTGGTGAGCGGCACCTTCGAGGCGTCGGTCAACATGAGCTTCACCGTCCCCGGCAAAGGGACGACTTCAAGCCATAAGAAGGGCAAGTAGCGCCGGGCAGGGCGGGGGGCGGCTCGCTCACCCGCCGCAGCGCTGACGACGCTTTGTAAACGTGCACCCCATGCGCGTCCGAACCACTGCCGAGGCGCTGCTTTCGGCGTTGCGAGTGGCGGACGTGATTGGTGTAACGCGGCTTGCCGACGTTACGGGCTTCGACCGGATCGGCATTCCCGTCTGGCAGGCGGTCCGCCCGCAATCACGCTCGCTGGCGGTCCATCAGGGCAAGGGCGCATCAAGCGTCACGGCTCGCATCTCTGCCGTGATGGAAGCATTCGAGCACTGGTGTGCCGAGCAGGTGGCAGCCGGCGAGGTTCGGATCGCCACGCCCGCCGAAGCGGCGTTGTGGGTGGGCCAGCTGCGGCCACAGTTCGGCCATCTGCTGCGCGAGCCGATCGCGTGGCTGCCCGGCCGCGACCTGCTGAACGATCGTGCGGCCAGCGCTCCGCGTGGCGTTCTCAACATGGATTTCACCGCCAGCGACGCGGGTTTCGGAACGAATTCTACCGGGACGGCCGCAGGCGGCAGCCGTGAGGAGGCGCGGCTTGCCGCGCTGTGCGAGCTGGCCGAGCGTGCGGCGGATCACCGGTTCCGGACGATGACGCTAGCCGAGCGCATGGAACGGCTCGTCGACCCATCGAGCCTGCGCTCGCGCCGCTGCCGATGGGCCGTCGCGCGGATCGAGCGCGCGGGCTTCCGGCTGCTGCTCTGGCAGATCAGCGACGATCCGGCGGTCGCAGCGATCGCCGCGGCGATCTACGACGACGTGGGTGCGCCCTTCCCGTTGAAGCCGGCCGTTGGAAGTGCAGCGCGATTATCGGTTGAGCAGGCCGCGTTCGCCGCGATCATCGAGGCAGCCCAGATCCGCGTGACGCTGATCGCTGGCGCACGTGACGACCTTGGCGTCCACGCCTACCCCGCCGACGCGGCGGCGGCCTCGGCGGCCGGGTTGCGTCACCGGCTGCAACATGCAGGACTGCGGGGCGCGGGCGGCGCCCCGCCACCGCAGCCCGCCCCGCCGCGCACATTGCCCGAGGCGAATGCCGTCCTCCTCGCGCATCTGGCGGGCCTCGGCGCGCCTGCCGTGATCGAGGTCGACATCACCGTCGGAGATTCGGGCCTGAGCGCAGTCCATACCTTCGCGCCCGGCGTGCGCGACGGCACGCGGCCTTGACCCGCCCGGTTCTCTTCGCGGGGCCGACCATCCACGGCTTGGCACCCGGCCTGCTGGAAGGGCTAGACGTGCGCCCGCCCGCGCGGCTCGGCGATGTCGCCCGGGCCATCGCTGATCGGCCGCCCGCGATCGGCCTGATCGACGGCGTGTTCGGATCGGCGCCCAGCGTCTGGCACCGCGAGCTGCTCCACGCGATGAGCGAGGGGATCGCAGCGTTCGGGGGCGGCAGTCTGGGGGCGATCCGGGCAGCCGAGCTTGCGCCGTTTGGAATGACCGGCATCGGCGCGGTGTACGACGCCTACGCGTCCGGGGCGGTCGTTCGCGACGATGCCGTGCTGGTGATGCAGGGCCCCGCGGAGCTCAGCTACCCGCCGCTGACGATCGCGCTCATCGATGCGGAGGCGATCATCCGCGCAGCGCCGCTCGAACCCGGCCTCCGCGCGCGACTGCTCCAGCGCGCGCGCCGCATGCCCTTCCATCTCCGCACGTGGTCGGCGCTCGCCGAAGCGGCGGACCTTGGCGACGCGGCCCCGGTCGTTCGATCAACGCTGAAAGCGTGCGGCCGGTCGGTGAAGCGCGAGGACGCCGTGCAATTGATCGGTCGGCTGCGGATCACGCCGGGCGGGCAAGCACGCCCGCGGCCCGTCGTGCATAAGACGGGCTATTACGACGCCTTGCTACGCTCGATCGCCGACAGGAAGTAACCGCGCATCATCCCGTGAAGATCGCCCGGAGGCAGTCCCATCCAGATCAATTCCCATGAGATCATGTCGGCGTCGCTCGGGGCAGCCTCACCCCGCCAGCGCGCAGCGAACATTTGCCGACACTCGTCCACCTCGGCTGACGTGATATCCGTCTTGCCCGCGGCCCCCTGAACCGCGAGCCGGGCGATCTTGTAGATGAGACTCTGCGGGGGCTGGTCTCCGAAATGCCAGAGTGCATTGTCGGGCTCCCCCTGCAACAGTTTCAGCATCGCAAAATCGCTGAAATAGTCGGCGGACGGAAACGGGTTGAGCTGGAAGGCCCGCGCGAACAGCGACTCGGCTCGCGCCAATTGTCCCGACAGCGCCATGCCCATCGCCGATATCTGGATCATGTCCGCGTTATGCGGCGAGAGTTCCACTGCGCGCTCGAAGGCGTCGGCCGCAGCGTTGACGTGGCCACCGCGCAGATGGCACCATCCAAGCTGCGACACCGCGCGCGCGTTCTCGGGCTCGATCCGGATCGCCTCGCGCATCAGGTCCATCGCCCGAACACGCCAAGGCTGTGGATCGTGCCCTGCGCAGGTCTGCCAGAAATCGGTATTGTAGAGATGGCTCAGTCGGATCATGGCCGAGACGTTTCGCGGATCCGTCTCCAGCGCGCTTTCGAACAGATCCGCAGCTTTTCTGATCCCGTCGAAGCTCTGCTCGGCAAACAACTGGCGCAGCGCGCCATAATAGTGGGCGTAGGTGGCCGATGTGCCCCGGGCGGACACGATATCGCGCTCGACTGCGGGAAGAACCGCGCCGATCACGCGGTCGAGCATGTCTTCCAGGCCCTCGCTGAGGTTCGCCATGTCGAGCTCGGATTGACGGCTCCAGACGACCCGCCCCGTGCACAGTTCGCTCAAGCGGACATTGATGCGCGTACCCGCGCTGCCCCGTCGTGCGCTGCCGCCAAGACTGTAGCTTGCGCCCTGTTCGGGCTTCAGCAGGTCGGCGGACGCGCCTTGCGGGCCGCGACTGGACAGCACGCGGAGTTCGCGCTGGCGGCCAAGCGCGGTCTCAAGCTCCTCGGACAGGATCAGCGCCAGCGAGCGTGCGTCCGCGCTGTCGTCCAGCACCGCGAGCGGCGAGACCAGCAGCAGCGGCGGCTCGCTTCGCAGTTGCTCCGGCGGCGCTGAGCGTGGTGCGACCGGCGGCGGCGCGGTAGGCGCATCGACGCCCGCGGCAGGTGCGGGCTGCGCGGCTGCGCGCACCGGTTGTGTCGTGCTCAGCTCGCGCAGCAGCCGCACCGTCTCGGGCGAGGGCTTGGTATCGAACTCGCGCTCGAGCTGCTCCTCCAGCACGCGGTAGCGGCGGTGCAGCGAGGCGAAATCGCCCGCCTGCAGATCGAGCCGCATGCCGATGCGGCACGCGTCCTCATTGCCCGGATCGAAGACCATCAGCGCGGCCGCCAGCGCGCGGGCCTCGCCGGGCGCGCGCTCTGCCGCGGCCTGCGTCAGCGCCAGCGCCCGCGGAACCAGCTGCGAACGACGCCGCGCGCGCTCGGCGAGCAGCCAGTCGTCAAACTGCGCGGTCAGCCCCTGCAGGCTCTCCAGCAGGTCACCGCGGGCAGCCTGCAGCCTGGCGACCAGCCCGGCGATGTCGCCATGCTCGGCCGCCTCGTCCATCTCCAGCGCGTCGCAGCGCCAGCCATCGTCCCTCAGTGTCACTGCCTGGCGAGTAGCGACGATCATCCCGGCAACATCGGGCGCGGTCACGCGCAGGTCGACCAGCGTCTGGCGCAGGCTGGCGCGCGCCTGCTCCTCTCCGCGGTCAGCCCACAGCAGCCCCAGGATCCGGTCGCGCCCCGCGCTGAATCCCGGAGTGAGCGCGAGATGCGCGATGATCGCCAATCCCTTGCGGCTGCGCGGCGTCAGATCGGCGCCCGCCGGCGACCGCACGCGCACATCGCCCGTCAGCTGGATGAGGATGCGATCGCGGGTTGGCTGCAGCGGTGCGTGCATGGACGCTCAATAGCGGAACGAACTGCGCGCGTCTCGCCTCTGAATGAATCTGGCGTGTTTACAGCGAAAGACTCACTAAAACTTTCGCGCGGTTAAGGACGTATCCGCCGCCGTGCAAGTGCCGCCTCGATGATATTCATAACGTCGGCCCGCTCGCGCGCGGTGAGGTAGCCGCGGAGCTGCACCCGCTTGCCGCGCGATTCGATCAGCAGCGTTCCCGGCCCCCCATCGGCAGCGCGGGCGCTTGCTGGATCGAAGCGGGTTAGCCGCGGAGCCCCGCCGTCGCGCTCTTCCACCGTCAGCTCGCGGTCGTCCAGCCGGATGAGCGCAGCGCGCGCCGCCCGGCGCGAGCTGGTGCGCAGCGCCCACGCGAGCAGCGCCAGGTCGACCGCCATGAACGGCAGCACCATCCACGCGCCCAGCAGCAGGAAGCGCAGCGCACCCAGCCCCATCAGCAGCGCCGCGCCGGCGCGTCAGATCGAGGTGGAGCATGGGGTTGCAACGCTTCTAGCGCGCTCTAGACGAACACCCATGCGACCCGACGCCGTAGCGGAGATGTTCCGGCGCTTCGAAGCGGCCGAGCCCGATCCGCGCGGCGAACTCGTCGCCCCCAACTCGTTCTGCCTGCTGGTCGCGGTCGTGCTGTCGGCACAGGCGACCGACAAGAGCGTCAACGCAGCCACGCCCGCACTGTTTGCGCGCGCATCGACGCCGCAGGCGATGCTGGCGCTGGGCGAGGACGCGGTGCGCGACGCGATCAGGACGATCGGCCTGTTCAACAGCAAGGCGCGCAACGTCGTCGCGCTGTCGGCCGCGCTGCTCGAGCGGCACGGCGGCGAGGTTCCCGCCGACCGCGATGCGCTGGAGGCGCTGCCCGGCGTCGGGCGCAAGACCGCGAACGTGGTGATGCAGATGGCGTTCGGTGCCGACGCGATCGCGGTCGATACGCACGTCTTCCGCGTCGCGAACAGGACCGGCCTTGCTCCAGGCAAGACGCCGCTCGCGGTGGAGGGTGCGCTGATGGCAGCGGTGCCCGCAGCCTATCTCAACCGCGCACATCACTGGTTAATCCTTCACGGTCGCTATGTCTGCCTTGCGCGCCGCCCCGAATGCTGGCGCTGCATCATCGCAGACCTCTGCGCGTTCGAAGACAAGACGACCGGCCCGCGCCCGATGAGGATGAAAGAGAAGACCCGATGAAGCTTTATCCAGCGCTCGCCATTGCCGTCGCTGGCACGCTCGGTGCGTGCAGCAACAGCAGCGCGCCCACCCTCACCGCAGCGGCGACACCCGCCGCTGCGCCAGCCACGCCGGTCGCCGCGCCCGCCGCGCAGAACTGCATCGGCCTGCGCCAGATCCGCGAATCGCGCGTGCGATCGGACAGCGTGATCGACTTCGTGATGCTTGACGGATCGATCCTGCGCAGCACTCTGCCGAACGCCTGCCCGCAGCTTGGCTTTGAGCGAGCGTTCACCTACGCGACCAGCCTCAGCCAGCTCTGCTCGACCGATATCATCACCGTGATCGTCCAGGGCGGCGGCGTGCGGCGCGGTGCGTCGTGCGGTCTGGGCCAGTTCGTGCCGATCAGCCCCGAAGCGGCGGCCGCCCCGATCGCCGCCAAATAGGGTGGCGCGGGCGCAGCGCCGCTGTTAGGTAATGCCCCTGCGCGCGAGCACCCGTAGCTCAGCTGGATAGAGCGCTGCCCTCCGAAGGCAGAGGTCACAGGTTCGAATCCTGTCGGGTGCGCCAGTTCAGAACAGAACTCTGAACACCGGCTACGCCGGGTTTTCCGCCCGAGGCGGCGACCAGAGTGCGCAGCAGTTCGGATTTCGATCCCATGATTCGGATTTCCTTATCCGCGACCTCGACACGCTGGGCCAGCGCGCGGAGGTGGTCGCGGCGATAGCCGCCGCTGTCCAGCCAGATGTGCTGGCGAGCCGCGCGGGCGAAGGTTCTGACCATGTCGGGGCTGACGGCCTGGTTGCCGGCATGGTCGAGGGCAGCCTGTGCGCGTTCGGCGTCGGCGCTGGCCTGTTCCCGAATCGCCTTGAGGCCAGCGATACGCTCTTTCAGGCCGGGGGCGTCGAGATCGGCGACGCCGGACTCGATGGCGTCGAAGAGCCGGTTGAGCCGCTGGTCGGTCTCGGCGATGCGCTTGTGCAGTTCGGCCAGGTGCTCGCGTCGGCGCTCGGTGCGCTCCTTGCGGCGGTCGAGGACGCTGGCAAGGATGGTTTCCAGCCGCTCGGGTTGAAGCAGGCGATCTTCCAGGTGACCCGCGACCAGTTGATCGAGCCGATCCATCGGGATCGAGCGGCCTTCGCAGCCGGTCTTGCCCTGCCGGGCCTTGGTCGAGCAGGTGTAGTAGCGATAGATGCCGCCCGCGCTGCCCTTGCCGGTGCGCAAGGTCATCGCACCCCCGCATTTGGCACAGAAGCAGATGCCGGTAAGGAGGGTGGGGCCGCTGGTGACGCGGGCCGGCGTCATCCGGGGATCGCGAGCCTTGAGCCGGGCCTGCACCGTGTCGAACGTCTCGCGATCGATTAGCGGCGGGCAGGCCATGATCGCCACCTCGCTCTCGGGCTTCCTCTCCCGGCTCTTGAAGGAGCGCTTGTTGAACCTGTGCTCACCGATATAGGTCGTGCGGGTGAGAATCTGGTGGATCGAAGCCAGCCCCCAGCGCCCGCCATCGCGAGTGAAGATGCGGTGTTCGTTGAGATAACAGGTGATCGCTTTGACGCCCATCGGTCCCTTCACACCGTCGCCCTCAAGGAACAGACGGTAGATCAGCCGCACCGTGTCGGCGTGTAGCGGGTCGATCTCCAGCTTCTTCTTGGTCTTCGATCCCCGCTGCTCGGCGGCGACGATGCGATAGCCGATTGGAGGCAAGGCACCGTTCCAGAAGCCCTGGCGGGCGTTCTCGTTCATCGCCCGCAGGACGTGCTTGGCGTTCTCCTTCGACTGGTATTCGTCGAAGAGCGCCATGATCTTCCGCATCATGACGTGCATGGGATCGTCGCCCATCTCCTGGGTGATGGAGACGAGCTTCACCCCGTTCTTGGCCAGCTTCCGAACGTAAAACTCCAGCTCGAAATGGTCGCGGAAGAAACGCGAGAAGCTGTGGACCACGACAATATCGAAGGGCGCGGGCTTCGACGTGTCCGCCTCGATCATGCGCTGGAACTCGGGGCGGCGGTCGTTGGTCGCGGACGCGCCCGCTTCGATGAAGGTCTCGACCAGTTCGTAGCCGCGTGAGGCGCAATAGGCTTCGCCCTGGCGCTTCTGGTCGGGGATGGAAACATCATGCTCGGCCTGTCGCGCCGTCGAGACGCGCAAGTAAAGGGCGGCGCGCAGCGGCACAGTCATGGCGTATGTCTCCTCCTCACATCATCGGCACGGCCCGAACAGCTCATCGAAGAGATCGCCGAACCATGCCTCGAATACGTCCACCTCGACCTCGGTGACGGGAATATGATCTGGCCAATCGTCGATGACGGTCCAGGTCGAGAGGTCATGCTTCGGGGGCCGACCCCGAAACGGCCAAGGATAGCCGAGCAACGCTTCAAGCTGCTCAGATGCGGTGGGCGGGCGTTCCTTTCGAGGTCTGGCCATTGGTCCAGAATCGCCGAACGAGACCCTTGAAAGAATAGCCTTTCTCTACGCCAGAAGCCTCCGCGCGCCGTGTCGCAAAAATACTTGCGCGCGGCGGCGCGGGGCGGACACGGCGTAGGGGCCGGGGCGTCCATCATGCCGCCTGCAAAGCCTTCTGCACCGCCTTGGGCGCGCGGTCGATCACTAGGAGATAGGCGCGAGTCGGCCCCTCCGGCTGTCGCGAACCTTGCTCCCAATGGCGCAACGTGTTGACGCTGAACCCAAACCGGCCCGCGAACTCTTCTTGCGTCATGTCCAGGCGTGTGCGGATCGCCTTCACGTCGATCTTCTCGGGCACATGGATACGATAGGCGCTCTCGTCCGCCTTGCCTTCGGCGTAGGCCACGGCTTCCTTGAGGCCGCGCCGGATGCTGTCGGCAACCTTGCTCATCGTTTTCTCCTCTTGAATGCCTCAACCAACAGCGCCGTGAGTTGCCGGAAGTCGTTGCGGTCCTGCTGACTCAAATCGGCCCGCTCGTTCTTGGCGAAGGCGGTCAGCGCGAAAAGCGGCATATCAGCGTCGTGGTGGAAATAGATCACTCGCGCGCCACCGCGTTTGCCCCGGCCTTCCAATCCCCATCTCAGCTTCCGCACACCACCCGTTCCCGGGATCAGGTCGCCAGCCGTTGGGTTGTAAGCAAGATAATCCACCAAGAGCGCCCGTTCCTCGTCACTCATGAGCTTTCGGGTTGCCGACAGAAATTCCGGCGTTTCCACCACGCTGATCGGAACCGTTCGAGCCATG
>Ga0326763_1000004_pt1 | contig 107128 bp, 95 predicted proteins | sample NORPS_P_FD_207671 | JGI IMG/M metagenome (GOLD analysis project Ga0326763, IMG submission 207671) | Hot spring water microbial communities from Norris Geyser Basin, Yellowstone National Park, WY, United States - NOR.PS_P | ecosystem: Environmental > Aquatic > Thermal springs > Unclassified...
GCTCGCCGGAATATCCATATCAGGACGAGGAAGATGGCCAGGTCGCTCAGCATCTCATAGGCCACCGCCGGATGCTGCACATATTGCGGCCCGAAGCGTGCGAAGCTGGGGCTCTCGGGGTGAGTGTAGCGCACACCCCAGGGAAGGCTTGTGGGCTCGGCGAAGTGTTCGCCATTGATGATATCGCCCACCCTGCCTATGGCCATGCCCACGATGGCCCCCAGGGAGGCCACGTCCGCCCCTCGCAGCTTGTTGGGGATGCGGGCCCAGAAGCCGTAGGCCAGGGCTCCCAAGGTGCCGCCGATGAGAGCTCCATATATGGAGATGCCCCCTGCGTTGATGGCGAAGATATCCAGGGGGTCATCCCGGAAGGACTCCAGGTGCTCCAGCACGTAGAGGGCCCGCGCCCCCACGATCCCCCCCACCACCAGGGCCACCGCCGTGTTGTATATCTGGTCTTCAGTGTAACCTTCCCGGCGGGCGAAGCGGGCGGCCACCGTCACCCCGATAACCACCCCTAAGGCAGCTAGAATCCCGTGCCAGGATATCTCCAGGCCCCCTATGTGGAAGGGGACGGGGTCTATAGGGATTCGGATGGATAAGAGCTCAATCATCTTCTTCCACCTCCTGCCGGAGGGAGACGCCAGCACGTCGGAGCAGGGGCCCCAGCTCCCGCCTGAGGTCCATGCCCGTCCCCCCTTGCTCCACTATACATACCTCTTCTCCTTTGAGGCGAGCCCACAACCGGCGCCGGGGCAACCAGAAGGTGAACACAAGGCTCAGGACGAGAAGGGCAGCCCCAGCCCACACCAAGTGGACGGAGGGGTCGCGACGCACCTCGATGCCCACGAACGCCCTCTGGCCCAAGAAGATGTATTCATATTGGCCTACGCGGGCCACCTCCCCGCCCTGTAGCGCAATGGGCCTATCGCCCAACCCCAGGAGGATGAGGATGGGCGGCCCCTCCCCCCCTACCACGGCCACCCTGCCCCCTTGGGAGACGTTGCCCGTGCCATAGGCCACATTGCTCATCTGCAGGAGGAGCCCCTCCCCCTGCCCAAGAGGGGTGGGCATATCGGCCACCACCGCCGCTGGGGCCTTCTGGATGGCCACCAGTTCCCAGCGCACCCCTCCTAGGGAAGCGCCCTCCCCAGGGGCTAAGGCCACGGCCCGGGAGAGGTCATGGGCATCGGCGATGAGAAGGGTGGCCTCCCCTTTGCCCTCGCGGAGGACCAGCGCCCAGTCCCTCCCAGCCACAGAGAGGAGGGCCAGGGAAGAGGTGAGGCCCTGGCCGGTGGCGATGGGATTACCCAGGGCTACCGCCCCTTCATGGGCCAGGCGCCCCGTCCCCTCCTCCCAAGCCCTTAGATAAGGAGCGGGGCGCTGCATCTGGAGAGCCACCGTCTCATGATAGATGGCGCGGCCCGAGGAGGCCTCCTTCACCACCACCTCGGCACCGAAACCGAAGTAGGCTGCCAAATGGAAGCGGTATCCCCCATATTGGCAGGGGGAGTTGACGGTGACGCGGCAGCGGGCCACCTCCTCCCCCCGCCGGAAGATGGCCAGCTCCGCAGCATACTGCAGGGGCAGGCCCTGGGCATCGAAGCGGGCCCATGCCCTCGTCACCTCCACCTCCATCTGCCGCGGATGGGCGGGGGTGGGGAACACAGGCCTCACCTGCCCTTCAGCCACCATGAGGGGGATGGAGAAGGCCTCCGCCCGCCCCACGGCCGCTGCCAGCACCAGTACCACCACTGCCACGTGGGCCAAAAGGGTGCCAGCGTGGGCCCAGGGAAAACGGTCGGCAAAGAGATAGGTGACGGCCTCATCCCCTAGCACCTCCACCCGGTAGAGGCGGCGCCGCAGGCCTTGAACCAGCACCCTCACATCGGCGTGTCCCCGTCCCTCCAACCTCTGAGGAGCCGTATCGAAATAGACGTCAGGAGGCCACTTACGAGGCCGGAAGATAAAGGCATAAAGACCCGGCAGACGGCTGAAGGAGTAGGCCAGGAGGGAGGCCACCATGAGCCCCAGACCAGCGGCGAACCAGGGGGCACGGAAGACGTCCAAAAGGCCCAGGCGCCACAACCAAGGGGTGGCCGGCCCCAGCCTCCTTTCCTGCTCCCCCAACCATGCTCGCACCGATGCAGGGTCTCCTGCCGCCCAAGGGGGTAACTGGGGCAACACCACCCCCACTAAGGCTATAGCGGCCATCACGGCGGTGATGATGACTGCCCACCGCGGCCCCACCAGGAAAGAGAAAAGGTCCCGCCCCCAGCGACGCACATACGCCACCTCCCGCCGGGGCGCCTCAACGGAGGATCTGAAGGATGCCCTCCTCCAACTCGCTGGCACCGATGGCCTCCTGCACCCCTAGCCCCTCCTTCTGCTCCTTAAAGGCCCCTGCATGGACCATGCGTATGACCCCTTGTCTGTCCACAAAAAATGTAGTGGGCAGACCTAAGAGGCTATAGGCCCTGGCCACGGCCCCTATCTTGTCCAGGGCCACGGTGAACTCCATGCCGAATTCCTCGGCGAACTGCCTCACTCTGTCCTCCGGCTCTCCCACGTTGACGGCCACCACCTCCAGCCCCTCCTTTCGGTAGCGCTGGTATGCGGCCACCAGTTGGGGCATCTCCTTACGGCAGGGAGGACACCAGGTGGCCCAGAAGTTGATGACGACGCCCTTGCCCCGCAAATCGCTCAAGCGCACCGCCTTTCCCTCTAGGGTGGGGAGGAGGAAGTCGGGGGCGAGGGCCCCCTCCCGGGGGGCCACCTCCCTGTCCGGCGTCGCCAGGGACGGGGGCAGATCCACGGGGCCATAAGCGTCCAGGGCCTGTTCCCCACCGCCGCGGGGCCTGTACTCCAGCCACCAGATGGTGAAGGCGATGGCCGCTACCGTCAGCAGAGGGATCATGGCCCGTCGCACCAGATCCCCCTTCAAGGCCCTAGACCCCCGCATAGCTATGGAGGCCGGAGATGGCCAGGTTGACGCCGAAGTATGTGAATAGGACGCTCAAATAGGCCACCACCAGTACCCATGCCCCTGACATGCCCCGCCAGCCCCGCACCGCCCGCAGGTGCAGATAGACGCCATAGATGAGCCACGTCACCAGGGAGGACGTCTCCTTGGGGTCCCATCCCCAGTAACGGCCCCAGGCCATGTTCCCCCAATAGGCCCCGATGGCGATGCCCACGGTCAGAAGGGGGAACCCCACCGCCACCGAGCGAAAGGCCACCACGTCCAGAGCGGCGGCTTGCGGGAGCCACGAGAATCTCCTCCCCTCCCCCTGCAGCAGCTGGAGGACGGCCGCCCCAAACGAGACGGTGAAGGCGCCATAGGCCAGCACCATGATGCCCACATGGGCCGCCAGCACCCCCCGGCTCTGCAAGGCCGGCACCAGGGGCTCCACCCGCCAGGGGAAGAAGGCCACGTTGACGGCCAGCAGGGCCAGCACCAGGGGCTGGACCACCGCCCCCACCACTCTCATCCTTTGCCCATATGCCCTCTCGAAGAGGACGTGGAAGGCCATGACGGCCCCCGTGAAGGCCGCTGTGAACTCCCACATGTTGGCCCAAGGCGGACGCTGGCTGGCCAGCCACCGACACAGCAGCGAGGCGACCATGGCACCCAGGGCTAGCCAGGTACAGGAGGTGCCTATCATCCCCAGAGGGGGACGCCAACGACCTAAAACCGCTCCATTGCCCACCCTCAAGAGCAGGCCCCTTGCGGACAGAAGGTGCCCCCAATAGGCCACAGCAGCCCCAGCCGTCAGCGCCAGGGCCACCCACAAGGCAGCCACTGATGCCTTCTCTAGGCTCATGGCCTTATCAACACCTTAGCCTATGCTGCTCCCCCTATGGCGAGGAGAGGGCCCTTCGGTATAGCGCCATGGCCTCCTGAGGAGATAAGCCCTGGCCCAAGTAGCCATCCCCCACGCGGATCTCGAAGTGGAGGTGGAACTCGGTCTCAGGCGCCGTCACCTCCTCGGGCGTCCCTGTGTTGCCCACATAGCCGATGACCTCCCCCGCCTCCACCCAGACCCCCACCCTTACGGCTGGTGCGATGGCGTCCAGATGGGCATACCGAGTGGTCACCCCTCCACCGTGGTCGATCCAGACCTGACGCCCCCGAAAGCGGTCCAGGGCCTCAGCGTCGGTGTAGCCTTGGGCCGCCGTACGGGCCAAGAGCTCCTGCAGCTCGGTAGCAGTGAGAGGCACATAGTCCAGGTCGGCCCGCACCACCACCCCTCTTGCTGCCGCCCGCACCGGCGTCCCCCGCCCGATGGGGACGCAGGAATATCCAGGGTAGAAGTCCACCCCTTCATGGACGCCGTAGCGGTAGGGTCGGGGGGCCCCCGGCCAGAGGGTGGGCAGCTCGGGCAGGCATGCCCCCTCTATGGGCATAACCATTCCCTGCAGGGGCGAGGGTGCGGCCGTAGAGGAGGGAGGGGGCATCGGCGCTGCCACCACTGGCTCCACAGTAGGCGATGGGGGCGTTACAGACGGGGTAGCGGTCACAGCTGGGACGGTAGCCACGTGCACCGCCACATCTCCCTGCCCACGACAGGCCAAGGCCACTAGGGCCAGGACCAGAACCGCCCTAGCCAGCCACAGGGTAGCCCTCCTCCTCCATGGCCCTCCTGATGTCCGCCAGGGAGGACAAAGAGGGGTCGTAGCGGATGGTCACCTGTTTGGCGTCAGGATCGCCACCCACCCACTCCACCCCCGGTAGGGCCGTCAAAGCCTTACGGATGGCCTGGATGCAGTGGTCGCAGGAGATGTCGGGGGAGACGAGGGTCACCTCTTCCATAGGCGCTCCCATGCCTGTCGGACAGGGTTCCTGAAGGAGAGTATACGGGGGCGGTAGGCCCTGAGCAAGGCATGGTGATGGGCCTGCACCTCTAGGGCATCGTCCAGGGGGGCGAGGAAGAGATGGCCATGACGCCGGGCCAGGGCTAGGTAGATGAGGTGGTCAGCCAGGTGGGGGTTCTTAGGCAGGAGAGGCCCGTGGAGGTAGGTGCCAAAGACGTTCTTGTAGGTGGCGCCCTCAGTGCCGTCCTGGCCGTTGTTGCCGAACCCCCGCAGGACACGGCCCAGGGGCTGGACACCAGGACCCAGATAGGTGCGCCCCCCATGGTTCTCGAAGCCCACCACCGTCTGCCCATGCCAGTCCACCACGGCGTTGCCGATAAGACGCGGTGCCCCGGGGCCCGGGTGGACAGTCCAGATATCCAGTAGGCCAATGCCCGGCAGCTCCTCTCCCTCCGCTGTACGATAATAGTGGCCCAGGAGCTGGTATCCTCCGCACACCGCCAGCACCACAAGCCCCTCCTCCACCCCTTGGCGGAGGCTGAGGGCCTTCTCCTGCAGGTCGGCGCTGACAAGCCTCTGCTCCCTGTCCTGGGCTCCTCCGATGAAGACCATGTCATACCGCTGAGCATGGAAGGGCTCCCCCACCTCCACCTCCTCCACCACTAGGGAGATGCCACGGGCCCGACAGCGATAGGCGAGGGCCATGATGTTGCCCCGGTCACCATAGAGATTCATATGGCGGGGGTACAGGTGGGCAAGGCGCAGCTCCAAGGCCTATCCCTCCCAGAAATGGGGGCGGCCCGCCCACCGCGCCAGGATCTCCCGCACCTCCAATAGGGCGGTGTAGGTGGGCACCACATGAAGGATCCTCCCTTGGGGGGTGGCGGCCAGGGCACGCTCGAGAGCTGGCTTGGGCCGCCTCTCCACATCTTGCGGTTGGAGGGAGGCGTATTTCAGGCGCAGAGCCAGGTCATAGGCCCGGTCGCCACCGGCCAGCAGATAGGCCACCCGCCCCTGCAACAGCTCGAAGTCTACATCCCATATCCAGGAGACATCGCGGCCATCGGCCAGGCGGTCGTTCAGGAAGATGGCTAGGTAAAGGGGCGCGGCATCGGCCAAGGTGCGCAACACCTGATTGAGGCCTGCCGGGTTCTTGGCCAGCACCACCCGCACCCGCCGTCCTCGCACAGCGATCTCCTCCTGCCGGCCAAAGGGGCCATGGCTTGCTAGGCCGCGGCGGGCCTCATGCCAGGGGAGGCCCAGGGCTATGGTAGCAGCAGTGGCGGCCAGGACGTTATAGGCGCTGTAGAGGCCTTGGAGAGGGGTGACCACCTCCTCACAGCGTCCGTCGGGAAGGGACATCTTCAGGACGAGGCCGCCGTCCTGGGCCACCCTCGTTGCCGCCACTTGAGGGTGACGGCGGGCCAGCCCGCAGGTGGGGCAACGCCACCACCCCAGGTGGGCATAGTAGACCCGCTCATACTCCAGGTCATGTCCGCAGCGGGGACAGAGGCGGGCATCGGCAGCGTGCTCCAGAGAGGACCGTGCGGGCCCGGCGTCCTCCAGCCCATAAAGGAGGACAGGCCCGCGGGCGTAAGGCGCCAGGGAGGCCACCAGAGGGTCATCGGCGTTCAGGACGATGGTGGCATCCGGAGTTAGGGAGGACACCGCTTGCTGCCAGATGGCTACTACCCTGTCCACCTCTCCGTAGCGGTCCAGCTGGTCGCGGAAGAGGTTGGTGAAGACCACCGCCCGTGGGCTCAGGGCGGCTATCGCCTCCGGTAGGGTGGCCTCGTCCACCTCGAAGACGCCCATAGAGCGGGGGACATGGGGGCTCAGGGCCAGGGCGGTAGCCACCCCCCGCATGAGGTTCGAGCCAGCCCGGTTGGCCACCACCGGGAGTCCACAGGCGGCCACCGCCCCAGACAGGAGACGGGCGGTAGTGGACTTGCCGTTGGTACCTGTCACTAGGGCACACCCCAGGCCCAGGCGTCGGCCCCTGCGCTCCACCAGCTTGGGACAGATGGAGAGGGCCACCAGGCCAGGGAAGGCGGTGCCCCCACCGAGCCCCAGCCCGCGGAGGAGGAGGGCCACAGTCCGCGCCGCTGCCACCGCCACCCTCTCCATGGTGCCCTCACCTCTTGGCCAGGGTATCGACGTCCACTGGCTCCTCCATCACCTGGCCCTCCCGTCGGCTGCCCCTGGGGGGAAGGTCCCAGGCCCAGTATGTGCTCGGGAGGGTGAGGCCAGCAACGCTAGGGCTTGAGGAGCACCTTTATGCATCCCTCACGTCGGTGTGCGAACAGGTCGTACCCCAGGGGTGCCTCGTCCAGGGGGAGGACGTGGGTCACCACCACCGAGGGGTCCAGACGCCCATCGGCGATGAGGCCCAGAAGGGGGGCCATGAAGTTGCGGGAGGGGCAGACGCCGATGTGGAAGGAGATGTCCCGCAAGAAGGCCTGGAACATGGGGAAGGGGAACTGGGGCTCCGAGAACACCCCCACCACCGATATGGTGCCCCCGCCCCGCACATATGTGAAACAGGAGCTGATGGACTCCACGCTGCCTACGGCCTCTATGACCACATCGGCGCCCCGCCCCTCGGTGTGCTCCCGCACCACCTGAAGGGGGTCGGCACGCGACATGTCCACGGCCACAGCCCCCAGCTGAGAGGCCAGCTCCAATCGCTCAGGCACGGAGTCGATGGCGATGACGGCCTTGGGGGAGAAGAGGCGGGCGCACATTTGGGCCATGAGCCCCACCGGCCCACACCCTATCACCACCACCACATCCCCAGGCTTTATCCCGCCGCGCAGGGCGGCGAAGTAGCCAGTGGCCAGGACGTCGCCCACGAAAATGGCCTTCTCATCGGGCACATCCTGTGGCACCTTCTCCAGGGTGAAGTGGGCGAAGGGGACGCGCATACGCTGGGCCTGAGCCCCCGGCCCCACTCCGAAGCCCAAGACCTTCTGGCTAGGGCACTGGCTGGGCCAGCCCCGCAAGCAATAGAAGCAGCGCCCGCAGCTGGCCAAAAATGCCCCCACCACCCGGTCGCCGGGGCGCAGGTTGGGCACTCTCTCCCCCACCGCCTCCACCACCCCTACGTACTCGTGGCCCAACACCCAACCAGTCAGGGGCATGGGCATGCGCCCCGTATAGACGTGGAGGTCGGAGCCGCAGATGGCTGCTGTAGTCACCCTGATGATGGCATCGGTGGGCTCCTCCAGTTGGGGCTCGGGCACCTCCCGCACCTCCACCTGGTAAGGGCCCTGAAAAGTGACCGCTTTCATGATCCCTCCCTTCCCACCGACGGCCCTAATAGGGCCATGGCGTGCTCTGGATAGTTGGAGACGATGCCGTCCACCCCCAGGGCCAAGACGCGCTCCAGGTCCTGCGGGGCGTCCACCGTCCAAGCGTAGACCCGGAGGCCGTATCGGTGGGCCTCCGCCACATGGCGCTGCCCCAAGGCCTCATGCTGGACGGCGATGCCGTCCGCTCCCAGGCCCAAGGCGACCGCCAAGGGCCGGGGCCAGGTGGCAGCCTTTTGGGCATCCAGCAGCAAGACCCGCGGCACGCGGGGAGCAGCCTGCATCATGCCCAACAGGGCCCGGGGATGGAAGCTCCATACCTGGGCCCCCTCCTCTCCCACCGTGGCAGCGATGGCCCTCGCCACCGCCTCCTCGCCGCCGGGCACCTTCACCTCCGCCACCAGGAGGGCGTGGCCCTTTAAGGCCCGTGCCGCCTCCTCCAGGGATGGCACCCTCTCCCCGCCAGCGATGCGCAGGGACCGCACTTGGGCCCACGTAAGAAAGGCCAGGGGCCCGTGGCCATCAGTGGTGCGGTCCACCGTCTCGTCGTGCATAAGCACCGGCACGCCGTCGGCCGTGAAGCGCACGTCCACCTCCACGGCGTCCACGCCCAGGGATAGGGCGCAGGCGATGCTGAGAAGCGTGTTTTCAGGACCGTGGCCAGCACAGCCAGCATGGGCTATCACCAAGGGCCGCAGACGCCTATTCACCCCTCCATTATAGGGAGAGAACCAAGACCCCGCCCCCTCCGCGCCATACATCCCAGCCCGCGGAGGGAGGGCCGTCCCTATTGGTGGCCCCCATTCCCGAGGTGTATAACTAAATGTAGCCATGCAGATGCTCCGTGCACTGGCCTTGGCCCTGGTGCTAGGGCTTGTGGCCTGCCGAGGAGGAAGCCCGTCCCTCCCCAGCCCCCCACTACCAACCCTGGCCGCGGTGCGTCCAAGCCCCGGATGCTCCTCACCTGATGCCAGCTTCTATAGCCGGGTAGGGACATCGCAGGTTCGGGAGGTAACGGTGGATGGGGGGGCGCGAAGCTATAGGGTATATGTCCCTTCATCTGCTTCCCCACAGGTGCCGGCGCCCATTGTCTACAACTTTCATGGCCTCGGGTCCAATGCCCTGGAGCAGGAGCTCTACTCCGGACTTGTGCCGTTGGCGGAAACGGAAGGGTTTGTGTTGGTGAGCCCCGAGGGCGCGGGCTTGGTAAAGGGGTGGCACCTACCGGGGCTGCCTGGGGAAGACCCGGAGCGAGACCTGCGGTTCTTCGACGCCCTTCACGCCCACCTGCTGCAGTCCCTCTGCCTGGACGAGGACCGTGTGTACGCCGCGGGGATGTCCAACGGCGCCTTCTTCGCCTCCGCCCTGGCCTGCCGAAGGTGGCGGGTGGTGGCGGCCATCGCCCCCGTCGCTGGCGTCTTCCACCCCGGCGAGGGGTGTGAAGGCCCGGTGCCCGTCTTGGCCTTCCACGGCACCCAGGACACCATCGTGCCCTATGGGCCTGGCCTCATATTCAACATCATCCCCTACGAGGGGGCAGAGGCGTATGTGGAGAGATGGGCCCACACCAACGGCTGTCAAGGCTCCCCACGCCAAGAGCGCCTGGGCCAAGAGGTAGTGCGCCTCTCCTATGAAGGGTGTAAGGCCGCCACCGGGCTGATAGTGGTGGAAGGAGGGGGCCACACCTGGCCTGGGGCGGTGGATGTGCCCCGCCTAGGCCACACCACCCATGAGGTCTCGGCCGCCCGCCTCATGTGGGACTTCTTCGCCCCGCGGCGGTCCCAGGGCCCTTGAGGCCCACGGGCCCACCGCCCATGCTCTGGGGCTGAGCTCACAGCTGTGCTATCTATCCCCCCGCCTGATGGACGCCAGACCTCTGCTAAGGTGGCCAGGGCTGAGATAAAGGTGTATAATTCAGCCATCTGGGAGGGAGCCTTATTGGGGGTGTGACGTGGCGGATGCGAGCCCTTCTGGCGGGTCGGCTTCAAAGCTCTATGTGGCCCTCGCCCGCCTCTTGACCATCCCCTTTGTCATCTCGGTGGGGCTGGGCGCTTTCCTCATCACCTACTACGCCTTCCATGTCTCCCTCTTCGGAGCGGCCATCTACGGCCTCATATCCTTCTTGCTGACGTGCGCCTTCCTCTTCAGCTTGGGCATCCTATACCAGCGGGCCGATCTAGACCCCCTGCTGCGGCGGGGGCCCATCCTCAGCCCTGAGGAGCGCAGGGCTGCCCTTGAGCGGTCGCTGGAGGAGGTAAGGCGCCACGCTGCCCAGGCCCAGTGCTGGAAGAATCGTCGCGTCTTTTACCAGAACGCCGCCATGGTGGCCCTGGTGCTGGTGGGCATAGCCGCCATGGGGCGGCACTTCTTCGGCCTGTTCCCACATGAGGTGTTCATCGTCCCTCTGCCCGTGCTGGTGGGCATGGGGGCGCTGGCGGCCCTCCTTCTGCCACGTTTCCTGCTGGTGGTGCTGCTACTGGCAGGGGTGGCCGTGGCCATGATGGCCCTGGGGCTAGGGCCTGAGTTCGTCCTGTTCCTGGTGCCATACTTGCTCACCTTCCCCCTGCTGCTGGTCATCAACTTCCTCATCCTCTTCGGGCCCCTGGCCATCTTCAACCTGATGCAGATCAAGATCATCCGCCCGGGGGAGGCCACCTGGGGCGTCTCCCTGGACGATGTACGTGGGCAGGAAGAGGCCAAGAGGCAGATCATCACCGCCCTGCGCATCTTCGCCTCGGCCGAGGGACAGAAGCTGGTGGAGTTGGGGGGGCGGCCTGAGCGAGGCATCCTGATGGTGGGGCCGCCGGGCACAGGCAAGACCCTCATCGCCAAGGCCATCGCCAGCACTCTGAGCGCCCCCATCATCATCACCAACGGCTCGGCCTTCCTCTCCACCTTCCTGGCCATCGACGTGCTGGTGATGATGTACATGCGGCTGCGGGCCGAGGCCCTGGCCAAAGAGTTCGGCCGGGTGGTGGTGTTTATCGACGAGGCGGAGATGCTGCTGCAGCGTCGGGGTGGGATGGTGCCGGCCCCCACCCAGGGTGCAGCCGGTCGGTGGGCCAGCATCTGGCGCATCTTTGACTACGACGACATGGGGTGCATCTCCCCCTGTGGGCTCATGTTCGACCATCCGGAGGCGCGGGAGTCCTTCTGGGAGCGCAAGTTCCCGCCGCGGCAGCAAACGGCGCCTCAGGTGATACCTTTCCCCTTCTTCGGCGGCGCGGGCGGGTTCTCCATGGCCATCTTCCCCTTCCTGGTGTGGTTGGACGGCATGGACTCGCCACCCCTCCTCGCGCGGCTGGTGCGCAGCAAGGTCAACGAGTTGCTGGACGTGCTGTTCGTTCCCCCATACATTCGGCTGGGCAACACCACCATCTACCTGCGATTGCCGCCGGCACGTCCCCCCACCCACCACATCTACTTCTTCGCTGCCACCAACCGCCCCCACCTGATAGACCCGGCCATGCGCCGGCCGGGGCGCTTCGGCAAGACAGTGGTGTTCACCACCCCCGGCGAGGCCGAGAGGGAGGACATTGCCGACCTCTACTTCTCCAAGGTAGCCCATCACCCAAGTCTGGACGACCCTGAGCGCCGCAAGGAGTTCGCCCGCGTCACCGTGGGGCTGAGCCCGGCCGAGATCGAGCAAGTTATACGCGACGCCGTCAACTATCGGCACGACCATATCCAGCGCCTAATGGAGGTGAAGGCGGCGGTGGAGGCGGGCCGCCCCCTAGACAGGGACGCCCAGAAGTTCTGGGAGCGCTACCGCCACGAGTTGGAGCAGCCCGATTGGGATAGGCCGTGGGTCACCTGGGACGCCCTCATGGAGTCCCTGGCAGCCCTGCGCCACGGCATGGCCAAGCCCACCCGCACTACCGAGCGCAACCGGGAGCGCACGGCTTACCACGAGTTCGCCGGCCACTTCCTCCCCCTGCGCTACTTCTGTGGGGAGTGGTATAGGCCGGTGGTCCTCTCCATCATGCCGCGGGGCGAGGCCCTGGGCATGGTGGCCCACGTGCCCATCGAAGAGCACGACCCCCAGCCCCAACATGTGCTGGAAGGGCTGCTGAGGGTGAGCGTAGGCTCCATCGTGGCCGAGCGCCTTTTCTTCAAGGACAACGACCCTGGCGTCTCCAAGGACCTGGAGAACGCCACCCGCATCGCCGCAGCCATGGTGGGGCTCTTCGGTATGGTGCCCCGCCGCTGCACGGCTGAGGAGTACCGGCGATACCAACGCATCGGCGAGTCCATCCTATCGGTGGCCAACAGCCATCCGCTGCTGCCAATGGACGGCCAAAGCTTCGTGGCGTCCACCCTGAGCTCCCCCCGCAAGCGGGAGCACGTATGTGTCCTGCTGGGGCAAGCATTCGTGGACGTCTACCGGCTGCTACGAAAGAACCGCCACCTGGTGCCGCCGGTGGTCCAGGAGCTGCTGCTCAAGGACGAACTGGTGGGACGCGACCTAGAGCGGCTCTGGGAGATGCAGGAGATCCGTCCTCTCCTCCCCGAGGACAAGGCCATCTGGCCCGAGGAGGAGGTGGCCCCCGAGAACCCCTTCTATCGCAACCCCGATGGCGCCCAGGCCTTGGGCATCACGTAAGGGAGGGGGGTGGAGGTGTTGAGACGTCTAGCAACCCTCATAGCCCTGGGGCTGGCCTTTTTGGCATCGGGGTGCGCACGGGATCTATCCTACGACCGCCCTGAGCTGAGCATCCGCGGTGACGACAACCGTGAGCGTGTCCGCTCCATCGCCTCGGTGGTCCACCGCGAGTTCAGCGATACCCTGGCCGTCCCCACTGGGGAGATGGTGACGGACGATGAGGGGACACACGCCCAGTACCTGGTCCTCGTCACCGTACCTCACGACACCTTCTTCCGCTCACCCTCCAACCCGCGCCGGCTGCAGGCCCAGCAGAGGGCCTACGCCCAGCTCAACTCGGCCATCGCCGCCCTCATGCGGCTCAGCATGAAGTATCTAGTGCCACAGGACACGAGCATCACCTCCATCATCGTGCTGCTGGTCTTGCCCAACAGCGAGGTGTGGCAGGTGGAGGGGCAGGTGGACCAGTTGAAGGACATACCTCCGGATGCCTCAACGGAGCAGTGGCTGGAGCGGGTCTCCGCAGACCGGCAGGTGATCGTGCCCGAGTCGGTGCTACAGGAGATCTTGGGCGCCCTCAACTGGGGCGCCGAGGGGGTTACACCCATCCCCCGCCGCTAGAGGGGCCCTTTGCCGCCAGCCAGCTCCGGAAGCGGCGCTCCAGCTCATAGGCCTCCGCCTCTAGAGGAAGCTTTTGCGAATAACGAAACCCGTGACGTGCCAGGTCCCACCAATACTTGAGCAAGAAGCCCACATAACCATAGCGGCGGAACTGCTCCACATGCTTTATCTCGTGGGCCAGAAGCGCCAAGAAGTCCGGGTCACCAGGGTCCCGCCGGCGCGAGCCCAGGAAGACGAAGGGACCCACCGTCATGGCGCTCTTTTGTAGCACAGCCCGCACCAACCAGCACACCGGCCCTCCCACCACCACACGCACCTGCGCCACGTCCAGCCCCGGGAACCAGGGCCGCAGCACCTCCGCCTCCCTGGGCGATATCCTCACACCTATCATCTTCCGCCCGCAGGCACCAGCGATATAATACTGGTATGGTAAGGCTCAAAAGGGTCTATGACCCTCCTTCACCGGAAGACGGCCATCGCTATCTGGTGGACCGGCTCTGGCCCCGGGGGATAACTAAGGAGGCCCTGCAGATCAAGGGCTGGCTGCGCGACCTCGCCCCCAGCCACTCCCTCCGCCGCTGGTTCGGCCATGACCCAGCTAAGTGGCCCCAGTTCCAGGCCCGCTATCGCCAGGAGCTGGCCACCCCCCAACGCCAGGCGGTGCTGCAGCAGCTGGCGCAAGAGGCCCGTAGGGGCACCGTCACCCTGGTGTATGGTGCCCAGGACAGGGAGCACAACAACGCTGTGGTCATCAAGGCCGTCCTGGAAGAGATGATGGAGGAGTCATGAGTGCCCAGCCCTTCCCCATAGAGGAGCTGGCTCAGCGCATCGTCGAGGAGATGGGGGACGCGCTCATAGTGGCCGACCGCCAGGGCATGGTGCGGTTCTGGAACCAACGCGCCGAGGAGATCTTCGGATATTCAGCCCAGGAGGCGTTAGGCCAGAGCCTGGACATCATCATCCCTGAGCGGTTCCGCCAGCGCCATTGGGATGGGTATCACCGGGCCATGGCCAGCGGACAGACGAAGTACGGACGAGGGGAACTCCTTGCGGTGCCCGCCCTGCGCAAGGACGGCTCCCGTATCTCCATCGAGTTGACCATCGCCATGCTTAAAGACCGTCATGGCCACGTGGAGGCTGTAGTCGCCGTCATACGCGACGTGACCCGCCGCTGGCAGGAGGAGAAGGCCCTGCGGGATAGACTTGCCCAGCTAGAGGCCCGCGTGCGGGAATCTGCCTAGTGCTATACTTGCCATTGGCCGGGACTATGGATGGCATCCCCCTTACCGAGAACGCCCGCATCGTCCTCGAGCGCCGTTACCTGGCCAAGGACGAGAGGGGACAGCCCGTGGAGACGCCGGAGGGGCTGTTCCGACGGGTGGCCCACAACATCGCCCAGGCTGAGCGTCTCTACCAGCCCCTAGAGGACGAGCGACAGGTGGCCTACTGGGAGGAGGAGTTCTACCGCCTCATGGCCAGCCTGGACTTTCTCCCCAACTCTCCCACCCTTATGAACGCCGGGCGCGAACTACAGCAGTTGGCCGCCTGCTTCGTCCTGCCGGTGGAGGACTCCATCGAAAGCATCTTCGAGACCATCAAGCACACCGCCCTCATCCACAAGACGGGAGGAGGCACCGGCTTCTCCTTCTCCCGCCTGCGACCAGAGGGGGACAGGGTGCGCACCACCATGGGGGTGGCCTCCGGGCCGGTCTCCTTCATTAAGGTGTTCGACGCCGCCACCGAGGCCATAAAGCAGGGAGGGACTCGCCGCGGGGCCAACATGGGGATCCTCCACATCTCCCACCCCGACATCGAGAAGTTCATAACCTTGAAAGTAGACGGCCGCACCCTGCCCAACTTCAACATCTCTGTGGCTGTCTCCGACGCGTTCATGCAGGCGGTGGAGGAGGACAGGGAATGGGAGCTCATAAACCCCCGCACGGGGCAGGCGGTAGGTAGGCGGCGCGCTCGCCAGCTCTTCGACCTCATAGTGGACAGCGCCTGGCGCTGCGGCGACCCCGGCCTGGTGTTCATCGACCGTATCAACGCTGACAACCCCACACCCCACCTGGGCCATATAGAGGCCACCAATCCCTGCGTCCCTGGCGACACCTGGGTCATGACCAAGGAGGGGCCGCGCCAGGTGAGGGAGCTGCTGGGAAGGCGGTGTCACCTGCTGATCCATGGCCAGCCCTTTGAGACCACCTCGGCAGGCTTCTTCTTCACCGGCAGACGCCCCCTGGTGCGGGTCAGCACCTATGAGGGCTATAGCCTCCGCCTCACCCCGGATCACTTGGTGCTGCGGGTAAGACGGCTGGCCGGCCGCATCATCAAGGAGTGGGTGCCGGCAAGTCGCCTCCGCCCTGGGGACCGCATCGCCCTCAACGACCACCGCGCCTTGGCTGGCTGGCCGGGGCCGCATGGCGAGCAGGAGGGGTATCAGATGGGCCTCCTCCTTGGCCACATGAGGGCCCAGCAGGCAGGGCTCCCCTTGGGGCACCGGCAGGGCCATGGAGGGATTATGGCTGCTGTCAGCCAGGGGGCCAGGGCCGGTGCTAGCCCGCGGCACGCCCGCACACGGGCAGGGGCCTGGGCTGAGGAGAGGGGCCTCTCCCGGGGCCATTGGGGGAACCTGGCCACCGCCCTGCCCTCGCCTACCACTGCTAATGCTAAAGCGATCCTGCCTGCCCTGGAGAGGAGATCCTCCGCCTTCTACAGGGGGTTTTTGCGCGGGCTCTTCGACGCTGCGGGTTATGTGCGGTGCCATCCCCGCCAGGGGGTGAGGATTGGCCTGGCCCTAGAGGACCGGCGGTGGCTGCAAGCAGTGCAGCGCATGCTCCTCCGCTTGGGCATCGTCAGCACCATCCGCCTTGGCCGAGATGGGGGCGCGGCCATGTTATGGCGGGCCCGCGGCGGCCAGGGCCGCCGCCAGCCCCGGCACGAGCTAGTCATAGGCGGCCAAGGGGCGTGGCGCTACGCTGAGCTTATAGGCTTTGCCGATGCCCATAAGGGGAGGAACCTGGCAAGGCTCCTCTCCCTGGGCCATGGTCTCCCCCGCCAGCGCTTCGTGGCCAGAGTGAAGGCGGTGACCCCCGCCGGTGAGGAGCCCGTCTACGACGTGCAGGTCCCGGGGGCCCACGCCTTCGATGCCAACGGCTTTCTGGTCCATAACTGTGGCGAACAGCCCCTGTTGCCCTACGAGTCATGCACCTTGGGCTCCATCAACCTCCTGCGCTTCGTGCGCACCGACGGCGACAAGCCCCGCGTGGACTGGGAGCGCCTGGCGCGGGTGATCCCCATCTGCGTGCGTTTCTTGGACAACGTGGTGGACATGAACCGCTATCCCATACCCCAGATCGAGGAGGCCACCAAGCGGACACGCAAGATCGGTCTGGGGGTCATGGGCTGGCACGACATGCTGCTGCGCCTGGGCATCCCATATGACTCTGAAGAGGCCCTCTCCTTGGCCGAGGAGCTGATGCGCTTCCTACAGGAGAAAGCCAACGAGGCGTCGCTGGCCCTGGGGGAGGAGAGGGGGCCTTACCCGGCGTGGGAAGGCTCTCGCCACTATCCCCACCTTCCCTACCGCAACGCCACCCGCACCACCATCGCCCCCACAGGCACCATCTCCATCATCGCTGGCTGTTCCTCGGGCATTGAGCCCCTTTTCTCCCTGGCCTTTTACCGGCACCACTATCTGGATCCCCATGACCCTTCCAAGGTGACCCGCCTGCGGGAGGTGAATCCCTACTTCGTGGAGGTGGCCCAGAGGGAGGGGTTCTACTCCGAGGAGCTCCTGGACTACCTGGCGGCCGGGGGCAGGTTGCAGGACCGCCCGGAGGTGCCCGATTGGGCCAAGAGGCTTTTCGTCACCGCCCTGGACATCGACCCGTCATGGCACATACGCATGCAGGCCGCCTTCCAACGCCATGTGGATAACGCCGTCTCCAAGACCATCAACATGCCCCGCACCGCCACCAGGGAGGACGTGGCCCGGGCCTTCTGGCTGGCCTATAAGGAGGGGGTAAAGGGCATCACCGTGTTTCGTGAGGGGTCCCGCCCCATGGCCGTCCTCTCCCACGCCACGGCCAACCTTCGGGGCCCCGAACAAGAGACGGCGGAGGCGGCACGGGACATGGGGGCCAGCGCCACCCGCCCCCTCCCCTATCGGGAGCGCCTCCCCGATGAGCGGCGGTCCATCACCCATAAGTTCCAGGTGGGGGACCAGGAGGGCTACATCACTGTGGGCCTCTATGAGGATGGGCGGCCAGGGGAGATCTTCATCAAGATGGCCAAGGAGGGCTCCACCGTCTCCGGGCTCATGGATGCCGTGGCCCTCCTCACGTCCGTGGCCCTCCAGTATGGTGTGCCGCTGGGAGACCTGGCCCGCAAGCTCAAGAACACCCGCTTTGAGCCCTACGGGCCCACCAACAACCCCCGCATCCCCTGGGCTACCTCTGTCCTGGACTATATCTTCCGCTGGCTGGAGATGAAGTTCGCTCCAACAGGGGAGGTAGTAAGCCCCCATCTGGGCGAGCCCCTGAACCCAGCCATGCACCCCGATGAGCAGACGGGCATGACCTGCCCCGAGTGCGGGGCCCTGCTAGTCTATCAGGAGGGATGCCTCGTCTGCCGCAGCTGCGGCTACACTAAGTGTGGATAAGGGCCGTGGCCACAAAGGCTCGTCTGCCCAAGTACCACTTCCTACGTTGGCGAACCCTGTGGGACCTCTTGTCTTTTGGAGTCTGCCTCTTGATAGGCAGGAGGCGTTCCTTCGCCAGGGATGGCCTGCGGCTAATGCAGGTGAACCCTTTCCCACGCAGGGTGTGGGGCCTGGAGAACGTGCCCCAGCACGGGAGCTTTGTGGCTGTTATGAACCATTACGACCGAGACGGCCTTCACCCCTACCACTGCGCCATGATGGTGAACGCCCTGGTGCAGCCAAGACGCCACGGGAACCCGGAGATACGGTGGGCCTTCACCAGCGAGCTGTGGGGGCGCAAGGTGGGCCCCTTCCCCATCCCCTTGCCCCTCATCAGGTGGGTATTTCGGCGCATCGCCAAGGTCTACGGCTTCGTGGTCATCCCGCGGCGGGAGGAGCTGGTGATGGGGAGGGCGGCGGCCATACGCACCTTCTTGGAGGCCATCGATGCCGGGCCTGTGGGCCTCACACCTGAGGCCGCGGGCTCCGGCCGCCTGATAGAGCCCCCGGTGGGCAGCGGCCTTTTCATGCTGGCCTTGGCCCGACGTGGCCACCCCTTCCTGCCCATCGCCGTATGGGAAGACGAGGGGGTGCTGAACATCGTCTTCGGCCAGCCCTTCCATTTGGAGGTGGACGAGTCCCTGCCTCGTCAGGAGCGAGACCGCCAGGCGCGAGAGAAGGTGATGGTGGCTATCGGCAAGCTCTTACCTCCTGCTTATAGAGGGGCGTATGCCGAGGCCATCGCACACGCCCTGGCGGCCCAGGCTAGCTCCCCTGAGGCAGGGAAGGGCGATATGGGGTGAGGCCCAGGCCCCGCTTCTCCATAAGACAGCTGCCCACGTCTTGGGCATTCCAGCTGTTGGCCACTGGCCTCTTTGCCTTCCTGGCTGTGTGGCGGGTGGATCTCTCCCAGGTGGCCAACGCTCTGCAAGGTGCCAACTACCTGTGGGCCGTAGCGGCTGTAGTCTTCTCCACCTCCACCAAGTTCATCGATACCGTGCGGTGGCGGGTCTATTTGGCCAAGGTGGGGCACCCGCCCCTGCTGGGCCTATTTGGGGCCTTCCTCATCGGCAACCTGGGGAACAACCTCTTGCCCATGCGAGTGGGGGACATGGCCAAGATCCAGATCGTGGCCAACAGATATGGGCTATCCAGGGCGGGGCTGGCCTCCTCGGTGTTCGTGGTGGAGTCGGTGATGGACGGGGTGACTTTCCTTATCCTGCTGGTGGGAGGGCTGGCCTTCCTGGATGTGGGGTTCGTGCCCCCTGGTCTGCTGTGGAGCCTGGCGGTGATGGCAGGTGGAGGGTTCCTTGCCACCATGGCCGTAAGCCATCTCTTCCCCCGCACGCCGCCCCGGTGGCGGTGGCTAGGCCGACTACCGCCCCGGCTGCAAGATGGGCTGCGCGAAGGGTGGTCCCGCTTCCTGGACGGCATGGAGACCATGCGGGACAAGGCCTTGCTGGCTCAGGCCGTCGCCCTCAACTTCGCTGGGTGGTTCTCGCATGTGGTGGTCTTCTGGCTCTTCGGCCTGGCCTTCGGGCTGGACCTCCCCCTGGCCTCCTACATCGTCATCATGGTGGCTGCCAACCTGGTGTCCGCTTTTCCCATCACCTTCCAGAACATCGGCACATATGAGTTCGTGCTCCTGGAGGTGATGGCCGCTTGGGGCGTGGAACGCGGCGAGGCCCTGGCCTATGCTGCCGCCACCCACCTCCTGACCAACCTGTGGATCATCCTGGTAGGGATAACGGCCCTTTGGCTAATGCGCGTCCATCCGCGGGAGGTGTTCGGGTTGAGGCCAGCCATGGGAGGCTCTCTATCGGAGGGCAGGCGTTCGTGAGGGAGGGGCCCGTGCTGGCTGTGGTGGCCGTACACTTGCGCACCATGTGGGCTATGCCCATCTTCTTCTGGCGCATGCGGCGCCTGGAGAGGGAGACAAAGGCCCTGCCAGAGCTGGTGCGGGTCCATAGGTGGATCTCCCGCCGCAGCCTCCTCCTTACCACCTGGTGGAGGGAGGAGGAGGGGGCACGGGCCTGGCTAGAGGGGCCCCAGGTGGGGCGCTTTCTGGCCCTGAGCGGCCGGGGCCCCGTTGTCATGGCCTGGGCAGGTATATACCGGGAGGCCGGCAGCTAACGCGGCCAAGCTATCTGCTGGCCCACCTGGGGGCAGGGTCCCCTCACCGCTACGGGAAGGCCCGCTACCGCCCTCAAGATCATCAGGGCGTCTAGGGCGGAGATGGCGCCATCGCAGTCCACGTCCCCCCAACGGAGGGATGGAGCAGGCGGTGGCTCGCCCATCTGGAGGAGGCCCGCTCCATAGAGGTTGTCCTTGCCAGGCGGCCCCAGGTCCCTGGCTTTCCCCTCCAGGAACTGGCGCACCTGCTGGGCCGTCCAATCCGGGTGGGCCTGAAGGACGAGGGCTGCCGCCCCCGCCACGTGCGGGGAGGCGGCCGATGTCCCAAAGAAAGGGAAGCCATAATAGCCATAGCTAACGGTGGAGACGCCGTCCGGGGCCACGAGGTCGGGCTTGGTCCTGCCGTCCCAGGTGGGCCCACGGGAGCTGAAGTCCTCCAGGGTGGAGGGTCGAGAGTAGTGCACGGCCCCCACGGCCACCACGCTAGCCCGGTCGGCGGGGGGGAGGACGGAGCCCTCAGGCCGCGAGAACGCCAGCCCACCGTCGCTGACGACGAGAAGCTGGAGCCGGCGGGGCGGCGCCCCCCTGGGAACGCCAACGGCCACATATAGAGCGCCGTCGTAGGTCAAGATGGGCCCCTCCACCAGCACACTCTCCAGAGGCTGGGAGCCCGGGGAGCAGTCCTGGGTGTTATCGGGGATGGAGAGCACACGTGCCTGGCCGGAGGAGTCATAGTAACCGACTAGCAGGTGGTAGTCGGTGCAGGCCCCCTGCCATGGCTCGTCCCACTTAAGGAATATCCAGACACAGCTGATGGTGTTACGAGGGAACCGCACGGGGTTGAGCTCTACGCCGGGGGCGAACTCCATAAGGCCGTCTCCATCGGCATCGGTAGCCGTCCCTATCCAGTGGCGCTGGGCGTCGTTGCCAGCGGCGTTGGCCCAGAAGACCCCCGCCTGGGCCGCCCTGTCCACCGCCTGGCCTATGACGTCGCCAGGGGCCTGGGCCCCAGCCGGTGGGGCATCCGGGGAGCTAGCAGATAGGTTGACCACCTGCGCCCCTTGCTGCAGGGCCCAGTCCACCGCCTGGGCGAACTCCACATCGGTGGCGACGCGGGCCAATAGGAGCTGGGCCCCTGGCGCCATATCGTGGACGATCTCAGCCACCGCCGTGCCATGGACGTCTTCTTCCCCTGATGTGCATGGGCTCGGTGGTGTGGGGGAGGTAAAGTCGCGGAGGACGAAGTCGCTGGGCAGCTCGCGGCCCCGTAGCGCCTCAGCCCCTGCGAACCCCACATCGATGATCGCCACCTTGACCCCCCGGCCGGTGAGGCCTGCCCGGTGCCAGGCCTCGGCCCCCACGACCGTCAGACCTTCGCTGACCACCGCCGCAGGAAGGAGCGCAAAGGGGGGGCGGAGGCGAAGGACGGTCCCGTCCTGCCACAGGTCCATGAGGCGGGCGACAGGCACCACTCCTTGCACCAAGTCGTGGTACCTCGCCTGCACCGTCCCTCCCAAGCGGACGATGGCCTGGGCAGCGGCATCCCCTGCCCCCTGCACTGCCTCCACCACCACCTGCACAGCGTCCGGCACGGGGGTAGCAGGCTGGGCCTGGGGCAGCGCGGCGCCTTGGCTCTGTAGCCAGAGGTGGAGGAGATGGGAGTCCAGCCCGGGGGGCGCTTTGGGCATGTCAGCATAGGACAGCAGGCCTTGCAGCTCCACCTCAATGCCGCTACGCACGTCCTTGACGGTCATGCTCAGGGCTGTGATGAGGGCCAGAAAGAAGAGTAGAAGACGCATGGTCGCCTCCTCATGGATGGCGCAACTCGAACGGACGAGGCGATGATACCACGGCCTAGGGAGCAGCGATACGTCCTTGACGGGAGGGCGCAGGTGTCCTTAGGTTGAAAGGTGGGGTCGGGGTGTAGCTCAGCCTGGTAGAGCACCTGGTTTGGGGCCAGGAGGCCGCCGGTTCAAATCCGGCCACCCCGACCAGCTCCCAGATACGGGACGCCCCCCTTTTAGGCCCCCGGTTCAGCCCCCCAACTGCGGCATGGAGAGGCGCAGGGGCAACCACGAAAGCTCCCTCCGGCGCCGGGGCGGCACCTGGGAAGGCGCCATCGTGCTCTCGGGGCGCCGCTACTACGTCTACGCCCCCTCCAGGGCCGAGTGCCCGCAGAAGCTCCTGGCCCTCCTGGAGCGGCACCGCCGGGGCCAGCTCTCCCCACCCCCCGAGGCTCACCCTCCAGGACTGGGCCCAGCGGTGGCTGGAGGGTTGAGCAACGTCATGAGGGAGCTGTGCCAGAAGGCAGGGGTGCTCAGGAGGCCCGCCCACTACTTGAGGCATTGCCACGCCACCCTCCTTGCCGCCTTGGGGCTGGAGATAAAGACCCTGCGACGGCGGCTAGGGCACAGCCGGGCATCGATAACCCTGGACGTCTACGCCCATGCTCTGGGGGAGATGGACAGGAAGGCGGCGGAGATGGTGGCTTCGCCCGTGGGGGTGAAGGTGACCGTCCGCTCCTCGCCGGGACGGAGCTCCACGTCCACCCCCAGGGCCTTGATGGTGAAGGTGTGAGACACCTTCCCATCGTTCTTGATGCTCAGGGTCACGGGCTGCCCCGGCTGGGCCTTAATCTCCTGGGGCTTGAAGTAAAAGTCGTCCGCCTCCTATGTCCAGGACGCCGCCCTGCTTTTCGCCGCCGCCACGGCAGGCCAGGGCCAAGATGATGACCAGTCCTGCTAGAAGAGTCCCAAGGGCGGGCTTCAGCCTCGCTATCATCGCCGTACACCTCCTTGCCCCCTGTTCCGCAGCCTTGTGTGCAGGAGATGGCACAAGCGTAGGAGCCAGCTCTCATCCCTGTCAAGAGGCGATGGAGGGGCCTAGCCCGAGCGGGCCCCGAGCAGGGCAGATCCTAGCCCATCCACCCGGCCCGAGGCCCGCCCCGGAGCGCCAGCCAAAGGTGGGAGACGATCCCCCCTACCAGTCCCCCGGTGCTGCGTAGGGGCGGCTCCACAGCGCTACCTGCAGGACAACGGCCTTCAGCCAGGCCCAGTGCATCCGGTCTACGTCCTCCCTGGAGTGCCCTTTGGCCGCCAGGAAGTCGCGAATGGTGAGCGTTATGGGCGCTATGAAGGCAATGAGGTAACGCAAGGGAATGTGGGGAACCGAATTGACCTTGTCCGTCTGGTTCTTCTTGGTGCGGTGGTGGCGAAGGCCGATCTCCTCGGCATAGTCGAGCCAGGCGCGGTCGTGGGGGCGACGACAGGTGTCCAGGATCCACTGTCCGAACCGCCGCCTCACCGCAGCCAGGTAGTTGGCGTCGGGCTGCCCGTCGGGGCCAGAGAAGTAGTAGACCAGGTGCGGGTGGGAACCCACGAACCCGTACCAGAGGTCCAGCACCTGCTCCACCTGGTCGGCCAAGACCTCCCCAGCCATCCTGAGATAGCGGGCGTCCTCCTCCGTGAAGAGGGTGGCCTCCTCCAGCTTTCTCAGGTCCTCATCGGAGACCGGGGAGCGAGCCACAGTGGCCTTGCCATAGTCGTAGCCCGGGATCTGCGCTGCCTCTTCGCCCATGTCGTCCCTCCTTATCCATGAACTTTATCCATGAACTTTGCTTGAGCCTTTGGGTCTCCCTACAATCTTTTCACTCGACGAAGCACCACCCCCTTCCAATGCCGCAACTTCTCTTTAGAAAGTACCCTAGCGCACCTTTGATGCTCATGGTAGATGATTCGTTAGTAGCTGTCAAGACTCTAGCACACCATGGGAGGAGATGTCCCCGTGTGACACATGGGCTGCAGAAGAGGGTGGGGGGACAGCCTCGCTAAGCACATCGAGATGGCTTTCAACCCAGAGGCCATTGGATAGCCTCAGGTCTTTTATCCCCGCCGCAACGCGCTCCTAGAGGTGGGCGGCATTTCAGGCCCTTCTAGCCAGCTTTTAGCCCGAGGGCCTTCATGGGCTCTCTGCCGACAGAGGCTAAAATATTGGATGGACCAGGGCAGCATACGCTCAGAGGTCCGACAGGGGCATCTGCGGGAGCGGCCGGGGCCCGGTGGCCCTCCCGGTCTTCAAAACCGTGGCGGGGCGGCGTGCCCGTCCCGGGTGGGTTCGACTCCCATACGCTCCCGCCACCCTTTCCTTCTGCTGGGCCTTCCTGGGGAGCGGTGCTACTTGGGTGGTGGCCGCACGGGCAGCGAGAACCCAGGCGGCGGCTCGGCCCGCAGGTGGAGGGCACGGCGGCTCCTGGTGGTCAGGGCGGCCCGCTCGTCCAGGCGCAGGCCCACTACCCAGGCGATGCCCCATGGGCACCGCAATATAGGGATCCCGTCCCGTAGGAACGCGGGCACCTTGGCATCCACCAACAGGTCCTGAACCTTTTTCTCGCCCTTAAGGCCCAGGGGGCGAATACGGTCGCCTGGGCGACGAGAGGTGATGATGAGGGGCGAGCCCAGAGCATCCAGGTCGAGATAGGCCTCCAAGGGCCCGCCCACGGGAGGGCGAGGGGGAGGGACGACGATGGCGGACCGGAAGCGCCACCCCCCCACCTCTGTCACCCCAGGCACACGCAGAGGCGTCTCCGCCAGGGGCGGAAGGGTGGGGGGCGGCCTTCCCATCCATACCTCCTGCGGCCCCACCTGCAGCACCAGCCGCCCCGGCAAGTTGAGACGTCCCCTCCCGCGGCGGGCCAGGGCCAGCCCCCTCTGCCAGTGATAGGAGGAGAGGCCCTGGCCACCTGGCAGGAGCAGCCGGTGGGCCCGCACCAGGAGACGACCGGCCACTGCGGAGGGCAGGGCCAAAAGCCCTTCCCTATTTAGCGCCACACCCTCTGGGCGCACATGGGCTAGACGGCCCCAAGCCGCCTCCGCCTCTGCATCCAGCAGGTCCACCATCTGGGCCGCAGCCCTGGCCACCCGGCATAAGGCCTCCTCCACCCGCGGATTGAGCTGGCGCAGGACGGGCATTACCCGGTGGCGAATGCGGTTGCGCAGTGGGGCTAGCTGCTCATTGGTAGGGTCACGGCGGGGGGAGAGCCCCGCTTCCCGACAATAGGCCTCGGTATCCTCCCTGCTCAAGACTAGGAGGGGGCGGACGAGGGCCGGCCCCTCCCCCAGGGGCCAGGGGGAGCGGGGACGCATAGCCGCCAGGCCATCTATCCCTGCCCCCCGCACCAAGTGGAGAAGCACGGTCTCCGCCTGGTCGGTGCGGGTGTGGCCCACGGCCACCACCTGTGCCCCCACGCGAACCGCCTCCTCCTTCAGGAACCGGTACCTCAGCTGACGTGCCGCCTCCTCCAGCGAGAGGCGATAGGCACGGGCATGGGCACGCACGTCCCCCTCCCCGGTGGCTAGAGGCACTGCCAAGGAGTGGCATAGGTCTCGGCAGTAGGCTATGTCATCGGCCACGTCCTGAGGCGGGCGCAGGCGGTGGTCGAAGTAGGCCGCCCATAAGGTGAGGCCCAAGGCCTGCCTTAAGGAGGAGAGGACGAGGAGGAGGGCGGTGGAATCGGGGCCGCCGGAGATGGCCACCAATACCCTTTCCTGCGGCAGGATGGCCCCTTCCTCCTGCACGAAGCGTAATACGCGGGACTCTATGCGCCGCAGCAGGCTAGAGGCCATTCCATCAACGAGGCAACAGTGCCTCCCACCAGGGCTCGGGGACAGCCGCCGGCGCCGGGGTGGGCGAGGGGGAGATGACGACGATGCCCCTTTCCCCCTTCCGCACTAGGCCCAAATAGCTACGAGCCATCATCTCTACAAATTCGTCCGATTCCATGAACTGGCGCAGGGACTCTAGGGCCTGCTGGCGCAACCGCAGCTCCTCCACCTCCGCCTCCCACTTTTTCACCTCCTGCCTGGCCTCATAGGCCCGCAGGGCGTCCACCACTCCCGTCACCAGGAAATAGACGGCCCCCACCGCCGCCAGCGCCAGGATGGCCCGCACCACCACACCTTCGGGGATAGCCCACCTCATGCGCCCCCCTCCTGGAGACGGAGATGGCAGGTATCGTTGAGGCGCACCAGGGTCATCACCTCCCCGTCTATCTCCAGCAAGGAGATGGCCCCCACCTCGTGCCGCAGGCGACGGAAGGAGGAGAGGGGCATCCCTAAAGCCCGAGTAAGGATGGAGAGGATGACAAAGTTATGTGTGACCACCACCACTGTGTCCTGTAGATGGCGCTCGGCCAAGGCCTGGATGGCCTGCCAGGCCCGCTCCTGCACCGCCACTAGCCCCTCGCCCCCAGGCATGGTAGCGGCGGTGGGGTCGGGCCCCAGCCACCTCTGCAGAAGGTCGGGGAACCGCTCCCGCACTTGGGCATAAGTGAGCCCCTCCGCCTCCCCAATGTCCATCTCAATGACGGCCGGCAGGGGCTCCACCGGGAGGCCATGGCGGCGCGCGATCTCCTGGGCCGTGTCCAGACAGCGGCGTAGAGGGCTGGAGTAGACGGCCCGCACCGGCTCCCCCGCCAGGGCCTGAGCCAGCAGCAGCGCCTGGCGACGTCCCTGCTCGTTGAGGGGGACATCGGCACGACCCAAGGCCAAGCCCTGGCGGTTATAATCCGTCTCGCCGTGGCGCACCAGGAAGAGCCGCACGCTTTTAAGGATACCATCCCCCGAGGAGAGGGGGAGGCCATAAGTTGCCTACCGCGGCCAGTGGTGTGCAGCAGGGAGTTGCTGCCGTGAAGGGCTGGCCCAACGGAGCGCCAACGCTAAAATGAGGGGTGATGAGCCGCCTGGCCCAGCTCATAAGGCGTGTTATGCGCCGCGAGTCCGTCCCCCTGGGCTTTGGCGTGGGGGCTCGTAGCACCTCTCCCCCCATGCTGGTGGTGGCCATGGTCAGCCATGAGCAAGAGGCGCAGAGGGCCATCGACCAAGGGGCCGATGCCATCGTCCTATCCTTGGAGGCGGCCCAGGGCCTGGGGGAAGCCCTACGGGGGCTTAAGGCCCCTTGGGGAGTCTATGCTGCCCCCTCCTCCCCCACCCAGCTGGCCCACCTGCGGGAGGCCGGCCTCGACTTCCTGGTGCTTCGCCCCCAGGAGAGCGATGCCACCTTGCTCCTGGCCGAAGGGGTGGGCCTGGTGGTGGAGCCCTCCCCCGCCGCCTCCGACCTGGAGCTGCGCCTTCTGGGGGAGCTGCCCCTGGACGCCGTGCTGGTGCAGGCCCCACCCCCGCCTCTGACGGTGTCTCAGCTCATGTCCTTGCGCCGCATCACCTACCTCTGCCGGCTGCCCGCACTGGCCCTGGTGCCCCCTGAGACCCACCCTCCCTACCTGCGGTGCCTGGTGGAGATGGGGGTGGTAGGGGCCGTGACGGCTTCCCTGGGCCAAGTGGAGGCCCTGCGTAAGGCCATATCATCCATGCCCCCCGGCAAGCGGCGGGAGGAGAGGCCAGAGCCGGTGGTCCCCCTCACCGCCGTCAGCGCCGTCCCTCCAGAGGTCCCCCAGGAGGAGCCGGAGGACGCCACTTAATCACTGGTCACGGCCTGGACCCAACGCCCCCCGCCCACCCTATTGCCCAACCTCACCCCCTCCTGTTACCATATTCCTGATTTAGTCGAGTGACTTTGTAGAGATATCATGGGAGGGAGAGATGGACGAGAGGTGGGGGCTTGGGGAGGAGGTGGTGGTGGAGGGGGTCCTAGCTCCCGTCGCGCAGAGGAGGTGGCGGTGGGGGGTGATGGTGGAGGGGGCTTCTCGGGCCCTGGGAGCGGGGGCAGGCGTCATCCTCTTCGGCCTGGCCCTGCAGCTCCTCAAGGCGGGCGCTGGTGGGGTGGCCGCCGTGCTCGACGTCCTGTCGGTCCATGGCGTGGCCGGCTTTCTGGGGCTGGGGTGGTTGGGATCGGCCCTCCTCATGAGCGGTTCGCCCATGGCCGCCGTGGCCGTCAGCCTGACGGGTGCTGGCACCGTCTCCGCCTCCGAGGGGCTGGCCATGCTGAGTGGCTCCCGAATGGGGGCCTCGTCCTCGGTCCTCCTCCTGGGGTTTGTCCTCTACCTGATGCAGCGGCGCTCGGCCGATGGGCTTTTCATCGGGGTGGTGGCGTTGCTGGTGGCTAGTACCCTTTGGCTGCCGGCGGTGCCCCTGGGCCTGGCCCTGGCCCGTTTGCCCTGGCTCCACCCCGAGGCCTTAGCGGTGCCCGCCGCCCTCACGAAAGGGGTAAGCGGATTTTATGGCCCCCTGGTGCAGTGGGGCCTGGAGCACCTGCACCATCTCCTGGTGTTCGCTGGTGGGGTGGGCCTGCTCCTACTTTCCTTTTTCGTCTTCGACAGGGCGCTGCCCCAGCTGGACACGGAGGGGCTGGCAGCCCGTCGCCTGGACTCCCTCACCCAGCGGCCCTGGGCCATGTTCCTCCTAGGGCTAGCGGTGACGGCGCTGACCATGTCTGTATCCGTCTCGGTGGGGCTGCTGATCCCCCTCTCCCTGCGGGGATATGTACGGCGGGAGATGATCGTGCCCTACATCATGGCTGCCAACATCTCCACCTGGGTGGATACCCTGGCTGCAGCCGCTCTGGTGGGCTCGGGGGCGGCCTTGGGCATAGTGCTGGCCATCATGATGGCCGGCTCCATCCTGACCCTGGGCATCCTCCTCCTGTCATACAGGCTTTACTCCCGGTGGGTCCTGCGGTGGGCCCGGAGGGTGCTGGCAAGCAAGAGAGGGTTCGCCCTCTTCCTGGCCGTGTATGCAGCGGCACCTCTCGGGCTCTTGCTGCTTGGAAATCCCTGAGGCCTCGCCTAGAGACGCCTACAGCCCCTCCATCCTGAAGGGATAGGGGCTATCACCGGCAACTGTTGACACATGGCAGGACATGTGTTACATTGATGGCGATGGCCAGACGGCTTTCCCCGTCTGTATCCCCATTTATGTCCCAATCGTCCTTTTAGCAGTTGGGAGACCATGTCCCTTTGGACCGGCTAAGAGGGGGAGTGTCCGACTATGGTGATGAGAGTCGACGTGTCTGGCGATGGCCACCGGCTGCCCACTTTCCTCAAGAGCTACTCCCGCATCCCCGAGGTGATGGAGCTGCCTGACCTCATCCGGGTGCAGCGCGAGTCCTACCAATGGCTGATAAGAGAAGGCATCCAGGAGCTCCTGGACGAGATATCCCCCATCCAGGACTACACAGGTGCCAGGCTAGAGCTCCGCTTCGAGAAGGAGATATACCCCAAAGCCGACCCTATCAGCGAGGACGAGCTGCCGCCCCGCCTACGGGAGGAGCTGAGGCGGCGCGGGGAGAAGATGTGGATGGAGGGCGAGGTACCCCTGGAGGACGTGTACGACAGCCATGGCCGCCTCATCGCCCCCAAGGGCGAGCCCCTTACCCGGGAGCGGGCGCTGGCCCTGCGGGAGGCAGGCATCGAATCGGTGCCCGTGCGCCCTTACCGGTTAGGGCAGCCCAAGCTATCGGAGCAGGAGTGCCGGGAGAAGGACCTCACCTATGCCGCCCCCCTGCGCCTCAACGTCCGCCTCCTCATCAAAGAGACGGGGGAGATAAAGGAACAGGAGATATTCCTGGCCGACTTGCCCCTCATGACCGAGAGGGGCACCTTCATCATCAACGGCGCTGAGAGGGTGGTGGTCTCCCAGCTCATTCGCTCCCCCGGCGCCTATTTCACCCTGCAGCGGGACCCCGTAAGTGGCCGCATGCTCTGCCAGGCTAGCCTCATCCCCAACCGTGGGGCCTGGCTGGAGTTCGAGACCAGCTCCCGCGACGTCATCTACGTTAAGGTAGACCGGCGGCGCAAGATGACAGCTACCCTCCTGCTGCGGGCCATGGACCCCGGTGGGGAGGGGGGAGAGGCAGGCAGCAACGAGCGCCTCCTCCACCTCTTTGCCGATGTGGACACCGACCCCGAGCACCGCTATATCCAGGCCACCCTGGAACGGGAGGGGGGGCCACGCAACCGGCAGGACGCCCTGCTGGAGTTCTACCGGCGCATGCGCCCAGGCGACCCGCCCACCCTGGAGAGCGCCCGCCGCCTCCTGGCCGAGCTCTTCCTCAACCCCCGCCGCTACGACCTGGGGAAGGTGGGGCGCTACAAGCTAAATCGTCGCCTGGGCCTGGCCATCCCCCATAGACACCGCACCCTCACCTTCGAGGACCTGGTGGCGGTGGTCAAGGAGATCATCCGCCTCAACCGCGGCCTGGGACGCTCCGACGATATCGACCACCTGGGGAACCGACGGGTGCGCACGGTGGGGGAGCTGGTCCAGAACGCCATGCGCGTGGGCTTCCTACGCATGGAGAGGGGCATTAAGGACCGCATGAGCATCACCGACATCGCCGAGGCCGCCCCCGCCGGCCTCATCAACGTACGCCCGGTCCAGGCCACCCTGCGGGAATTCTTCGCCAGCTCCCAGCTCTCCCAGTTCATGGACCAGACCAACCCTCTAGCGGAGCTCACCCACAAACGCCGCCTCTCCGCCCTAGGGCCTGGGGGCCTCTCCCGCGACCGGGCCGGATTTGAGGTCAGAGACGTCCACCACAGCCATTACGGGCGCATCTGCCCCATCGAGACGCCCGAGGGACCCAACATTGGCCTCATCGGCAGCTTGGCCACCTATGCCCGCGTCAACGAGCTTGGGTTCATCGAGACCCCATACCGCAAGGTATACAAGGAGCTGCCCACCAACTCCCCCCTCCTGGTGGGGCGCATCCTGAGGGAGGACGTGGTGGACGGGGCGGGCCAGGTGGTGGCCCGCGCTGGTGAGGAGGTGACGCCTCAGCTGGCCCAGCGCCTAGCCGCCCTACCGGCGGGCACCAAGGTAAAGGTGCGGCCCTTCATCTCCAACGAGGTGGTATACCTGCCGGCCGACGTGGAGGAGGAATACGTCATCGCCCAGGCCAACTCCATGGTGGACGAACGAGGCCACTTCTTGGACGAGAGGGTGGAGGCCCGCAAAGGCGGCAGCTTCATCACCGCCCGCCCTGAAGAGGTGGACTACGTCGACCTCAGCCCCAAGCAAACGGTCTCCGTGGCCGCCTCCCTCATCCCCTTCCTCGAGCACGACGACGCCAACCGCGCCCTCATGGGGGCCAACATGCAACGGCAGGCGGTGCCCCTGGTACGCCCACAGGCCCCCCTGGTGGCCACCGGCATGGAGAGGAGGGCAGCCTCCGACTCCGGTCAGATCGTCGTGGCCGAGGGCGATGGCTGGGTGAAGACCGTCACGGGCGATGCCATCACCGTAGTGTATGACGACGGGCGGGAAAAAACCTACCAGCTCTTCAAGTTCCTGCGAACCAACCAGGGGACCTGCCTCAACCAGCGGCCGGTGGTCCGCAAGGGCCAACGGGTGCGCAAGGGCGATCCCCTGGCCGACTCTTCCTCCACCGACCAGGGCGAGCTGGCCCTGGGGCAGAACCTCCTGGTGGCCTTCATGGCCTGGGAGGGCTACAACTTCGAGGACGCTGTCATCATATCCGAGGCGGTGGTGCGGGAGGACCGCTATACTTCCATCCACATCGAGGAGTACGAGATAGAGGCCCGGGAGACCAAGCTGGGCCCCGAGGAGATCACCGCCGACATCCCCAACGTGGGGGAGGAGGCCCTTAAGGACCTGGACGAGTGGGGGGTGGTGCGCATCGGGGCGGAGGTGCGGGCCGGCGACATCCTGGTGGGCAAGATCACCCCCAAGGGGGAGACGGAGCTTTCGGCGGAGGAGAAGCTGTTGCGGGCCATCTTCGGCGAGAAGGCGCGGGACGTTAAGGACACCTCCCTGCGCATGCCCCACGGCGAATGGGGGAAGGTCATCGCCACCAAGTTCTTCGCCCGCCCCGACCAAGACCACGGCCAGCCTGGCCACCAGTGCCGATGGCCCCCCTACGCCGAGATCACCGAAAACCTGGCCGTGGGCATCAACGCCAAGGTGCGCGTCTACGTGGCCCAGCGTCGGCCCATCACCGTGGGGGACAAGATGGCCGGCCGCCACGGCAACAAAGGGGTCATCGCCAAGATCCTCCCCGTGGAGGACATGCCACACTTGCCCGATGGCACGCCGGTAGACATCATCCTCAACCCCATCGGCGTGCCCAGCCGCATGAACATCGGTCAGGTGCTGGAGACCCACCTGGGATGGGCGGCCAAGAGACTGGGCTTCCGGGCCATCTCCCCCGTCTTCGACGGCTGCAGCCCCAGGGACATCGAGGACATCCTCTGCCGCACTTGGCTGGTGGAGAAGGCCGGCGCCCTTCTGTCCACCCCGGTGGAGGAGCCCAACCCCCTAGGGGAGAACGTGGACTACCCCCGCGCCTGCGCCTGGCTGCGGGAGCAAGGCTATGACCCGGCCAAGGTCTTCTCAGGTCAATACCCGGGGGAGGCCAAGCGGGCGGCCCTGGAGCTGTGGCTAGAGGAACAGGGCCTTTCGGGGGTGCGGGGCCGGCCCATGGAGGAGCTGGAGGACCTGGCAGAGAGGCTGCTCCTGGAGCGGGGGGTGGCCGCCCCCATATACGGCCGCCAGGTCCTCATCGATGGCCGCACTGGCGAGCCCTTCCAGCAGCCCGTCACCGTGGGCTACATCTACATGATGAAGCTCATCCACCTGGTGGAGGACAAGATCCACGCCCGCTCCACCGGCCCCTATTCCCTCATCACCCAGCAGCCCCTTGGCGGCAAGGCCCAGTTCGGCGGACAGAGGTTCGGCGAGATGGAGGTATGGGCCCTGGAGGCCTACGGCGCCGCCCACACCTTGCAGGAGATGCTTACCATCAAGTCCGACGACGTGGTGGGGCGCCAGAAGGCCTATGAGGCCATCCTCAAGGGAGAGGACATCCAGGAGCGCGGGGTCCCGGAGTCCTTCAAGGTCCTCATGCGGGAGCTGCAGAGCCTCTGCTTATCGGTCCAGCCCCTGCGGGAGGAGGAGCCGGTGACCCTGCCCGAGACGGCCACCATCGACCTTCCCAAGCTAGGCATAGACCTGAGGGGATTCGAGAAAGGGGAGGATATCCTTGGCACCTGATAACGGGGAGTTCAACGCCGTCCGCATCTCCTTGGCCTCGCCGGAGCAGATCCGGTCCTGGTCCTACGGCGAGGTGACCAAGCCTGAGACCATCAACTACCGCACCCTGCGGCCCGAGAAGGACGGGCTGTTCGACGAGCGCATCTTCGGGCCCACCAAGGACTTCGAGTGCTATTGCGGCAAGTACAAGCGGGTCCGCTACCGGGGAGTGGTGTGCGACAAGTGTGGGGTGGAGGTGACAAGAGCCCGTGTGCGCCGAGAGCGCATGGGCCATATCGAGCTGGCGGCCCCCGTGGCCCATATATGGTTCGTGCGGGGCACCCCCAGCCGCATAGGCCTCCTCTTGCAGATCTCGCCCCGCAACCTGGAGGGCGTCCTTTACTTTGCCCACCACATCGTCACCAGGGTGGACCCTGAGGCCAAGGAGCGGGCCCTGGCCCGCCTGCGCCAGCAGATGGAGGAGGAGCTGGCTGCCATCGACGCCAAGTACGGCCCCGCCCTGCAGAAATTGCAGGAGCGGCAGGCCGCCGCCTTGGAGGCGCCCCCTGAGGAGCAGGCCTCCCTCCTGGCAGAGGCGGAGAAGGAACAAGAAGCCCTCATGAGCCGCATCGCCGAGGAGAAGGAGAAGGTCCGTCAGCGCTACGAGGAGGAGATAAGCGACCTGGAAGAGCTGACGGACCCCGTGCTAGATGACCATTGCACCTTCCTTAGCGAGGCCAAATACCGCAAGCTCAAGGAGAAGTACGGCGAGGTATTTGAGGCGGGCATGGGAGCGGAGGCCATCCTGGACATCTTGCGCCGCCTGGACCTGGACGCCCTCGCCCAGAGGCTGCGCCAAGAGGCCAACACAGCCAGCGGCCAACGGCGCCGCACAGCCATCAAGCGCCTGGCGCTGGTGGAGGCCTTCCGCAAGAGCGGCAACAAGCCGGAGTGGATGATCATCACCGTCCTCCCCGTCCTGCCACCGGACCTGCGCCCCATGGTGCAGTTGGACGGCGGCCGTTTCGCCACTAGCGACCTCAACGACCTGTATAGGCGGGTCATCAACCGCAACAACCGGCTCAAGCGGCTCCTGGATTTGGGGGCGCCGGACATCATCATCCGCAACGAGAAGCGCATGCTCCAGGAGGCGGTGGACGCCCTCATCGACAATGGCCGCCGGGGCCGGCCCGTTACCACCGGCGCCCACCACCGCCTCAAGAGCCTTTCCGACTTGCTGCGGGGCAAGCAAGGGCGCTTCCGCCAGAACCTGCTGGGCAAACGGGTGGACTACTCCGGCCGCTCGGTCATCGTGGTGGGGCCGGAGCTGAAGCTCCACCAGTGTGGCCTGCCCCGGCGCATGGCCCTGGAGCTCTTCAAACCCTTCGTCATGCGGGGCCTGGTGGAGAAGGGCATCGCCCACAACATCAGGTCGGCCAAGAGGATGGTGGAGAGGGCCCGCCCAGAGGTGTGGGACGTGCTGGAGGAGGTGGTGAAGGAGCGGCCGGTGCTCCTCAACCGTGCCCCCACCCTCCACCGGTTGGGCATCCAGGCCTTTGAACCCGTCCTCATCGACGGCTCGGCCATCCAGCTCCACCCCCTGGTGTGTGCGGCCTTCAACGCCGACTTCGATGGCGACCAGATGGCCGTGCATGTCCCCTTGTCGCGGCGGGCGGTGGCGGAGGCCCGGCAGGTGATGCTGGCCAGCCACAACCTCCTCCTGCCGGCCAATGGCGAGCCTACCGTCACCCCCACCTTGGAGATGGTCCTGGGCATCTACTACATGACCCTCATCAAGCCTGGGGCCAAGGGGGAGTACAAAGAGGGGGCCTTCCCGCCTCAGGGGATATACGCCAGCTTCGATGAGGCCCGCCTGGCCTACGAGCTGGGGGAGCTGGACCTGCAGGCCCGCATCCTGGTGCGGGACCAGCGCACCGGTGGCCGCCTTATCGAGACCAGCGTGGGCCGCATCCTCTTCAACGAGGTGGTCCCTCCCGAGCTAGGCTTCTACAACGACGTGATGGACAAGAAGGCCATCAAGGACCTGGTCGCCGAGTGTTACCGGCGCCTGGGCGAGGAGCGCACCGCCGAGATGGTGGACAAGATGAAGGACATCGGCTTCCGCTTCGCCACCCGCTCAGGCATCACCATCGCCATGAACGACCTGAAGGTACCACCGGAGAAGCAGCAGCTCCTGGCAGAGGCCGACGCCCGCATCGCCGAGATCCAAGAGGAGTACGCCATGGGCCTCATCACTGAGGAGGAGCGCTACCAGCGCTCCGTCCAGGTATGGCGGGAGATAAGCGACCGCACGCAGGAGATCATCGGCAAGCGCCTCTCCGAGTATGGCGGCATATACCTCATGGCCGCATCGGGGGCCAAGGGCAACATCAGCCAGATCACGCAGATGGCTGGCATGCGCGGCCTCATGAGCGACCCTTCAGGGCGCATCATCGAGCTTCCCATCCGCTCCAGCTTCCGCGAGGGGCTGACGGTCCTGGAGTACTTCATATCCACCCACGGTGCCCGCAAGGGCCTGGCCGACACTGCCCTCCGTACCGCCGACTCGGGCTACCTCACCCGCCGCCTGGTGGACGTGGCCCAGGAGGTCATCATCCAGGAGCAGGACTGTGGCACTACCCAGGGCATCTGGCTGGGGGAGCCCTCCCCGGAGCGGGCGGCCATCCAGGGCATGAAGGAGCGCATCACCGGCCGCATGGCCGCCGCCGACGTGGTGGACGCCACCACCGGCGAGGTACTGGTGCGTCGCAACCAAGAGATCGACGAAGATGTGGCCCAACGTATCGTCTCCGCCCCCGCCATCGAGGTGCTGGGTCGGCATATGGCCGGGGCGGAGAAGCAGGTCTACGTCCGCTCCCCCCTCTCTTGCCAGTCCCGCCGTGGCATATGCGCCATGTGCTATGGGCGCAACCTAGCTCGCGGCAAGCCCATACACATAGGCGAGGCCGTGGGCATCATCGCTGCCCAGAGCATCGGCGAGCCTGGCACTCAGCTCACCATGCGTACCTTCCACACCGGCGGCGTGGCCGGGGAGGACATCACCACTGGTCTGCCCCGAGTGGAGGAGCTCTTCGAGGCCCGCGTCCCCAAGGGGGCGGCGGTGATGGCCGAGACCGACGGCTACCTGGAGGTGGAGGACGGGCCCGACTTCCGCCGCCTACGGGTGGTGCACGTGGAGACCTTCCACGACGACTACCCCCTGCCTGAAGGAGCCCAGGTGGAGGTGGCCCCAGGGCAGGAGGTGACCCAGGGCCAAGTCTTGGCACGCCTTCCCCAGCCCACAGGGGAGGAGACGCTCCCCGTCCCCGCCGAGCTGGAGGTGGTGACCCGCACCGCCGGGACAGTGACCCACGTGGGCCCCGACCGAATCCAGGTAAGCTACGAGGAGCGGGAGCAGCGGGAGTATGTGGTGCCCCGCACGGCCCGCCTCAAGGTTCAGCCTGGGGAGTACGTGCGGGCCGGGCAGCCCCTTACCGAGGGGCCCCTTAACCCCCAAGACATCCTGCGTATCCTGGGCCCTGAGGCCCTCCAGTCCTACCTGGTGGAGGAGATCCAGAAGGTCTACAGCTCTCAGGGGGTCTATATCCACGACAAGCACATCGAGGTCATCATCCGCCAGATGTTGCGGCGGGTCCGCATCGACCACCCTGGGGACACCGAGTTCTTGCCTGGGGAGCTGGTGGACCGCTTCCGGTTCGAGGAGGAAAACAGCCGCGTCCTGGCCGAGGGGGGAGAGCCAGCCACCGCCCAGCCAGTGCTCCTGGGCATCACTAAGGCCGCCCTCCACACTGATAGCTTCCTGGCCGCCGCCTCCTTCCAGGAGACCACCCGTGTCCTCACCGATGCGGCCATTGAAGGGCGGGTGGACCGCCTGCTAGGACTCAAGGAGAACGTCATCATCGGGCGCATGATCCCCGCCCGGGCCCCCATCGTGGTGGAGGAGGAGCCCAAACCCCGCCGTGCCCTGGAAGAGGCCGAGCAAAGGCTCCCCTCCTTCCGCCTAGATGAGATGATGGCCTTGCCCGAGGAGGAAGAGGAGGAGGAAGAGGGATAGAAGGGCGCCCATGGGCTCGGACGCTCCCCTGGCTACCGCTTTGGCCCAGTTCCACGCCGCTGCCGACCGGCTGGGGCTGGACGATGGCCTGCGGGCCCTCCTATCCTCCTGCAAGCGGGAGCTCATCGTCCACTTCCCTGTCCGCATGGACGATGGCTCGGTGAAGGTCTTCACCGGATATCGCGTCCAGCACAATCTGGCCCGTGGCCCTGGAAAGGGGGGCATACGCTACCACCCCGCGGTGGACCTGGACGAGGTGCGAGCCCTGGCCATGTGGATGACCTGGAAGGCGGCCGTCACCGGCATCCCCTATGGCGGGGCCAAGGGCGGGGTCATGGTGGACCCCAAGGCGCTGTCCCAAGGGGAGCTGGAGCGCCTCACCCGCCGCTACGCCACAGAGCTGTCCCCCATCATCGGGCCCGAGGACGATATCCCCGCCCCAGACATGGGCACCAACCCCCAGGTAATGGCCTGGTTCATGGATACCATCAGCATGCACCATGGCTCCACCGTACTGGGGATAGTGACGGGCAAGCCGCCGGAGGTGGGGGGCATCCGCGGACGCCTGGAGGCTACGGGTCGAGGCATCACCTACATCGTGGAGGAGGCCACGGCTGCCCAAGGGCTGCCCAGGGACGGCCTCTCGGTGGCTGTGCAGGGGTTTGGCAATGTGGGCGCTACCGCCGCCATCCTCCTGCACCGGCAAGGGTTCCGGGTGGTGGCCGTAAGCGATAGCTCCGGGGGCATCTATAACGGGACAGGGCTTGACCTAGAAGCCCTCTGCCACCATAAGCGCGCCGGCCTCCCTCTGGCCCAGGCCCCGGGGGGCGACCACATCTCCAACGAGGAGCTCCTGGAGTTGCCGGTGGACGTGCTGGTGCCCGCGGCTACCGCCGCCCAGATCACCGCTGCCAACGCCTCCCGCATCCGGGCCCGCCTGGTGGTGGAAGGCGCCAACGGCCCCGTCACCCACGAGGCAGACGCCATCCTGTGGGACCGCGGCATCACGGTGGTGCCGGACATCGTAGCCAACGCTGGCGGACTGGTGGTCTCCTACTTCGAGTGGGTGCAGAACATTCAACGTCTGTTCTGGGACGAGGAAGAGGTGAACGAGCGCCTACGTCAGATGATGGTACGGGCCTTCCGTCAGGTGGCCAGCGTGGCCCGGGAGAAGGGGATCACCCTGCGGGAAGCGGCCATGACATTGGCCGTGGAGAGGGTGGTGGAGGCAATACGGCTGCGAGGCCTCTACCCCTGAAGGCCTAGGGCGGCCCGGAGCCTCTGCCAGCCCTGCCTCAGCTTCTCTTTGTCTACGGCTGCGTTCACCTCGTCCCAGGGCAGAGGAGCGGCCTCATCCAACCCTTGGGCGATGTCCCGGGCCTCCAGGCCCATCTCCCTAAGGCCCTGTTCCCATGGGGCCCAGGCGAATAGCTCTCGCCGGGTGTCCAGACGGGCGCCCAGGCGCCAGGCGCGGAGGGCCACCTCCCCCGCCCGGTGGTCGCCACGCGCCACCAGAGCAGCCACCACAGCGCGCTCCGGCCTTTCGGAGACCACTTCCACTCCTGCCCGACGGCAGAGCTTGCGCAGCCTCCCCAGCCGCTGGGCCAGCTCCTCAAGGGATGGCATGGGGGCCCACTGTAGAGGGGTGAAGGGGCGGGGAACGAAGGGGGAGGCCTCCACCCTCAACTGGGCGCGACCGCCATGCCGTGCCTTAGCAAGGGCCCTGGCCTCCTTGGCCAGGTAAGCCAGATGTGACATGTCCTCCTCGTCCTCGCCAGGCATCCCCACCTCCACCTGAAGCCGCACCTGGCTCCAACCGCGGGCGAAGGCGGCCTCTACTGCCGCCATGAGCTCCGCCTCCCCATCAGGTAGGCCCAGGGCGAGGCGGGCCCTACGGGAAGCAGGCCCCACCCAGATGGTGAGCCCTCCCCGGGGCCGGCCACCAGCCAGGACGGTGGCCGCCTCCACCCAGGCCACCTGCGGGCGCACCTGCAAAAGGCGGATGTTGACCTCCGGCGCCACCACCTGCCGCAGGGCCGGGCACAGCTCGTGGATGTGCTCGTAGCCGAGGCCCGAGAGGAAGAGCTCGCGGTAACCAGTGTTGGCCAGGAGGCGCGCAGCCGCCTCCACCACCTCCAGGGGTGGGCGCTGCCTATGGGGGCCCCAATAGCGACTGCTATAGCGGGCACAGGGGGCATGGCCATCTCCCCGTACTAGCTCCAGCTCCAGGCCGTCCCGCACCGTCTCAACGAAGGGGACCAGGGGCCGGCTGGGCGGAGGGGGGAGGGGGCTGGCCCAGACAGCTGTGGCCCCCTCGCCCTGCCCGCACATGTACACTCCCGGCACTTTGCTCACGCCGTGCCGTCCCCCCGCCAGGGCCTGCACCAAGGAGGGGATGACAGCTTCTGGGTCGCCCAAAGCTACGAGGTCTGCTACCTCCTCCCAGGGCGCGGGATTTAGGGCCGCTGGGCCACATGCCACCACCAGGGGCTGCCCAGTCCGCTCCCTCCGCCTCAGCCCAACTCCCCCCAGGTCCAGCATGTTGAGCACAGCGGGCAGGGAGAGCTCGGACGCCAGGACGAAGACTATCGCCTGATAGTCGGCCATGGGTTTCCTCTCCTCCAGCCCCCAGAGGGGGACATGGGCCTCCCGCATGGCCGTTTCCATGTCGGGCCAAGGGGCGAAGGCCCTGTGACAGGTGACCCCAGGCAGGGCGTTGAGGAGATGGTAGAGGGAGTGGACGAGAGGGCAGGCCATGCCCACCTCGTATACATCGGGATAGGCCAAAAGGACCCGCACACCAGCCTCCTCCCAGGGCCGGGGCCAAGCGTTCCACTCGCCGCCGGTGTAACGGGCCGGACGGGTCACTCGCCGCAGCAGGGGCTCGATGTCCATGGGCTCACTGGCGGAGAGTCATGTTACGTCTTCATGGCGGATGGGGCAAGGCATATACACCCCAGGCCGTGGAATGGGCCCTGTGGTGGGCGGGCCCAGCCCTCATCAAAAGGTGAGGAACCGCGAGACCTTACTTAGCGGCCCTGGAACTGGGGCTGCCGCTTGGCCAGGAAGGCCTGCACCGCCTCGCGATGGTCATCGGTGTTGAAGGTGAGCATCTCCAAGGCCACGGCCGCAGGCTGGGTAAGGGTGAGACCCCAGCGCAACCACTGGTTGAGGGCCATCTTGGTCCACCGCACAGCCCAGCGCGCCCCCGCCGCCAGGCGACGGGCATAGGCCAGGGCGGTGGGCATGAGCTCCTCGGGAGGCACCACCTTGTTCACCAGGCCCAGCCGCTCCGCCTCACGCCCATCGATGAGATCGCCCGTCATGAGGTACTCCTTGGCCCGGTGGATGCCCACTAGCAGAGGCCAGATGACGGTGCCGCCGTCGCCGGCCACCACCCCAGCCCGCACATGGGTATCGCCGATGCGGGCCGTCTCGCTCATGACAATGATGTCGCAGAAGAGGGCCAAAGTGGCCCCCAGGCCCGTGGCGGGGCCGTTGACGGCAGCCACGATAGGCTGCTCCACCCTTAACATGTTCTCCAGGATGTCCAGGGCCTCGCGCATGGTCTGCCGCTGACCCAAGAAGCTCCGCTGGATGGTGCTCTGCATCCAGCGCATATCTCCGCCCGCCGAGAAGGCCCTCCCCGCCCCCGTGATGACGATGGCATCCACCTCCGGATCGGCGGCCAGGGCAGGCCACAGGCCCACCAGCTCGCTGTGCATCACCTCGTCCACGGCGTTGAGGACCTCCGGCCGATTGAGGGTCACGATGGCCACGTTGCCCTCTTTGGACACCAGGAGCGTCCGGTAGTCGTAGGCCATGATAGCCACCTCCTCGTGGATGAACTCCCACCCATTATAACTAAGAGCGTGCGCCCCCAGGGTAGCACGGCCCACCCGCCTTGTGGGGCCAGAGCGGACGTGCTAGCATGGGGCCATCCAAAGGGGAGGTGATGGCCATGGTGGCCGTCTTCGGCAATCTGCGCCCTGAAGACGACTTGACCCACCCGCCGGGCCCCGAGCCCAACTACAACGAGAGCGCCTATTACAACTTCTTCGACCGGGAGCAAGGGCTAGGGGGCTTCGTGCGCATAGGCAACCGGGTCAACGAGGGCTATGCGGAGGTGACCCTCTGCCTCTTCCTGCCCCAAGGGGACGCCGTCTTCAACTACCTGCGCCCGCCCATCTCCTCCAACGATGCCTTCGCCGCCGGGGGTATGCGGTTCGAGGTGCTGGAGCCCTTCCGCCGCCATCGCACCACATATGAGGGGTGGGCCATCTACCTGGCTGATCCCCGGGCCCTAGCCGACCCCGGCCAGGCCTTCCGCACCAGCCCCCGCGTGGAAGTGCACTTAGACCTGGTGCACGATGCCATCGGCCCCGTATATGGCACCACCGCCGCCGAGCGGGACGTCCAAGACCTGGAGCGGGCCTTCGCCCGCGCCCATTATGAACAGCATATGCGGGCCACCGGCGTCCTGGTCATCGATGGCCAGGAACACCGCCTACAGGCCCTGGGCCTGCGCGACCACTCCTGGGGCCCCCGCTACTGGCAGGCCATCCCCTGGTACCGTTGGCTCACCTGCTCCTTCGGGGAGGACTTGGGCATTATGGTCAACGTCACCTGCCGCCCTGATGGCTCCCTGGTCCGCCATGCGGTAGTGGTCCGGGGCCCGGAGCTTTTGCAACGCACCGACCAGGTGGAGCTGGAGTCCGATCATGAGGAAGGCACCCGCTACCATCGGGGCATGCGGGCCAACATTCATCTGGAGGGAGAGGTTATAAGGCTAGAGGGGACAGTGAGGGGGTTTGTGCCCCTGCGCAACCGCCGCGCCGGCCACGTCACCCACATTGGCGAGGCCATGACCGAGTACCGGTGGGGCCAGCTGGTAGGGCTCGGCATATCGGAATACCTGGACCAGATCCAATAGGCGGGGCAGGACAGCCCTACCGTCCTGGAGCCGCTTGGTAGGCAGAGGGCCCTGCTGTTGCGTCTGCGAGGGGGAGGGCGTGATGCAGGGCCTTCACGTGATCACCCCTCCATCTCCACGGCCCCGAAGCAGACGCAAGCTGCAGATAAACGCCCCTCGGCGGAGGGGCTCCGCACCTAGCGGGGAGGCATGCGTAAGGCCCCATCCAGGCGGATGGTCTCCCCATTCAGATACGGGTTGCGGACGATGGCCTCCACCAGCATGGCATACTCCTCGGGGGTACCCAGCCGCCTGGGGAAGGGCACGTTCTGCTCCAGGGCCTGCCGCTGAGGCTCGGGCAGGAGCCCCAAAAGCGGGGTGTCGAAGACGCCGGGGGCTATGGTCACTACCCGGATGCCCAATCCGGCCAGGTCTCGTGCCGCTGGCAGGGTGAGGCCCACCACCCCCGCCTTGGAGGCGGCATAGGCCACTTGCCCCACCTGCCCCTCAAAGGCAGCTACCGAGGCGGTATTGATGATGACCCCTCGCTCGCCCGTGGGCAGGGGGTCCAGACCCGCCATGGCCGCCGCCGCCAGACGCCGGACGTTGAAGGTGCCCACCAGGTTCACCTCGATGACCTTGCGGAAATGGTCCAGCCTGTGGGGGGTGCCATCGCGACCCACCACCCTGGAGGCCCAGCCGATGCCAGCACAGTTGACCACCACCCTTAGGGGGCCTAGCTCCTGGGCCCGCTGCACTGCCCTGGCCACGGCGTCCTCGTCGGTCACGTCCGCCTGGGCGAAGGCAGCCGCCGCGCCCAGCTCCGCCGCCAGGGCCTCACCACGCTGGACGTTCAGGTCCAGGATGAGGGCCTTGGCTCCTGCGGACACCAGACGGCGGACGGTGGCCTCCCCCAGCCCCGAGGCGCCACCAGTCACCAGGGCTACCACGCCTTCTACGTCCATCTCCCTACCTCCTGATGGTGTCCGAGGCCAATGTAGGGTCGGCGCGGGGTTGGGTCAAGCGCCGTTGCGCCTGGGTAGCCCTCTTGCTAAACTCCCCATCGGTGCTCCCCCTTAGCGGCGTGCGCGTCCTGGCCTTGGAGCAAGCGGTGGCCGTGCCTCTGGCCACCCGCCACCTGGCGGATATGGGGGCGGAGGTCATCAAGTTGGAGCGCCCAGGTAGTGGCGACTTCGCCCGCAGCTACGATAGCCTAGTAAAGGGCCAAAGCACCTACTTCGTCTGGATCAACCGCGGCAAGAAGAGCGTCACCATCCAGCTGAAGCACCCCAAAGGGCGAGAGTTGGTGCGGGCCCTGGCCCGCCAGGCGGATGTATTTGTCCAGAACTTGGCCCCTGGGGCAGCGGAGAGGCTAGGCCTGGGAGGGCAGGAGCTCCTCGCCCTCAACCCCCGCCTCATCTATTGTTCCCTCACCGGATATGGCAGCTCGGGCCCCTACCGGGACAAGAAGGCCTATGACCTACTCCTGCAGGGAGAGGTGGGGGTCATCTCCACCACCGGCACGCCAGAGGCCCCAGCCAAGGTAGGAATATCCATCGTCGATATCGCGGGCGGCATGTATGTGCTCAACGGCATCCTCCTCGCCCTGCTGGAAAGGGAGCGGACGGGGAGGGGCAGGGTGCTGGAGGTCTCCCTCTTCGATGCCATCGCTGAATGGATGCACGTGCCCCTTTTATACGTGATGCATACGGGTAGGCCCTTCCCACGGGCCGGTCAGCGGCACAATATGATCGTCCCCTATGGCCCCTACCGCTGTGGCCAGGAGGGGAGCGTCAATCTGGCCATCCAGAACCAGGAAGAGTGGCGACGCTTCTGCGCCGTGGTGCTGGAGGAGCCAGAACTGGCCGACGACCCCCGCTACGCCGACAACCAGAGGCGGGTGATGCACAGGGAGACCCTGGAGGCCCACATCGAGGAGCGGTTCGCATCCCTGGGGATATCGGAGGTGGTGCGCCGCCTGGAGGAGGCCGAGGTCCCCTATGGCCTGGTGCGCGACGTCACCGACCTGCCCCGTCATCCCCAGCTGGCGGCCCGCGGCCGCTGGCTGGAGGTGGGCAGCCCCGGCGGCCCTATCACTATGCTCCGCTTCCCCATTGAGGCACCGGGCTGGGAGCAGGAGCCTAGTCGCATTCCCGCCCTGGGCGAACATACGCGGGAGGTCCTCTCACGGCTGGGCCTCTCCCCGGAGGAGCTGGACGCCCTGGCCGAGGAAGGGGTCATCTAGCTGAGGGGCGAAGCCCGCTGTCGCTCCTCCTCTAGCCAGCGTTGGAACTCCCCCGCTGGGTCAGGGGTGCCCAGGGCCAAGGCAGCGGTGCGCCGGCTATGGATGCCAGCGGCCACCAGGCGGGCCTCGTCCTCTGCCAAACGCGAGCGGTCCTGGGGAAGCACGGGATCCCAACTCACCTGCAAGCGCAGGGAGGAGAAGGGGCGCCCCATATACCTCTCTAGTAGGCGCAGGACCATGATGGTCCGCTCCTTGATGGCCGCCGTGCGGATGAGCCGCTTCCTCTGCACCTTCTTGATCAACGGGTCCATCTCCATCTGGAGGGCGATTCCCGAAAGGGCACGTTGGTTATCGCCAAAGGCGGTGCGGGGCGTCTCCGAAAGGTCGTGCAGGACACGGAACAGGAGGTTCACATAGTCCACGTGCAGACCCACTCCTCCCCCCTGCAACAGGTCCAGGAGGTAGGCACGGGCCCGCTCCGGCAGCTCCCACACCGCCCCCGGCTGGACGACGATGTCCCGCGCCTCGGTGACGTTCTCCAGGACAGCGATGGGGTTGCCGGAAAGCTCCAGGATCATGGAGAGCTGGCTCATGGCGCGGTTCAGCTCTTGGGCCACCTCCTTTATGGCCACGATGTCAGACGTGCCCCAGAACTGTTTGGGCTCCCGCAGGTTGGGGTAGATGACGAATGGGATGAACCCATAGGGGTTAGGCCGTTCCTCCACTACATCATCGTCCACCCACAATTGGAAGGCGTCTTGGGTCCACACCTCCACCACCGTGTGGGAGGTGGACCGCAGGAGCGAGGGGCGGATGAAGGGAGGCCTCCGTCCGTCCTCCGAAGAGGGAAGGTGAGGATAGAGCAGGGCCACCTCCTCAGCGGTGAGGGTGTAGCGGAGGGCCACCCGCCAGATGCGGCTCACATCGTCCCCTAGCCACCAAACGTAGAGGCCCTGCACGTCAGGGGTGGCGATGCGCACCGTCCCCTCCCGCGGGTCCCACGTCACCTTGTAGCAGGCGTCCCCCAGGACGGAGCAGTCGATCTCGTTGTCCAGGTCCAGCTGGTCCAGGCGGTTGGCCTCGTGGACCTCCTGGAGGGCCCGTTGGGCCTCCATGGCCAGGGCCTCCCCTTCTGGGCCCTCCTGCCCCGGCAGGACGTGCACCCGCATGCCCTGCATGACGTAGGCAGCCGTCTTGTCGATGATAGCCTTGGCGTAGTTGAAGGTGAGGCGGCGGCCGCGTCCAGATGCCCCCTCCCACTGGTGCCCACGGTAGAAGTCTAGGTAGTCCTGGTAGGCCCGCAGGCGGTCCAGGTCCATGCGGGCCAGCTGCCGGGGAAGGCTTTCCGTTGTGCTTACCATGTGCCCCGCCTCCTCTCCCCCTGACGCGCCCTCTCCAGGGCGCGGAAGACGGTGCGCCTGGAGACGCCGAAGCGGCGGGCCAGCTCATCGATGCCCATGCCCTGCCGGCGCAGGTCTACGATGAGCCGATCACGGTGGGCCCCCAAAAGGGCCCTTATGCCACCAGGCTCGTCATAGCGGCAACGGGGCAAAGGGCAGCGGAGACAGGAGGGATAGATATCGCACCCCTCGTCGCGATAGTGGGTGTGCTCAGGGAGGGCGTCCTCCCGCACCCTGGAGAAGATGCTGCTCATGCTCCATCACCTCCCTAGGGATGCCTGTGTCCACGGGCCACCCTGGGCCCCTTAAGCTCTGAAGCCGCCTCCACCGCTAGGGCCAAGCTCACTAGGAAGTCGTCGCCGCCACGGGCGAAGAAGTCCATGGTGCGGTTGGGACGGTAGATGACCTGGGCCCCCTCCAGTTGGCGCCACATCTCCCGTGCCTCCTGGGAGCCGTCTGGGGCGTAGAGACGCAGGCGACCGGTGTTGACAGCGGCCAGAAGCCCGAACCCCAGGCGGGACTTGACTTGGGCCGAGAAGCGCACGGGCATCACCACCTCCGCTCCCAAGGCCCGGGAGAGCTGGGCAGCCAAGGCCTCCCCCAGGCCGGTGGCGTCCACCGCCACCCGTCGCACCCGCCACACCCGCCCCAGCAGGTCTGCCAGGCGGGCCCAGAGCTGGTGGTGGGGTACAGCGACGAACGCCTGTTGCTCCACCACCTCCACCACCGGCCCCAGCTCCTCCTGGTCAGGGAAGCGGACACGGGCAATGGTGAGGACCGTAGGGTTATGACGCCCCTCAAGCCCTGGGAGGTCCTGGCCTCCCACGTCCAGGCCGGCCACATAGGCCTCCCCGGGGTGGGGGACTGCCTGCCGGGGATGGTCGCCCCGCACCTGGGCCAACTGGCTGGCCGAGAAGAGCCTCCCCTCCCCCTGGATGGGCCGCAGGGCGTACTGGGTGCGGAAGAGGGGGTGCTCCTCCCCCAGCCGCTGCCTCTCCTGTTCCACGAAGCGGCCATAGGCGGGGTTGTAGCGGGCCACCACCGTCCAGTCCACCTGGAAGTGGCGCCTGATGCCGTCCCGCCGCTCCAGCTCCTGGTGATGCTGGGCCATCTCCTCCAGGAGGGTGGAGCCGTCCCAAGGGGTGCCATAGAGGACGACGGTGGCACCGGTGGCAGCGGCCATGGGCAGGAACTCGCGGTAGAACTTCTCCTTGTCCACCTCCTGGGCCTCGTCCATCTCCAGCATCAGGTGGGCGGTGTGCCCCACCACATGGGCCTCAGGCTCGGCCGAGAGGAAGAGCTGGCGTGCCCGCCCCAGACGCACTGCCCTCCCCTCCTCCAAGGACGCTATCTCCCCTAGCCCCGCTTCCTGCACCAAGCCCCAAAGGCGCCGCAGGCTGATGCGCCCCTGCGGGTCGAAGGTAGGGGCCCCCTTGACCATCTCCACCGGCCGGTGGAGGTGACGGGCCAGAAGGTAGAGCTCCATCTGGGCGGAGAGCTCGTTCTTGCCCGCCTGCCGGGCCATCACCACCGTGAAGGAGAGCCCCTTGCCCTCCCGCACGCTGGATAGCACCTCCCGCACCACCTCCACCTGATACGGCCTCAGCACCCTCCCCAAAGGCCAGCCCACCTTCATCACCTGTCGAACATATGTTCTACGAAAGGATGATAGGCGTGAGGGGGGAGGTATGCAAGGGGTCGACGTCACAGGTTGGGTAGGGCCGGCTATGGCCGTCCGCGCCTTAGGCAGACCCCTGGGGGTTAGGCCAACTCAGGCGGGGGGAAGAGGACCTCCCCTGTCTCGGCGTCCTCCACCCGGATGGCCATCTGGGGGCAACCGCGGGCTGCCTCTAGCACTACTTCCTCCGGCTCCCCTGCCGGGTCCCCCACCGCCGACTGCAGGTTCTCATTCTCATGGAAGACGCCAGGGGCGGTGAGAATACAGATCCTCGACCCTACGCACCGGTCATAGTCCACGGTTATGCGCAGCCGCCTGCCCATCGTCACCACTCCACCCACAGCTCCTTAAGGGCCCTGGCCACGATGGTGCGATGGTACTCGCGGGGCCGCTCGGCCAGGCGCAGGGAGGGGAAGCGCTGCGTAAGGGCCAGAAACGCCTCCTGGGCCTCCAGCCGGGCCAAGGGCGCCCCTAGGCAGATGTGGATGCCATGCCCAAAGGCCACATGAGGGTTGGGATTGCGGGTGATGTCCAGCACGTCTGGCTGGGGAAACTTCTCCGGGTCCCTATTGGCGGCGGCCAGCACCACCAACATCCGGTCGCCCTCCCGCAGATGCTTCCCCCCAAGCTCCGTGTCCTCCTTCACCCATCGGAAGGTAGCCTTCACCGGCCCATCGTATCTCAGCAGCTCCTCCACGGCTGGCCGCACGAGCTGGGGGTTCTCCCGCAGCAGGTCCCACTGTTGGCGGTGCTCCATAAGGGCCACCACCCCGTTGGCCAGGAGGTTGGTGGTGGTCTCATGGCCGGCGAAGATGAGGACGGTGCAGGTGGCAAGGACCTCCTCATGAGAAAGGAGGTCTCCCCGCTCCTCCGCCTGCACCAGGGCGGAGATGAGGTCGTCCCTGGGGTGGAGACGCCGCTCATGCACCAGGGGCTCGAAGTACTCCAACAGGTGCTGCAGCCCCCTTTGAGAGCGCTCTCGTCGGTCGGGTTCGTCTGCCCGTATGAAGAAGACGCGAGACGTCTCGTCAGACCACTCCTTCACCTTTTCCCGGTCCTCAGGAGGCACCCCCATGTACTCAGAGATGACGATGACGGGCAGCTGGAAGGCAAACTCTTTAATAAATTCCATGTGCCTCTTGGCGGCAACCGCTGAAAGCAGCTGGTCTATAAGCTGCCGTATCCGCGGCCGCAGCCGCTCCACCGTCGTGGGGGTAAAGGCCTTGTTGATGAGCATGCGCACGCGCGTGTGATAGGGCGGGTCGGTGAACACCAACCACTTGGAGAAGTAGTTGATGAGGAGGGAGAGGCGATCGCGGTCCTCAGGCTGGAGCTCCAAGATCAAGGAGGCCATGCGGTCGGACGAGAAGCGCTCGTAGTCCCTGAGGACACCCACCACATCCTCATAGCGGGTGACAAGCCACCCCTTCCACCGCTCGTTCCAGTGGACCGGGTCCTCCTCCCGGATCCGAGCGAAGTAGGTATAGGGGTCAGCCACCACCTCCGGCGCCAGCAAGTCATCGCTAATGGCCATGGCCCACCTCCTGGCCCGCCCTCTCGGTGGAAACTAGCACCATCGCCGAACTTTGTCAAGCTGCTCCGCGATGCATCCCTATTATCAGGGAAAGCTAAGACAGCGGGCAGAAGCCCCATGCCCTCAAAGCCGTCCCAGCCAGCGGGCGCATGCCTCTTAGAGCCCTTTTTGTAAGGTTTTGCCCGACTGACGAGGGGATGCACATGGGCTTAGCATATAGTGGATGGTCGCTAAGTGACGGAGGTGGGGATATGTTCATCGCCAGTCTGAACCTGAAGGCCCTTGAGGGGATGGCCCGTCAGGCCAAGGACCCCGTCTGTGGCATGATGGTGGACACTTCCAAGGCCCTCTCCCATGCCCACAACGGCACCACCTATTACTTCTGCTCCCAGAGCTGCAAAGACAAGTTCGCCGCCGCGCCCAACCAGTACGTATAGGCGCTTCCTAAGGGCAGAGGCCGGGCCTCAGGCCGGGGCCACCTCCACCCGTGTCGAGCGGTCGGTGGGGCAGGGCTGCCACTCGGTGGGCCAGTAGCGGAGATGGCCGTAGCCGCCCGCCAGGTGGAGCCACTTGATCATGGCCCCTTCCACCTGGTTGGGGCCCCGCCAGCCGGGGAACTGGTAGGGCTCCCACCCGTTGTAGATGATGACCTGGCCGGGGCGCACCGCCGGCGATAGCTTGGCTGGCAGCACCGTCTCCCCCAGGTCGTTGTACACCCGCACGTCCTGCCCATCCCTTATCCCCCGCTGCTGGGCGTCTTGGGGGTTCATGAGCACGTGGGGCCTGCCCCGGTGCGTCTCCAGCAGGATGCGGTTGACGATGTTCAGAGAGTGGATACTCCACCGGTTGTGCCCACTGGTGAGCACCAGGGGGTAGTTACCCCCTATGGGCGGCGTCTCCTTGTGGCAGGGCAGCTCCTCCCCCGCCTCCAGGAACCACTCGTGGTCGATATAGAACTGGGCGCGGCGGGTAAGGGTGGCGTAGGGCACCTTCTTCTCCACATGCCACCGCAGCGGGGTGAAGGTCTCGTCGGGGCGGAAGTCGGAGGCCTGGGCCAAGCCCCGCGCCGAGATGCCCGGCCCCGCCCACCGTTCGTAGCCTTTCTCCCGCAGGGTGTGGAGGCCAGTGCCCTCGGGCAGCCCGCCGGTGAGGGCTGAGTCCTCCACTATCTCCTGGGCCAGCCTCTCCTCGCTCTCCCAGGCCCCCTCGCCAGTCATGGCTGCATAGAGGCCGTCCAGGTGGTGGACGTTGCCCCTGCAGTCCTTATATTCCAGAAGCCCCCGCTTCTTGGCCCTCTCCTCCACCTTCTTAGCCAGCAAGCAGAATATCTCCCACTCCGACTTGGCCTCCCCGGGGGGCTCCACCACCTTATCGCAGAAGGTGAGCATCATGGTGTGGGTGCTGGGGATGCCGAAGCCTATCTTTTCGTACTGCTGGGCGATGGGAAGGAAGATGTCGGAGTAAAGGCCAGTGATGCTCATGCGCCAGTCCATGGTGACCACCATCTTCAGCTGGGGCCACAGATGGCGTAGGAGGAGCTGACCGCCTCGGGTGCGGCGCAAGGCGTTGCCCCCACACTCGATGAACACCCTTGGCGGGTGCTGGGGCCCGGGCAGGTCCACCCCCGCCCACCATCCCTTCTCCATGGCCTCCCGCCAATAATCCTCAAAGGAGCGCTTCATGGAGGGGTCGTGCCACTCCCGGCGTCCCCACACTTGCTGGAAGCCGCTATGGTAGTACCAGACGAAGATGGGCGGCACCATAGCCGGCCGGCCAAAGAGGGGGGCCCGCTTGGACAGCTCGATGGCCGCTAGGGCATCGGTGAGGGTGGGGTCCTCTTGGCGGAGCATCTCCCACACTTGGCGCTGCAGCTCTACCACCTCTTGGAACCCCTCTCGCCCTGGGCGACGCTTGGCTGGCTGCATGAGCCAGCCATCCAGCATGGCCGCCAACCAAGCCCGCACGCCCGTGCCCTTACGCCCCCAGTTGCCCGTGAGGCCCAAAAGCAGCAGCCAGGACCGCTCTATGAGGTCGCCATGGTAGATCTTGCCCGCACCCCCAAGACAGCAGATGATGGTGGTGCGCTTGCGGGCCACCTTCCTGGCCAGCTCCCGAATCACCTCTGGGTGCACCTGGCATATCTCGCCCGCCCGCTCTGGGGAGTAGTCCCGTAGCCGCTCCCGCACCAGGGCGAAGACGGGGCTCACCGCCACCTCCTGCCCATCCTTGAGGCGGACGGAGAAGGTTCCCTCTAGAGCTGGCTCCACTTCCCCTAGGGCCAAGGTGCCCCGTGGCGCCTCAGTCAAGGCTCCCTTACGCAGGTCCCAGAAGTAGAACTGGTCATCTCGCCCCCCTTCCTGCAGGTCGCATTGGCGCAGGAAGCGTCGCGTGTCCCGTCGCACCAAGAGGGGGAGGTCCGTCTGCTCCCGCACGAAGCCCAAATCGTAAAGGCCCTCCTCCACGATGACGTGACACATGCCCAGGGCCAGGGCGGCGTCGGTACCCGGGCGCACCGGCAGGTGGTAGTCGGCGTGCACCGCCGATGGGCTGAAGTCGGGGGCCACCGTCACCACCTCCGCCCCGCGGTAGCGGGCCTCGGTGATGTAGTGCTGGTGCGGGATGCGCGTATAGGTGGGGTTGGAGTACCAGATGAAGATGAGGTCCGAGTGGAACCAGTCGTCGATGGAGCTGACGGGGTCGAAGATGCCATAGGTGAGGTAGAAGCCTGGGGCGAAGTCGTTCATCTCGGCGTTGACGTCCGTCACCAGGCCCCCGATGAGGGAGGCGAAGCGGCCCCGCCCTGTCCCTCCCCAGGTGCTGATGTTACAGCCGCTGAGGAAGATGATGGACTCCGGCCCCACCTCGGCGATGGCGTCCAGGATGGCATCGGCGATCTCCGTAAGAGCCTGGTCCCAAGAGATGCGCCGCCACCGCCCCGAGCCTCTTGGGCCCACCCGCCGCAAGGGATAAAGCACCCGCTCCTTGGCGTACAGATGCTGGCTCCAGGCCACCCCCTTCTGGCACCCCATGGGGTTCATGTCGGGGACCCCAGGCTCTATTTGCGGCAGGTGGCCCCCCTGCTCCTCCCGCCATATGATGCCGTCCTTGACGTAGACCCGCAGCACACAGTTGCCGGGATAACAGTCGATGCAATGGCTGCCCCACGCCACCCGGTCCCACCGCCACTGCTGCCGGTATACGTCCTCCGGCGATCGATAGGGCCCAACAGGTACGCCCATGGGCTCAAGGGCCTCTCTAGCCATGGCCTCACCTCCCCTTGAGACAGACCCTTTATAGCACCTCCCCACGCCCGCGTCCGTCAGCCAAAACTTCATACGCTTGAAGGGCTTTGCCTTACACGAAGGGCAAATCTCCACAAGAAAATAGGACGGGGCCTGGCTGGCAAGGGCCTTGGCAGCCGCTAAGGATAAAGTGAGCGCAGCCAGGGGGGTAGAAATGGCCGGTCGCGTCTCGGAGGAGAGGTATCGGCGACGGTGGACGTGGGACAAGGTGGTGAAGGTGACCCACATCCGCGCCAACTGCATATCGGCCTGCTCCTTCGACGCCTACGTTCGCGACGGGGTGGTGGTATGGGAGGAGCCCAACTGCTCCTACGCCCAGACCTGCCCTGACGTGCCCGATTTCAACCCCCGTGGCTGCCCCATGGGCTGCGTCTACAGCCGCACCATGTACGGGCCCTTCCGCGTCAAGTCCCCCCTCAAGAGGGTAGGGCCCAGGGGCTCAGGCCATTTCCAGCCCATCTCCTGGGACCAGGCCCTCACCGAGATAGCCGACAAGATCATCGATGTCATCCTGGAGGACGGCCCAGAGTGCATCGTCTATGACCATGGCACCACCAATGTGGACTTCGGCATCGGCTCCATGATGGAGTCCCACCTCTTCACCGTGGGCCTCGGCGCCACATCCATCGACTCCTGGGCAGGGGTGGGGGACCTACCCACGGGCCTCATCCAGACCTGGGGCACCTTCCTCTCCGAGGGTACCGCCGACGACTGGTTCTACGCCGACTTCATCGTCATCTGGGTGGGCAACCCCAACTATGCCCGCGTCCCCGACGCCCACTTCATCTACGAGGCCCGCTACAAAGGGGCCACTGTGGTGACCATCGCGCCCGACTACAGCCCCTCCGCCATCCACGCCGATTACTACGTGCCCGTCCGCTTCGCCACCGACGCCGCCCTCGCCCTCTCCCTCTGTCATGTCATCGTGGAAGAGGGGCTCTATAACGAAGACTTCATAAAGGAGCAGACGGATCTCCCCCTGCTGGTGCGCACCGACACCCGGCGCTTCCTGCGCCAATGCGACCTGCAAGAGGGAGGCAAGGAGGACATCTTCTACATGTGGGACCTCCACAGGCAAGCGCCTGTGGAGGCCCCTGGCTCTTGGGGCCATCCCGTCTACTCCCTAAAGCTCGGGGACATCTCCCCCGCCCTTGCGGGCCAGTACGAGGTGACCCTCAAGGACGGCACCAAGGCCAAGGTCCGGCCCCTTTTCTCCCTCTTCCAGGAGCACCTGAAGGCCTATGCCCCGGAAAGGGCGGCCGCCATCACCGGTGTCGGTCCCCAGGCCATCAGAGAGCTGGCCAGGGAGATGGCCAAGGCCCGCTCCTTAATGGTCTACATGTCCTGGGGCGCCTGCAAGCATTACCACTCCGACCTCTTCCAGAGAAGCGTGTGCTACCTCCTGGCCCTCACCGGCAATACGGGGGGCAAGCCCGGCGCAGGCATGAAGGTCTCCACCTGGTGGCCGGTGCCCGCCACCGTCCTCACCCGCGGCGGGGCCGCCGAGCCCACGGTGGCCCTCCAGGCCGGGCCGCCCACCGACGAGATCCCCGACGACATGCGCGTCCCCGTGCGGGACCTATGGCAGTTCCTCACGGCGGGAAGCCGCAGCAACCCCATCACCCCCCTTATCCCCTTCCTATATGTGCATGACCCTCGCTGGCGGGAGGTGGCCTCCCGCCGGCAATACAACGACCCCTCCCTGCCCCGGGACGTGCGCCAATATGTGGAAGAGGCCATAGAAAAGGGGTGGCAGCCCGTGTGGCCCCGGCCCCCCAAGAGGCCCCGCTTCTTATACTTCTCCGGCCCCAATCCCTTGCGCCGCTGGCCCCTTAACCACATCATTAGAGAGAGCCTCTGGCAGCAGGTGGACACCATCGTCTGCTGCGACTTCCGCCTCTCCTCTTCTGCCCTCTGGGCCGACTACGTGCTGCCGGCCGCCGGCTGGTACGAGAAGCCGGGCATCAAGTATACCCAGAGCTACATACCCTACGTGGTGGTGGGGGACCAGGCGGTGGAACCCCTGTACGACTCTAAGCCCGAGTGGGACATCGTTATGCTCCTGGCCAAGAAGATCCAGGAGCAGGCCAGAAAGAGGGGAGTCAGCGTCTTCCAGGACGCCTGGGGACGGCAGCGCAATCTGGCCACCCTCTACGACGACCTCACCGCCCAGGGCACCTACCGCGAGGGCCCCGAGGGGCAGGTCAAAGCCCTTGACTATATCCTGCGCTTCTCCCCCCTCACCAGGGCCAGCGGCCTCGGGGAGGACGCATGGGGCGAGGCGGCCCAGAGGGGGATGGTGCGCATAAAGAAGGTGCCCCCTGTGGCCATCGCCTCCTTCCTAGGCTCCATGTTCAGCGACTTCACCGACCAACGCCCCATCAACCAATTCGAGTGGTTTATCAAGCATAAGGAGCCATGGCCCACCCTCACCGGCCGCCAGCAGTTCTACATCGACCACCCCTGGTTCTTGGAAGCTGGTGAGGCCTTCGCCTGCCACAAAGAACCCCTACCTGCCGGCGGCCCCTTCCCCCTACGCATCAGCGGCGGGCACGACCGCTGGAGCATCCACGCCATCTTCGCCCCCGATGAGACCCTCATGCGACTGCAGCGCGGGGAGCCAGTGGTGTACCTGAGCATCCAGGATGCCCAGAGAAGGGGCATCGCCGACCACGATCGCGTACGCGTCTACAATGAGGTGGGAGAGTTCGTGGCCCGGGCCAAGGTCTCCCCATGCGTCCAGCCTGGTCAGGTCATCATCTATCACTCCCGCGAGCCCTACCAGTTCCCCCGCTGGCTCAACCAGAACACGGTCACCGCCACCCCCATCAAGGTCACCAACATGGTGGGGGATTACGGCCACCTCCAGTATCGCATGGCCTACTACAGCCCCAACCACATCCCTAAAGAGGCGGCTGTAGAGGTCGAAAAGGTGTAGGAGGGCGCCGTGGCCTCCCTGGTGGTACCTTTGGCCTCCCGTCCCCTGGGGGAGCTTCTGTACCCCTGGGCCCCGGCATGGCAAGAGGCGCCGCAGGTGGTGGTTCCCCTTGCCCCCGTGCCCCTGGAGGGGCAAACCTCCGCCTATGTGCGCGATGTCTGGGCCCATCGTCCCTACGGCCAGACGCCGGAGGTGGAGCTGCGCGCCCTGCACGATGGCCAGCGGCTGGCCTTGCAGCTCTCCTGGCTCGCTCCCCAACGGAGGGACCTCCTGGACGACGATGACGTCTTCCTGGACGCCGCCTGTGTCATGTTCGCCATGCGGGAGGATACCCCCATAAGCATGGGATCGCCCCAGCGGCCGGTGCGGGGGTGGCTATGGCGCCCCGACTGGCCCCAGCCCAGGGAGGTGAGGGCCACCGGCCCTGGTACCTCCCAGCGGGGCCCAGGGGATGGGCTGGAGGCCCGCGCCTCCTGGCAGGAGGGGCGATGGACGGTGGTCATGGCTGGCCCCCTGCCCCAGGAACGCCTCTTGGCGGTGGCCATCTGGCGCGGTGCCGACATGGAGAGGGCCGGCCTCAAGGCCTACTCCCCCTGTTGGCTTCCCTTAGAGCTGAGGCGAGAGGAGGGGCAAGCATGACCACTCACCCCCGCCAGGTGGCCTTCGTCATCGACCTCAACAAGTGCCTCGGCTGCCAGACCTGCTCCATCGCCTGTAAAACTCACTGGACCGCCGAGGAGGGCATGGAGCACCAATGGTGGATCATCGTCAACACCATGCCCGGCCAGGGCACCCCCAGGGGCTGGCAGGAGATGGGGGGCGGCTTTAAGGATGACCGCCTGGCCCCTGGCCGCATCCCCAAGCGGGAGGAGTGGGGTCAGGCCTGGCGGTTCAACTATCAGGAGGTGCTGGAGGGGGGCATGGGCACCCAGGTCCACCTCCGCCCCATGAACCCCGATGGCAGCGAGCCCACCTGGGGCCCCAATTGGGAGGAGGACGTGGGAGCCGGGCAGTGGCCCAACGCCTACTTCTTCTACCTACCCCACCTCTGCCACCACTGTTCGCGCCCCTCCTGCCTATACGCCTGCCCCCGCGATGCCATCTACAAGCGGGAGGAGGACGGCCTCGTCCTCATCGACGAGGAGCGGTGCAATGGCTGCCGCCTCTGCCTAGAGGCCTGCCCCTACAAGCGCATCTATTTCAACCCCCGCCTGGAGGTGGCCCAAAAATGCATCGGCTGCTTCCCCAGGCTGGAGCAGGGGGTGGCCCCAGCCTGCGTCCGCCAGTGCCCAGGCCGGGCCGTCTGGGTGGGCTTCCTGGACGACCAGGAGGGGGCCGTCCACAAGCTGGTCCACAAGTGGCGGGTGGCCCTCCCCCTCCACCCCGAGTTCGGCACTCAGCCCAACGTCTACTACGTGCCCCCTCTTGCCCCCCATCCTATCGACCCCCAGGGCAACTTCGACCGCAGCCGACCCCGCATACCCACCGAGTACCTGCGTTACCTCTTCGGTCCCCAGGTGGACGAGGCCCTAGCCACCCTCCAGCGGGAGAGGGAGCGGGCCCGCCAGGGCCACCCCTCCGAGCTCATGGACATCCTCATCGCCTACCGGTTCCAGGAGCTTTTGGGCCCCTTCACCGTCAACCCCGCCCAGATCCCCAGAAGCCGTTTGTAGGGCAAAGCCCTACCTCTCGGCAAGGCTTTGCCCGATAGACGAGCGGCGTCCTATTGAGGCATTTTCTTAGTGTCCGCTCAGGGAAGCCATCAAATCAGGAGGTTGAAGATGGCGCAGCGAGGGACCATGGGTTCCTGGGCCGATAACTATCGTCAGCGGTGGCGGTGGGATCGGGTGGCATGGGGCAGCCATGCCGTGGACTGCTACCCAGGGGGCTGCCCCTGGTACGTCTTCGTGCGCGATGGAAAGGTGGTGCGGGAGGAGCAGGCGGGCACCCTGCCCCAGGTGGAGCCAGGGGTGCCCGACATGAACCCCATGGGCTGTCAGAAGGGGGCCTGCTGGTCCCGCCTCCTCTACGCCCCTGAGCGGGTCACCAGGCCCCTCAAGCGGGCTGGCGAGCGAGGGGAGGGGAAGTGGCAGGAGATCTCCTGGGACCAGGCCCTCACCGAGATAGCCGACCACATCCTGGACGCCATGGTGGAAGAGGGGCCTGAATCGGTGGTGTGGCTGGGCACGCCAGAGATCGGGGCCATCCCAGCGCGGGTGGCCGCCACCTACCTAGGCCACGTCACCACCGACGGCAACGCCGAGTTCCAGGACATGAGCCCTGGCTATTACCTCACCTGGGGCGTCTTCAACCCCGTCTCCTCCATGGACGACTGGTTCCATGCTCAGCTCATCCTCATCTGGCACGCCAACCCTGTATATACCAACATCCACTGGTACCACTACATCGCCGAGGCCCGCTACAACGGTGGAGAGGTTATCACCATCGCCCCCGACTTCAGCCCCTCAGCCATCCACGCCGACTACCACCTGCCGGTGCGCATCGGCACCGACGCTGCCCTGGCCCTGGCCATGTGCAAGGTCATCATCGACGAGGGGTTGTATGACCGCCGCTTCGTGCAGGAGCAGACCGACCTGCCCCTCTTAGTGCGCCAGGACACGGGCAAGTTCCTGCGGGCCAGCGATATGGTGGATGGGGGCCGCGACGACCAGTTCTATTGGTGGGACGCCAAAGCACAGGTGCCCGTGCCCGCACCCATGACCACCCTAGCCCTGGGCGACATCGACCCCGCCCTGGAGGGCACCTACCAGGTGCAGCTCAAGGATGGAACCCGGGTGATGGTGGAGCCGGTGTTCCAGCGGCTCCGCCACCGCCTCCAAGACTACGAGCCGGAGCGAGCGGCCCAGATCTGTGGCATCCACCCCCGCCTCATTCGCATGGTGGCCCGCAAGGTGGCCAGCCGCCGCACCAAGATCTTCTCGGGCTGGAACCCGGGCAAGCACTACCACGGCGACCTCATGGAGCGCTCCATGGCCCTCCTTTTGGCCCTCACAGGCAATTGGGGGAAGAAGGGCACCGGCACCCGCTCCTGGGCCGTAGGGGGCAGCACCGCCTGGTTCCTCCTCCCCCTCCTGGAGCGGGCCGACCCTCAAGAGGCGCGGGAGGTATACCGGCGCCTCCTAGAGGCCCTAGAGACAGTGCGTAGCTTCGACCCCACCCTCACCCGGGAGATGGCCTTGGTGCGCATCCAGCAGGAGATGGGAGCGGCCGACCCCCGCACCCCGGGTCGCATGGTGCCCCCAGCCTTCCTCTGGTACTACCACTACGGCTACAAAGAGCGTTGGAACCGCAAGGAATGGCACGACCCCTCTATGAAGCGCGCCTTCGACGAGTACTTCCAGGAAGCCCTAGAGAAGGGATGGTGGGACAACGCCTGGGGGCGCGTCTGGCAAGAGGTGCGGCCCCGGGTCCTCATGGAGGCCGGAGGCAACGTCCTGCGCCGCCAGCGGGGAGGCCAGGAGCTGCTCCTTAAGCACCTGTGGCCCAAGCTCAGGTGCATCGTCTCCATCGATTTCCGTATCACCACCACCGGCCTCTACTCCGACTACATCCTCCCCGCCGCCCAGCACTACGAGAAGATCGGCTTCAGCATGCCGTCCATCCATCACCTCAACACCGTCCTGTGCGACCGGGCCGTTCCCCCGCCCGACGAGGCCAAGACCGACTGGGAGATCGGCATCCTCCTCCTGGAGAAGGTGGAGCAGCGGGCCAGGGAGCGCGGCATCAAGGAGGTGAGGAATAGGGCTGGGCAGGTCATCTCCCTGGAAGGGCTGGTGGAGCGGGCCACCCTAGGCGGGGCCATCCGGGACGAGGAGGCCCGCATGGACTTTATCCTCCGCTGCGATGCCGCCCTGGGCATCCTCCCCCAGGGCACCGACCTCCAGAAGCTACGGCAGGTGGGGCACATGCGCTGGCAGCGCCTCACCCTCCTGGGCCACGGCCCCAACCAGGCCTCCCAAGTCCAACCCAACGAGACCTTCAACCCCTTCCGCTGGCACGTGGAGGACAAGATGCCCTACGCCACCCTCACCCGCCGTGCCCAGTTCTACATCGACCACGATTGGTTCCTGGAGGCAGGGGAGGAGCTGCCTTGCCACAAGGAGGTGCCGCCCATGGGCGGCAACTACCCCTTCCGCCTCACCAGCGGCCACAACCGCTGGAGCATCCACTCCATGAACCAGACCAACAAGATCATCCTTAACACTCACCGCGGCGAGCCTTTCGTGTTCATCAACGACCAGGATGCCGCAGCCAAGGGCATCAAAAACGGCGACTACGTGCGCCTATTCAACGACTGCGGCTCGATGGTGATCCAGGCCAAGGTCTCGCCCGCCGTGCGGCCGGGCCAGCTCATCCTCTACAATGGCTGGGAGCCCTACACCCACAGGGGCTGGTTCAGCGAATCGGACCTGGAGCCGGGGATGGTCAAGTGGCTCCACCTGGCCGGTGGTTATGGCCACCTGCGCTACCGCATCATGCACTGGCAGCCCATCCCCGTCGACCGGGCCATCACCGTGGACCTGGAGAAGGCCTCATAGAGGGGGGTTGCCATGCGCCAGATAGCCTGGGTGTTCGACCTCAACAAGTGCATCGGCTGCCAGACCTGCTCCGTGGCCTGTAAGGTCCTCTGGACCGACGAGGAAGGCACGGACCACATGTGGTGGATGACCGTCAACACCATGCCCGGCCGCGGCACCCCCCGCGACTGGGAGCAGATGGGCGGGGGCTACCGCGACGGCCGCCTCCAGCTGGGCCACCTCCCTACTGAGGAGGAGTTCGGGGGCGGCTGGGACTACAACTGGGACGAGATGCTGCGCGGTGGCAAGGGGCGCCAAGCCCAGTTCACCAAGGTGAAGGGCAGCCCCTCCTGGGGCCCCAACTGGGACGAGGACGAAGGAGGAGGCCAATGGCCCAACGCCTACTTCTTCTACCTGCCCAGGCTGTGCAACCACTGCACCAGGCCTGCATGTCTCGAGGCCTGCCCCCATGGAGCCATCTTCAAGCGGGAAGAGGACGGCCTGGTCTTGCGCGATGAGGACCTGTGCCATGGCGAGCAGATGTGTGCCCGCGCCTGCCCCTACAAGAAGATCTATTTCAACAAGGTACGGGGCATAAGCCAGCACTGTATCGGCTGCTTCCCCAGGCTGGAGCAGGGGGTGGCCCCAGCCTGCGTCCGCCAGTGCCCAGGCCGGGCCGTCTGGGTGGGCTTCCTGGACGACCAGGAGGGGGCCGTCTACAAGCTGGTCCACAAGTGGCGGGTGGCCCTCCCCCTCCACCCCGAGTTCGGCACTCAGCCCAACGTCTACTACGTGCCCCCCCTCTCCCCAGCCCCCTTCAAGGAGGACGGCGACGTGGACGAGTCCCGCTCCCGCATACCCCTGGAGTATCTCCAGTCCCTCTTCGGGCCGGAGGTGGAGAGGGCGCTGGCCACCCTGCGGGAGGAGCTGGAGAAGAAGCGTCGAGGCCAGGAGTCGGAGCTCATGGATATCCTCATCATGCGTCGCTGGCAGGAGGCGTTGGGACCCTTCACCCGCAACCCAGCGGAGATCGTCTGGACGTGAGGGGCGCGCGTGCGGCAGCTGGCCTTTGTCATCGACCTCAACAAGTGCATGGGCTGCCAGACCTGCACCGTGGCCTGTAAAGTGCTCTGGGCTAACGATAAGGGCCGCGACCACATGTGGTGGATGAAGGTCAACACCATGCCCGGCCGCGGCTACCCCAGAGACTGGCAGGAGATGGGCGGCGGCTACGACCGGGAAGGGAACCTAAGGGTGGGCAAGATCCCCCAGGCCGAGGACTACGGCCAGCCCATGGAGTTCAACTATGAAGAGGTGCTGCTGGCCGGCTCCCCTCAGAGGGCATACCTCCGCCCCACTGTCCGCCCCTCCTGGGGCCCCAACTGGGACGAGGACATAGGGGGTGGGGAGTGGCCCAACTGCTACTTCTTCTACCTCCCCCGCATGTGCATGCATTGCTCCCGCCCTCCCTGCGTGGAGGCCTGTCCCTATGGGGCCATCTCCAAGCGCCAGGAAGACGGGGTGGTGGTCATCGACCCTCGCCCTTGTCAGGAGTGCAGAGAGCCCCTGTGCATGGGCGCCTGTCCCTATAAGGAAATCTTCCGCAACCCCTTAACCCTCCACGCCGAGAAGTGCCACGCCTGCCTCCCCAGGCTGGAGCAGGGGGTGGCCCCAGCCTGCGTCCGCCAGTGCCCAGGCCGGGCCGTCTGGGTGGGCTTCCTGGACGACCAGGAGGGGGCCGTCTACAAGCTGGTTTACAAGTGGCGGGTGGCCCTCCCCCTCCACCCCGAGTTCGGCACTCAGCCCAACGTCTACTACGTGCCCCCCCTCTCCCCAGCCCCCTTCAAGGAGGACGGGACGCCCGACTGGGAGAGAAGCCGAATTCCCCTGGAGTACCTGCGACGCCTCTTCGGGCCGGCGGTGGAGGAGGCGCTGGCTACCTTGCGTCGGGAGATGGACAAGAGGCGCCGCCGCCCCAAGGAGGACTCAGAGCTCATGGATATCCTCATCGCCTATCGATTCCAGGAGCTTCTGGGGCCCTTCACCGCTGACCCCGCGGAGGTGAAGACGTAGATGGAGTTGGAGCTGAACCGCCCTGAGGCAGTGGCCGCGGGGGCCCGTAGCCGCCTCTATGCCCTTTTGGCCCGTGCCTTCCGCTACCCTGAGGACCAGTCGTGGGACGACCTGCCCGGGGCCGTGCAGGAGGTGGCCTCCTCCCTCCCCTATCCCTTAGACGTGCCCCCTCACTTGGAAGCCCCCAGGGCAGACGACTACGTCCACGCCTTCGAGGTGGGAGGGCCGTATGGTCCCCCCTGCTTCATCTACGAGGGGGAATACGGAGGGGGACGCCTCAAGGTGATGGAGGATGTCCTGCGCTTCTATGACCATTTCGGTCTTCAGCCCACTCAGGAAGGGGGACGCCGCGACCGCCCCGACCATCTGGCCACCGAGCTGGAGTTCATGCACGTCCTCACCTTCCAGGAGGCAGCAGCCCTCGAGAGGGGCGAAGACCCCACGCCATATCGCCAGGCCCAGAAGGAGTTCCTGCGCCACCACCTGGCCGATTTCGTGGCCGCCGTGGCCTCCCGGCTGGAGGCCATGGGGGTGCCCTTCTACACCCAGATGGCCCGGCTAGCCCACCTTCTCTGTCGCCAGGACGCCAGGCATCTGGAGCCATCCTGGGAGGTGGAATGAGATGCGGCTAGCCCTGGAGTTGGCCCACCTGGAGGCCCCCCAAGGCCTGGCCTCTATATCTCGGTTCGACTTGTGGGAGATGCGCAGCCGCCCCATCCCCTGGGATCGGATAGTGAAGGTCACCCACCCCATTGACTGCGCCTTCAACTGGGTATGCGCCTTCAACGCCTTCGTCTGGAAGGGGGTGGTCCTCAGGGAGGAACAGGCTGCCAACTACCCGCCCCCCAACGACCCCCGTTGCCCCGACCTCAACCCCCGGGGGTGCAACAAGGGGGTGGCCTTCGCCCACCGCATGTATGACCCCACCCGCATCAAGCATCCCTACAAGCGGGCGGGCGAGAGAGGGGAGGGCAAATGGCAGCGCCTGTCCTGGGACCAGGCCCTGGACGAGATAGCCGACAAGCTCCTCGAGATCATCCTCACCGAGGGCCCCAAGACCATCTTCCGCGACGGCGGCATCCAGGGTCACGGCTCCCGCGCGGGCTGGTCCCTGTGTGGCTTCCCCGCCTCCAGCATCAACATCGAGCTGGGGGACGAACACCAGGGGGCCTTGGAGACCTTTGGCAACTCCGGCTTCGGCCACTCCGATGACAACGCCATGTACACCGACCTCATCATGATATGGGGGGGCAATCCGGCATACAGCCAGATCACCAATTACCACTTCATTACCGAGGGGCGCTACAACGGGGCCAAGGTGGTGGTCATCTGCCCTGACTATAGCGCCAGCGCCCTCTGCGCCGATGAGTGGGTGCCCGTGCGCCCAGGCACCGACGCCGCCCTGGCCCTGGGTATGGCCCAGGTCATCCTGGAGGAGGGCCTCTACAACACGGCCTTTATCAAGGAGCAGACAGACCTCCCCCTCCTGGTGCGCACCGATAACGGTAAGTTCCTGCGCGAGAGCGACATACGCCGCGGTGGCCGCCCCTACGTCTACTTCCTCTTTGATGCTTCCTCCGGGAAGATGGTCCCTGCCCCCCACACCACCCTAGACCTGGGGCCCTTGGACCCCGCCCTGGACGGCACCTATGAGGTGGAGACCCTGCAGGGAAGGGTCCAAGTGCGCCCCGCCTTCTCCCTCCTGCGGGAGATGCTGGACCGCCACTACCGCCCCGAGCAGGCAGCTGATATGTGTGGCGTGCCACCCGAGACCATCCGCCGCTTGGCCCGGGAGTTCGCGCAGGCCCAGGGGGTCATTAACATCGCCACCTTCAACATCAACAAGTACTACCACGGCAACCTCATGGAGCGGGCCATGATCTACCTCTGGGCCTTATGCGGCCATCTGGGCCGTCGGGGCGCCTCCTATGGAGCCATGCAGATGCCCCTCATCCCCGACCGGGCCGTAGGCACCTGGCAGCGGCCAGCCCAGGATCTGGTGCCCAGGCTGGTCAACCACCCCAACTACCCTTACTGGCGGGAGCGGGGGTTCGACAGCTACCGCATCCTGCGGGAGGTCATGAGGGAGAACCCGCAGAGCGAGTTCAGCATGTACCCCACGCCTTTCCTCTGGTTCTTCCACGCTGGCCAGCTGGAGCTGAGCAAGCGCTACAACTCCTGGGACCCCCACCTCAAGCGCCCCCTGGAGGACTACCTGCGGGAGGGGCTTGAGCGCAACCAGGCTCACACGGCCAAGAAGGTATGGCCACCTCCAGGCAAGGAGCCCAGGGCCCTCTTCGTCTGGGGAGGCGATGTGGCCCGGCGGGTGCGCGCCAACCAGTTCCTGGTCCAGGAGCTCTTCCCCAAGCTGAAGCTGCTGGTGACGGTGGACTTCCGTTGGAACGGCTCCGCCCTCTACTCCGACTACGTCCTCCCCGCCTGTGGCTTCTACGAGCACACCTACGACGCCACCTTCGGTGTCTTCAACTTCAACGCCTTCCACTTCAGCTTCAAGGCCGTGGAGCCCCTTTACGAGAGCAAGTCCGACTGGTGGATTATGGTGATGCTGGTGCGTCGCCTGGCCGAAAAGGCGCGGGCCCGGGGCATCATCTCCTTCACCGACCCCGACACCGGCGAAGTGATCCCCTTGGGCTCCCTGGACGAAGCCCTTACTGGTGCCGGCCTATATACCGAAGATGACGAGGACGCCATCACCCGCGATGCCTACCTCTCTTCCACCAACCTGGAGATGGTGGACTGGGAGGAGGTGGAGCGACGGGGGCATGTGCGTTTCACCGAGCCTGGCCTCCTCACCGCCCTAGCCGGAGACCTCGCACCAGGGGAGCCCATAGTCCCCCTCACCAGACATGTGCGGGACAAGGTTCCCTACGAGACAGCCACTGGCCGCATCCAGTTCTACATCGACCACGACTGGTACCTGGAGCTGGGGGAGGCCTTCGCCTGCCACAAGGAGCCCATCAAGGCCGGGGGCGATTACCCCATCCAGCTCCTGGGAGGGCATTCCCGCTGGAGCATCAACTCCGTATGGGCCGACGACGCCCTTCTCCTCCAGCTCCAGCGAGGGGAGCCCCTGCTGTGGCTCAGCCCTCAGGATGCCCAGGCCCGTGGCATCAGGGATGGCGACCGCGTGGAGGCCTTCAACGACGTGGGTAGCTTCCAGGCCCAGGCGGTGGTGAGCCCACGTATCCCTCCAGGGGTAGCCTTCATCTACCACCAGTGGACGGCTTACCAGTTCCCCGGGTGGCGCCACTTCCAGCAGGTGATGCCCAACCCCTTCAACCCCGTGGAGTATGCCCCAGCCACCGGCATGGACTATCCTAACGTGGCCATGGAAGGTCCCTCGGGCGCCCCCGGCGGCAACGACCGCGATACGCGAGTCGACGTGCGGAAGGCGCCGCCATGACGGAGGCCGACTGGCTGAAGATCCTGCGCATCATCCACATCGCTGGGTTCTCCATCCTCATAGGGGGCGAGACCTTCAGCTATTTCTTTGTGCGACCTACCTTGCGCCGCATCCCGCCGCCCCAAGCGGCAGTGGTGGAGCAGAGGCTGGGCAATCTCTCGGTCTACATCTTTGGCGCTGCCCTCGTCCTCCTTTTCCTCTCCGGCCTCCTACGTATCTACCTCATGTACGACGGGTTGGGAGTCCTCGGCGACATCGACTTTTACAAGGCCCGGTACGGGCGGGCCATTACCATTATGTACTCCTTCTGGTTCCTGGCCATGGTGAGCTATATCGTGCTGGCGTTATATCTGCGCCCCAAGGTCCTTCACCGTCTCCGTCCAGAGGGTAACCCAGGGGCGCGGGAGCTGGGCAGATTGCGGGCCCAGCGCGACACGGCTGCCCTCTGGATATACCGTGTCCGCCTCATCATCCTGACCTTCGCCATCCTGGCAGCCGTGGGCGGGGCGGTGGCATCCCTGGGAGGCCTCTTTTAGGCCATGGAGCTAGTACTCCAGCTGGAGCGGCCCCTCCCCGATGGATCCCGCTACATCTCCCTGACACCTGGGGAGCTGGAGGCCTACGCTCTGGCCCTAGCCCGCTGCTGGCGGCTGGCCGGACTGAGGCGGGGGGACCGGGTCATCATCTTCGACTTCGGCGCCAGCCCCCTCAGCTTCCTCGCCTCCTGCCTCTACTCCCCCTTTCTGCGGCGAGGGGCAGCGGAAAGGGTGGGCTGCACACCTGTGTGCAATGATGGAGTGGCCACCGTGGTGCCACGGGGTGTGCAGATGCTGAAGGTGCTGGCCCCCAAGGTGGCCTATGTCCGCGCCGATCTCATGCCTCCACTGGCCACGGCCATGGAGAACGGTTCCCACACCCTGCAGACGGTGGTGGCTGCCGCTGAGGAGGCCGTCCTTCCGGCGGCCGAGGCCCAGCGCTACCGGGAACGGATGCGGACGGAGGTGCTACGCCTCCTGCGGCTGGACGCCGCCCTCTTCCTGGCCCAGGAGTGTCCCCGGTGCCGTGCCTTTCACATCTGGCCCGACCTCTACCAGGTCTGGGACGAGGGTGGAGCCCTGGCCGTGGCCCCCCGCTTCTCACCAGGTAGGGCCTATGTGAGCACCCTCCCCTTTCGCCGCCTCAGGGGCCCATGCCCAGAGGGGCCCCGGCATTTCAGGGTAACGCTCCCGCCTTAAGGAGGGGAAGGTTGGCCGTCGCGGAGCCCTTCGACGAAAAGGACCTGTGGCCACCGGAACGGCTGTGGCAGATGGCCTGGCGCCGTCTCAAGAGGGTGCTGCGCCACGCCTATCGTCGCCTCCCCTTTTACCAGCAGCGGTTCCACCAGGCCGGGGTGACCCCCGATGACATACGCACCCCTGCCCATCTGAGCCGCATCCCCATCCTAACGAAGGCCGAAGTGGTGGCCCTCCAGGCCCAGGGGGGAGGGGGTTTGTTCGGTATGGAGTGGGGGCGGCGGGAGCCATCGGTGTTCCTCCTCAGCTCGGGGACTGTGGGCACGGCCACCCTCTGGGAACCGTGGTCCAAGATGTGGCTGCGCTCCTGGGCCTGTGCCCGCGCCTACTGGCACATGGGCCTCCGGCCGGGCATGCGGGCCCTTATGGTGGCGCCCACTTGGCACCTGGTGGCCCTGCTGGACAGGATGGTGTTCGACCGCATCATCCCTTGCCAGGCGGTCATCGTGCCCTGGGGCACCCACCTGCCCGTGTACGCTGGCCACCTCCTGGACGCTATCCTGGAAAAGCGCCCGCAGTTCGTGAACATGTTCCTGCCCATGCTATACGCCCTCCTGGCCGAGTGCCAGCGACGGGGCCTAGAGGCCAGGCAGGCCTTCGCCAGCTTCCACACCTTGGGGGTAACGGGAGCGGGGATGACCATTAAGGCATGGCGGGAGCTCCATCGGCGCCTGGGAGTGAGGGAGCTTCTGGAAGGATACGGACACGCCGAGGCCGTCGTCTCCCATGGCTGCTCGGCCCATTTGGGCCACCATCTCATGCTGGAATCCTCCTACGTCGAGATCGTGGACCCGACCACGGGCCAGCCCCTCCCTCCCGGCCAACGGGGCCTGGTGGTGAGCACCGTCCTCATACCCCAGGGCTCCCTCTACATTCGCTTCGCCCCGGGGGACATCGGCGAGCTCCTCCCTCTACGCTGTCCCTGCGGCCTACCTTGGCCCCTTTTGGAGGTGTATGGTAGGGTGGAGGACCAAGTGACGGTGGCTGGACGTGCCCTGTTGCCCTACGACGTGCGGGCATGCCTCGACGAGGTGCCTGAGCTCTTGACGGTATCAGCAGCCATCGTGCGTAGGCACGGGCCCATGTCTCGGTTGGAGCTAGTGCTGGAGAGTCCGCCGGGGGCCGATCTGGCCCAGCTGGAGCGCAAGGTGGAGGAGGCCATATGGCAGGGCCTGGGGCTGGAGGTACAGGTGCGGTGGGCCCAGGCCCTCCCGGTTCGCTGGAAAGGGACCCCCGTCATCGACGAAGCGGAGGTGGGCCATGTCTAAGGGCGCCATCGGCGTGGAGCCATACTGGCCAGAGGGGATCCTGCGATATTTGGCCGCCCCTTCCATACCCACCGAGGAGGCCTTTGTGCGCCGGCCCGCCGCCCGGTCCCCCCACTCCGTAGCCCTAAGGGAGGGCGACCGGGCCCTCACCTATGGCGAGATGGCGGCGGCGGTGGAGGCCAGGGCTGCTACCCTTATGAGCACCCCAGGCGAAGGGAAGAGGATAGCCCTGGTCCTGAACCAACGCCTGGAGGAGACGGTATGGACCTTGGCCGCCCTCTGGGCCCGTTATCAAGTCTATCCCGTCCTGGGCTCCCTGCCTCAGGAGGCCCTTAGACGCTCCCTAGACCGCTTTCAGCCTGACCTCATCATTGTAGACGAGAGGGCGGACATGCGTGCTCTCGCCCCCTGGCAGGACCGCCTCCTACCCCTAGGGGATGTGAAGGCAGAGGGGCGGGCCCCACGGCGTCCCGGTGAAGGGTACCTCTACCTGGCGGACGAGGAGGGAACGCTTTTCATGTTCGGCGGACGGGCCCTCCTCTCCATGGCCCTCTCATGGGCCACCTACCTCGACTTTAAGGTGGGCAGCGTCCTGCAGGTGGAGCCCTTAGGCACCTGGGAGGGGCTGTGCTCCGTCCTACCCGCCCTCTTCCGAGGGGCCACGGTGCTCCAGGCCGACGTCACCGATGGCAGGCTCTCTCCCCTGCGTGAAGGGGGGGCATACTATACCATCGCCTCCTGGCAGTGGGGGCAGTACCTGGCGGAGAGCCTGCCCCGAGGCACAGTGCAGGCCATCTACCTCTCGGTGAGGGACGCCCCCTCATCCCGCCTGTACCGGCGCCTGGCCAACCTCTTCTCCCCTAGTCCCCTCCTCATGGTCTTCGGGCTACCGGAGACGGGGCCCGTGGCCGCCCACCACCCCAGCTGGTTCCTGGAGGACTCCATAGGCCTGCCCATCACCAACGTGGACATTTGGCCCCTGAACCCGGAGACGGGCGAGCCTCTGGACTTAGCCTGGGAGGCTCTGGAGTACGGCGAGCTGGGGGTCAAGTCGCCCATGGTGGCCGGGGCCTCCTTACCGGAGGAGGCGTGGCGAGAACGCAAGAGGGGCGATTGGGTGCGGACCCATCGCCTGGTCCAGCTGGATGCCAACGGTTTCCTCTACCTACTCCCGTACGCCGTGCGGGCACCATGACCGGCTGCCAAGGGTAGGGGCCCGAAAACAGCCGCTGGTGATGCGCTCCAGCAGGGCGCGCAGTGGCCGCTGGTATTCCTCCGGCGAGCCATCCACCTCCACAGCGCGGCTTGCCCACTCCTCGCAGTACCGGCACGCCCCGCACCCCAGCCGGCAGGGGCGGCCCCTCAGGCCAGCTAGGAAGCCGTCCAGTCGGGCATTGCGCAGCCGATAGGGCAGACGACCGAAGGGGACCACGTTGTCCACCGGATCCAGCAGGTCGTTCAGGTCGCCATCGTAGTGGCCCTGGGCATAGGCGGTGGCCACCCGCAGGAGCCACCCCTCCCCTTGGGTGCGGCCCCAGATCTTGAAGGCGCGGAAGCCCATGGCCTCATAGGTGCCGAGGTCCTCCGGGCGGATCCAGGGGGCCTTAAGGAGCTGCGCTGCCTCCGTGGCCCGGGCCAGGGAGCAGCGGAGTAGGGAGTAGTCCACATAGGCCGTGGGTGGACATTCGCGGGCGTGGCTTAGGAAGGCCCCATGGTTGATGCGGAGGGGACAGTGCAATATGCACCCCACGTTGACCGATAGGAACAGTTGACATCGGGAGACCCGCCTTGCCGCCTCCAGGGCCTGAAAATCGCGGTTGAAGGCCTCGTCCAGGTATATGGCGTCGGCTCCCAACTCCTGCCAGAAGACCACCTTGGGGACGGTGTCCACCTGAGCACCCAAGGAGACGTGCAAGCGGAGGGAGGACCGCCTCTTGACCATCTCCGCCAAGTAGGGGGAGGCGACGATGACCCCCTCCACCCCTATCCCCTCTAGCCAGGCCAGCATATCCACCGCCCACCGTTGCCACTCGGCGGTAAACTCTTGGGCCCCGAAACAGGTGTAGTTGAGAGCGTAATAGAAGGGGATGCCTCTCTGACGAGCGGCCTCTACATGGGCCGCCAAAGCCCCTTCCGAGGCAGCGGGCAGCCATTGCCACGGGCGCAACCCTGTCTGGTGGGGAAGGGACCCATATAAGGCCCACTGGGGGCCATCAGGGAGGGCCTTTAGGAAGGACTCGCTGAAAGTGGTAGGGAGCATGAACATGGTCATCGGTCACCGCCTCCGCCGTCCGTCAGAAGGGTCAAGTAACGTTGATCGGACCCGAGGAAGCGGGCTGTCAGGGCCGTCAGGGCCTTGTAGAAGCGGGGGGCCTGGCGTCGGGCCACGGAGCGGGCCAACTGGGGCACCCACCACAGGAGATGGCGGGCCAAAAAGTCCCGCTGGGCACGGCGCAAGGAGGGGGCATCGGCGCCAGAGGCTGCCTCCGCCGCTGCCAGCCTCTGCATGAACTCCAAGAGCACGGTAATATGGTCGGGCAGGTGGCCAGGCCTTAAGCGCAGGCCGAAGAAGTGGTAGAAGCGCACCAGCTCCTCCATCACCCGCATGCGGTCGCGCGCATAGTGGCCACTGTAGAGAGGGCAAGGGGGACCTCTGAACCCCACATCAAAGAGGGCTACATAGCCGTCCTGCAGACGACGCAGGTCCTTAGGCACCTGCAGGCCGCAGGCCATGGGGAGTCTATAAGGCAGACGGGAGGCAGCCTCCAGGAAGCGAGACTGCCACCGTCCGCACCGCAGGGCATCATGGAGCTCGGGGGTGGGAAAGGCGAAGGCCTCCCGCAACAGCTCATAGATGGAGCGCCGCGCCTCGGCAGCTGCAGTCCCTAAAGACCTCTCCGTCACGACCATGACGTATCCACAGGGTCGCGGTCGAAGGGGCGGAACATGTCCTGCCAGCGATAAGCGATGAGGATGTCCATAAGCTCAGAGTGCCCCCCGTTGCGGGTCTTCTCCATCTCAGACCGCAGGGTGGCCAGGGCATCCCGCACCTTAGGCCCGAAGAGCCTTTCTAGGTACTCAGTAGGGATGCGTGGATTCTCCTGGTCCAGGGTGCCATCAGGGTTATAGCGGTAGGGGGCCAGGGGAGGGATGTAGAACACGTTGGGCTCGGTGCCGAAGTCGGGCCGCAAGGGGAGGGCCACCTGCCACTGGCGCACCAGCTTGTATACAGGGCCTTCCTCATCGTCTAAATAGCCGAACCACACAGCCCGCCCTGGGCACTGACGGACACAGGCTGGGGCCACCCCCTTCTCCACCCTCGGGAAGCACATGATGCACTGCTGGCTTATGCGACGGGAGAAGTTGAAGAAGATGCGCTTATAAGGGCAGGCCTCCAGGCAGAACTGGTAGCCCCGGCAGCGCCCCTCGTCCCGCAGGACGATGCCATCTTCCCGTTTATAGAGGGCGCCGCGGGGGCAGGCCTCCAGGCAAGCAGGTCGGGTGCAGTGGTTGCACATGCGGGGCAAGTAGAAGAAATAGGCGTTGGGGTATTCGCCGGCCCCCTGGTCCTCGTCCCAGTTGGGGCCCCACTGAGGCTGGGGGCCCAGGGGCCGCAAGTAGGCCTCTTCGCCCTTGCCCCCATAGAAGACCTCGTCATAGTTAAACTCCCACCCTCCACCCCATTCCTCCCTCTTGGGCAGACGCCCAGGCTGGGGCACGCCGTTGCGGTAGCCGCCGCCCATCTGGTCCCAGTCGCGGGGGTGGCCCCTTCCAGGCATGGTATTGACTATGATCCACCATTGATACTCCTGGCCCTCGCCGCGAGTCCAAAGCACCTTGCAAGCCACCGAGCACGTCTGGCAGCCGATGCACTTGTTGAGGTCGAAGACCAGGGCTAGCTGCCGGCCTCTTCTCATAGCTTCGGCCATGGCCTACCCCCTTCCCTGCCCTATCTCCAGCTCCCTCCAGATGCCGGAGAAGGACTTGATGCCCGCCCGTTCCTGGTTCCCCCCCTCCCACACGGCGAAGGCCACCTTCACCGCCATGCCTGGAACTAGGGTCACCGCTGTGGGTCCCCCGTCCCCAAGGGCCCGCGCCAACACCAGGGACCAGCGTCCGTCGCGCCAGGTGGCATGGGCCCAAAGCTCGGGCCCCTCCGCCTCCGCCACCGTGCCCAGGCCATGGGCCACCAGGTTCTGAGGACGGGAGAGATCGGCCCGCCAGTACCAGGCGTTGACAGGGGCCTCGGGGCTGCCCATGGTCAGCAAAGGGGCGTCGCCGTTGATGGGAAAGAGGACGGCAGCGGCATCCGGAAAGACGGTGCCATCGCCATAGTCCATGTGGGGCTGGGCATCGGGCCACTGCAGGCGAAAGAAGATATGGCTGCTGGAGAAGGCCACCCGCACCTGTACCGTCCTTACCACCCCATATGGGCGGTCAGCCCAGGTGGCACGGATGTAACGAGTGGGCTGCAAGTGCAGTGGCGTCCCCATCAGGGGGACCACCTCCTCCGGCAGCCGCTCCCACTGGGGCCTTAACGGGTCTAGTAGGGTCCGCAACGCTAGCTGCATCCTCGCTGCCTTCAAGGCCTACCCCCCGAGAACGTCTCCATCTTAAGCGAGAGCATCAGCCCCGTCTGTCGGGTATTTTCTGCACGCTTTTGTGGGGATTTGCCCTACAGACGGGTGACGGTGACCCGGCCCTGGAGGGGGAAGGAGGTGGGTAGGTTGACCACCTTCCGCAGGACGAGGAGGGCATCGACGGCATCCACGTCCCCGTCCAGGTCTATATCACCCCAAGAGACGGGGGCCCCCTCCACCAGCACGTCATGGCCAAGAGCAGGGCATCCACCGGGGGAGGGCGTAGGCAGACCCACCGTGTGTCGCAGGATGAGGAGGGCATCGATGGCCGTCACCCCATTGTCGCAGTCCACGTCTCCCCACTCCACCACCAGGGTAGGCGTGGGTGTGGGCGTCGGGGTGGGAGTGGGACTGGGTGTGGAAGTGGGAGTGGGACTGGGTGTGGGAGTGGGAGTGGGGGTGGAGGAGGACCTCATGGCGCCGAAGTCGGCTGTCCAGTAGCACTTGTAGTAGGAGCCCCACCAGCCGCAGGCCCGCCCCACGCCGATGTGGGTGAAGTAGCTCGTCAACATGACGGCGTTATGGCCGGGGGAGTTACGCCAGGCCGTCACCACGTCCTCCGGCTCTGAGATGCCTAGGGTCGCCTGCTGGGAGGAAGACCAGGCCATGAATATGTTCTCGCCGGCGGCATAGCCCTGGAAGCCGAAGTCCTGCAACCTTTCGCCCAGACTGCGCCCCAGGGAATCGGTGTGGGAGAAGTAGTCCTTCTCCAGCATGTCGTTGGAGAGCCATCGGGCAGCGGCCGTGAGGGTGGTATCCACCGAAAGAGGGGACCGGCCGTTGGCAGCACGGTACTCGTTGATGAGCTGGACGAGACGGGCCTCCGGGTCCTGTTGGGCGGCCACAGGTGGCCACGCCACCAGGGCCAGGGAGAGAGCCACCACCAGGGCTAGGGCCAAGGCCAGCCTGCGCATCCACGCCCTCCACTCCGTAGGACGTTGGGCTAGAGGGCACAGTTACGGGGCCTGCTTCATGCGGCGCCACATGGGGTTACGGCTCCCCTAACGTGGCACCTTCCTACCCGATGAGGTTCCCGGCAGCCGGCAGGCCCATGCACCCTCAACCCACCCGGTTCCCAGGGCGGGGCAAGAGCCCTCCTCCCACCACCCAGCCCACCATCACCCCACACGGACGCCAGCCCCGCCGGGCCGCGCATCCTTCCGGGATGCAGGGCCCATTTTAGCACATGGCATTTCCGGCCTTATACTGGGTCGGGGAGGCCTCTGGGATGGCCCTGCTGGAAGACCGGTTATGTCGGGAGGCCGACCGCCTAAGCCGTCCAGAGATCCGGGGCGAGAGGGCCCGTTGGGCGGTGTTGGTGCGGTTGGGGGAGTTGTCCCTCAAGCGGGGGCATCTGCGGCTCTTTATGAACACCCTACGCCGCAACTTGGAGGGAGCCCTAAAGGGGCTGCCCATCTCCCATGTGGCCATCCGCCCCCACCGCTGCTTCGTCTGGTTGGAGGAGGTGGGGGCCTGGCCCCAGGCCAAGGAGCGCCTCCGTCATGTCTTCGGCATCGTAGGCTATGCTCCTTGCCTGCGCGTCCCCCCCTCCATCGATGCCATACAAGAGGCCTCCCACCTCTTGATGCCTCAGGCGCCTGAGTCCTTCGCCGTCCGGGTCCACCGGGGCGACAAGACCTTCCCCCTGACCTCCCAGGAGGTAGAGCGGCTGGTGGGGGCGTACATCAAGGAGTGGACGGGAGCGCGAGTGGACCTGGCCTCCCCCCAGGTCACGTACTATGTGGAGATCCAGCCGGAGGGGGCCTTCTGCACCACCGAGCAGGTGCCCGGCCCTGGGGGCCTGCCCGTGGGCACGGGCGGCAAAGTGGCCGCTCTCCTATCTGGAGGTATCGACTCCCCTGTGGCCTCCTACCGCATGATGAAGAGGGGATGCCAGGTGGTGTTCGTCCACTTCACTTCCTACCCCTTCACCGATGCCTCCTCGTGGGACAAGTGTCGGGCCCTTATGGGGGTCCTCACACCTTATCAGCAATACAGCAAAATGTATGTGGTGCTGTTGGGTGAGGTGCAGAGGCGCATTGTGGTAGTGGTGCCACCTCAGTACCGTATCCTCATGTACCGCCGCATGATGGTGCGCATCGCCCAGCGCATCGCCCTCAGGGAGGGATGCAAGGCCCTGGTGACAGGGGAGAGCTTGGGCCAGGTGGGCTCCCAGACCCTGGACAACATAGTGGCCATCGAGGCCGTAGCCCAGATGCCCATCTTCCGACCCCTCATCGGTATGGACAAGCAGGAGATCATCGCCCAGGCTCGGGCCATCGGCACCTACGATATCTCCATCGAGCCCGATATGGACTGCTGCCAGTTCCTGGTGCCGCCGCGGGTGGCCACCGCCTCCACTCCTGAACGGCTGGCCCAGCTGGAGGCGTCTCTAGACGTGGAGGGGATGGTGGAGCTGGCCCTCTCCACCGTGCACGTGGAGGAGTTCCGATGGCCCTAGCGGTAGCTGCCGCCATCCTGGAGGAGGGAGGGGGGAAGGTCTTCCTGGTGCGCCGCCCTGAAGGGCCGGAGGAGGAGTTCCCCGGCTTATGGGGGCTGCCAGCCGCCACCCTCCGCCCCGAGGAGACCCCTCCCCAGGGAGTTGAGCGCCTAGGCCGGGAGAAGCTGGGGCTGGGCCTAGTGGTGGGCGAACTATTGGCCCGCGGCCAGCAGCTAAGGGGCGACCACGTCCTTACCATGTTCTTGTTCGCTGCCCACCCCACCAGCTGGCCCCCATCCCTGACTCGTGAGGGGAGGGCGGGCATCACTCTGTACACCGAGTGGACGTGGGGCGAGCCGCGTCTCCTCATCCCGGCCGCCCGCATGGGCTCCCTCTGCTCCCGCCTCCTGCTGGACTATTTGGGTATAGAGTGGGCATGAAAGGGGCCCTTTTAGCCATGGCCATCCTCATGGCCCTCCACCCCCCACCCCACCCCCAGGCGGTGGAGAGGGAGGTGGGCCCGTACCTGGTGCGGGCCTACTTCCAGGACCACCCCCACATGGACGAGAAAAGCATCCTTATCCTCCAGGTGGTAGATGCTCTCACAGGGGCCCCCATTCCCTATCTGGAGGAGCATCTGCGGGTGGAGGGCCGGGTGATGCCCGTGGAGGGGGTGGAGCGTCCGGTCCCCGTGTTCCTGCGTCCGGCCAGGGGAGCCCCAGGAACCTACGAGGCAGTGTTCGTCCCTCCCGCCATGGGGAGGTATGTGTTCCGCATATCGGGGCGCATAGAAGAAGTAGAGGTGGACCTGGAGCTGGAAACAGGCCCCCAAGGGTTGCCCGATATCCTCCCCCCCGAGAGCGACTTCCTAAGCCCAGGGGCACTGGTGGGGCTCTCTCTCCTTGGGGTATACCTGGCCATCATGGCCGGCACGGGCCTCTATTATCTGCGGCGCAGGAGTTGACACCACACTCCCAGATGAACCAATATCTTTGGTAACGAGTGATCCGATTCTTTGCAGTCTGTTGAAGGAGGCAAACCATGAAGGCGGCAGTTATGACCCAGTTCAAGGCCCCCCTGGAGATAAAAGAGGTGCCCGACCCCACCCCCGGCCCCAGCGACGCCCTGGTGCGAGTGGAGGCCTGCGGCATCTGCCGCAGCGACTGGCACGTCTGGCAAGGGGACTGGAGCTGGATGGGCCTGTCCGTCAACCTACCGGTCATTATGGGCCACGAGTTCGGGGGTGTGGTGGAGGCGGTGGGGGACCACGTCCAGGGGTTCCGCCCCGGCGACCGCGTGACGGTGCCCTTCCACCTGGCCTGTGGCCGCTGTCAGTACTGCTATAGTGGCCGCTCCAACATCTGCCTCGCCTACGGGGTCATCGGCATCAATAGGGATGGGGGCTACGGCAGGCTGGTGGTGGTGCCCAACGCCGACGTCAACCTGGTGCGCCTGCCCGAGGGGGTGGACTTTCTATCTGCCGCCGCCCTGGGCTGCCGGTACATGACTGCCTTCCATGCGGTGGTGGACCGCGCCCGCGTGCGCCCCGGCGAGTGGATAGCCGTCTTCGGCGTAGGGGGCGTGGGCCTCTCCGCCGTCCAGATCGCCTCTGCCCTGGGAGCCAAGGTGGTGGCCGTGGACATCAGCGACGAGAAGCTGGAAAGGGCCCGCCAGGAGGGGGCGGTCGCCACCATCAACGCCCGCGCCGAAAACCCGGTGCAGAAGATCCGGGAGATCACCGACGGCGGCGCCGATGTGGGCGTCGATGCCCTTGGCTCGGCCCAGACGGCCTTCAACTCCGTCTTCTCCCTGAAACGGGGAGGCCGCCATCTGCAGGTAGGGCTTACCAGCCAGCCGGAGCGGGGGATGGTCGCCCTGCCCATAGACGTAATGGTGGTGCAAGAGATCGACCTCATCACCAGCGTAGGGTGCCCCATCACCTCTTACCCGGGCCTGCTGGCCATGGTGGCCGCTGGCAAGCTGGACCCCAAACGCTTGGTAGGCCAGACCATACCCGTGGAGGGGGTCAACGACGTCCTCAATGCCATGACGGAGTTCGCCACCTTGGGCTTCCAGGTCATCAACCGCTGGTAAGCTACCAGCGGAGGAGGCGGCGCCACCGCGTGTCGAACCGCCAGAGCCCTGCCTGGCGGGCATACTCATAGGCCAGGGCCATCTCCTGGGGGAAGACCCGCCGGTTTATCTCTGCGTACTTGGCCTCTGTGCGTGCCTTCCAGGCCGGATAATACTGGTCCATGATGTTCACGTATGTATCGGGCGATAGCTCCTCTGCCAGGAACCTCATAATGTGGCGGGTGTCGTCCAGGAGCCCAGGCATCACCAGGTGGCGCACCAGGACTCCCCTCAGGGCCAGACCTGCCTCGTCCACCTTTAGCACCCCCACCTGCTGGTGCATGGCCCTGATGACCTCCTGCGCCACCTCAGGGTAATCGGGGGCCAAAAGGTACTTGCGGGCGTGCTCCCGATGCCAGAGCTTGAAATCGGGCATGTATATGTCCACCACGCCTTCCATGAGCTGAATGGAGTGAAGGGAGTCATAGGCACTGGTGTTATAGACGATGGGCAGTCGCAGGCCCATCTCGATGGCGTAGGGGATGGCCTCCAGCACCTGGGCCACCACGTGTTCAGGGGTGACGAAGTTGATGTTGTGGCATCCCATCTCCTGCAGGCGAACCATCATGCGGGCCAGCTCCTTAGGGGTCACCTCCTCCCCCTGCCCCAGCTGGCTTATCTCGAAGTTCTGGCAGAAGACACAGCGCAGGTTGCACCAGGAGAAGAAGATGGTGCCCGAACCCCGCCAGCCCCGCAGCACGTCCTCCTCCCCAAAATGGGGGAAGTAGGAGGAGACGCGGGCGTACCGTCCCGACTTGCACACCCCGAAGCGGTCGCGGGCCCGGTCCACATGGCAGCGACGGGGGCAGAGGGTGCAGTCGGCCAGGGCCGTCAAGGCCTCCTCCACCTTCTCCCGCAGCCTCCCCTCCTCGTAGGTCTTCAGATAGGCAGGCACGAAGTCCCGCCGCCGGACGACGAACCGCCCATCGCCATGGACCTCAGGCGGTATATCAGGGGCCAGGAGCAAGGCCACGGCCATCACCACCCGAGGCTACTATAGCACGATTGAAGCAGACCGCCCTCTTTTGCCCACCGCTCCACACCCAGGGGCTCACTAGGTAGCAGGCATCTGGGGGCCACGGGCCGGGCCCACCCACACCGTCTGCACGTTAACGAACTCGCGGATGCCGAACTCCGAGAGCTCCCGTCCGTAGCCGCTACGTTTCACCCCGCCAAAGGGAAGGCGGGGGTCGGACACCACCATGCCGTTGATGAACACATTGCCGGCCTCCAGCTCCCCGGCGAGCTCCAGGGCCTGGGTGACATCACCCGTCCAGATAGACGCCCCTAGGCCATAGGGAGTGCCATTGGCCAGGCTTATGGCCTCCTGTAAGTCGCGGGCCACCAAGACGGCCGCCACCGGCCCGAAGGTCTCCTGACAGGCAGCGGGCATCTCCGGGGAGACATCGACCAGCACGGTGGGGGCATAGAAGTAGCCGCGGCCGGGCAGAGGCTCCCCTCCCAAGAGGAGACGCGCCCCCATCTCCACGGAGCGGCGCACCTGGGAATGTAGCTCCTCCCGCAGGTCGGGACGGGCCAGGGGGCCGATATCGGTCCGACGATCCAGGGGGTCGCCCACCCGTAGGGCCCTTATGTTCTCCACCAAGAGGCTGACAAACTCAGGTGCCACCTTCTCCAGGACTATAAAACGCTTGGCAGCGATGCAGCTTTGACCCGTGTTCTGGTTGCGGGCCCTGGCGCCCACCCGCGCCGCCTCCGCCAAGTCGGCGTCCTCCAGGACGATGAAGGGGTCGGAGCCCCCCAGCTCCATGACCGTCTTCTTGATGTGGCGCCCGGCCATCTGGGCCACCTGGGCCCCAGTGACGTCGCTACCCGTGAGGGCCACCCCCCTCACCCGGTGGTCAGCGATGACCCCTTCCACCTGCCGGCCCGTCAGTAGGAGGGTCTGGAACATCCCCTCGGGGAAGCCTGCCTCCTGGAAGGCCCTCTCTATGGCCAAGGCGCACTGGGGCACGTTGGAGGCATGCTTAAGGAGGACCACGTTGCCAGCCATGATGGCCGGGACAGCGCACCGGAAGACCTGCCAGAACGGGAAGTTCCATGGCATTATGGCCAATATGGGCCCTAAGGGCACGAACTGCACATAGCTGCGGGTGGCGTTGGTCTCCACCTCCAGGGGGGACAGGAACCTGTGGGCGTTGTCAGCGAAGTAATCACAACACCATGCGCACTTCAGCACCTCGGCCTCCGCCTCCACGATGGGCTTGCCCATCTCCAGGGTGATAAGGCGGGCCATCTCGTCCCGGCGCTGGCGCAGATGACGGGCCAAGGCACGCATGAGGGCCGACCGCTCCTCCCAAGGGGTTAGCCGCCAACGCTGGAACGTCTCCCAGGCACGGGAGAGGGCCTGCTCCACCTCCTCAGGAGTATGCTCCTGGAAGGTGGCCAGCACCTCCTCGGTGGTCGGATTGAGGGAGACCAAGGCCATATCGCAGCCCCATTATAAGCCGTCCACCGCTTATAATGGCCACGGGCCTTGCCGGCCCAGGAGGTCCCATGGAGTACCGCGATTCCCCAGAGGAGGCAGCCTTCCGTCGGCAGGTGCGGGAGTTCATCGAGACGGAGTGTCCGCGCGAGCTGCGCACCCCCCAGGGCGGAGAGTGGGGCATGCTCAGCGGTGATGTGCGGCCCATGAGCGAGAGGCGCCGTCGGTGGCGCCAGAAGCTCCTAGAGAGGGGATGGCTCGCCCCCGCCTGGCCCAAGGAGTACGGAGGTGGGGGCCTCTCGGTGAAGGAGCAGTTCATCCTGAACGAGGAGCTGGCCAAGGCCCGCGCCCCCAGGTTCATGGACGTAGGGCTGGGCTGGGTGGGGCCCACCCTCATCATCCACGGCACCGAGGAGCAAAGGCGCCGGTTCCTCCGCCCCATCCTCACCGGTGAGGAGATCTGGTGTCAGGGGTTCAGCGAGCCCAACGCCGGCTCCGACCTGGCCAACGTGCAGACCCGTGCCGTGCGTCAGGGCGATTATTACATCGTCAACGGCCAGAAGATATGGACCTCTGGCGCTCAACACGCCCACTGGATGATCCTCCTATGCCGCACCGATCCTTCCGCCCCCAAGCACAAGGGCCTCTCGTACCTCATGGTGGACATGCGCAGCCCCGGCATCACCGTGCGGGAGATGGAGACCATGGCCGGCACCCGCATCTTCTGCCAGGTCTTCCTGGAGGACGTCAAGGTGCCGGTGGTCAACCTGGTGGGGGAGGAGGGGAAGGGCTGGTATGTGGCCACCACCACCTTAGACTTCGAGCGCTCCCTGGTCCACCTACCGGTGGAGTATCGCCAGATGGTCCTCTCCCTAGTGGACTACAGCCGCCAAGGGATGCCCCCAGGCGTCCGGCCCCTGGCGCGGGCCGCCCTGGCCGAGCGCTTCATCGAGACGGAGGTGGCCTATAACCTCTCCCTGCGAGTGGTCTCCTTGCAGGCGCGTGGGATGGTCCCCAACTACGAGGCCTCCATCGTCAAGCTGTACTGCTCGGAGCAACGTATTGCGGCCACCGCCATGCGTCTCCTCTCCTTATACGCTCAGGTGACGGGACGGGAGGGGCCCTGGGCGCCCCTAGGGGGGCGTGTGGGGCGCCTCTACCTGTATGCCGTGGCCGCCACCATAGGCGGCGGCACATCGGAGATCCAGCGTAACATCATCGCCATCCGCGGCCTGGGGCTACCCCGCGGTTAGCGCACCACCAGGTTGATGAGGCGGCCAGGGACGTAGATGGTCCGCTCTATGGACCGTTGGTCGATGTGCTGACGCACCCTAGGGCTCTCCAGGGCCAGGCGGAGGGCCTCTTCCTCACTGATCTCAGCCGGCACCTGCAGCTTGTCCCGCACCTTACCGTTGACCTGGACTACCAGGGTGATCTCCTGTGGTCGGGCCAGCTCAGGGTCATAGGAGGGCCAGGCCTGCTGATGGATGCTGTAGGGCCTGCCCCGCCTCTCCCAGAGCTCCTCAGTGATGTGGGGAGCGAGAGGAGCCATGACCAGGAGGAGGGCATCAATGGCCTCCTCCCAGGCCTGGGGGTGCACCGGCCCCTCCTGTCGGAACCGGTATAGCTGGTTGGTCATCTCCATGAGGGCGGAGATGAGGGTGTTGAAGCGGAAGCGCTCCATGTCATCGGTGGCCTTCTTGATGGTGCGATGGGTGAGGCGACGCAGGGGCAGGGGGTCGGCGGTGGCGTCCTTGTGGGGCTCCTCCAGGCAGAGAGCCCAGACACGGTTGAGCCACCGCCAAATGCCCTGGATGCCCTCAAAGGTGTAAGGGCCGCCATCCTCCCAAGGCCCCAGGAACATGAGGTAACAGCGGAAGGTGTCCACGCCCCAGCGCTCGATCTGCTCATCGGGGGCCACCACGTTGCCCCGGGATTTGCTCATGCGCTGGCCATCGGGGCCCAGGATCTGGCCCTGGTTAAAGAGGCGTAGGAAGGGCTCGTCCCCCTCCACCAGCCCCAGATCGCGGCATACCTTCCAGAAGAAACGGGCATAGAGGAGGTGCATGACGGCGTGCTCCGCCCCGCCCGTGTACTGGTCCACAGGGAGCCAGAGGCGCCCCAGCTCGGGGTCGAAGGGCCCATCCTGGTAGTGGGGGCTCAGATAGCGCATGAAGTACCAGGAGGAGTCCACAAAGGTGTCCATGGTGTCCGTCTCACGGCGAGCGGGGCCGCCACAGCGGGGGCAGGAGGTGTGGACAAACCCCTGATGGCGGGCCAGGGGGGACTCGCCTGTGGGGCGGAAGTCCACATCCTCGGGCAACGTCACCGGCAGCTGCTCCTCAGGGACGGGCACCGTGCCACAGCTATCGCAATAGACGATGGGGATGGGAGTCCCCCAGTAGCGCTGACGGGATATGAGCCAGTCCCGGAGGCGATAGGTGACGCGGCGGCGCCCCCATCCCTTCTCCTCCACATAGCTGCATATGGCCTCCTTGGCCTTCTCCGAGTCCATGCCTGTGAAGGGGCCCGAGTCTACCAGGACGCCAGGCCCTTCATGAGCCTCCACCAGGGGTTCGCCTTCCCAGCCTGGAGGGGCCACCACCACCTTTATGGGCAGCCCATAACGTTGCGCGAAGAGGAAGTCCCGCTGGTCGTGGGCTGGCACCCCCATCACCGCCCCCGTGCCGTACCAGGGGAGAACGTAGTCGGCTATATAGATGGGCACCCGCTCCCCCGAGAGGAGGTTACGACAGTAGGCCCCCGTGAACACCCCCGTCTTCTCGCGAACGGTGGAGAGGCGCTCGATCTCCGTTCGGCGACGGGCCTGCTCGATATACTCCTCCACCTCTTGCCGGCGCTCGGGGGTGGTGATCTTGCGCACCAGGGGGTGTTCTGGGGCCAGCACCATAAAGGTGACCCCATATATAGTGTCCGGCCTCGTGGTGAAGACGCGGATCTCCTCCTGAGGTCCGGCCCCGTCCAAGGCGAACGCCACCTCCAACCCCTCCGAGCGCCCGATCCAGTTCTTCTGCATTATCACTACAGGCTCCGGCCACTGGATCTTGGAGTGGTCCAGGAGCTCCTCGGCATAGGCGGTGATGCGCAGCATCCACTGCTCCAGGTCGCGGTGGGTCACAGGTGTGTGGCAACGCTCGCAGGTCCCATCGGGCAGGACCTGTTCGTTGGCCAGCACCGTCTGACAGGAAGGGCACCAGTTGGCAGGGGCAAGGGCCCGATAGGCCAGGCCCCGCTCGTACATCTTCAGGAAGAACCACTGGTTCCACTTGTAGTAATCGGGGTCACAGGTGATGACCTCCCGCGACCAGTCGATCATGGCGCCCATGGTCTTGAGCTGGGCCCGCATACGCTCAATGTTGCGGTAAGTCCACTCCTTGGGGTGGACGCCGTGCCTGATGGCTGCGTTCTCCGCCGGCAGGCCAAAGGCATCGAACCCCATGGGGAAGAGGACGTTGTAGCCCCGCATGCGGCGATAGCGGGCGGCGGCATCGGAGGGCGCCATGGCGTACCAGTGGCCGATGTGCAGGTCGCCGGAGGTATAGGGGAACATGGTGAGGAAATAGAACTTGGGGCGATCATCGTGATCGGGAGTGCGGTATATGCCGTCCCTCTCCCACCGCTCCTGCCACTTGCGCTCGATCTCCCGCGGCCGATACCGCTCAACCATGTCCCTCATCTCCTTCCCGCCGCAGGCTGCGCGCCAGGCCCAGGCGCTGGCGGATGGCCTGGTCGAGCCGTCTGGTGAGGGGCCGCGCCGCCAAAGTGAGCATCACCATAGCGGTGCCCAGGCCCGCAGCCAGGTAAAGCTCAAGGGCCACAGCCATGCCCAAGGCCGCCACCGCCCATATGGCGGCAGCGGTGGTGATGCCCCGCACCGTGTAGCCCTCGCGGAAGATGACCCCCGCCCCGAGGAAGCCGATGCCGGTGACGATGCCCGCAGCTACCCGGTCGTCACCGCCAAGGAGACGGGACACAGACGTAAAAAGGGCTGCCCCCAGGGCTACCAGCGCCAAGGTGCGCGCACCAGCTGGATAGCCCTCTAGCTCGCGCTCCAGACCGATGAGCCCGCCCAGGACGGCAGCGAGGACGAAGCGGCCTACCAAGGCCATCTGCTCCTCAGCTGGCATCGCAAAGACCTATAGGCCCCCCGCCCGAGGCAGGGGGCCTTGCCGCTTGCCAACCATCTGGTGGAGCTGAGGGGACTCGAACCCCTGACCTCCTCAATGCCATTGAGGCGCTCTCCCACTGAGCTACAGCCCCACCCGCCAGGGAATGTTAGCAAAGGCCCCCACCCATCCGCAAGATCCCTTGATCCCCTGCCCGAAAGGTAGCCATGATATGGGGAGATGGCATCCCTGCTGGAGGAGGCCACGGCCCTTGCCCTTACCAACCTGGCGGGCGTGGGGGCACGGGCGTTGGCCCCTGGCCTCATATCCCTCCCCGGGCCTGGGGGGCAGCGGCTGGTGCGCGTCCTTGGCAGATGGGGGCCCCACCGCCGTGGGGGGCGAGGCGACCTGGGCCTACACTGGGTGTTGGAGCCGGGCCCAGAGGAGATGGTGGCCCTGGTGGACCTCTCCCGCTCCCTCGTCTGGCTCCTGCCCAGGGAGGAGTTCCAGCGCCGGGCCCAGCCCTGGCCAGGGGGGCGCCTCCACCTAGACTGGATCGTCCTGCCCCTGGGGAGAGGAAAAAGAGGCCTGCCCAGGGAGGAGGAGTGGGAACTCTATCTTGTAAGAGGAGGTGCATCGGCATGATGGCCCTGCAAGGGATACGCGTCATCGACCTCTCCCGCCTCGCCCCAGGGCCCTTCTGCACCATGCTCTTGGCCGACTACGGGGCGGACGTCATCGTGGTGGAGGCCCCACCGGGGGCGGCGCGCATCGCTGAGGAGGAGCCCTCGCCCCAGGCCAGGGCCTTCAACCCCTTGGGTCGCAACAAGCGCTCCATCTGCCTCAACCTCAAGGATGAGCGGGCGCGTCACGTCTTCTATCGTCTGGTGGAGAGGGCCGACGTGGTGGTGGAAGGGTTCCGGCCAGGGGTGGTGAAGCGGCTGGGGGTGGACTACGAGACCCTGCGGGCCCTCAACCCCCGTCTCATCTACTGCTCCCTCTCCGGATATGGGCAATACGGCCCCTACGCCGACATAGTGGGCCACGACATCAACTACATAAGCGTGGGTGGGGCCCTGGGCCTCACAGGCTGGCCTGGGCAGCCCCCAGCCATCCCCATGAACATCATCGCCGACTTCGCCGGCGGCGGCCTCTATGCTGCCTTCGCCATCTGCCTGGCCCTCCTGGCCAGGGAGCGCACCGGCCGCGGCCAATACATCGACGTGGCCATGAGCGACGGGGTCACTACCCTCCTTAGCTGGATCGCCGCCCGTTATTGGGCCCAGGGCTATGTGCCCCTGCCCGGCCAGGACACCCTCAACGGCGCTGCCCCCTTCTACAACGTTTACCAGTGTGCCGATGGGCGTTATCTCAGCATCGGCTGTCTGGAGCCGTACTTCTGGGAAGCCCTCTGCCGCGCCCTGGGGCTAGAGGAGTTCATACCTCACCAGTGGAATAGGGAGCGGTATCCGGAGATGATGGAGACCTTGCGCCGCCGCTTCCGGGAGAAGTCACGGGACCAGTGGTTCCAGGAACTACGCCAGTATGACATCTGCGTCGCCCCCGTCTATACCTTGGACGAGGTGTTCCGCGATCCCCACGTCCTGGCGCGGGGGATGGTGGTGGAGGTGGACGACCCCGAGGTGGGCAAGGTGCGGCAGGTGGGCATCGGGGCCAAGCTATCGGACACGCCAGGATCCGTTCGCCATACCCAGCCCCGGCGGGGCCAACACACCGAGGAGGTGCTGCGGGAGCTAGGCCTCTCCCCCGAGGAGATAGCCGCCCTGCGACGGGAGGGGGCCATCGCTTAAGGCCATGCGCGTGGGCGAGTTCCTGAGCTTGGTGCGGGAGGAGCTCCCCCGCCAGCTGCCCTCTGAGCTACGGTCATTCCGATGGCGTCAGGCGCCCGCCCTGCTGCAGGTCTACTATTGGTATCCCGCCGTGCACTACGAGCTATGGCTACAGCGGTCAAGGAGCGTGGTGGAGGTGGGACTCCACTTCGAGGGGGAGAGGGAGCATAACCACCTGTGGGCGCGGGCCCTTGCTGAGAACATGGCCTTAGTCCTGGCCTCCTTACCCAGGGCCGCCGACCTGGAGGAGTGGACGGGGTGGTGGACGCGCCTGCACTATGTCCTTCCCTGGGAGCCCCTGGACGAGAGGACGGCACATCGGCTGGCCGGCCACCTAGCATCCTTCATCGTCGCCCTGCAGCCGCTGCTGGAGGAGTTGCGCCATCGCTACTCCATCCCTGCCAGCTCCCTGACGAGCCCACCTCGGCCCCGGGCGCGCCGTGCGAGGGCCATGCCTTGACAAGGGGTCACGGCGCCCTATAGTGAAAGTGCGCTGATCCCGCAGCGTAGGAGGTGAGGGAGGATGGCCCAGAAGGAGAGGGTGGGGCTCCTACAGAAGGTGCATGACGCCATATGCCCCTTCCATCGCATCAAGGCCCTCAACCGTCTGGAGAGCTACTGTCCTTTGGGCCAGATGGCCCGCCGCACTGGGGCCAAGAGGGGCTAGGCCGGCTCCTGGCCTATGATGGCCACCATGCCGAGGGCGCCGGCGGCGTCCCCTAGGCGGGCCCGCAGGAGGCGTAGTCCTCGCCTTATCTGGGGCATGGCGGTGGTCATAAGGGTGCGCCTGGCCGGCCGCCAGAAGAGGGGGCCGGCCCTGGTCACCCCACCTCCCACCACTATGACGTCAGGGTCGAAGGCGTTAGCGTAGCTCGCTAGGGCCAGCCCAAGAAGCCTGCCCACCTCCTCAAGGAGGGCTTGACAGTCCCTGTCGCCGGCCTTAGCCGCCTTGGCCACCAGGGCGGCCGTTACCTCTTGCCCCTCGGCCATTTCGGTAAGGACGGGAGCACGGCCTTGCCCCATTAGCTCCCGGGCGCGCCTGGCGATGGCCGTGCCCGATGCTAACGCCTCAACACATCCACGGGCCCCGCATCCGCACAGGGGGCCATCCACCTGGAGGATGATGTGCCCCAGCTCCCCCGCCGCCCCTCCCTTGCCCCGGTAGGGCTTCCCGTCTACGATGATGCCCCCACCGATGCCGGTGCTGACGGTGACATAGACCATGTGCCTCGCCCCACGGCCGGCACCGAAGATGTGCTCCCCCACCGCCGCAGCCGTGGCATCGTTCTCCAGCACCACAGGCAGGCCCAGCCTCTCCTCCATGAGGCGCCTCAAGGGCAACGCCCCCCATCCGGGGAGGTTGGGGGGATGGCGCACCACCCCTGCCGCCAGGTCGATGGGCCCTGGGGAGGCGATGCCCACCGCCCCCAGCTCCCTTAGGCTAAGATGGGCACGCCGCAGGGAGGCCCGCAGGGAGCTCTCCAACTGGGCGAGGACAGCCCGCGGGCCGCGGGAGGCAAAGGTGGGTCGACGGTCCTTGCCCAGGATGCGACCCTCAGGGGTGGCCACCAGGGAGAAGACCTTGGTGGCCCCCAGGTCGATGGCCCCCAAATAAGATGGGCCCCCCACCTTCAGCCCTCATCTGCCCGGTGGGGGGCCCGGAGGCCTACGCCGGCCTCAGTACTCGTGCTCGTGACGCTCCTCCTTCTTCTTCTCCGGCACCTCAGCCACCAGGCAGTTGGTGGTGAGCACCATGGCGGCGATGGAGACGGCGTTCTCCAGGGCGGAGCGGGTCACCTTGGCAGGGTCGATGATCCCCTTCGCCACCATGTCGCCGAACTCGTCCAGCTGGGCATCGTAGCCGTGGCCCTTGGGCAGGGCCTTGATCTTCTGGACGATGACGGAGCCATCCTGGCCGGCGTTGATGGCGATGCGGCGCGCTGGCTCCTCAAGGGCTCGCCGCAGGATGTTGACCCCGGTCATCTCGTCAGGGTCCTCCAGCTGGAGGTCCTTGAGGCTCTCCAGGGCGTTGATATAAGTGACGCCGCCGCCAGGGACGATGCCCTCCTCCACCGCCGCCCGGGTGGCTTGCACGGCGTCCTCCACCCGGTGCTTCTTCTCCTTAAGCTCCGTCTCCGTGGCTGCCCCCACCTTGATAACAGCCACGCTCCCCGAGAGCTTGCCCAGCCGCTCCTGGAGCTTCTCCCGATCCCAGTCGGAGGTGGCCTCCTCCAGGGCAGCCTTTACGGCCTTGATACGCTCCTGGATCTTCTGGGGGTCGCCGCGACCCTCGATGATGGTGGTCTCCTCCTTGGTCACCACCACCTTGCGGGCCCGGCCGAAATCGGACAGCTGGACCTGGTCCAGGCGGCGGCCCAGCTCCTCCGAGATGACCTGGCCGCCAGTGATGGTGGCGATGTCCCCCAGGTTGTCCTTGCGCCGCTCGCCAAAGCCCGGGGCCTTGACGGCGCAGGCGTTAAGGGTGCCCCGCAGCTTGTTGACCACCAGAGTGGCCAGGGCCTCTCCCTCCATGTCATCGCAGATGATGAGGATGTTCTTCGACCCCGCCTGCAGCACCCGCTCCAGGGCAGGCAGGATGTCGTTCACCGAGGAGAGCTTCTTGTCGGTGATGAGGATGTAGGGCTCCTCTATGACGCACTCCATGCGCTCGGGGTTGGTGATGAAGTAGGGGGAAATGTAGCCGCGGTCGAAGTTCATCCCCTCGACGTACTCCACCTCTGTCTTGATACCCTTGGCCTCCTCCACGGTGATGACCCCGTCCTTGCCCACCTTCTCCATCACCTCCCCCACCAGCTCGCCGATGGCGGGGTCGTTGTTGGCGGAGATGGCCGCCACCTGGGACATCTGCTGGCGGGTGGTGACGGGGATGCTGTTGGCCTTGATGTAGTCCACCACCCGCTGGCAGGCCTTCTCGATGCCTCGCTTGAGGGCCATGGGGTTGGCCCCCGCAGCTACGTTCTTCAGCCCCTCGTGTACGATGGCCTGGGCCAGCACGGTGGCCGTGGTGGTGCCGTCGCCGGCGATGTCGTTGGTCTTAGAGGCCACCTCCTTGGCCAGTTGGGCGCCTATGTTCTCAAAGGGGTCCTCCAGCTCGATGTCCTTGGCGATGGTCACGCCATCGTTGGTGATGGTGGGGGAACCGAACTTCTTCTCCAGCACCACATTGCGGCCTTTGGGGCCCAGGGTGATCTTCACCGCGTCGGCCAGGGCATCGATGCCGTTCTTAAGGGCCTGACGCGCCGCTTCGTCGAACAAAAGCTGCTTGGCCATGTTCCCCTCCCTCCTCGTCCTCTGGTGCGATTTAGCACTCCTTGGGTTCGAGTGCTAACCTCATGGCCTATGATGCGGCGAGCAGGGGTGGAGATGCAAGGGGCGAAAAAGGAGGTTTTTCGGCCCTTAAGGGCCAAAATAGGAGTATGGAGGAGGTAACGTGTGTCTACCTCACCCAGCGACGCCCATTAGTTCAGTATTCCCAGGCTATGTCCCCGGAAGAGGGAGGGGAAACGGGAGGGATCCACCTTAAGGAGGGCAGCGTAGCGGCGCGCCTTCTCCAGGTAGCGGGCATCACCTGTGTGGCGCCACTGGTTGAAGGCGTCCAGCATCTTATCAGCGATGAGGTTCATGTCCAGCCCCATGATATAGCGCTGGGAGATGTCGTTGAGGGCGGCCATGTACAACTCGAAGTGGCGGGAGAGCTTGAGGAGCACGGGGCGCAGCTGGGTGAGGTGGGCCAGCTCATGATCGGCGGCCAGCCGGTAACAGGCCTTGCCGGTGGTGATGTAATAGGAGGCGTCCAGGGGGCGGGAAAGCCCCAGGCGGCCCAGGCGGGGGCGGCGGAAGCTCTGGGGGAAGATGCCTGTGAGGAAGAGGGCGTTATCGCCGTAGCGGCGGCAGGCCTCGAACAGGTTCTGAAAGCGGCGGAACCCTTGCTGCATCTCCTCCAATAGATGGGAGAAGTAAAAGAGTTGTCGTCTTCCCCCTGGCCCTAAGAAGGGGAAGAGCTCACGGGTATAGAGATAGCGGGTAAGCATATCCCCCAGATAGGTGATGACCTCGGCGTCGGTGCTGGCTCGGTCCACATAGAGGGCCTTTATGACCAGGAGGTGGAAGAGGCTGCGCAAAGGGACTTGCACGACGACGTCGATATCGTCGTACAAGGAGCTTATGAGCTCCTCCACGCGGCGGCGGAAGGCGAGGTCGGCAGCGTTCTGCCCGTGGTGGAGGCGGATGTGGGCCTCCAGCTCCTCCACCGCCTGGGCGAAGGAGGACAGCAAAGGTCCCACCCCTCCGGTATGGAAGATGATGCCGCACCGGCACCGCTCTGTCAAGGATCCCCCCGTTTCCCCTCTGCGGCTGGGCAGCTATAATGAAAGATTGAGCCCTTTATCTTCCGCACACCTTGTAAGGCAGGAGGGATGGGCCGTGCCTATCTACGAGTACCTCTGTAGCCAAGGACACCGCTACGAGCGGTGGGAGAGCTTCAGCGCTCCGGCAGAGCAGGAGTGTCCCCACTGCGGGGGGCAGGCGCGTCGCCTCTTCAGCCCCCCAGCCATCATCTTCAAGGGTCCCGGCTTCTACAGCACCGATAACCGGCGGGACGGCGGCCGCGCGGAGGAGAGGGGCCAGGAGAAAGAAGAGGCCAAGACTGAGGAATAGGCCCCCATGCGGGCCGTCCTGCAGCGGGTGGCGTGCGCCTCGGTGGAGGTGGAGGGGGAGAGAGTAGCGGCCATCGGCCGTGGCCTCCTCATCCTCCTGGGGGTGGCCAGGGGCGACACCGAGGCAGAGGCCCGCAAGCTGGCCCAAAAGGCAGCCGAGTTGCGCATCTTCCCCGACCAGGAGGGGAAGTTCAACCTCTCCCTCCTGGACATAGATGGGGAGGCCTTGGTGGTGAGTCAATTCACCCTGCTGGCCGATGTGCGCCGCGGGCGCCGCCCCAGCTTCCAGGAGGCGGCGCCCCCAGAGGAAGCCGCCCCCCTGGTGGAGACCTTCGCCCGCCACCTGCAGGAGCTGGGGGTCCCCACCCAGATGGGGCGGTTCGGGGCCTACATGCGGGTGGAGCTGGTAAACGATGGGCCAGTGACCATCGTCCTGGACTCCCAGGAGCTGGAGCGGCCGCGCCGATGGCGACCCAGGCCACCCAATACGGAGGACCTGGGCTGACCGTCTTACCCCTTACTCATCTCGAGGAACCTCTGGGCCACCCGGCGGAAGGTATCGTAGTCCTGGGCCCCGACTAGGGCGAAGCCCGAGTCACCAAATAGGAAAGTGGGGACGCCAGCGATGCCCTGCCCCCTGGCCCAGTCCTGCTTCTCCTCCACCAACCGATGGTAACGGCCCTCCTCCAGGGCGCGGGCCAGGGCGGCGCCGTCCAGCCCCAACCCTTGGGCGATGGCCACCACCACCTCTAGCCGCCCTATGTCCTCCCCCCGCCCCCAGTAGGCCTCGTAGAGGGCCCGGTGCATGGGCCAACCCTTCCCCACCTCCATGGCGAACTGCACCGCCTCATGGGCCAGACGGGTGTTGGGCATCCAGACGGGAGGGACGAAGGGGAGACCTTCGCTGGCAGCCTCCATCTGCAGGCGTAGGTTGTGGGCCTCGGGATAGCGCCGGCCCAGGGCCACCTCCCTAGGCAATCCGTCAGGCGGGAGATGGGGCATAAGCTCGTAGGGCCAGGGCTCCAGCTCCAGCCCCAGCTCCTGGGCCAGCCGCTGGGCACGGGCGGAGCCGATGTAGCACCACGGGCAGATATAATCGGACACTACGCGCACCCTCATGACGTCCCCCCTGCCCTGGCGGGGCGAGCTGGCCCGGCCACCCCGGGGCACGGGCGTCCAGCACCTTCCCCCCTCCAGGCCCACATACCTCTCCAGGTCACCCTCACCGAAACCCACCGACCAAGAGTCCACGCCGCCATTATACTGCAGACGGGCGCATTGCCCCCGCTCCACCTCTATAGTAGAATCATGTCAAAGTGGGGATGCCGAGGTGAGGCCTTTTGCCTATTTTGCCCCCGCCACCTTGGATGAGGCCCTGGAGACCTTCCGCCGCGAAGGGGAAGGTGGGCGACCTCTGGCCGGGGGCACCGACTTAGTGGTCCAGCTGAAGGAAGGAGGCCACAAGTTCCCCTACCCGCGCTACCTGGTATCGGTGCGCCGCCTGCCTGAGCTTCGCATCACCGAGTGGCGAGATGGTGAAGGCCTGCGCTTGGGGGCAGCGGTGACCATGGCCGAGGTTTGCCGTCACCCTCTGGTGCAGGAGAAGTACTCGGTGCTGGTGGACGGCGCCTCCCTGGTGGGGTCGTGGCAGACGATGAACATGGCCACCGTGGGGGGCAATGTGTGCAATGCCGCCCCCTCCGCCGATACGGCATCACCCCTCCTCGTCCTAGGGGCCAAGGCCCACATCGTCGGCCTGGGGGGAGAGAGGGTGGTGCCACTGGAGGAGTTCTTCCTGGGGCCGGGCAGAACGGTGCTAAGCCATGGGGACATCTTGGTGGAGCTCCTGATCCCTCCCCCGCCTCCGCGCTGCGGGGCGGCATATGCCCGCCACACCCCCCGTGCCCGCATGGACATCGCCGTGGTGGGGGTGGCAGCCCTCCTATCCCTGGACGAGGCAGGGAGGGTAGCGGAGGCGCGCATCGCCCTGGGTGCTGTGGCCCCCACGCCCATCCGGGCGCGGCGAGCGGAGGCCGCCCTTGTGGGCCGCCTCCCCACTGACGAGGTGCTAGAGGAGGCCGCCCGCCTGGCCCGGGAGGAGTGCTCCCCCATCTCTGATGTGCGCGGGTCGGCCGCCTTCCGGCGCTACCTGGTGGGGGCCATGACCAAGAGAATGCTACAAGAGGCCCTGGCTCGAGCAGGAGGTTGAGGAGGATGCCCAAGCGCCTCATCAGACTCACCGTCAACGGTCGGGAGCACGAGGTGGCCGTGGAGCCGTGGTGGACCCTCCTCTACGTAGTACGGGAGGAGCTGGGCCTGACGGGCACCAAAGAGGGGTGCGGCACCGGTGACTGCGGCGCCTGCTCCATGCTGGTGGACGACCGCCTCATCACCTCCTGCATCCTCTTGGCGGTGGAGGCCGATGGGGCACAGGTGGTCACCATAGAGGGGCTCAGCCGCGATGGCCAGCTCCATCCCATCCAAAGAGCCTTTGCCGAAGAGGGTGCCATCCAATGTGGCTATTGCACCCCAGGCATGGTCATGGCCTCCTATGACCTTCTTCGACGGTGCCCGCGCCCCACCCTGGAGGACCTGCGCCAGGCCTTGGCTGGCAACCTCTGCCGGTGCACAGGCTATGCTAAGATCTACCAAGCGGTCCTCAAGGCCGCCCAGCTGATGGAGGCATATGGGCCATGACCCAGCAGAGCGCCAAAGGCTTCCGCCATGTGGGACGCCGGGTGCCCCGCATCGATGCCCCGGCCAAGGTGAGCGGCAAGACCATTTATGGCGATGACCTGAAGCTCCCGGGCATGCTCCACGTCAAGCTGGTGCACGCCCCCCTGGCCCACGCCCGCATCAAGCGCATCGATGTCTCCAAGGCTCTGGCTGTCCCTGGAGTGGAGGCGGTCATCACCGCCCGTGAGCTCCCCCCACACCGCCACGACCCGGACAACCGGACGCGGGTGTTGTTGGCACGTGATGAGGTCCTCTTTTATGGGCAGCCGGTAGCGGCCGTACTGGCCCGCGACCCCTATACGGCAGCCTACGCCCGCGACCTGGTGGAGGTGGAATACGAGGAGCTGCCAGCTGTCCTGGACCCCCTGGAGGCTATGCGGGAGGACGCCCCCTTGGCCAGGGGGGTGGTGCAGCAGCTGGAGCATGGGGAGGAGGGCGGCCACATCACCGTGGAGGGTGTGGAGGCCCAGAAGCAGGAGCGGCCCAGCAACATCGCCTCCACCATCACCTTCCGACGGGGCGATGTGGAGGAGGGGTTCCGGGAGGCAGCAGCCGTGGTGGAGGGCACCTGGCGAACCTCCATGGCCCATCAGTCCTACATTGAGCCCCACGTCATCATCGCCGACTACGACTCCACCGGCCATCTCACCATTTGGTCCAGCACTCAGGCCCCCTTCCACGTCCGGCACGAGGTGGCTCGCACGCTGGGTCTGCCCGAGACGCACATAAAGGTGGTGGCCACAGAGGTAGGTGGAGGCTTCGGGGGCAAGATCTACCTCTATGAGGCCCTGGTGGCTGCCCTGGCCATGTGCGTGCGCCGGCCCGTCAAGCTCTTCATGAGCCGCAAGGAGGACATGTTGGCCGCCACCCCTGCCCCTCAGGCGGTGGTCCAGCTCAAGATGGGCATGAAGGCCGACGGTACCCTCACTGCCCTGCAAGCGCGGGTGGTCTTCGATGCCGGCGCCTTCCCCGGGGCCCCTGTGCTGCCGGGATGCCTCCTTATCGGTGGCTACTATCGGTGCCCCAACCTGGACATTCAGGGGCTGGAAGTGTTCACCAACAAGGTGAGCGTGGGGGCGTTGAGGGCCCCGGGAGCCCATAACGTCACCTTCGCCCTGGAGAGCGCCATGGACATGCTGGCCCGCCGCCTGGAGCTGGACCCCTTGGAGGTGCGGCTGAAGAACGCTGTAGGCAAGGGCGACCCTCTCCCCAGCGGCCAGCCTTACCCAGCCATCGGCCTCCGCGAGTGCTTGCAGGCCATCGCCGAAAGCGACCTGTGGCGGCGTCGCCATCAGGTGAAGGCCCATCCCTACCGGGGGGTGGGGCTGGCGGTGGGCGGGTGGCTAGGTGGACTGCAGCCCGCCTCGGCCGTCGTCTCCCTCAACGCCGACGGCACCATAAGCGTGGTGGTAGGGGCGGCGGACATCACCGGCACCAACACCTCATTTGCCCAGATAGCCGCCGAGGTGCTCAACGTCCCCCTGGAGATGGTGCGGGTGGTCACCGCCGACACCGACGCCGCCCCTTACGCCGGCATGAGCGCTGGTTCCAAGGTCACCTTCACCGTAGGGCGGGCGGTGAAGCTGGCCGCTGAGGACGCCCGCCAGCAGATCCTCAGCATCGCCTCCCAACGCCTGGAGGCCCCACCAGAGGAGCTGGAGATGGCCGATGGGGTGGTGCGGGTGCGGGGCCAGCCCCAGAAGCAGCTCACCTTCCGCGAGCTGGGGCGCTGGTCCACCAGCTTCGGCGGACGCTATCCCCCCATCGTGGGCCGAGGAGCGGTGGCGCCGCGCCTCCAGGCCCCTGGCTTCACCGCCCAGGCTGCCGAGGTGGAGGTGGACCCCGAGACGGGCCAGGTGCGCGTCCTCAGCTATGTGGTGGCCCAAGACGTGGGGTTCGCCATCAACCCCGCGCTGGTAGAGGGACAGATGCAGGGCGGGGCGTGCCAGGGGCTGGGCTTGGCCCTCTTCGAGGAGATGTCCTATGACCAGCATGGACGCCTCCTGAACCCCAACCTCCTGGACTATCGCCTGCCCACCACCATGGACGTACCCTCGATAGAGACCATCATCGTGGAGGTGCCCTCCGAAGATGGGCCCTATGGGGCGCGCATCGTGGGGGAGCCGGCCATCGTCCCTGGCCCAGCGGCCATCGCCAACGCCGTGGCCGACGCCCTGGGGGTGCGTGTCTTTGAGGCCCCCATCACCCCCGAGCGAGTGCTCAGGGCCCTGGGCAAGGTACACGACTAAGATGCAGGCCTTCGGCCAATACGAAGTCCTCTCGCATGTGGAGATGCCCGAGTGCAGCCTGCGCATCCTGCGGCTGCGCCCCGGTGAAGAGGTGACACCCCACTACCACCGACACTGCACCCAGATTTACACCGTCCTGGAAGCGGGCGTCCTGGTGCAACTAGGGGAGCGGACCTTCCGCCTCCTCCCCTATGAGACGGTGCGGGTGGAGGCGGGGGTGGTGCACGGCCTGCGCCCCTTGGAGGGCACTGCCCTCGTCCTCAGCCTCTCCATACCCCCCCTCCAGCGGGACGACCATCACCCAGTGCCCTAGATCGCCTTGCCAGCCCCCCGCACCAGGGCATAGAATTAGAGCAGATGTTCGGTAATCTTCCCCTTCTCCACATGGGGTGGATAAGCTCTTGCAAGAGGAGGCCAGGGCGCCCTTGGGGCCCACGGCCTTGGCATCATAATGTGGGAGGGAGGCCATGAAGGTAGTGTTTCTGGAAGACGTGGAAGGACAGGCCCGGGTGGGGGAGGTCAAGGAGGTGGCCGACGGCTACGCCCGCAACTATCTCATCCCCCGCAAGTTGGCTGCCCCCGCCACCCCCCATTACATGGAAATAGCCCGCGCCAAGGCGGAGAAGGAGGCCCGCCGCCAGGCCAAGATGGACCAAGAGGCGCGGGAGAAGGTCCTGCCCCGCCTGCAGGGCAAGACGTTCCGCATACCCGTGCGCGTGGGGGAGCAGGGCAAGCTCTTCGGCTCCGTCACCGCCGCCGACATCGCCGAGGCCATTAAGGCGGAGATAGGGATCCATGTGGACCATCGCCAGGTGGAGCTGGACCATCCCATCCGGGAGGTGGGCACCTTCCAAGTTTCCTTGCGTCTCACCCGCAACGTGCACGCCCAGCTGACAGTGGAGGTGGTGCCCCTGGAGGAGGGGCAAGGGGGGTAGACCCTTGGTGGCCGAGCGGCTCCCCCCTCACGACATCGAGGCCGAGCGGGCGGTGGTGGCCTCTCTTCTCGTGGACCCCGAGGCCATCGCCAGGGTGGTGACCATCGTCCGGCCGGAGGACTTCTTCCGCGACGAGCACCGCTGGATCTATCAGGCCTGCCTCGACCTGTGGCAGCGGGGGGAGGCCGCCAACCAGGTGACGGTGGCCCATGAGCTAGCCCGGCGAGGCCTCCTGGAGCAGGCGGGAGGAGTGGCCTATCTCTCCCAGCTGGTGGCCGATCTCCCCACTCCTCTCCTGGCCGAAGAGTACGCCCGCATCGTTCAACGGGACGCCATCTACCGCCGCCTCCTGCAGGCGGCCCAGGAGATCGCCCAGGAGGCCTATCGGGCCGACGACCCGGACGTGGCCAGGGTGCTGGCGCGGGCCGAGGCCCGCATCGCCGCCGTGCGCCAGGGCCAGGAGGTGCGGGACTTTTTGCACCTTCGCGAGGTGCTGGAGGAGTGGCGTCGGAGCCAGGCCGCCCTAGTGAGCCCGGTGGCCGCCGAGGCCCGGGCCATCACCACCGGTTACATCGACCTGGACACCCTCCTCCTAGGAGGCCTCAAGCGATCTGAGCTCATCGTGGTGGCCGCCCGCACAGGGCTGGGCAAGACATCCCTTCTCTTGAACTTCGCCCGTAACGCCGCCCTGCGCCAGCGGGCGGTGGTGGCCTTCTTCAGCCTGGAGATGGCCGCCATCCAGGTGGGCCAGCGGCTGTTGGCCATGGAGTCGGGGGTGGACTCGGCCCGCATTGGCGCCGGCATCCTCTCCCAGCGCGACGAGGTGGCCATCGCCAAGGCCACGGAGCGCCTCTCCCAGGCCGCCATCTACATCGACGACTCCCCGGTCCTGACGGTGGCCGAGCTCAGGGCCAAGGCCCGCCGCCTCCAGGTGGAGCAGGGGCTTGACATGGTGATGGTAGACTATCTGCAGCTCTTACGCCCTGACATGCGCCTGGAGAACAGGGTGCAAGAGGTATCCTATGTATCCCGCTCCCTGAAGGCCCTTGCCCGCGACCTGGACGTGCCGGTGGTGGCCGCCGCCCAGCTCTCGCGGGCCGCCGACGTGCGCGCCTCCCACATCCCCCAGCTATCCGACCTCCGCGAGTCGGGCTCCATCGAGCAGGATGCCGATGTCGTCATGTTCATCTACCGGGAGGCGGCCTACGTGCGGCGCGAGGAGTGGGAGGAGATGCACAAGGACCGGCCGGCCAAGGCCTACCCCGCTGAGGACGCCCAGATCATCGTGGCCAAGCACCGCAACGGCCCCACGGCCACTGTCCACCTGCGCTTCCGCCAACGCATCGCCCGCTTCGACGATTTCCTCGTGCCTGGGCCGGAGGCATGGGAGGGCCAGGAAGGGGCCCATGAGTAGGGAACAGATACGCCTCCCTGGGGGCTCCGTCCCTTTGGCCCCCCAGCTCTTCTTGCACCTCCTGCCCCAGATGAGCCTGGAGGAGCTCATGGTGACCCTTTATTTCCTCTTCCTAGCTGGAGGCCAAGGGATGGGGGAGGAGGAGCTGCTGGCCCATCCCCTCCTGCTGCGGGCCCTGGCCCGTCACACCAAGCGACCGGCCCAGGCGGCCCGGCAGGGGCTGGCCCTGGCCCTGAAAAGAGGCACCATCCGGCGGCAGGAGGAGGGAGGGCGCCCCATCCTCATCCCCGGGCCGTGCCTCCTGCCTCAGCCCAACATCTTCCGTCTGTACGAGGAGAACATCGGCCCTCTGGCCCCCCTGGTGGCCGAGGAGCTGGAAGAGGCCGAGGCCCGCTACCCCTGGCCCTGGATCGAGGCCGCCTTCCGGGAGGCTGTGGAGCGCAACAAGAGGAGCTGGCGGTACATAAAGGCCATACTCAGGCGATGGGAAGAGGAGGGGCCCAGACATGAGGCGGCTGGACGAGGTTCTGAGAGGGATGACCTCCGCTGGCTGGAGGAGCGATATCGACGCGGGAAGGGGGAGCCCGCCTCCCCCGCCGGCCGCTGAGGAGGAAGAGGAGCCCACCTGCCCCTACTGCGGAGGGGCCGGCCTCGTGCGCAAGGCCGTGCCCCTGGGCCACCCCGACTTCGGCAGGGCCTTCCCCTGCCGTTGCACCCTCCAGGAGGACCAGGAGGCCCGACGCCGCCGCCTCCAGCGCTTCTCCAACCTCCGCCACCACCTGAACCTCACCTTTGATAACCTGGATGCCAATCGCGGCCAGCCCTATGCTCAGGCGGTGGAGGAGGCCCGCCGCTTCGCTGAGGACCCACAGGGGTTCCTGATCATTGCTGGGCCCAGCGGCAGCGGCAAGACCCATCTGGCGGCGGCGGTGGCCAACCGGTGCATCGAGCGGGGCCAGCTCACCCTCTTTTTGGCCGTGCCAGACCTCCTGGACCACCTGCGGGCCACATACAGGCCCGATGCCGACACCGCCTACGACGAGCTTTTGGAGCAGCTGCGCTCGGTGCCCCTCCTGGTTCTGGACGACCTGGGCAGCCACCAGAGCACCCCGTGGGCGCAAGAGAAGCTCTTCCAGCTCATAAACCACCGTCACGCCGCCCGCCTGCCCACGGTGGTGACCCTGGCCGCACCGCTGTCCCGTCTGGAGCCCAGGCTGCGCACCAGGCTCACCGACCCCTCCTCCTCCAAGGTGCTGAGGTTGGGGGATGACGTGCCGGAGGGCCTCATGCGCATCGACATCCTCGCCTCCCCACGACTGCAGGGCCTCACCTTCCGCAGCTTCGACCCTAGCGTCATCACCCGAGACCCTGAGGAGCAACAGATCCTGCGTCGCACCGTGGTCCAGGCGCGGGCTTTCGCCCGCGATCCCCGCGGCTTCCTAGTGCTAGTGGGACGCCCCGGCACTGGCAAGACCCGTTTAGCCGCGGCCATTGGCCACCACTGGCGCAAGGAGGGGCGGTCGGTCCTCTTCCTGGCGGTGCCCGACTTGCTGGACCACCTGCGCTCCACCTTCGACCCCCGCCACCATCTCCCCTACGACGATAGCTTTGAGGTGGTGCGCACCATACCCCACCTCATCCTGGACGACCTGGGCCAACACTCCAGTACCCCCTGGGCTCAGGAGAAGCTCTTCCAGCTCATAAACCACCGCTATAACCACCTGCTGCCCACCGTCTTCACCACCAACCTCACCGCTAGCGCCCTGGACCCCAAGCTTAGGGTTCGCCTGGCCGACCCGCAGGTGAGCACCGTCCTGCCCATGGGCCGTTTCGATTTCTGGGAGCGGGGCCGCTAGAGGCCCAGAACAGGGAGCAGCGTCGCCAGCAGAGGGGCATACCTAGGGCGATTGGAGCCTGGAGGCGAAGGCAGCGGCAACCTCCTCCATACGCCGGCGGAACTCCGGCGTTAGGAAACGTGAGGGGCGGGTGCCACGGCGCAACGATAATAGCCTTTCCATGAAGGCCCCGAAGAGGAGGTAGACCCACGAGGAGGCCGCCTCCTCCAAATCCCTAGAGGCCGGGATATCCCCCCGGGCCTGGTAACGTGACAGCAGCTCCAGGATGCTACGGCGCCAACGCTCCATGAGCTGGCGATGCACAGCGTCCGCCGCCTTGTCCCCCCGCAGCACCTCCAGGATGACCACACGCAGGAAGTCAGCGTTCTCATCCCACAGGCGGGCGCTGGCCAGGGCGTTGGCCACCAGCTGCTCCCTAAGGGGCTTCTGCCCCGAAAGCCGCTCCAACTCATCCAGGGCGGCCAAAAAACCGCGCTCCTGATAGAGGGCTTCCACGATGGCCCGCTTAGAAGGGAAGTGGTAATAGATGGCCGCCTCCGTGAGCCCCGCCGCCCGCGCGATGGCGCGCACGGAGGCGCCGTGAAAGCCTTCGCGAGCGAAGAGGCGAAGGGCCACCGAGAGGATGCGCCGCCTAGTGGCCTCGCCACCCCGCCGCCGGCCAGCCCTCCCCTTGACCTTGACGCTGCCCGGTGACATGACTCCTCTACAATGTTGCTATCGCATGCGGGCTAGATAAACGATCGTTAGTTTAATCAACGTGAGGCGATACAGGGGATCAAGGGTGGCACGCTCTGGGGGGTCCCTGTCCCGCGCTATGATGGCGGCGCGGCTGCATGCGCCAAGCTCGCCCCTGCTCATCGAGGAAGTGCCGGTGCCCACCCCCAGCCCAGGCGAGGCCCTGGTGCGCGTGCTGGCAGCCGGCGTCTGCGGCTCCGACCGCCACATGTTCCGCGGCCAGCTGCCGGTGGCCAACACGCCCATCGTCTTGGGCCACGAGATAGCAGGCACGGTGGAGGCCATCGGCCCTGGCGTCCAGGGGGTGGAGCCTGGGCAGGCCGTCATCGTCAGGCCGGGCATCCCTTGCGGCCGATGCAGAGCTTGTCAGGCCGGCGATGACAACCTGTGCCCTCAACAGAAGGTCCTGGGCGTGAGCGAGGACGGCGGCTTCGCCCAGTACGTCCGGGCGCCCATGGATACCCTGGTGCCCTTGCCCGAGGGCATCCCCTTCGAGGTAGGTGCCATCCTGGCCGATGCGGTAGCCACGCCCTATCACGCCCTAGTGGTACGGGGCCGGCTGAAGGAAGGGGAGCGGGTGCTCATAATCGGTCCCGGGGGCGTAGGCCTTCACGCCGTGCTTCTGGCCCGGGCCCTGGGCGCCGACGTGGTGGTGGCCTCAGACGTGCGGCCCCAAGCCCTCCAGCGGGCGGGCGAGATGGGCGCCCACCACACCATCTTGGCATCAGAGACCCTCCATAATGAGGTTCAGCACCTGATGGGCGGCGTTGACCTCGCCCTGGACTGCGTGGGGCAGCGGGAGACGCTCATGGAGGCGGTACGCAGCCTCCGGCCCGGCGGACGCGCCGTCATTGTGGGCATGGGCTAACAGGACCTGTCCTTGCCTCCCCCCACCATCTTCGCCTGGCGTGAGCTCACCGTCATGGGCTCCTACGGGAGCAGGCGGCGCGATCTGGACCAGGTGATAGGGCTGGTGCTATCGGGGCGCCTCGACCTTTCCCGCTCTGTCACGGCGCGGTTTCCCCTGCGGGAGGCCAACGCGGCGCTGGCGCAGCTGGACGAGCCCGAGGCCGACCACGTGCGCATCGTGCTCCTGCCCTGGGAGGAGAGACCATGACCCAGCCACCCAAGCGCCGCCATGTGGGGGAGTTCCTGGCGAAGGGCGATTGGAGCGATTATTGGACCACCCGCATCAGCCGCGTGGAGGAGGGGCGCATCTGGGTGCGCGGCTACCCCCTGGAGGAGATTGTGGAGAGGCTCTCCTTCGTAGAGGCGATGTGGCTGCTCATCCGAGGCGAGCTCCCCACCAAGCGGGAGGCTGCCCTATGGGAGCTCCTTCTGAAGGTGGCGATGGACCAGCAGTTCATAAGCGCCGCCACCTGCGCCGCCCGCTTCGTAGCCTCCGCCCATCCCGAGTCCCCCATTCCTGGAGTTGCCGCGGGGATACTGGCCCACGGCAGCGTTACCGGCTCCCCTCGGCCAGCGGCCGAGATGATCTACAGAACCTACCAGGCTATGGAGCGCGAAGGGCTATCGCCGCAGGAGGCCGGCCTGCGGACAGTGGACGCTTACCTTGCCCGCGGCGAGTCTGTCCCAGGCCTCGGGCACCCCATCCACAAGACCGCAGAGCCCCGGGCAGAGCTGCTCCGGCGCAAGGCGCAAGAGATGGGCGCCTGGGGCCCCAAGGCGCAGCTTATGGAGGTCATCCAGGAAGCCACCCAGCAGCGCATCGGCAAGAGGCTGCCCATCAACCTGGCGGGCATGATGGCCGCCCTCTACTGCGAGCTGGGGTTCGACCCCTTGGAGATAGAGGCCCTGGCCGCCATAAGCTATGGCTTCGCCATCGCCGCCCACGTGGTGGAGGAGATCAAGGAAGGCGTACCGTTGCGCATCATCCCTGAGGCATTGGGGGCCCGCTACGCCGGCCCCCCAGAGCGGCACATCCCACATGACCGGTGAGGGAGGTCCAGATGGTCGATTACAGCCGGTACCGCACCCTGCTCATAGAAAAGAGCGATAACGGCGTCTGTGTGGTGACCATGAACCGGCCGGAGAAGAGGAACGCCGTCAACCTGCAGATGCACCAGGAGCTGGAGCAGATCTGGCTCCATATCGCAGAGGATGACGAGGTACGATGCATCGTCCTCACGGGGGCGGGGCCCGCCTTCTGCGCGGGAGGCGATGTGGAGGGGATGGAGACGGGCTCCTTCCGTCCCCAGGGCCCCCGCGTGCCCTTTTATATGGTCCGACGCCTCATCTCCAACCTGCTGGAGGTGGAGCAACCCATCGTGGCCGCCGTCAACGGCGACGCCGCCGGCCTAGGGGCCACCTTGGCCCTCTTCTGCGACATCATCGTCATGAGTGAGACAGCCCGCATCGCCGACACTCACGTGCGCATGGGCCTGGTGGCCGGCGATGGTGGCGTCATCATCTGGCCCTGGCTGGTGGGGATGGCCCGCGCCAAGGAGTTCCTCCTCACCGGCAGGTGGGTGGACGGCAGGGAGGCGGAGCGCCTGGGCCTCGTCAACTACGCTGTCCCTGCCGACCAGGTCATGCCCAAGGCCATGGAGATAGCCCACATCCTGGCCCAAGGGGCGCCCATGGCCATCCGCTGGACCAAATACGCTATGAACAAGGTGTTGAGGGAGCACGTGAACCTGGCCTTGGACTCATCCATGTTCTTGGAAGCGATGACCATGAGCAGCGAGGACTTGCAGGAGGCGGCCCGGGCCTTCCGGGAACGCCGCCGACCGCAGTTCAAAGGTCGATAAGGAGGTGAAAGCCATGATCAGAACGCCCCTTACCGAGAGGCTGGGGATCACCTACCCCATCATCCAGGCCGGCATGGGCGGGGTAGCCAGGGCGGAGCTGGTGGCCGCCGTCTCCAACGCCGGCGGCCTGGGCGTCATCGGCGCCGGCTTCATGTCTCCCGCCCAGCTGCGGGAGGAGATCCGAAAGGTAAAAGACCTTACGGATAAGCCCTTCGGCGTCGATCTCCTCCTGGCCCGTGACTGGCCGGGGCAGGAGGAGATGATAAAGGTGATTATAGAGGAGCGGGTACCCGTCTTTGCCTCTGGGCTGGGGAATCCCGCTCCCTATGTGGAAGCCTTGCACCAGGCGGGCATAACCGTCATGGCCGTAGTGGGCACCGTGCGTCACGCCCGGCGCGTGGTGGAGGGGGGCACCGACATCGTAGTGGCCCAGGGCACCGAGGGCGGGGGCCACACAGGCCGCATCGGCACCATGGCTCTGGTGCCCCAGGTGGTGGACGCGGTGGCTCCTACGCCGGTAGTGGCCGCCGGCGGCATCGCCGATGGCCGCGGCCTGGTGGCCGCCCTTGCCCTAGGCGCCTGTGGCGTCTGGGTGGGCACCCGCTTCGTCGCCACCCACGAGGCCTTCGCCCACCAAAACTATAAGCAAAAGATCCTGCAGGCCACCGAGGAGGACACCGTCGTCACCAGGGCATTCACGGGCAAGGACTGCCGCGTCATCCGCAACCGATACGTGGAGCTGTGGCAGGACCGCCAAGCGGAGATCCAGCCCTTCCCCTTCCAGATGATGGTAGACCCCGAGAAGATGGAGGCTGCCGTCCTCCACGGCGATACCGACATGGGCATCATGCCCGCCGGCCAGATCGCCGGGGCGGTGCGGGAGGTCAAGTCCGCCGGCGACATCGTGCGGGAGATGATGGAGGAGGCTGAGGCGGTGCTTTCCCGTCTCGCTGAGAGGTATGCTGGGCTCCGCAAGGCACCTTAACCTTGGGGCGCTGACACTAGGGTAGTAACACAGGGGAAAGGGGGGTGCTGACATGAGCTTCCAGTTCCTGACTCTGCAAAGGCAGGACAAGGTGGCTGTCCTGACCCTTAACCGCCCAGATAAGCGCAACGCCCTATCTGTCGCCCTGCGCAACGAGATAGATGCCTGCCTGGCAGATCTGGAGGCAGACGATGGTGTGAGCGTGGTGGTCATAACCGGGGCCGGTCCCGTATTTTGCGCCGGCTTTGACCGCAACGAATTCTTCCAGAGGGAGCCGGAGCAGCTCAAGGCTTTCATCGAGTCCACGGACCGGTTCCATCTCCGCCTGATGAACTTCCCCAAGCCGCTGGTGGCCGCCATCAACGGGCCCGCCATGGGCGGGGGGCTAGACCTGGCCGCCCTGTGCGACGTCCGTATAGCGGCAGACACGGCCATCTTCGCCCACCCCGAGATCAAGTTCGGGGCCCCCACCCTCTATGGGCCCCTGGCCGAGATCATCGGTGGCGGCTTGGCCCGTGACCTATGCCTTACGGGGCGGCACATCGACGCTCAGGAGGCGCTGCGCATCGGCCTGGTGAGCGCTGTGGTGCCAGCAGATAGGCTCATGGAGGAGGCCCTGGCGGTGGCCCGTAGCATCGCTGAAGCCCCCCTCGCCACCCTGAAGCGCGTCAAGGCCATGATCATCGCCCGCTACTGCTGGCGGTACACCCCCGGCGAGGACTTCTTCGCCACCCTCCAGATATGAGGACGCCGCCACTGGGGGCACTGTAGGGACCAAATGGTCAATAGAGGGGTCCACAGCCCCATCTGCTCGGTTACCGGGCGCCATGGGCTTCCCGTTGACCTCTAGGGGGGACATGGCTATACTCGCCCCTGGCATGGGCGGCCCTCTTTCAAGCATTCAGGTGGTAGAGGTGGCCATCTGGCTGGCGGCCCCAGCGGCGGCTGCCATCTTGGCCGATTGGGGGGCGCGGGTCATCAAGGTGGAGCCGCCCACGGGCGACCCCATGCGGCAAGTCTACAAGACGGCCTTCAGCAGCTCGGCCGAGGAGAACCCCTTCTTCGAGCAGGCCAACAGGGGCAAGTGGAGCGTAGTCCTGGACCTAAAGCATGAGAAGGCGAGGGACGTCATGGGCCGCCTCCTTAAGGGGGCAGACGTCTTCATCACCAACCTGCGGCCCCGCGTCCTGCAAAGGATGGGCCTAAGTTATGACGACGTCTCCGCCCTCAACCCACGGCTAGTGTACTGTCAGGTGACGGGGTACGGCAGAGGGCATCAGGAGGAGAACAGGCCCGCCTATGATATAGGGGCGGTTTGGGCGCGGGCTGGCCTGGCCTACATGGGCAGCCCGCCCGGCGCAGCCCCTTCCCAACCTCCCACAGGCATTGGGGACAACACCACGGCCATGGTGGTGGCAGGGGCGGTGAGCGCCGCCCTGCTGGCCCGAGAGCGCACGGGCCAGGGCCAGTACCTGCACGTCTCCCTGCTGCGGGTGGCAGCCTACATGGGCAACTGGGACATCCTGCGGGGCGCCCGCCTGGGCACATCCGTGCGCCCCCAGGACCGCTATCACATGCGTAACCCCTTGGCCAACTGCTATCAGGCCAAGGACGGCAAATGGTTCTGGCTCCTCCTGGTGGAGGGAGACCGCCACTGGCCCAACCTGTGTAGGGCCATAGGCCGTGAGGACCTGAGGGACGATCCCCGCTTCCAGACCTTGGAGCTACGCAGCCGCCATGCCCCTGAGCTGGTGGCGGAGCTGGACCAGACGTTCGCCCTCAAGACGCGGGAGGAGTGGGCGGAGGTGTTCAGGGCCCACGACATCTGGTGGGAGCCTGTAAACTCCATCGACGATCTATTGGCCGATCCCCTGGCCCGGGCCGCAGGGGTGTTCGTAGATGTGCCCACAGAGGACGGGGCGCTTAAGCCCCTGGTGGCCTCCCCGGCGGACTTCGGCGGCACGGTCATAAACCCAGGGCCAGCCCCCCAGTTGGGCCAACACACGGAGCAGGTCTTGCTGGAGCTGGGCTACCAGCCCAGCGAGATCCTGGCCCTGAGGGATGAGGGGGCCATACTCTAGCTGAAGCAGCCCTCTCTCTATCTGCCAGTGAACCTGGGCGGCCTCTTCTCGGCGAAGGCCCTCGCCCCCTCCCGGGCATCCTCGCTGCGCATGATGACAGCGGAGGCCTCGTTCTCCAGCCGGTATGCCTCCTCCAGAGGGACGCCGGAGGAGCGGATGACCGTCTCCTTGATCTTGCGCACCGCCAGGGGCCCGTTCTCAGCGATGGTGCGGGCGAACCGCTCAGCGGTGGGCATCAGCTCCGCCAGGGGCACCACATAGTTGACCAGGCCGATGCGATAGGCCTCCTGGGCAGGTATAGGGTCGCCTGTGAGGAGGATCTCCATGGCCTTGCAATAGGGGATCTGGCGGGGAAGGCGGGCCATGGAGCCCCCGCCAGGTACCAGGCCCCTCTTGGGCTCCATAAGGCCCAGGGAAGCGTGCTCGGCAGCGATGCGGATATCGGTGGCCAGAGCCAGCTCCGTGCCCCCGGCCAGGCACCAGCCATTGATAGCAGCGATGACGGGCTTGTAGATGGGGCGCAGCCGCATCAGGGCGATGTCAATAAGCCGTACGCCGTCTATCCGCTCCTCCAGGACGCGCCGGTCCCACTCGTCCTCTGGCGCCCTAGCGCGGGTCATTAGGGGAATGAGGCGCTTCAGGTCGGCCCCGGCACTAAAGGCCTGATCGCCAGCCCCAGTGATGATGGCCACCCGCGCCTCCGGGTCGGCGTCGAACTCTAGCCAGGCCTCAGCCAGGCGCACCACCATCTCTGGGTTCATGGCGTTATGCACCTCGGGGCGGTTGAGGGTGATGTAGACGATGTAATCCTTCTTCTCGTAGATGACGGCCGTCATCTCCTCCCTCCTACGATGAGAATTGAACCCCCTCCGGAAGCGCTTTGCTCAGGGCCTCGACCGCCTGCGCCACCATCTCCTCCACGATCTCCCTAGCTGGCCTTATCCGCCGCAGCATCCCGCACACCTGGCCGGCAGCGTTCATGAGGAGCTCCTTGCGCCCGGCATCGCGGGCGGCGGCCAGGAACTGGGCCATGAACCCACCCTGATAGGGGAAGGGGAGGGTGGGGAGGCCGCGCCTCTCCCACTCCTCCAGCAATGGGTTGTTGATGACCCGCGCCGTCTTGCCCGTGTAGATACGGGTTACGCGGGTGTCCTCCTCGGAGGCCTCCAGGATGCGGCGCTTGAGGTCGGGGTCCAGGTGGGCCTCCTCAGATACGAGGAAGGCAGTGCCTACCCAGACGCCCACCGCCCCAAGG
>Ga0326763_1000005_pt1 | contig 93665 bp, 88 predicted proteins | sample NORPS_P_FD_207671 | JGI IMG/M metagenome (GOLD analysis project Ga0326763, IMG submission 207671) | Hot spring water microbial communities from Norris Geyser Basin, Yellowstone National Park, WY, United States - NOR.PS_P | ecosystem: Environmental > Aquatic > Thermal springs > Unclassified...
GCCCGGTCAGGTCGCCGTCAGCTGACGGCGAAGCGCAGCAGCTTGATTGCCTCGCTGTTGGAAACGCATCCGCTGACGCGCTTCGTCGCGTAGAAATTGACGTACGGCTTGTTCGAGAACGGATCGCGCAGGATCGTCGTCTCGCTCCGCTCGGCGATCAGGTAGCCCTCGCGGAAATTGCCGAACGCGATCGCCATCCCGCCCGAGGTGACGTCGGGCATGTCCTCGGCCTCGACGACCGGATAGCCGAACAACATGCCGGGGCGCTCGCCCTGCATCGCAGGCTGCCAGATGAACTGGCCGGTCGAGTCCTTGAACTTGCGCACCGCGGCGAGCGTGCGGCTGTTCATGACGAACGCTGCGCCCTGACGGTAGGCGGGGCGCAGCGCGGTCATGAGGTCGATGATGATGTCCGCAGGGTTCGTTGCCGGAAAGCCGTTCGCCACGCCCGTCGGCACATACTGGATCGTGCCGAACGGCCGCGTCCCCGCCGAGTCCGCGACGGTTGAGGTGGGGACGGTCAGGAACCCCTGCGGGCGGTTGGTGCCGTTGCCGCTGACGAAGGCGACGCCCTCGGCGCGGGCGAACTCGCGCGCGATCTCGTCGGCTAGCCAGGCTTCGACGTCGAACGCCGCGTCATCCAGCATCGACTGGCTGGCGGTCGGCTGGGCGTAGAGCTCGCCCATCGGCGGCACCAGCTCGGCGAACTTCGGCGTGTCGTTCGCCAGCACCGGCCGCGCCGCCGAATCCGCCACCCAGCCGGACGCCACGTTGTTCAGGCTGATGAGGCGGCGATACTGGCTGGACCCCACATTCACCACCGTCGCGATGCCGCGGATCGGCGAGATGTCGCGGATGATGCGCTGGATCGTTGCGTCGATCTCCTTCGGCACCGCGAAGCCGCCGTCGCTGCTGCTCGATGCAGCGAGCGCCTTCAGCTCGACGCCCGTATCGAGCCCCTTGCGCAGATAGCCGTCGACGAACGCCTTCCTCTGCGGCTCGGCGTCGGACTTGGCGCCCGACAGCGGCGGGCGCACCGCGCTCAGACGTCCGACCCGCTCGGACAGGCGCTCCACCTGGTCGGCGAGGCGCGCGACGCGCTCGTCCTGCGGCGCGGGGTTGTCGAACACCGCCTCCAGCGCGTCGGCCTTGGTTTCGTAGCTCATGGGTCCTCCAGTCATGAAAAAAGGCCCCGCGGTGGGGGCCTTGGGTTGGTCCGGTGATTGTGCCCTCTCCCGGCCTTCGGCCATGCTCTCCCGCTTGCGGGGAGCACCGGCCGCGTCGGCGGCAAGCGGGGTGCGAGGGTCGGCTCAGCTCCCCTCCCACCCCAGCACCCGCGCGCGGGGCTGCATCGGGAAGGTCACCAGGCTCACTTCCAGCAGCTCCAGGTCGAGCAGCTCGCGCCCCGGCGGGCGGTCGCGCGCGCGGCGGACGCGGTAGCCGAAGCTGAGGCCTGTCAGCGCGCCGGCCTTCACCAGCGCCATCGCCTCGTGTCCTGCGGCCGATCCGTCGGCGATGCGGCCGATGACGCGAAGCCCGCGCTGATCCTCCCCCACGCTCTCGATCCGCCCGATCGGGCGCTTCGCGTCGTGCTGCCACAACAGAGGCAGCCCGCCCCTGGGCGCGCGGGCGAAGGCGCCGCGGCGAATGACGTCGCGGCCGTGGTCGGGATGGTCCCACACGGCCGCGTAGCCTGCGATGCGCGCGCTCACGGGTGCTGCCTCAACAACAGCCACTGCAGCCCGAACTTCACCGCCAGCGCGCCCAGCAGCGCCGCGAGCAAGCCGCGCAGCAGTCCGCCCACCAGCGCCATGCGCGCCGCACGCTTGGCGTCGCGCCACGCCTGCAGCACCTGGCGCAGCTCGCCGATGTCCTGCACCGCGCTGCCGTCGTGCAGCCCCATCCGCTTCAGCGCGCGCCCGGCGCCCAGTTCGCTCGCTTCCTCGACCAGTGCGCGCAGCGTCACCACGTCGGCGCCCTCGCCCGCGGCCTGCGCGATCAGCCCCGCAAGCATCGGCGCCGCCGCCGCGTTGTCGGCGCTCATTGTCCGTCCTCGATGCCCAGCATGGCCCGCTTCTCCTCGTTCGACAGAAAGTCCGCCCCGCCGATCATCGCCCATTGCTGCGCGCGGTCGGACGCGAGCACGAGCACCCGGTCGCGATCGGCGCGGACGCTGATCTCGGGCCACCAGGCGCGCAGGTGCGTCTCGAACGCCGCAGCGATCTGCTCGGCCATCGGCAGGATCGTCGTGCGCCAGGCGACACGCTGCGCCTCGGCGTAGTTCGAATAGGTGGCGTCGCCGGGCAGCCCCAGCACCAGCGGTGGCAGGCCGAAGGCCATCGCGATCTCGCGCGCCGCCTGCGCTCGCGTCGCGGCGAAATCCATCTCGGCCGGAGTGAGCGCCAGCGGCTGCCACCGGAGACCGCCTTCCAGCAGCATCGGCCGGCCGGCGTTCGCTGCGCCCTGAAAGCCCGTTTCCATCTCGGCCTTCAGCCGTTCATATTGCTCGGCGCTGAGCGTCGCGCCCGGTTCGCCCGGGTCGTAGACCAGCGCTCCGCTCGGCCGCGCGGCATTGTCCAGCAGCGCCCCGGCCCAGCGCGCGGCGGCGTTGTGCGTCTCGATCGCGCTCGCCGCCGCGCTGAGGCCGCCCAGGCCGTAATGATCGTCGAGCGGGTGGAAGCTGCGGATGTGCAGCAGCCCCGGCGCGCCGTTCGACAGGAACGCCGGAAACCGTCGCGTCGCGTCGCCGCCGCGATAGACATAGCCGCTCGGCCAGCCGTCGCGCCCGGGCTCGATCGTCACGCGCTCGGGCCGAAGCGCGTAGAGCGCGGCTGGCATGCCGTCGTCGCCACACGCCACCTCGATGAAGGCGTTGCCGTGGAGCGCGTAGAAGCTCGCGATCGCCTCGACGAGTTCGGGCCCGCCTTGGTCGGTGGCGGGCGCCTTCAATAGCGCCGCCGCGGGGTGGTCGCCGGGCGCGGCCACGATCACGCCCGATGCGACTTCCTTCGCAATGTGGATCACCGCCGCCCGCGCGACCGGGTTGTCGAGATAGCCAGCGCGGCACAGCTGGTCGTAGGACCGCCCCACCCCGCGCGCCCAGCCGGGGGTGGAGGAGAAACGATTGAGCGGCGGACGCGCCGCTTCGGGCTGCGCCGGCGGGGGCGCAGCCTTCCTCAGGAACGCAAAGGGCATCGGGGTCTCCTCGAGCCGAGGGCGAACACCAACCCCCCGCCGGATGAGGGCGGGGGTTTGTGTTGGTAGGTGGGGCCGACTCGCAAATCTGCAGCGTAGGGTTGTAGTACCAGATCAGCGTGACGCTGTCAAGCACAAAGTGCCAATCTGGTTATTCAGCTCCGCGTGGTTGCGGGCATAGGATCTTGCGCGATGCCATCTTTCGAGCCGGAGCGGCCGCGCGCGCGTGGGCGGTGCGCTGGTGGCGGGCGCTTGCGCTTAACCCGACCGGAGCGGCCGCGCGCGCGTGGGCGGTGCGCTGGTGGCGGGCGCTTGCGCTTAACCCGACCGGAGCGGCCGCGCGCGCGTGGGCGATGGGCAGTGTCAACACCATCATCGCCAGAACGAACCGGAGCGGCCGCGCGCGCGCGGGCGGTGGGCCTACGCGGCGCGCGCTCCGCTATCGCTCGGCAGGCCTTTGTTCGGCTGGGCCGAGCGGGGTCGTCGCCTCTCGCCTCTCGCCTGTCTCCAAGCGCTTCGGCACAGAGGCAACGCCGATGGCGCTGGCGCGGCGGCCGCGCTAGCGGCGGCCCCATGTGCAACCGCTATCGCATGACCGCGAAAGTCGCCGAGCTCGCCGCTCGGTTCGGGGTGGATGCGCCGTATCCGCCTGACCTCGTCGTGCCGCCACCCGAGTTGTTCCCCAGGCGCCCGGGGTGGATCGTGCGCGCCGATGGAGGCGAACGCACGCTCGACGTGGCGACGTGGGGCTTCCCGCCGCCCGCAGCGGGCAAGGCCCCCGTCACCAACGTGCGCAATCTCGCCTCACCCTTCTGGCGCGCGGCGCTGGCGAACCCCGCGCGGCGCTGCCTCGTCCCCGTCACCGCTTTCTGCGAGTGGGAGGGGGATACGGGATCGAAGACCGCCCGCTGGTTCAGCGTCCCCAGCCGCCCGATCTTCGCCTTCGCCGGCGTCTGGCGCCCGGTGGCGGCGGGCAAGGCGTTCGCGTTCCTGATGTGCGAGCCCAACCCGCTCGTCGCAGCCGTCCACCCCAAGGCGATGCCGGTCATTTTGCACGACGAGGACTTCGAGCGCTGGCTCTCGGATGACCACGCGACGGCATGCGGGCTTGCGGCACCCTATCCCGGCCAGCTGATGGCGGTGGCGTAGCGCGGCCCGATCCGGGGCGGACCGCTAGATGACCCTGAAGGCCGGCGACCCCAGCGCGGGGCGGCCCAGCATCAGTTCGGTCAAGGCCCACACGGCCGCGTCGGCCCGGTCGGGGGAGCGGCCCGGGCCAGCATACGCGCCGCCCGCGATCAGGCCGCACAGCTCGTCTTCCAGCTCGGGCAGCGCGCCCAGGTGCAGCACGCGGCCTGCTTCGTATAGCGCAGCGACCGGCTCGGCGCGCGCGACCTTGCCGTGCGCGGCGCGGACGGGCTTGACCGGCAGGCCCGGCTCCACGCCCTTCAGCACCGCCTCGACCATGGCGCCGCCATTGTTCACCTCCGCGACCACGCGGTCGGCGTCGAACTCGCGCGCCGCAGCTGCCACCGCGCGTGCCCAGCCCTCGGGCGAGCGGCCCTGCACGCTGCGGTCGCCAAGCACATAGGCGCGGCCGTCATGCCCCACCCCGCAGGCGACGATGCCGCACGCGTCGGCGCCGTCGCCGGCGCCCGCGGGCGGGTCGACGCCCACCACCACGCGCACCAGCCCCGGCTTGGCGTCCGCGCGGCAGCGCTCGATCAGCGCGCGGCTCCACAAGGCGCCGGGCACCTCCTCGATTAGCTCGCCGTCAAGCTCCTGCCGCCCCAGCCGCGTGCCAGCATAGCGCGCGGTCACCGCGTCGAGGAACGCGGGCGGCAGGTTCTCTGCGTTCTCGCTCGTCCGCCCGCGCGTCACGCGGGTGCGCGAGTCCGCCAGCAGCGCCTTCAGCAGCGCCACGGGCCGCGGAGTTGTCGTCACCACGGCGCGCGGGCGTTGCCCCAGCCGCAGGCCAAGCTTCAGATTGTCCCACACCGCCTCGCAATTGGGCCATTTCGCCAGCTCGTCGCACCAGGCGGCGTGGTGCTGCGGCCCGCGCAGCTGGCCGGGCTCCTCGGCCGAATACAGGAACGCCTGCGCGCCGTTCGGCCACACCAGCCGGCGCCGCGACACCTCCAGCACCGGGCGGCGGCGCGGCGGAGCGATCGCGACCAGCCCGCTCTCCCCCAGCACCATCACGTCGCGCACATCGGCGAGCGTCGCGCCGACGAGCGCGATCCGCGCGCGCGCGTTGCCCTCGGCGAGCTGCCGCACCCATTCGGCGCCGGCGCGCGTCTTACCGAAGCCGCGCCCCGCCATGATGAGCCAGGTGTCCCAGCGGCCGCGGGGCGCCAGCTGCGCCGGCCGCGCGGTCAACGCCCACCGGTCGCGGCCAAGGATGCGCAGTTGTCGAACCACGAACGCGCCCAGCGCGGGGGGCACCCGGGTGCCGAACCTTCCCAGCAATTCGCCCGCCGAGCGCGCGCGGTCGCCGAGGCCGGGCATCAGTGGCCCTCCGCCAGCAGGATGGCATGGCCGACGTCGGCCTCCGCTTCGGGCCGGTCGCCGAATTTCGCGGTCAGATAGTCGAACACGCGCGTCAGCTCGTCGCGTGCATGGTCGATCTCGGCTGGAGTCGGCTCGGGAGGCTCGGCGGGTTCGCTCGTCAAAGTGCTACCGCCGGTCGCAGCCGCGATGCGGTCGACGAGCACCAGCCCCAGTTTCAGATCGGCTGGCCGCTCGTCGCCCTCGCCCAGCGCATGGCGCGCCAGTTCGCCCAGCGCCGCCTCGGCGAAGCGCCGTTGCGCCGCCGCCCACGCAGCCGCGAACAGCGGGTCGGCGTCGCGCGCCTCGAACAGCGTCGCCAGCCGCACCTTCAGCTGCCGCGCAACATGGCGAATGCTTCCGCTCTGGCTCAGCAGTTCGATGACGCGCCGCCGCGTCGCCTCGGTCGGCTTGAATGCGGACAGGCGCACCGGCTTGGCCCGCGCGTCCTCGCCCGGTTGCTCCGCTGCTGTCCGCTGAACGTCCGGCACGCCCGGCACCACCGGCGCCCGGGCCGCGAGCTTGGTCAAGAGCTGCCGATAGCGGCCGTGAAACGCGAGGTCGCCCCGGATGCCCTTGCGCAGCGCGGACGAGTCCTGACGCAACAGCGCCGCCGCGATTTCGAACGAGGATACGTATTCGACAAGTGCGATGGTCCCGGCCCGGCGCTCGGCGCACCACAGGTTGCCGGAGCGCGGGCGGGCTGCCTCGATCAGCTCCGCGAGCCGGGCGTCCGTTGCGGGGTCGAAGCGGCTCATGGCCTGGTCCACCGGCACCTCCTGTCCTGCAAAAACGCGAACGGGCGCGAGCGGTCCGTCCGGCCACCCGCGCCCGCACCTCTGCGACGCTGGCCGGTCTGTGCCAGATCAGCGTAACGCTGTCAAGTAAAAAGAACCGCAACGGTTCGTGTGCGCGCGCCATGCCACGTTGCGCGCAGCGCTCGCAGGCCCCACAAAGGCGGCGCATGAGCACACGCCGCCCCGAGTGGGACGAAGAGGGCCGTGACTGGCCCAACCGCGAGCATAGCCGTTTCGTCCGCGCAGGCTGGCTCGATTGGCACGTGCAGCGTGTCGGTGCAGGGCCGGAACTGCTGCTGATCCACGGCACCGGCTCGGCCACCCACAGCTGGCGCGGCATGATCGGGCCGCTGTCGCGCCGCTTCGCCGTCACCGCGATGGATCTCCCCGGCCACGGCTTCACGCGCGGGCGGCCCAGGGGCGGCATGAGCGTCCACGCGGTCGCGCGCGCGGTGCACGAGCTGACCGAGGCGCTGGAGGCTCCGCCCGCGCTGATCGTCGCGCATTCGGCCGGAGCAGCCGTTGCGTGCCAGATGGCGCTGGAGGGGCGCAGCACCGCTCCGATCCTGGCGTTCGGTGCGGCCTTGACGCCGTTCCCTGGCCCCGCCGCGCGCATCTTCCCCGCGATCGCGCGGCTGCTGTTCGTCAACCCGTTCGTGCCCTCGCTGTTCGCGCGCTACGCCCGCCAGCCCGGCGAGGTGGAGCGGTTCCTCGCCCGCTCGACCGGCTCGACGATCGACGCGTGGGGCGCCGAACTCTACGCGCGGCTGTTCGCCACCGCCGAACATTGCGCTGGCGCGATCGAGCTGATGGCCGACTGGGACCTCGATCAGCTCGCGTTGCGTCTGCCGCGGATCACGGTGCCGCTGAAGCTGCTCCACGGCGACCGCGACGCCACCGTCCCGTTGAGCGCCGCCCGCACCGTCCCCGCCGAGCTGGAGGTGCTGGCCGGGCTGGGCCACCTTGCGCACGAGGAAGCGCCCGCTCCGGCGGCGCACGCGGTGGAACGCTTCGCGGTGGAGCATGGTGTGCTGCGGACTGCGGACGCGTAGGGGAGAAGCCCGGTGCGTCCGGGCATCTCCCCGATTCAGACCGCTCCGCAGCCACACCTGCCCGCGAACCACATCGGATTTAGCTCAACCGGTCCTGTTACCAAAATGGCACGTCCGCTATGCGCCAGGCTGGTGGCTGGCCCGTCCGCGACGCGGTGGCGAGGCTGGGATGGAGCTGGCCGACGTTGCCGGGCGCCATGCGCTGCGCAGCCGGCTGTTCGCGTGTGCCCGGACGCGGCGCGCTGGAGCGGTTCGGGCCGGGGGCGTCAGCGGCCGCCGCCGCTGCGCTCGGAAGGCGGCGAGGCGTGGATGGCCGGGCCCGCCGTGTCAGACGGTCGGCGTCGGGAGCCGGACTCGGGCGTCACCGCCGCGGCCCGGGCCCCGCGCTGGCGCCGGTCAGCGAGCCGTCCAGCCACCCTCGATCGGCTGCGCCGCGCCGGTGATGTTCGCCGCATAGTCCGAAGCGAGGAACATTGCATAGGCTGCAACCTCGCTCACCTCGACGAACCGGTGCGTCGGCTGTGACGCGAGGATCACCTCCTTGATGACGCGATCCTCCGAGATGCCGCGCGCCTTCGCCTGGTCGGCAATCTGGCCTTCGACCAGCGGCGTCTTCACGAAGCCGGGGCAGATGACGTTGCAGGTGATCGCGGTTTCGGCGAGCTCCAGCGCGACGCACTTCGTCATGCCGACCATGCCGTGCTTGGCCGAAACATAGGCGACCTTGAACGGCGACGCGACCAAGCCGTGCGCCGAGGCGATGTTGATGATCCGTCCCCACCCCTTCGCCTTCATCCCCGGCACCGCCGCCTTGATGGTGTGGAATGCGCTCGACAGATCGACGGCGATGATCTTGTCCCACTTGTCGTCGGGAAACGTGTCGATCGCCTCGACATGCTGGATGCCGGCATTGTTGATGAGGATATCGCAGCTGCCAAGCTTCTCCTCGATTTCATGCACCATCTTCTGACATTCTGCGCCGATCGACAGATCGTGGCCGAAATACTCGATGCGGGTGCCGAAGCCGCGCAGGCGCGTCACCTCGCGCTCGATGTCTTCGGGCTTGCCGAAGCCGTTCACCGCCACGTCGGCGCCCGCCTTCGCGAACATCTCCGCAATTCCCAGCCCGATGCCGCTCGTCGATCCCGTGATCGCTGCGACCTTCCCCTTCATGGAAATTTCCATAACCGCTCCCGTCTGCGTGATGACCGTTGGCAGGTATGACGCTAACGCAACCCGCGCCCCCGCCCGCCGTTTCGAAGTCTATGGCGCGGGAGCGCGCGGAAGGAAACTGAATGCTCTACAACACCTACGAATTGCAGCGCTCGATGCTCGACGCGGCTTCCATCGCCGCCACGGCCGGAGCGACATGGTGGAATAACGTTCTCAATCCGCTCGCGTATACGAAGACCGGCAACCTGGTCTCGTCGGCGTTAGAGGTGTTCGCGCACGCCGCGGCACCTTATGGAAAGCCGGAATTCGGCTTCAGCCATACTGTCTGTGACGGGCAGGAGGTGGCCGTGACCGAGGAGGTGCTGGTCGACAAGCCGTTCGGGCGGCTGCTGCGCTTTGCACGCGAGGGGCGGCAGGGCGATCCGAAGCTGCTGATCGTCGCGCCGATGAGCGGGCACTACGCGACGCTGCTCCGCGGCACGGTGGAGCGGATGCTCCCGCGTCACGACGTCCACATCACCGACTGGGCCGACGCCAAGATGGTGCCGCTGTCGGCGGGCAGCTTCGACCTCGACGATTATATCGATTACGTCATCGAGTTCCTGCGCCACATGGGGCCGGGCACGCATATCATGGCGGTGTGCCAGCCCGCGGTGCCCGTCTACGCCGCGCTGTGCCTGATGGGCGGAGCCGAGGATCCCTGCACGCCGGTCAGCGCGACGCTGATGGGCGGCCCGGTCGATCCGCGCCAGTCACCCACCGCGGTCAACACGCTTGCGACGCGGCGACCGTTCACCTGGTTCGAGCACAATGTCATTGCCGAAGTGCCGGTGAGCTATCCGGGAGCGGGTCGCAGAGTCTACCCCGGTTTCCTGCAGCTCGCCGGGTTCATGAGCATGAACCTGGGCGCCCACATGGTCAGCCATTGGGAAATGTTCAAGCATCTCGTCCAAGGTGACGACGAGGAAGCCGAGGCGACCAAGGCGTTCTACGAGGAATATCGTTCGGTGGCCGACATCGATGCCGCCTTCTACTTGCAGACGATCGACGTGGTATTCCAGCGCCACCTGCTGCCCAAGGGCCAGTTCTTCCATCGCGGCGTGCGGGCCGATCCTGCGGCCGTGCGCACGCCGATCCTCGCGATCGAGGGCGAGCGTGACGACATCTCGGGTCTTGGCCAGACGCAGGCCGCGCTGACGCTGTCGACCGGGCTGCCGCAGGCCGCGCGCAAGCACCATATTGCGATGGGCGCCGGGCATTACGGCATCTTCAACGGCCGCCGCTGGCGCGAGCAGATCGCGCCGGTGGTGGACGACTGGATCGCGCGATGGGCCGCGAAGCCGTTGCGCCTCTCGCGGCTTCAGGTCGTGGCCGGGTAGCTCGGGCGCTGGACGCGGCCCGGCTGGGGCTCGCATGTTCGCCGACAGCACGGGTGTGAGTCCGCACCGGCCGAGCCGCTACGCGCGCTCGCGCAAGGGGCGACGGCGCTTCTCGTGCCGGGCGCGCCGCCGGTGAGGGTAGCCGCGCGGGCCGTCCGCTAGGGACGGAGCGGGAAGCGGCTGACGCTGCCCGTCAGCAGCCTGCGGCCGAATGCCTTCGCCATCGTCGCAGTGCCGTCGGCATTCTGAAACACGACACGGGTGCCGCCCGAGGCCAGCGTCTCGATCGCGGTGACGGTCGCGCCATGCTTGCGGCAGGCGGCCTCAACCTCTGCTACGGTGGCTGCGACGTTGATGGCTCGCGACATGGGCACTCCTTCGCTCAAGCGGGAGCGCAAGCAAGTCTCTCGGCCAGGCGGTGCTCGGGTGACGGAGCCTGGTCTTACAATAATGGGGGCGCGCCGCGTTCAGAACAAGTGGTCCTGCCGCGCTGCTGCTCGCCCCCTTCGTCAAGGCAGATCCGATTCGGATGGGCCCGGGGCCTGCCGACGGGCGATTCCGGCGGGCAGAGGCGGCTGCTACCAGTCCAGTTCGTCGCGGTCGCGGCCGATGGTGAGCCAGCCGAGCACCGCCCCGGTGACCAGGCCAGCCGCGATCACTGCGCCGGGATTGTCCGTCGCGGCGCCGCCGACTTGGCGCACGCCGTCCCGCGCGGCGCTGCCCGCACGGCTTGCAGCCTCGCCGACGCTCTCGCGCCATTCGCGAAGCTTCTCGGCCGCGCCGTCGGCGAACTCGCTCGCTCGGTTGGCGACGTCATCGGCAGCCGACCCGACCGTACCGCGGGCGCTGTCCAGCCCCGCTCGCAGGCGGTCGCCCGCGGCGCTGAGCCGCTCGCTCGCGCCGCTGCCGCCGCCGCGAAGCTGACGGACGCCGCGCGGCACCCGCGCCGACAGCACGCCATCGCGGTCTCCGACATAGCTGTCGCCCTCGCCATAGGCAGCGTATTCATCCTCATCGCCCGCCGGGCCGCCGCCGAACACGCCCGCCAAGGCGCGGGCCGCAAGCAGCGCCGCGACGAGACCGGTGACCGGCACGATCCACGCATTGTCGCTGACCACCTGCGAGGCGCGCTCGATCGCAGCGGCTCCAGCGTCCGCCGCCTTGGCCCGCACCTCATTGACGATCCGCTGCGGATCGAGCCGCTGCTGCAGCTCCTCCATCTGCGTGCGGATGCGGGCGCGGGTTTCAGCGGCCTCCGCCGCCAGCGCATCGACTTCGCTCATGCATCACCCCTCAGCGTCTCGATATCGCGAGCGACCGACCGTTCGGTCCGCACCGGCATCATCTTCGCCCTCTTGAGCGACGCGGACGCGCTCAGAACGATGACGCCCGCAGCGGCTGCGACGACGACGGCAACGAGAAGTGCGGCCAAGCCGACGCCCATCACCGTCGCGAGGAACGCGATCGCCGACGCGAGCAGCGCGAGCAGCGCGCCCGAGGCAAGAACGCCGGCCACCGCGAACAGGGCGAACGGCCGCGCGAACTTCAGCGCGTTCGCCTTGGTTTCGGCCTTGGCGAGGCGGACCTCGGTACGCGCCAGTGCCTCGACGTCATCGATGATGCCGCGCGCCAGACCGATGGTCGTGACGCGCGGCTGCTCGGTCCGGTTTGCGGCCATCTGCATCGCGGCTCAGGCGTCGCGATCGTCGTTGAAGCCCTTGCTGCTGCCGCGGAACAGGCGCGAGATTGCGAAGCCGGCAGCGACGGCCACGCCAGCGGCGACTGCGGGATTGCGGCGAACGAGTCCAGCAACGTCGTTCATCAGCTGATCGATGTCCTTGTGGCGAAGCGTGTTCGCGAAGCGCTCAAGCGCGTCGGCTGCCTGCTCGCCATATTTCGCAACCGGCGCCGCCGTCGGGTTCTGCCGCAGCTGCTCAACCGCGCCACGCGCCGAATGCGCAAGCTCTTCGATCGTGTTCGCCGCGCGGCTCTTGCCTTCCTCGGCGACGTCGCGGGCATGGCCCAGCGCGCCGTCCTTCAGCTTGACCGCCTGGTCGCGCGCGCCCTGCAGCCGCTCCTTCGCCTGATCGGCGAGGTGGCTCGCCTGCTCCGTCGCCCGATCGGCAAGGTTGCTAGCCTGCTCTTTCACATCCCGCATCGTGCTCGAAACGGCTTCGCCCGCCGTCGTGCTGTCGCCGAAGCCGGTGGCCCGGGTTGCGCCCGATCCGCCGGTTGCGCCCGAGCCGCCGGCCTGCGCGCCGAAGCCGCCCTGACCCAAGCCGCTCAAATCCTGATTGTCCGCCACAGCGATGATCCCTTCACGTTCGTTGTCGAATGTATTGCGCAGGCTGAACGATGGGCAAGCGCACCGGGTTCCGCTTGCCGCCCGCGCAGCCGAGCGCCTAGACGCCATGCCCGCTACCACCTTCCTCATACCACCGAGACCGGAATGACCGCCATCACCCATGTGCACGCGCGCGAGATCCTCGACAGCCGCGGAAATCCGACGATCGAAGTCGACATCGCGCTGGAGGATGGCAGTTTCGGCCGGGCGGCGGTGCCCTCGGGGGCGTCGACCGGCGCGCACGAGGCGGTTGAGAAGCGCGATCTCGATGCCAGGCGCTATGGCGGCAAGGGCGTGCGTCGGGCCGTGGAGGCCGTGAACGGAGAGATCGCCGATGCGATCGACGGGCTGGACGCCGAGGAGCAGCAGCTGATCGACGGAGCGCTGATCCAGCTGGACGGCACCCGCAACAAGAGCCGGCTCGGCGCCAATGCGATCCTGGGAACCAGCCTCGCGGTGGCCAAGGCGGCGGCTGCGTCGAGCGGGCTGGAGCTGCACCGCTATCTGGGCGGGGTGAGCGCCAACCTGTTGCCGACGCCGATGATGAATATCGTCAACGGCGGAGCGCACGCGAACAACCGGCTGGATTTTCAGGAGTTCATGGTCATGCCCGTCGGCGCCGAAAGCTTCGGCGAGGCGCTGCGCTGGGGTGCGGAAATCTTCCACGCGCTGAAGCGGCAGCTGGCCGAAGCCGGGCACAGCGTCGCGGTCGGCGACGAGGGCGGCTTCGCGCCCGATCTGGGCGGGGCGGCGGACACGATCGGCTTCGTGCTGAAGGCGGTCGAATCCGCGGGCTACCGGCCCGGCGAGCAGATCGTCATCGCGCTCGATTGCGCCGCCACCGAGTTTTACCGCGACGGCTGCTATGTGCTGGCCGGCGAGTGTCAGACGCTCGACGCTGGCGGGCTGACGCGGATGCTCGGCGACCTCGCGGCGCGCTACCCGATCGTCTCGATCGAGGACGGCATGGCCGAGGATGACCTTGACGGCTGGGCGGCGCTCACCGCCGAGCTTGGCGACCGCGTGCAGCTGGTGGGCGACGACCTGTTCGTCACCAACGCCGAGCGGCTGGCGATGGGCATCGAGCGCGGGCTGGGGAACGCGCTCTTGGTGAAGGTCAACCAGATCGGCACGCTCAGCGAGACGCTCGACGCGGTGCAGATGGCGCAGGATGCGGGCTATGGCACGGTGATGAGCCATCGTTCGGGCGAAACCGAGGACGCGACCATCGCCGACCTCGCGGTCGCGACGCGCTGCGGCCAGATCAAGACGGGCAGCCTCGCGCGGAGCGACCGGCTGGCCAAGTACAACCAGTTGCTGCGCATCGAGGAGAGCCTGGCGGACGCCGCGCGCTATGCCGGGTGGAGCCGCATTCGGGCCACCCGGCCCGGCGCCTGAGCGCAGGCTGCGGTGCAACCGTTTCGCAGCTGTGGCGGTTCTTCGGCCCATGGCTCAACCGATCGACTGCGTGATCGTCGGCGGCGGCCCCGCCGGGCTGACCGCCGCCATCTATCTCGCGCGCTATCATCTGCGCGTGCGGGTGATCGACGCTGGCGATAGCCGGGCGGAGTGGATCCCGCTCAGCCACAATCACGCCGGCTATCCCGACGGGGTTTCGGGCGTCGACCTCGTACACGCGATGCGCGCGCAGGCCGCGCGCTATGGTGCAGTCGTCGAGCCGGGGTTCGTGCAGTCGCTGGCGCATGCGGACGGGCTGTTCCGCGCGCAGACCAGTCTCGGCTCGATCGCGGCGCGGTCGGTGCTGCTGGCGACGGGCACCGTCAATATGGGCCCGCCGATGAGCGAGGAGGCGCATTCCGAAGGACTGGCGCGCGGCCTCATCCGCTATTGCCCCGTGTGCGACGGCTATGAAGCGACCGACAAGCGCATCGCGGTGCTCGGCGCGGGCGACCGCGGCGCGCGCGAGGCGCTGTTCCTCCGCAGCTATAGCCGCGAGGTGACGCTCATCGATCCGGAGGGCGAGCCGGACCTTTCGAACAAGCGGCGGGCCGAGCTCGCGGCCGCGGCGATCCGCGTCATTCCGGGCCCGGTCGCTGCCGTCATGCTCGACCGCGGCCAGGTGGTCATCGCCACCGCCCATGGCCCGCTGGGGTTCGACACGCTCTATCCAGCGCTCGGCAGCCATGTGCGGTCCGAGCTTGCCGTCATGCTGGGCGTGATCGTGAGCGAGGATCACTGCATTCTCGTCGACGACCACTGCCGCGCGGGCCTGGCGGCGTGATACCGAGTAAGCCTCGGATGTCGAATTAGTGATATCACACCTCCGGCTCGTCGGCAGGCAGGCCGAGCAGCAGGGTGAAAAGGTCCTCCATCGCCGCCTCGGTGCGGAACTGCCCCGTCTCATCGTCGATCTCGCCGGCGTGCATGGGGTCGACCACATCTTTCAGGAACGAGGCGGCGACGCGGAGGAACAGGGCCCGGCAGGAATCTTCGGGCTTCTCCGGGATGCCGGCGCTATAGGTCAGGAAGGCGCCGAGCCCGCTGGGGCGGTTCTACGGCGTCGAGGCGTAGTCTCCCTCACCCATGAAGATCGCGGCGTAGCGGTCCGCCAGACCGACGACGGCGTCCGTGGCCTCAGCACTGGTGAGGCTGTCCAAGTTCCACTTGGTGTCGATCTCCAGCAGTTCGGTGAAGAACTGGGAAACGACGCCGGACACGACATCCGGGTCGGTGAGGAAGTCCTTGTCGCCCTGGCCGCCAAAGTTCGCGGAGAAGAGGACGTCCTCGCCGCGGTCCCGCGCCCGCTCTGCCGAGCCCTCGATTCCTACGTTGCTTTTCGCCATGGCTTCTCCTTACTCGGTTCAGGGTGAAATGTCATCCGTCGGCTGAGGCGGCAGCATCAGCAGCGAGATTTCCAGCCGCTTATTTGGCCCGACCTCTTTGGTGCCCAGAAGCACGAACCGGCTTTGGGGCAGGATGGTGATTTCCTGCTCGGACTGGAAGCCGCCGGACCCGTGGCTGTCGATAGCCTTGGCGCCGGGAGCATAGATGATCTGAAGGGCCTCTACGCCGCGGGCGACGTGGTGAAGGGCCTCGACCAGATCAGCAGCGCGATGGGCCAGGCCGCCATCGCCGCGACCACCATCCGCAACGACCTGAACGCTGCCCGCCCGCTGTGGCGTTGAGCGCTATTTCCTCACCGGGGTCGCGGCCGGGCTGGTCCAGGTCCACGACCGGATCGCCCACGCCGTGCCCTGCTTCACCGTGACGGGGGTGAACGTTCCCGTCTCGCGCATCGGCTGCCCCTTCTGCGCGAAGCTGTAGCTGACCGGGTAGACCAGATAGGCGTGATCGCCTTCCACCATCGTCACCTTGACCGGGCCGAGGGCGACCTTGCCGCCGGTCTTGCCCGTCGCCGCCTCGCGCTTCGTGAGCGCGCCGAGCCAGTCGTCAAAGGCCGTCGCGCCGATCCAAGCAAAGGGGCTCACGTCGGCGTCGACGATCATCGGCTCGGCGACGAGCATGGCTTTCGCCGCCGCCGCATCGCCGCGGTTGAACGCAGCGATTATCGCGGCGACCGGAGCGGCGGCTGCGGGTTGTTCGGCATGGGCCGGTGCGACCGCGGCGCCGGCTGCGGGTTGTTCGGCATAGGCCGGTGCGACCGCGGCGGTGGCGGCGGTCAGGCAGACGAGCACCCGAATGTCCCACTCCAAGGTCGTGACGGATGCGTACTAGGCTTCGCTCGCAGCCGCTGCAAGGTCGCGGGGCTATCGCCGCCCGTCGCGCGCCTCCAGCAGGGTCGCGAGGTCGTCGGCTTCGCGGTCGATGGCGCCGGTGCGCAGCGGCATGCGGATCGGACCTTCGGCGCGCCCCTCCACGAATTGCTGCACATAAGGGTTGCCGGTGGAATAGAGCCGGTCCTTCGCTCCGTCCCAGATGATGCGGCCCTGGTAGAGCATCGCCACTCGGTCGGCGATCTTGCGCGCGCTGACGAGGTCGTGGGTAATCGTGACGGCCGTCACCTTCAGCTCGCGCACCAAGTCGACGATCAGATCGTTGATGACATCGGCCATGATCGGGTCGAGTCCAGTCGTCGGTTCATCGAAGAACATGATCTCGGGCCGGGCGGCGATGGCGCGCGCCAGCGCCACGCGCTTCTGCATCCCGCCCGACAGCTCCGAGGGACGCAGGTCGGCGACCTCCGGCCCCAAGCCCACGAGCGCGAGATTCTCCTCGGCCCGCGCCCGCATATCAGCGCCCCCGCCGCCGCGCCCGCGCGTCAGCGGGAATGCAACATTGCGCCAGACCGGCAGGCTATCGAACAGCGCGCCGCCCTGGAACAGCATGCCGAAGCGCGAGCGGTGGCGCTCGAGCGCGCGGCCGGTGAGGCTGCTCGTTTCGACTCCGTCGATGAGCACCCGGCCGCGATCGGGGCGCAGCAACCCCAGCACGCATTTCAGCGTCACCGATTTGCCCGTGCCCGATCCGCCGATGATGACGAGGCTCTCGCCCGGCGCCACCTTCAGGTTGACGCCCGCCAGCACCTGCTTGCTGCCGAACGCCTTCCACACGTCGCGAAGCTCGATCCGCGGGGTCATCGGGTGCCGAACGCCAGCACGGTGATCATCAGGTTGAACAGCAGGATGAGGACGAAACTGCTGACGACCGCGTCGGTGGTCGCGCGGCCGACCCCTTCCGCGCCGCCGCGCGAGTGGAAGCCGTGATAGCAGCCCATCAGGGCCACGATGAAGCCGAACACCGCCGCCTTCACCAGCGAGGATACGACGTCGGACACCTCAAGATACTGCCGCGTGGTGGCGAGGTAGTTCGCGACATTGAAGCCCAGCCGCGCGGTGGCGAGGGCGTAGCCGCCGAGCACGCCGATGACGTTTGCGACGAGCACCAGCGCTGGCAGCACGAGTGTGCCGGCGAACAGGCGCGGGCCGATCAGATAGCGCACGGGGTCGGTGCGAAGTGTCGACAGCGCGTCGATCTGCTCGGTCACGCGCATCGTGCCCAGCTCCGCCGCCATCGCCGATGCAACGCGGCCCGCGACCATCAGCGCGGCGAGCACCGGCCCCAGCTCGCGCACGAGCGCGATGACGGTGACGGCGGGCACCGTCGATTCGGCGTTGAAGCGCTGCCCGCCCACGTAGATCTGCTGGGCGAGCGCCGCGCCGGTGAACGCCGCGGTCAGCCCGACGACCGGCAGCGACAGCCAGCCGATCGCGAAGAGCTGCGCGACAAACCGCTCGGGATAGAAGGGCGGGCTCAGCGCCTTCAGGATCGCCGACACCGCGAAGATCGTCACGCGCCCCACCGCTGCGAGCACGCCGATGCCGCGGCGCCCGACCCAGGCGAATGGTGCGAGGACGATTTCCATCAGGCGTAGACGCGGTCGAGACGCGAGCCGAGCCCGGTCAGCAGCTCATACTGGCTGAGGCCCGATGCGCGGGCCGCTGCGGTGAGATCGAACGCGATCTCGATCCAGCCGGCGGGCGCGGGCGGGTCCACGTCCGTCACATCAACCGCGGTCAGGTCCATCGACACGCGCCCTACGACGGGGCAGGCGCGGCCGTCCACCAGCGCGGTGCCGCTGTTGCCGAATGCGCGGCGGTAACCATCGGCATAGCCCAGCGCGATCACCGCGATGCGGCTGGGTCGCGCGGCGGTCCAGGTCGCGCCATAGCCGACGCTGTCACCGGGCCCCACGTCGCGCAGCTGCAGCACCTGCGCCTCGATGCGCACGGCCGGGGCTAGCTGCCCCCCGGCGGCGGGATGCACCACGCCGCCGTAGAGCGCGATCCCGGGCCGCGCGAGATCGAGCGCCAGCGCGGCGTCGGCGAACAGCGCGGCGGACGCAGCGATGCTGCGGCGGCGAGCGGGCACGCTCAGCTGGCCGAAGCGCTGCACCTGCGCGGCGGTGAGCGGATGCGCGGGTTCGTCGGCGCAGGCGAAATGGCTCATCAAGAGATCGACGTTCAGCCCTTCGGCCGCCGCGCCCGCGTCGGCCAGAGCGACCCCAAGCCGATTGATGCCGGTATCGACCATCAGGCTGCACGGACGCTCCGGCGCAGCCTCGCGCCACAGCGCGGCTTGCTCGACGCTGTTGAGCGTTGGCTGGACGCCCCGCGCCTCCAGCGCGAAGGGCAGGTCCGCCGGCGCCACGCCGTGCAGCACGTGCAGCCTCACGCCGTCGGCCAGCGGCAGCAGCATCGCTGCCTCGTGCCAGCAGGCCACGAACAGGTCGCGGCAGCCCTCGGCGACCAGCGCCTGCGTCACCGCAGCGGCGCCCAGGCCGTAGGCGTCGGCCTTGATCGCGGCGCCAGCGGGCCGGCCCGCCAGCTCTGAACAGCGCCGCCAGTTGGCCCGGACCGCGCCCAGGTCCACGCGGACGCGCGCTTGGCCGGGCGGTGCGGTAGGCATTGTAACGCGGTTAGCCGCAGCACGCGCGCGGTGCAAAGCGCTCGGGCGCACGACGCGGCACAGTCGCCGGGCGCGCGCGCAGCGGTTAAGGCGACGGGCATGGCAACCGCCCCCGCCGCGCACGCTCTGCAACCCGACCACCTGACCGCGCTCGAACTGATCGAGCGGCGGCTGCTGTGGCTCTCTGCCTGGACGATCCACCACGCCAATCACCTGCGCGAAAGCCGCGACGGGCTGAAGGTCGGCGGGCATCAGGCGAGCTGCGCGTCGATGACGAGCGTCATGGCGGCGCTGTATTTCCACGCGCTGCGCCCGGGCGACCGGGTGGCGGTGAAGCCGCACGCCGGGCCGCTGTTGCACGCGATCCACTATCTGCTCGGCAACCAGAGCCGCGAGCAGCTGGAGCGCTTCCGGGCGCTTGGCGGCGCGCAGTCCTACCCCAGCCGGACGAAGGACAGGATCCCCGTTGATTTCTCGACGGGTTCGGTCGGGCTGGGCGTGGCGATCACCGCCTTTGCCTCGCTGGTTCAGGACTATCTGATTGCCCACGGTCAGCTGGACGAGCGGCAGGCCGGCCGGATGATCGCGCTGCTGGGCGATGCCGAGCTGGACGAGGGCAACATCTACGAGTGCCTGATCGAAGGCTACAAGCACGGCCTTCGCAACTGCTGGTGGATCGTCGACTATAACCGCCAGTCGCTGGACGCGACCACGGCCGACCGCATGTTCGAACGCTTCGACGGCATCTTCGAAGCGTGCGGCTGGCGCGTGCTGACGGCGAAATACGGCGCGAAACTGCGCGCGGCGTTCGCGGGTCCGGGCGGCGGGGCGCTGCGGGCGTTCATCGATGGGCTGTCGAACAGCCGCTACGCGGCGTTGACCTTTCAGGGCGGTGCAGCCTGGCGCGCTGCGTTCCGCGAGGCGGCCGGCACGGAGGCGGACCGCGCGCTCGCAGGGCTCGACGACGCGGGCGTCGCCGAGCTGATGACCGATCTTGGCGGCCACTGCCTGGAGACGCTGTGCGCCGCCTATGACGAGGCTGCGTCGGCGGACACGCCCGCGCTCATCATCGCCTATACGGTCAAGGGCCGCGGGCTGCCGTTCGCGGGCCACAAGGACAATCACTCCGGCCTGATGACGCCGACGCAGATCGCAGCGCTTGCAGCCGAGCACGGCGTGCGCGCGGGCGAGGAATGGGAGCCGTTCGCCGGGCTCGGCGGCAATGCGCGCGCGCTGGTGGAGGGGGCGCTGACTCGGGTTCGGCCTATGCTCGCGCTCGCAAGCGCCGACGCGCGCGGGCCGCTCCCGCTCGCGCCTGCGGAAGCGGGCGCCCCGCAGCCGCTTGAGCGCGTCGGCGTTCCCCCGATCCCCGCCCCCACCGGCGCCGAGCAATCGACCCAGCAAGCGTTCGGACGCATCCTGCTCTGGCTCGCGAAGTCGGGTCACCCGCTCGCCGACCGGATCGTCACCACCTCGCCCGACGTCACCGTCAGCACCAATCTCGGCGGCTGGGTGAACCAGCGCGGGCTGTTCCGCCGTCGCGCCGAGCGCGACGTGTTCGCCGCCGAGCATATCCCGTCGGCGCAGAAATGGGCCTTCAGGCCCGCCGGGCAGCATTTCGAGCTGGGGATCGCCGAGCACAACCTGTTCCTGACGCTCGCGGCCTTCGGGCTCAGCGGCGCGCTGTTCGGCCACCGGCTGCTGCCGATCGGGACGGTCTATGATCCGTTCATCGCGCGCGGGCTCGATGCGCTCAATTACGCCTGCTACCAGGGTGCGCGCTTCCTGCTGGTGGCGACGCCGTCCGGCGTGACGCTGGGGCCGGAGGGCGGGGCGCACCAGTCGATTTCAACGCCGCTCATCGGCATGGGTCAGCCGGGGCTCAGCTATTTCGAACCCGCCTACGCCGACGAGCTTGCGGCGGCGATCGAATGGGCGTTCGGCCACATGCAGGACGAGGCTGACGGCAGCGTCTACCTGCGCCTCACCACGCGCACGATCGCGCAGCCCGAGCGCGCGGACGAACTCTGGCGCGCGGATTTCCTGCGCGGCGGCTACTGGTTGCGGCCGCCCGCTCGCGGCGCGGAGGCTGCGATCGTGGCAACGGGGGCGCTGATGCCCGAAGCCATCGCAGCGTGGGAGGCGCTCGCGCCCGACCTTCCCGGCCTCGGCCTGCTCGCCGCAGCCTCGCCCGATCTCATGGAGCGGGGCTGGCGCGCGGACGGCTCCGTGAGCCACGCCGCGCGCCTGCTCGCGCCGCTGGCGCCGGACGCTTGCCTCGTCACGGTGATCGACGGCTCCCCGGCGGCGTTGTCCTGGCTCGGCGCAGTCCGCGGCCAGCGCGTCGCAGCGCTCGGCACCGAAAGGTTCGGCGAGACCGGAGACCTACCCGATCAGTTCCGCCTCCACCGCCTCGACGCCAACGCAATCATAGAAGCAACCGCCAACTTGCTCGCCTGATCGGCCTAATCCTTTACCGGACGTGACTGGCCAACCTCTCCCGCAAGCGAGAGAGGGACAGCCGCGCAGCGGCGAGGAGGAGGCAAGTCCGCCGCCTTACGCCGCCGTCCTGACCTCGCCGAGCGTCGGGTAATCCGTGTAGCCGCGCTCGTCGCCGCCGTAGAAGGTGGATTGTTCGGCGGCGTTGAGCGGCGCGTCGAGGCGCAGGCGCTCGGGAAGGTCGGGATTGGCGATGAACGGGCGGCCGAACGCGATCAGGTCTGCCGCGCCGCTCTCCACCGCTGCGATCGCCCGCGCTCTGTCATAGCCGTTGTTCGCCATGTAAATGCCGGTCCAGCGGCGCCGGAGCTCGGCCAGTTGCGCGGGATCGGCCAGTCCACCGCCGGTCTCGCCCTCCACGAGATGCAAATAGGCCAGCCCGCGGCCGTTCAGCTTGTCGATGACATAGCCAAACGTGCCAACGGGATCGCTGTCCGCGATGTCGCCGAATCCGCTAAAGGGCGAGAGACGGATGCCCACGCGCTCGGGCCGCCACACCGCGCTCACTGCGTCGGCCACTTCCAGCACGAGCCGCGCGCGGTTCTCGACCGGGCCGCCATAACCGTCGGTCCGCCTGTTCGATCCGTCGCGCAGGAACTGATCGAGCAGATAGCCATTGGCCGCGTGGATCTCGACACCGTCGAAGCCCGCTGCCTTAGCGTTCTCCGCGGCAGCCGCGTAATCGCGGACCAGCTGCGGGATCTCGTCGAGCTCCAGCGCGCGCGGCTCGCTCACGTCCTCGAACCCGTCGGGGGTGAAGGTCTTGGCCTTGGCGCGGATCGCCGATGGCGCGACCGGCTTGTTGCCGCCAAGCAGCTTCACATGGCTGATGCGGCCGACATGCCACAGCTGCAGCACGATTCGGCCGCCCGCCGCATGCACCGCTTCCGTCACCGGCCGCCATGCCGCGACCTGTTCGGGCGAGTAGATGCCGGGCGTGTCGATATAGCCCTGGCCATCGGGCCGGATCTGCGTCGCTTCGGTGACGATCAGCCCCGCGCCGGCGCGCTGACGGTAATATTCGGCGTGCATCGGCTTCACCGCAAGCGTCGAGCGGTTGGCGCGGTTGCGCGTCAGCGGCGCCATGACGACGCGATTGGGCAGCTCCCACGCGCCTACGCGGAGAGGATCGAACAGCGACGGCATAAGTTGTTCCTTGCAACTAGTTTGGGCTGCGGCGGAGGTAGGCGTGCGTTCGGCCCCGTCCAGCCCCGTCACCGATGGTTTATGCACAGGCGGAAATCCGGTCGAGCACGCCCGCAGCCCCCAACATTCAGCCGCACCCTGATCGGGTAGGGGTTGCTCCGCCATCGCGATCGTGCCCGGCGCCGCCAGTACCGCGGCACGCATCAAGCCGTTCAAGCCGTTCGTACCGACTTCCAAGATCCGCGACGCAACCAAACGCGCAGGTAACGATTTCGGGCCAACAGCGGTGGGCGTTGTCGCCGCTGCTTACGGGAGACTGAGGATGGCGAAGGCAACAAGCAAAACCGGCGGCGAGGGTTGCCGCGGACGTCGAGGCGAAGCGTGAAAATTCACCCTCGCGCGCAGCGAAGGCGATCGAAGGCGGCAGGCTTTCGGAGGCCGCCAAGGGCGATGAGCGCCGCCAGCCACGCAAAGCCAAGGGCGCCGAGGCCGCCGCCAAGAAGGTGCCCGCCAAGGTCAGGAAGGGCGCGCATACCGACGATCCGCAGAATCGGAGCGTCGATGGCGCGCACAAAGGCGTGACGGCATCGCCCGAACTCGCGGAGATCATCGGTGAAGGTTCAATGAAGCGCACCGAAGTCGTCAGCCGGGTGTGGGATTACGTCCGCAAGCACAACCTGCAAAACCCCGATAACAGGCGCGAGATTATTGCGGACGAAAGGCTGAAAAAGGTCTTCGGGCGGGACCGTGCGACGATGTTCGAGATGAACAGGTTGGTCTTTGCGCACCTGAAATAGGCGCCTGCGCGTTCGGCTGGAGATAGGTGTGCTGCACCGCCCCCCAGCGAAGCGGTTATGATATCGACTCTTCGCGCCAACATCGCGAAACTGACCAATTGCCGGTGTGGCGAGGCAGCCGAAGCCTCGCTTGACAACGGCATCGCCGACCGGGTGATTCGCTTCGCGAGGTCAATGGGTGTTGTTGCGGCGCATGGAGTCGTTTACGGCGACTGGGTCGATTTATACCCGGCGCAGCGGGCTGAAGCAGTTCGATCTCAGTTTTGTTGTGCTGGCGATGGTGGGAAATTGGGAGGCGAGCTTTCTGTAGACCGTCATCCGCATGAGCCGGCACCGCATTTCCGCCGTGCCCGCGCCGACCTGAATCTCCACATCACGCCGCTGACCGAACAAGAGATCAGCACGCTGGCTGCGCTGGAGCGTATCGCAGCGCGGCTTGAGATTGCAGGTTACAGTTCCGGATTTCGCCGAGGGCAAGGAACTGGTCAACCCAGCCAGCGTCTGCGACGCGCTGAAGCAAGCGGGTGATAGAACCACCATAACCGCGCCGGCAGCCCGCCGCCGAGCGCGCTTGTGACTGCTCTCGCTACCTGCCCGCGCAAACATTGTGGTGACGAGCGGACGGCCGAACGCCGCGACTTAAACCTTGCGTCTGATGTCCGCGATCGTCGGGATGCGCACCCCGGGCCCTTGCGTATCGCCGCTCACCGATCCCGCTCGATCGCAAACCTCGCGATCGCGCGCAGCAGATCGGCTTCGCTTCCAAACACATGCAGGTGGGCGATCGCTTGGTCGATCAGCATCGCGGCCTGCTTTTTGGCGCGCTCGACTCCCAGCAGCGACACGAAGGTGGCCTTGCCGCGATCCGCGTCCTTGGCCAGCGCCTTGCCTGCGAGGCTGGCGTCGCCCTCCACGTCCAGCAGGTCATCGGCGATCTGGAAGGCGAGGCCGAGGTCGCGCGCATAGCCGCGCAGCTTGACGCGGGCATCGGGGGAGGCGCGGCCCATGATGCCGCCCGCCTCCAGGCAGAAGGCGATCAGCGCGCCGGTCTTCAGCTGTTGCAAGCGCGTGGTCGTCGCGAGGTCGAACGTCGCGCGCTCAGCTTCCAGGTCCATCATCTGGCCGCCGGCCATCCCGCCCGGCCCGCTGGCCTTGGCCATCTCGCGCGTGAGTTCGGCGCGGACGAACGGGTCCTCGTGCGTCGCCTCGTCGGCGACGATCTCAAAGGCCAGCGCGTGCAGCGCGTCGCCCGCGAGCACTGCGGTTGCCTCGTCATACGCTTTGTGGACCGTCGGCTTGCCGCGACGAAGGTCGTCGTCGTCCATGCACGGCAGATCGTCGTGGATCAGGCTGTAGGTGTGAATGCACTCGATCGCCAGTCCGACGCGCAGGGCGCGTTCGCGGTCGACGTGGAAGAGATCGCAGGCCGCAACCACCAGCAGCGGGCGCATACGCTTGCCGCCGCCGATCGCTGCGTGGCGCATCGCCTCGTATAGGCGCGCGCGCGGGTCCTGCGGCACCGCCAGCATCCGCTCGAAACGCTGGTCGATCGCCTGACCGATCGCGTCCAGCGCTGGTTTCAGACTAAGCGAGGCCTGCATCGCGGGTCGCGTCGCCATCAGTTCTGGAACGGCGCTAGCACGGGCGTCCCTGTCTCGGCGCCGCGAATCTGTTCGATGCGCGCCTCGGCCTGGCCCAGCTTTTCCTCGCAGTGACGCTGCAATTTCACCCCGTCTTCGTACAAGCGGATCGACTCCTCCAAGCTCGCTTCGCCCGTTTCCAGCTTGCGGACAATCGCCTCCAGCTGGCTCAGCGCCGCCTCGAAGCTGAGGCTGTCTCTCTCGCCCGAACCGCTCATCACCCGTCCCGCATCCTGTTGGCGGTTGTGACGGCGCACTGGCGGCAAATCAAGCCGATGCGCGGTCGAGCGCCACGAGCGCCTTGCGATCGAGCTTGCCGACGAGCGTTTTGGGCAGCGTATCGTAGATGACGACGCCGACCGGCTTCTCGTGCTTGCCGACCGCCGCGCTCACCAGCGCCATCAATTCGTCAGCGCTCGCCTGCGCGCCGGGGCGCAGCGACACATAGAGCTTGGGCCGCTCCCCCACGCGCGGATCGGGCACCGCGATCGCAAGCGCCTCGGCGACCGCCGGGTGGGTGTAGGCGACATCCTCCAGCCGGCTGGGGAAAACCTTGAACCCGCCGACATTGATCATGTCCTTCAGCCGGTCGACGATCCACACGAAGCCGTCATCGTCGAGATAGCCGACGTCGCCGGTGCGCAGCCGTCCGTCGACAAAGGCCGAGGCATCGTTCTCGTGGCCCCAATAGCCCTGCATGACCTGCGGGCCCTCGATCGTCAGCTCGCCGGGCTCGCCCGGCGGGGCAGGGCGGGTGGGGTCCTCGCGGTCGACGACCACGAAGCGCGTGCGCGGGATCGGCTGGCCGATCGAACCCACGCGCCGCTCACCGACATAGGGATTGGCCGATGCGACGCCCGAGGTCTCGGTAAGGCCGTAGCCCTCCGCCACGCGCACGCCGGTCGCGCGCTCGAAGCGGTCCTGCAGCTCCACGGGCATCGGCGCGCCGCCCGCCACCGCGATGCGCAGCGACGACCAGTCCGCCGCAGCGAAACCTGGCGCGTCGGCAAGCGCGTTGAACATCGCCGGCACTCCGGGCAACGCGGTGATCCGCCGCCGCTTCAGGGCAGCGAGTGTATCGGCCGCGCTGAACTTGGGCAGGATGACGATCTCGTTCCCGCGCAATACGCTGCTGTTCAGCACACCGGTGTTCGCGAACACGTGGAAAAACGGCAGCGCGCCCAGCACGCGGTGCGTTTTGCCGGGCTCGGGCTCGATCGCTGCGACCTGCTGCGCGTTCGCGGTGAGGTTCGCGTGCGTCAGCATCGCGCCCTTGGGCCGCCCCGTAGTGCCGCCGGTATATTGAATGAGCGCGAGATCGTGCGGGTGAATGGGGCAGGGGCGGTAGGCGCCACCGCGCATCAGCTCGGCCCAGCGCACGAATCGCGGATCGTCGGGCGGCAGCGCTGCGCGCTCCTTGCGGCGGAACAGTGTGAAGCCCAGCCGCTTCAGGGGCGGCAGCGCATCGGCGAGGCTGCCGACGATCAGGCGGCCGAACGCACCGCGATCGAGCACCGCGCGGATCGTCGGGAACAGCTGCGCGGCGTCGAGGCATACCATCGTGGTGATGCCCGCGTCGCGCGCCTGATGCTCCAGCTCGTCGGCCGAATAGAGCGGCGAGAAATTGACGACCGCCGCCCCCGCTGCGAGCGCACCGTAATAGGCGACGATATAGTGCGGGCAGTTCGGCAGGAACAGGCCGACGCGCGCGCCGCGTCCGATCCCCAGCGCGGTAAAGCCGCCCGCCGCCGCGCGCACCGCCTTCGCCAGCGCGCCGTAAGTCGTCTGCGCGCCATAGAAATCGCACGCGATGTTGGCCGGCACGCGCTCGGCGGTCGCCCACAGCATGTCGGGCAACGTAAGCGGCTCGATGCGCGCGTCCCACGGCGCGGGATGGCAGTAGGGCGCCAAGCTTTCAGCAGAATCGGTAAGCGTCATCCGGCCCGTGTAGCGATCCACGCGCGAATATGCGCCTCAAGCACACTGAGCGGCACGCTGCCGTTTTCCAGCACCGCATCGTGGAACGCGCGCTCGTCGAACTTCGCGCCCAGCTTGGCCTCGGCTTCCTGCCTGAGCGCGCGGATCTTCAGCTCGCCGATCTTGTAGGCGAGCGCCTGGCCAGGCCAGCTGATGTAGCGATTGACCTCGGCGTCGATATTCTTGTCCGAAAGTGCAGTATTCTCGCGCATGAAAGTCACTGCCTGTGCCTTGGTCCAGCCCTTCGCGTGGATACCGGTGTCGACGACCAGGCGGCAGGCGCGCCACATCTCGTAAGACAAACGGCCCATGCGGCGCTCGGGCGTGTCGTATAGGCCCATCTCCTCGCCGAGCAGTTCCGCATACAGCCCCCAGCCCTCGGTGAATGAGGTCGCGTAGCTCAGGTGGCGGCGGAACAGCGGCAGATCGAGCTCCTGCTGCAGCGCGATCTGGAAGTGGTGGCCTGGGACCGCCTCGTGGCTGGTCAGCGCTGGCACCTCCCACAGCGGGCGCTGATCGAGGTGGGTGGTGTTGACGCGGTATACGCCCGGGCGGCCAGCGAGCGGTGCGCCCTGCTCGTAGTAGGCGGTCGTGGTGCCCTCGGCGGTGGCGGCGGGAATCGGCTTCACCGTGTAGGTAAGGCGGGGCAGGCGGCCGAACAGCCGCGGCAGCTCGCCGTCGATGCGCTTGGCCATCGCGGCCGAATATTCCAGCAGCGCGTCCGGCGTGGTGACGTAGGATTTCGGGTCGCTGCGCAACCGCGCGACGTAGCCCGTGCGGTCGCCGGGAAAGCCCGCATCGGCCGCGACCTTGTCCATCGCGGCGCGGATGCGTGCGACCTCGCTGAGGCCCAGGCGATGCACCTCGTCGGGCGTCATGTCGGTGGTAGTCTCGGCGCGCACGCGGAAGGCGTAATAGGCGGCGCCGTTCGGTTGGGCGGAGACGCCGGGCGCCTTCGCGCAGCGCGGAGCATAGTCGGCCGTGTAGAACGCCAGCAGCTCGCGATAAGCGGGTACCACCGCGCCCGTGATCGCCGTGCGCGCGTCCACCTGCAACTGCGCCCACTCGGCATCGGAGATACTCGCGGGCTTCGGCCGCGTGAACGGCTTCCACCAGACCGATTGCTCGGGCGTGTCGACGATCACCCCCGAGATCGTGCGGTCGAACCGCTCCAGCGCGTCGCACGGCTGCACGTAGCCCCCGCTGAGCGCGGTGCGTGTCGTCTCAATCCCTTGCCGGTTGTAAGTGGGGAAGGCGCGCAGGCGGTCGATATAGCTGCGATAATCGCGCGCATCGAACAGCGGCACGCGATCCGGCAAGTCCGCGAAACCCGCGAACCAGCTGCTATAGCTGGTGAACAGGATCGCGCGCTGGCCGAAGCCGTTGCCCTCGATCTGCTCGCGCAGATTGCGGATCAGGATGGCGCGGCTGACGCGGTCGGCGGCGTTCAGGCCCGCTTCGGGAACCGCCTCGGCGCGCTTCAGGAAACCGGCGGCTTCGGCTGCTCGCCGGTCCTTGGCACCAAGGCTCTGATCGCCCAGTTTGTCGTCATAATCTCGTACGCCGAGCGTCGTTGCCAGCACCGGGCTTTCGCGCATGGCGGCCGCCCAGTGATCCGCGAGGAGCGCTTGGAACGCCCGCCCAGCAGCCGATGCGTCGCCGTCGCCGGAGCGGGTCGCGATAGGCTGCGCAGCGTGGGCGGCGGTCGTCAGCAGTGCGGCAGCCGCGGCGGCGTGGAACATGCGGAGCATGTTGGGGACTGTTGCGAAGCCCGCGCCCGCACGCAAGTGGGATGGCGGGCCTGTCGCTTGAGCCGCATGCAAACCCGGCGTAACCTCGTCCCATGCGGCTACCGGCTTGGATCAAGCGGATCGATTTCGCCTATGTTGCGCTGTTCGTGGCGTTCTTCGTGGTCGGGCGTGGGCTCCTCGATCACCTCGCCGCCGACTGGGCCTCGCCGTGGCGATCGGGGCTGGCGGCTGGCTTAGCGTCGGCATGCGCTGGTGCGCTGGTGAAGACGCGCCTGCTCCGGCGGCCCGAGCGCCTACGCGCTTGAACAACCCCGCCGGCCGCGCCACGAAGGAGGCGTGCCAGTCATCGCAATCGCTTCCGACCATGCCGGCTTTGCGCTGAAAACCCACCTTGCCGAGCAGATACGGGGTCTCGGTCACAAGCTGGTCGACCTCGGCCCGTTCAGCGAGGCCAGCGTCGACTACCCGGAGTTCGCCAACGCGCTCGCAGCCGCGCTGAAGGACGGGCGTGCCGAGCTGGGCGTGCTGATCTGCGGATCGGGCATCGGCATCTCGATCGCGGCCAACCGCCACCCGCACATCCGCGCGGCCTTGTGTTCCGACAGCACGTCGGCGCGGCTGTCGCGAGCGCACAATGACGCAAATGTGCTGGCGCTCGGTGCGCGCCTGATTGGCCTTGAAGTGGCGCGCGATTGCCTGCACGCCTTCCTTGCAACGCCGTTCGAGGGCGGCCGCCACGCCGGCCGCGTCGCCAAGCTTGGAGGTCCGTCATGAGCAGCCGTCCCGTGCCCCAGCCCGACCGCTTCTTCGAGGCAGACCTGGCCGAGACCGACCCCGATGTCGCGCGCGCCATCACCGCCGAGCTGGAGCGCGAGCGCTACCAGATCGAGCTAATCGCGTCTGAGAACATTGTCAGCCGCGCGGTGCTGGAAGCGCAGGGGTCGGTGCTGACCAACAAATACGCCGAAGGCTATCCGGGACGGCGCTATTATCAGGGCTGCGCTCCGTCCGACGCGGTGGAGAGCCTCGCCATCGAGCGCGCGAAGAAGCTGTTCGGCTGCACCTACGCCAACGTCCAGCCGCACAGCGGCGCGCAGGCGAACGGCGCAGTGTTCCTGGCGCTGCTGCAGCCTGGCGACTGCTTCATGGGGCTGGACCTTGCGAGCGGGGGTCACCTGACGCACGGCGCGCCGCCCGCGCAGAGCGGCAAGTGGTTCAAGGCGGTGCACTACGGCGTGCGGCCGGACGATCATCTGATCGATTTCGATCAGGTGCGCTCGCTGGCGCACGCGCACAAGCCGAAGCTGATCATCTGCGGCGGATCGGCCTATCCGCGCGTCTGGGATTTTGCCCAGTTCCGGACGATCGCGGACGAGGTCGGCGCGATGATGATGGTCGATATGGCGCATTTCGCCGGGCTGGTTGCGGCGGGCGTGCACCCCTCGCCCTTTCCGCACGCGCATGTGGTCACCACCACCACGCACAAGACGCTGCGCGGGCCGCGCGGCGGCATGATCCTGTCGGACGACGACGCGCTGGGCAAAAAGTTCAATTCCGCCGTGTTCCCCGGCCTGCAAGGCGGGCCTCTGATGCACGTGATCGCAGCGAAGGCGGTCGCCTTCGGCGAGGCGCTGCGGCCGGAGTTCAAGCTCTACAGCCATGCGGTCGTCGAGAATGCGAGGGCGCTGGCGAGCCGCCTGAAGGATCGCGGCTGCGACCTGGTCGCGGGCGGGACGGATACGCACCTCGCGCTCGTCGACCTGCGACCCAAAAGGCTGACCGGGCGCGACGCCGACGAAGCGCTCGAGCGGGCGGCGATCACGTGCAACAAGAACGGTATCCCCTTCGATCCGCTGCCGCCCGCCAAGACCAGCGGCATCCGTGTCGGCTCGCCCGCCGGCACCACGCGCGGCTTCGGCCCGGCGGAGTTCGTGGCGATCGGCGACATGATCGCGGATGTGCTGGACGGGCTGGCCGCGAACGGAGCCGAGGGCAACGCGGCCGTCGAGGCCGACGTGAAGGGGCGCGTGCGGGCGCTTTGCGAGCGCTTCCCCATCTACTGACACGCGCAATCACGCTATGCAGGCTGCTTCGGCAGATCGGAAAGCGCAGCCGCGCCAAAGCGCTCGCATCGCAGCGTCCCATCCGTTAGCCGGGCTTCAAGCCGGGCGAGGGCTGCCTTTAGCGAGCGCGCAAAATGGGCCCCGTCCCGGATCAGGCGCGGGACGACGTGCGCAGGGGGACCGATGCCTCAGCCCCGAAACGCCCAGCCGATGTAATTGACGCTCCGGTCGTCCGATAGAACGAAACCCCGCGCCGGGCGCCAGCTGATTCCGCGCGTCTCCCGAACCGTCAGCCCCACGTCCGCCAGCAGCGCGGTCAGCTCATCCGGCCTCAGGAACTGGCGCCAGCTATGTGCACCGCGCGGGATCAGGCGCAGCACGTACTCGGCGCCTGCGATCAGCGCGGCCCAGCTCGCGGCGGTGCGGTTGGGCGTCGAGAACAGCAGCAGCCCGCCCGGCGCCAGCAGCGACGCCAGCGCGCGGACGAAGCTGGTGCGGTCGGCGACGTGTTCGATCACCTCCATTGCTGTGATCAGATCGAACTGGCCAGCGCCCTCGGCGGCCAGCGCCTCCAGCGAACCCGCACGGTAGTCGATCGCCAGGCCCTGCGCGGCCGCGTGCCCGGCGGCCGCGGCGATCGTCTGCTCGGATGCGTCCAGCCCCGTCACCTCGCCGCCCAGCCGCGCCAGCGGCTCACACAGCAGCCCGCCGCCGCAGCCGACGTCCAGCGCGCGCGCTCCGGCCAATGGCTTCAGCGCCCGCGCGTCCCAGCCCCACTGCTGGCCGCCGACCTCGCGCAGATAGGCCAGCCGCACCGGATTGACGCGATGCAGCAGCTTCGACGAGCCTTCCGGATCCCACCACGCCGCCGCCTCGGCGCCGAACAGATCGACATTGGCCTGGTCGATGCTGGGCGCGGTGGTTTCGATTGCAGCCATCGCGCGGTCCTACTAGCCCGGCGCCGCGGGTCCAAGACTACGCCGGGCCGCAGGCCGGGAGATACGCATGCGCGTGACGGTGTTCGTGAAAGCAACGGCCGAAGGCGAGACGGGCGCGCTGCTGCCTTTCGACCTGATGGAGGCCATGGGGCGGATCAACGCCGACCTGGCCCCGGCGCGCACTCTGCAGGGGCACGGTGAGGGCCTGAAGCCCTCCTCGCCCGCGGTTCGCGTCCGTTTCGATGGGGCCGACCGCAGCGTCTCCAACGGCACGTTCGGGCCGCCCGAGTCGCTGGTTGCCGGCTGCTGGATCTGGCGCGTCGCCGACATGGCCGAGGTGATCGCATCGGCGCGGCGCTGCCCCAACCCGATGCCCGGCCCGAGCGACATCGAAATCCCCCCGATTTATGAGCTTGCCGACCTGGCCCAACTGCTCGGCGGCGGAGCGCAACTTGCCACGTGCGCCTGATCGTTCAGAAATACGGTGGGACCTCGATGGCGGGGATGGAGCGCATCCGCGCGGTCGCTGCGCGCGTGATGCGCGCCCGCGAGGCAGGCCATCAGCTCGCCGTAGTGGTGAGCGCGATGGCAGGGGAGACCGACCGGCTGGTCAACTTCTGTCGTGAGGCGGCGGGGGCGCATGACTTCCGCGAGTACGATGTCGTCGTCGCGAGCGGCGAGCAGGTGACGGCGGGCCTGCTCGCGCTGACGCTCCAGGGGCTCGGCGTGCCCGCGCGCACCTTCCTCGGCTGGCAGTTGCCGATCCGCACCGATGGCCGCCACGGTTCGGCGCGCATCCTCGGCATCGACACCGCTGCGATCCACGCGACGCTTGATACCGGTGGCGTGGCGGTAATCCCCGGCTTCCAGGGGCTGGCTGACGACGGCCGCGTGACGACGCTCGGCCGAGGCGGCAGCGATACCTCGGCCGTCGCGGTCGCAGCCGCGCTGAAGGCCGACGAGTGCCAGATCTACACCGATGTCGAGGGCGTCTACACCACCGACCCGCGTATCGTGCCGCGCGCGCGCAAGCTCAGCCGGATCGCCTACGAGGAGATGCTGGAGCTGGCGAGCGTCGGCGCCAAGGTGCTGCACACGCGGTCGGTCGAACTCGCGATGAAGGAGCGCGTGCGGCTGAGCGTGCTCAGCAGCTTCACCGATGCGCCGGGCACCTATGTGGTCGATGAGGGAGAGATCGTGGAAAGCCAACTGATCACCGGAGTCGCCTATAGCCGCAACGAGGCCAAGGTGACCGTGCTCGCCGTGCCCGACCGGCCCGGAGCGGTCGCTGAACTGTTCGATCCGATCGCGGCTGCCGGCATCAACGTCGACATGATCGTGCAGAACGTGTCGCACGGCGCGGGCAATACCGACGTCACCTTTACCGTGCCCGCGACCGACCTGCCGCGCACGCTCGCTGCGCTCGAGGGGCCGCGGCAGCGGCTGGGCCTGGCGCAGGTGTTGTCCGACGCGAATGTCAGCAAGGTGAGCGTCATCGGCATCGGCATGCGCAGCCATTCGGGCATCGCGCAGACCATGTTTCGCGTGCTGGGCGAGCGTGGCATCAACATCCAGGCGATCGCCACCTCCGAGATCAAGATCAGCTTGCTGATCGCCGAGGAATATACCGAGCTTGCGGTGCGCGTGCTGCACACGGCCTACGGGCTCGACGGGTGAGCGGCACCTGGTGACCGCGATCCGCTGCGGCTGCGGCTGGTTGCCGTTGGGTTGGCAGCGCTCGCGGGTCTGGCCAATGTAACCGGGCCTCCGCCAGGTTTCGGGCTATCTCGCATCAATGACGAGCGGCAACCTCAGGCCGCTCGCGGTCGATTTGGCGACCGCCAGCCGCGGGGCGTGGACCGCGGCGGGTCATAATTAATTTCTGGAGGGGCGAACGATTTGGGGCCGACGTGCTTGGGCCGGTTCGACGCTGCCTCGGCCGGACCCAGCCCTAGCGCAGCCGCAGGTTCACACGCAGGCCGATCATGTCCAGCCCGGGGTTTTGGCGGCTGAGGATCCGGGCGTGGCTGAGGTGGACCCAAGCGGCCTCCGCGGTGATGCGGGGCAGGATGGTGGTGCCGATGGCGAGTTCGGGCTCGAACAGCACGCGACTGCCAAAATCGGTGCGCAGGCCAACCGGCCCTACGCGATAGCCGGGCGCGTCGTGGACCGCGATGCCAATGCCCGGCCGCACGTAGATCGGGCCGGGGCCGATGCGCCAACTGAGGCCGCCGGCGAGGAAGTTGGTGCCGCCGTCGGAGTTGACCGAGCCGAACACATAGGCGCGCGGGCCGCCTAGGAACTTCAGCGGGCCGACCGGGCCGGAACGCAGGCCAAGCTGCAGCGCGGCGCCGCGGTCGCCGACGTCCTTGCTGGCGGGTCGCAGCTCGCCCTGGGCGAGGACGCCGCCGAACACTTCCTGCGCTTGGGCGGGGAGCGCTGCGAGGCTCAAAAGCGCCGGGATCAGGATACGCATCGTCATGTGCTGGCTGGGAACGCTCGGCGCGGCAAGCTGACGCCAGCGGGAACGGCGAGGTGCGGCGACGGGTTCAGTGGCGGGAAACGACACGGGAGATCGACGATGGCCGACAATCTGAAGGCGGGCGACCAAGTGAAGTGGCAGACGAGCCAGGGCGAGACCGAAGGCGTTGTCGTCCGCAAGCAGACGGCTCCGACCGACATCAAGGGCCACCATGTCGCGGCGTCGAGGGAGGATCCCAAATATATTGTCAAATCGGACAAGAGCGGGAAAGAGGCCGCGCACAAGCGTGACGCGCTGAGGCGTCGCACCGCGTGCGGCTGCTGATCGCCGAGTCGGCGCCGCCTGCCGCGCGCGTCCAGCTTCGCGAGAGCACCGGTGCGAGCGCGGGCGAACACTTCCGCGCGACGCTCGAACGGCGGGCGCCGATCGGGCTGGTCCGTCCGGTCGATGCGAGGCGGCGGAGACGGTCGGCTCTGACGGCGTGTTTCTACAGAGTAGCCCACTCGCGCTCTATCGCGAGACGACGGAGACTCGGCCGCGCTGACTCGCCATCGCGCTTCGCCGAGCATGGGCTGCTCGGGCTGCCCGAATCGCTTGCCGCCTAGACCGATGCGCTGGAGGCGCTGCACGAGGACCGCAGTCGCGCGAACCTCGCGTGGTGGCTCGCGCTGGACGGCGAGGTCACCGATGACCGGCGCCGCATGCGCGAGCTCACCAACTTCCTCTCCCCGCTCGTTCGGCCGACGACGGCCGCGCGCGGGTGGGTTTAGGCGAGCTTGGACTCAAGCCAGGCCTTGATGGCGCCCTTGGGCTCGGCGCCGACTTTGGTCGCGACCGGAGCGCCGCCTTTGAACAGGATCATCGTCGGGATGCCGCGCACGCCATAGCGGATCGGGGCGTCGGGGTTTTCGTCGATGTTGAGTTTGACGATGCGCACGCGGTCTTTCAGCTCCTCGCCGATCTCGGCGAGCGCGGGCTGAATCATGCGGCAGGGACCGCACCACTGCGCCCAGAAGTCTACGAGTACCGGCGTCTCGGCGCTGATGACATCGGTGTGGAAGCTCTGATCGGTGATGGGGTCGAGCGCCATGGTAGTCTCCTTGCGAAACGCCGGTTGCGTTTGGCTACGTATGTTCGTGAGTACGCGGTGAAAAGGTTACAACCGGATCGTACCCGGCGAGCAACGCGTCCGGCAGCGCGAAGAGCCGTGGACCGGCGACGTAGATCAGCGCGGCTTCGACGGCGCGTCCGGGGAACACGCGTGCGAGCGCGGCGCGGTAGCCGGCCATCTGGCGGAGGTGCGCGGGCGGGATCGCAGACAGCTGTCTCGGCGGGCGCAAGCCGGTCTTGAAGTCGGCGAACCGGATGCGGGCCGGTGTCACGACCAGGCGGTCGAGGCGGCCCGCGATGACGATGCCGCTGTCGAGCACCGCCGCGATTGGTGCCTCGGGGATCGCATCCGCACCAAACAGGTCGGCATTAGCGGGGTCGTCGATGATCGCGCGCGCTTCGGCGGTAAGTGCGGCGCGGGCTGCCGCGTCAAGCTCGGGCGCTTCGCGGTCGAGCCAGCGCTGCTGCGCGGCGAGCCCGTGCTCGGCGCGCTCGAACAGACCGTGGAGCAGGCGCCCGCGCCGTGCCGCGCCCGCGCTGCCAGGTGGGCGCGCGGCGTCGCCGGAGGTGAGGCGCGAGGGAGCCAGCGGGCGGGGCGGGCGCGACTCGGTGGGGGCGGGGGTGATGGACCAGTCGGGAAGTGGCGGCGGTTGCGGCACTTCGCTGGGCGCCAGCGGCTGCGTGGGCGCGCCGTCGCTCGCGACGCGGTGGGTCAGCGCGCGGCCGAACACGGCGTCATCGGCCCACTCGGCGCCGAGATCGATCAGCGCGCCCTCGACGCGCCGCCACCAGCTCTGGGCACCGGCGCCGTCCTTGGCCTTCTTGCCGAGCGCGCCGCCGACGAACAGCAAGTCTTCGGCGCGGGTCAGCGCGACATAGAGCAGCCGCATCTCCTCCTGCGCGCGGCGCTCCGCCTTGGCCTCAGCTGCTGCGGCGAGCGGGCCTTTGAGATAGCCTCGACCGGGATGGAAGCAGGGCAGCTCGACGCCGTCGATCTCCAGCGGCACATGGCCCTCGCGGTCGACGTCGTCATCGGCTGCGGCGTCGGCGAGGATCACCACGGGCGCCTGCAGGCCCTTGGCGCCGTGGACGGTCATCACGCGCACCTCGGCGCGCGGCGCATCGGGATTGCGTTTCACCGGCAGCTCGCCCGCATCGAGCCAGGCGAGGAAGCCCTGCAGCGACGGCGTATGCGTCGCCTCGAACCTGCGCGCCGCGCTGACCAGCGCATCGAGCACGTCGGCCGCGCCCGCGCCAAGCCGCGCGAGGACGCGCTTGCGGCCGTCGAAGGGTTGCAGCGACAGGATGCGCTCAAGGAACTCGGACGGCGGCGCCCAGTCGGCGATGGCGAGCGCGGCGCGCAGCCATGCCGCGGCCCGCGCGTGCGCAGGATCGGCCGACTGCGTCAGCGCCTGCCACAACGTCGCTCGCTCGCGCCCGTATGCTGCCGCGAACAGCTGGTCCTGCGACAGGCCGATGAGCGGCGACACCAGCAGCTCGGCGAGGCTGAGGTCGTCGCCGGGCTGCAGCACGAAGCGCATCAGGCTCTTGACGTCCTTCGCGGCAATCGGCGCGTGCAGGTCCAGCCGGTCGGCCCCGGCGACGGGCACGCCCGCCTGGCCGAGCGCAGCGACGACGGCGCCGACGAACTCGCCGCGCTTGCGGACGAGGATCAGGATATCCTCGGGCCTCAGCGCGCGTCCCCTGGCTTCCAGCCACAAGGGCTGCGCCAGCCACGCCTTCACCTGCGCGGCGACGCGCGCGGCCATCGTGCGCTGCGCGGTGGAGATCCAGCCGCGCTCGCTGTCAGTCTCCTCGTCGCTGCCGACCGCCGGGATCGGCTCCCACAAGGTGACCGAACCGGGCGCGGCTTTTCGCGCGGGTTCGTGCCCGGACACTCCGGCATCCAGCCCAAACGCTGCGGCGCCCGCGCGCGCGATCAACTGGTCAACCACCGCCAGCACCGCGGGGCCGGACCGGAAGTTGACCGCGAGCGCGACCTCGGGGACGTGCACGCCGCGCTCTGCCAGCCGCTGACGCGCCTCGGCGAACTGCCTGGGGTCCGCGCCCTGGAAGCCGAAGATCGATTGCTTGCGGTCGCCGACCGCGAACACCGATCGCGACGTCGACCCGCGCGCGCCTTCGCCCGCGCCAAACTCGGACGACAGCGCGCCGATGATCGCCCACTGGTCGCGGTTGGTGTCCTGCGCCTCGTCGACGAGAATGTGATCGATGCGGCTGTCGAGTTTCCAGCGAACCCATTCGCCCGCGCCATCGGAGCCGAGCAGCCGCGCTGCGCGGGTGATGAGGTCTCCGTAGGTCACCCAGCCGCCCTCGCGCTGAATGCGCGCGCGCTCGCCCGCGAGCACGGCGGCGGCGCGCTTGTGGCGGGCGGCTTCGGCCGCGCACTCCAGAAGGCAGCGCAGATCCTCGATGACGAGCATCTGCGCCTGGATCGCCGCGACGATGCGCGGGCAATCGGGATCGGCAGCGCAGATCGCCTTGGTCAGCCAGCCCGAGGCGCTGCGTCCCGTGCCCTCCGCGGTGATGAACACGGCCGTGAGCTTGCTCCAGCTCGCATGTCGCCCGCTGCAGTCGTGCGCGAGCCAGGCCCGGATCGCCTCCGCATGGCCCTTGCTGCGGCCGCCGGGGTGACGCTCGAACAGCGCGGCGACACGGGCAAGGGCGCTATCGCTCAGCTTGGCGATCTCGTCTGCGAGCACCGCTTCCGCGATTCCGTCGCGCGGCAGGCCCAGCGCGGCGCGCAGCCGCGCCTCGAAGCCCGACAGCGCGCCCCAGCCGATCAGCAGCTCGCCATGTTGGGCGAGTTTGCGCAGCTTATCGAGCGCGCCGCCCTCGCCGTGGCGCAGCGACAGGCTGGCCAGGTCGTCGAGGAAGCCCGGCGGTGGGTTGGCCAGCGCTGCGTCCAGCGCCTTGCGCTCAAGCTCGGTCGCGGCGCGGTCGTCCAGTGTTTCGAACGCTGGCGACACGCCGGCCTCGATCGGAAAAGCGGCGAGCAGGCGGCCTGCGAAGGCGTGGATCGTCTGCACCTGGAGCCCGCCGCGCGCATCGAGCGCTCTTGCGAACAGCTGCCTTGCGCGCACGATCAGCTCCGGCGAGGGCGCCTTCAGGCCAAGCGCGACCAGATCGGCGCCAATCTCGGCGTCACCGGCTCCGGCCCAGCGCATCAGCCGGCCGAGCACGCGGCTCTGCATCTCGGCCGCCGCGGCCTTGGTGAAGGTCAGCGCCAGGATCGATTCGGGCGGCGCGCCCGTCAGCAACAGCCGCAGGATGCGCGCGGTCAGCAGCTGCGTCTTGCCCGCGCCCGCCGAGGCCGACACCCACGCGTTGACCAGAGGGTCCGCGCCTTCGGCCTGCCGCTCCATCAGCGGCGGGTGCGCGCCGGGCAGCCTCATGCCGCTTCGTCCATCGGCTCGGCGCCCGCGTGCGGCGCGGCCGGGGGAGCAGTCAGGCGGTCGGCCCACTCCTCCAGCCTTGCAAGCTGGTCGAAACGCGTCGAGGCCCCCGCGAACTCGGGCTTCAGCTTGGCGGTGAATGGGGCGAGGCCGCTGAGAAACTGACCGATCGCCGCGCGCAGGTCGGCTTCGGCGGCTGCAACGGCTTCCGGTCCGTCGGCCCAGCGCTGCCCGATGTCTTCGGGCCATTTGAACGCGACTGCATCGCGGATCTTGCCCGGGTCGGACTTGCCGCCGACCAGACGCCACCATTCCAGCCGCGCCGGCGCGCGTCGGGGAACGCCGGGCAGCGCACCTTCGCGCGCCATCAGGCCCAAGAGCGCGGGCTGCAGCGCATAGCCCGCAGCGATCGGACGGACGTCGGGCACGCTGCCGCTCTTGAAGTCGATGATCGCCAGCGCGCCATCGGGGCCGATTTCCACGCGGTCGGGCCGGCCCTTCAGCGTCACTCCGTCGATCACCAGCTCGCCGCCGGTCTCGCTCGCCAGATAGTGCCAGCCTTCGGCCGCGAGCCGCTCGAACTCGCCCGCCGCCCAGCCGAGCGCGTTCTCTAGGCGCGGCCACCACAGCGCCCGCAGGCGCGGGTCGCCGCCGAACTGCGCGGCGAAGCGCTGGCGGACGAACGGCACGAGATCGGCGGGGCGCGAGCCGGACTTGGCCCAGAGGTCGAGCACCTCATGCAGGAAGGTGCCGCGCTCGCGTGCGCCCGGCTCGGCGCCCGGGGGTTCGAGCTCGCCAAGCCGCAGCACCTCGGCCGCGTAGAACGCGAACGGATCGGAGCGGAGCGTGTCGACCTGGCTGAGCCGCAGCGTGCGCGGCCGAGCGGCGAGCGGCGGGCGTGGCGCGGGGCGCTCGGCGAGGCGCGGCGGTCCAGCAGGCGCATCGAGCCCGCGCGCAACGGCCCGCAGCTCTTCGTCGGTGGCGAGCTGACCGCGTGCGAGCGCCAGCAGCCGCAGCGCGAAGCGCGAGGCGATCGTCGGCGCTTCGGCATCGCGCAGCGCGCGCGTCAGGATGACGGTCGGCGCGCCCAGCGCGGCCACGAAGTCGTGCGCCGCCAGGCCGATCCGACGCTCGGCGGGGGGCAACCGAAGCTCCTTGCGCACCGCGGGCGGCAGCCACGGATCGGGCGAGGGCGGCGCGGGCCACACGCCCTCGTTCAACCCGCCGAGCACATGCACGTCCGCGCGCGACAGCCGTGCCTCCAGCAGGCCCAACACCGATACGCGCGGGTGCAGGCCGTGTGCGGGCCGGACGGCAACCCCGCCCATCAGCTCTGCGAGCAGTGCGGGCAGTTCGACCGCGCCAACCGCGCCGAACGGTTCGGCTGCGCGCGCGGTGGCCTCAACCCACTCGCCGAGCGCGCGCCCGTCCTCGCCCGCCCACAGCCGCTCGCCCGCCAGTGCGGACCCGGCCGCCGCCAGCCGGCCGAGCCAGTCGGCGAGCGTCAGTTCGGCGGCAGCGAGCGGCTCCAGCGCTGCAGCGACGCCAGCCCACCAGCCCTTCGCCGCATCTTCGGCCAGCGACGCGTAGCCGCCGGGGCCGGGGCCGGGCCGGTGCTTGCGCAGCTTCATGTCGAGCAGCCGCACCGCGTCCAGATGCGCCTGCCGGTCATCGCCGCCAGCGAACGGGTGCTGCAGCATCGCGAGCACCGGCAGGGGCGCGAACTCGGTCGCCGCGGCATCGGCGAGCAGCCGCACGAACACTCCCGGCGGAGTCCGCGCCAGCGGCACGCCCGCGCTGTCGTCCGCCTCGATCCCCCAGCGCCGGAGCGCCTCGATGGTGCGCGCCGCGAGCTCGCGGTCGGGCGTGATCAGCGCGGCGGTCTGTTCGGGCTCCTCCAGCGCGCGCCGCAGCGCCGCGGCCGCAACCAGCGCCTCCTCGGCAGGCGTCGCGGCCTCGATCAGCGTGACATCGGCGAGCGCCGCCCCGTCCGCCTCGGCCGAAGCCATGAACGCCGCCGGATCGAGCGCGCGAGCCACCGCGCCGACCCGCGCTGCCGTTCTCGGGTCGGGCGCGTCCCACCGCTCCACCTCGCCGCGGGCCACGCCGAGCGCATCGAGCAGCGCTTTCAGCGCCGCCTGCGGATGCGCGGCGAGGCTGGGATCGGCCGGGTTCAGCGCGCCCCACGCGTCCTCGGACATCGCGAGATCGAGGCCGGGCAGCACCACCGCGCCGTTCGGCAGACGCGCGATCACCTTGAGCAGCGGACCGAGCGCGGCGGGCGCCTGCACGATGCCCGCGGCCATCACCAGCCGCCCGCCCGCGCCCGTCTCGGCCCAGCGCTTCGCGGTCAGCTCGTACAGTGCGACCCGTCGCGCGGCCTCGTCGATCCGGCCCTCTGCGGCCAGCTTTGCGGGCCACAGCTCGGCGATCACGCGCAGCTCGGCCGTGGTTCGCGCCCACCACGCCGAGAGATCCGCTGGCGCCACCCCGTCCAGCTCGGCCGCGCGCCGCCCTGCCAGCGTCAGCGTATCGAGCGCCGAGCCAAGCGTCGCAGCGTCGCGCAGCGCGGCCAGCGGCGGCCGCCCGCCGCTCCGCCGCAGCGCAGCCGCCAAGTGGAAGCGCCGCTCGACTGCGGGCACGGCGGCAGGCAGGTCGGCGCCAGTTTCGTCGATCGGAGCGTCGGCATCGTCGAGGTCGGCAATCGCCACCATGCGGGGCAGCAGCAGCCCGTCGCGCTGGCGCAGAAACGCGCGCGTCAGCGCTCCGGCAGCGCGCCGGTTGGGCAGCAGCACCAGCCCGCGCGCGAGCGCCAGCGGATCGCCTTCCGCCGCAGCCAGCAGCCGCGCCGCCAGCACCTCGGCGAACGGCGCGTGCGCGGGGATGGTGGCGATGCGCGGCGTGGCGCGGAGCGCGCTCACGCAGCCGCCGCCAGCAGCGCCTCGGCTTCGGCCACCGCGTCCGGCGTGCCGACATCGACCCACAGCCCGCCATGCGTCACGCCGAACAGCCGCCCGGCCGCGCTTGCGCGGTCCCACAGCAGGTTGAGGCTGAATGCACCGTCCGGAGCACCATCGAACAGCCGCCTGGAGGCCAGCCCGGCGCCCGCATAGACGAACGGCGCGACCCGGCCCGGCCGCCGCCGCGTCAGCCGCCCGAACGGGTCCATATGGAAGTCCCCGCGCCCGCCATGTGCGTGCGCGCGCGCATAGGGCACCAGGAGCAGCAGCGCGTCCATCCGCGCCTCGTCCCATTGCGTGGCAAGCAGCTGCAGGCTGTCGACCGGCCCGTTCAGCCACACCTGATCGGAGTTGAGCACGTAGAACGGGTCCACGCCGATCAGCGGCAGCGCCTTGCGGACGCCGCCGCCCGTCTCCAGCAGCGCCCCGCGCTCGTCCGAAACCGCGACCTCCAGCCCCGAAACCCGGTTTTTCAGATACGCCTCAAAGCTGTCGGCGAGATAGTGCACGTTGACGACGGCGCGCTTGACGCCCGCGCTGCGCAATCGCGCGAAGGCGTGTTCGATGAGCGGCGTGCCAGCCACTTCCACCATCGGCTTCGGCCGGGTCGCGGTCAGCGGGCGCATCCGCTTGCCCAGTCCGGCGGCAAGCACCATCGCGGTATCGGGCACCGGCACCACAGCGCGTCCTCAGGCAGCCGCAGCCCAGCGTCCGGCGCGCGCGTGCGCCGGCACATTCGCCCGGAACCAGGCGCGGACCGGATGAAGCGCGGGGTGTTTCAGGTCGCGTTCCAGATGCGCCCACACGCGCGGCTGGAACGCAAGATAGTTCGGCTTGCCGTCGCGCTGCCACAGCCGCGTGAAGATGCCGAGGATCTTGGTGTTCCGCTGGGCGCCGAGGATCGCGTAGGCGGCTTCAAACGGCTGCGGATCGATGTCCACCGCGTCCACATAACGCGCCAGCATCCGGCGCTGCAACCAATCGGGGACATCGCGCCGCGCGTCTTCGAGCAGACTGACGAGATCGTAGGCGGGATGCCCGGCGAGCGCGTCCTGGAAATCGAGCAGGCCGAGCTGCTGCAACTTACCGCGCTGGGGCAGGTGCATCAGATTATCGGCGTGATAGTCGCGCAGCACCAGCACGCTTAGCGGTTGGGCGAGCACGGGCTTCAGAACCGTCCGCCACGCGTCGTCGAACGCAGCGTTGTCCACGTTCAGGCCCACCGCGGGGCAGTACCATTCGGTGAACAGCCGCGCCTCGCGCAGATATTCGGCCTCGTCATAGGCGCGAAGGCCAGCCGGCGGCGCGTGCCGGGCGAGCGCTGCGAGGATGTCGACCGCGACCTCGTAGAGCGGCTGCTCAAGCGCCGGGCGGCGCGCCAAGAGCGTCGTCAGCCGGTCGTCGCCGAGATCGTCGAGCAGCACCAGTCCGGCGTCTTCGTCGGCGGCGAGCGCCCGCGGCACCGCGAGGCCGAGCGCATCGAGATGCACCGCGATCGCAAGGAATGGGCGCACGTCCTCGTGCGGCGGCGGCGCGTCCATCAGCACCGCGCTGCGCACGCCTTCGATCACACGGAAATAGCGCCGAAAACTCGCGTCCCCCGCCAATGGCCGCACAGCGGCTCCGCCCCAGCCGACTCGTTCCAGGAACGGGCGCGCAGAGGGCGGCGGCGTCATTGCGGGGGCGGCCATCGCCCTTCCCAGCCGGGGGGCACCGCCGCTGTCAAGCCGCGCCCGCCGGAGCTTGCGAAGTCCAGCCGTAGCTGAAGCGCATGGCCGCTGAACATGCCGCCCAGCCGTTCGGGCCACTCGATGAGCAGCAGCGCGTCGTCGGCCTCATCGAGAGCGAGCGTGCGGGCTTCTTCCGGCCCCGACAGGCGATAGAGGTCGACGTGCCACACGGGCAGCCACACTGCCGGAGGATCGTAGGTCTGCACCAGCGTGAAGGTTGGGCTCGGCGCTTCGCTCGCGAGGCCGAGCCCGCGCAGAAGACCGCGCGCAAAGGTGGTTTTGCCCGCACCCAGCTCGCCCGACAGCGAGATGACGTCGCCCGCCCGCACCAGCGGCGCCATGCGCCTGGCGAAGCTTTCCAGCGCCGCCGCGTCCGGATATCCGATCATACCAGTTCGCGTTCGGGCTCGATCACCAGCAACGCGGTGCCGTCCGGCAGCGGATCGATCCGGTATTGCAGCGGCTCGCCGCCGCGCCACATCAGCCCGCGCCGCTCCTCGCGGCCCGCTGTCGCTGCCGCGACGAGATCGCGGATGCCGTCGCCGCCGTCGGGCAGGCTGACCGGGCCGATCAGCTCTTCGATCGTGCGGCCGCTGGCGTCGGCGTCGGCGGCGAGGTTGAGCATGTCGCATGCGCGGCGGTTCGTCAACTTCACCGTTCCGTCGGGCGCCAGCACCGCGATCGCCTCGGGCAGCAGGTCGAGCGTGGCGCGATGGGTGGCGAGCGCTGCGGCGCGTTCGCCCTCGGCGCGCGTGCGGTCCGTCTCGTCCTCAATCACCAGCAGCAGCCCGCCGCCGCCAAGGCGATGCGCGCTCACCGCCAGCACCTCGCCGGTCGACAGCCGCCACTCCTCGCTGCGCGCCATCAACACGGGCTGGAACCACTCGCGCCGCTGTCGCCGCCAGCCGGGGAAGTCGCTCGTTTCGGGCAGGCGCCGCGCCTGGTACATCGCATCGAGCAGATCGTCGAACAGCGGCCGCGTCCGCGCCAGCTCCGGATCCAGCCGGAAAAGCTCGCAAAAGGCCGCGTTGATGCAGAGTGCGCGCGCATCGCGTTCGAACAGCGCAATGCCGGCGGGCAGCAGATCGATCGTGTCGGCGAGCGCCTTGTTGGCGCTTTCGCGCGGTTTCGCGGTGTCGATCGCCACGCATACCACCCCGTGGCCTGCCAGCGGCACGTGGACGAAATCCATCGGCCGGATCGCACCGCCGGTCTTCACGTCGACGCTCTCGATCGACGGCTGCGAGCGGTCGCGCGCCTCGGCCGCAAGCGCCTTGCCGCGCGGGCTGAGCTCGCGCTGGCGGAGCACCACCTCCTGCCCGCTGTCGCAGCCCGCGAGCGCCGCGTAAGCGCTGTTCGCGAAGGTGAGCGACAGGGAGATGTCGCGCAGCCAGATGGGGTTGGGCGCATCATTGAGACGGCTCACGCGCACGGGAACCCGCGATTCCCGCGCTTTCCGGAACAGCGGCAGGTCGCGTCCGCGCGACAGCACATAGAGCGCCACGCCGATCCATGCGCCCATGACGGCGGCGATCAGGATCGGGCGCAATACGTCGTTATCCATAGCAATCGACACCTAGCATGAGCCTGCAAACCCACGGAAGCGCCAGCCTTGGCTTGACTTGCCCGCAGCCCCCCGCCACAGCCCAACCCCTGCCCGGCCAGCGCCTGCTGGCAGGTCAATGCTGCCGTAGCTCAGTGGTAGAGCGCATCCTTGGTAAGGCTGAGGTCGCGAGTTCAATCCTCGCCGGCAGCACCATTTTTCTCCTTGAGCGCCCTGCGATGCGCGCCTCGCGCGCCAAACCATCGCCGTTTCCACGGTGAATGCCGCCGTTTGGCAGCGGTTTCCCCCGCGTTTGGCAACCACCAAGCGCAGCCCCGCGCCATCGCGCAGGGCAACGTGCGACGTTCGGCCGACCGCGGCCTGCTCAGCCGAACGATGACGGATTGGCAGCCGCCGCGGCTTCGCTTGCGGCACCTCAATATGGTTAACGCTGCGGTCGCGAGGGATCTAGAACGGCACCACGACGAGCAAGCGTTCATCGCTCGCCGCTGGCTGCGCAGCGCCCTCGGGCTCAATCCCTCCCGGCAGACTCGACCGCGCCGGTGTGCGCCCGGCAGCGCCGACGGCTGGATCGCCGAACGCGCGACCGGGCCCGGGCCCCGGTCAGCGGCGCTCGGCGCGCAGCACTGCGAATAGCGCCGCGCGCGTTTCGCCATCGATCACGCCGTCGACCCGCGCGGGGCGGAAACGGCGCTGAAAGGCGGTGACCGCAGCCTTCGAGTCCGCCACGTCATAGCCATAGCGCGCGAGCGCCGCCGCGGTGCCCTCGTCGCTCCAGCGCGGGTCGGGGCCGCCCGCGGGGACCGGCACGGCCAGCCCCGCCGCGGCCAGCTCGCTCCACGGGAACAGCTCGCCGGGATCGTCCTTGCGCGTCGGCGCGATGTCCGAATGACCGACAACGTTTGCGGGCGCGATCGCGTAGCGAGCCACTGCCGAGCGAACGAGGTCCATGACCGTTGCGATCTGCACCCCGGGGAAGGGCCGGTAGCCATATTGGTGGCCGGGATTGACGATCTCGATGCCGATGCTGGCGCTGTTGACGTCGGTGACGCCGCGCCACCAACTGCGGCCCGCATGCCAGGCGCGCTTGTCCTCGGCCACCAGCCGGAACGCCTGCCCGTCCTCGGCGACCATATAATGGCTGCTGACCTTGGAGGCTGGGCTGGTCAGCGTGTCGAGCGACCCGGCGGCGTCGGGCATGCCGGTATAGTGCAGCACCACCATGCTGACGGGCAGCTTCCGCTCGTCGAAATTGGGGCTGGGGCAATCGATCATGGCGCGGGTTTGGTCCTTAGGCTGATGACCGCCACTCCCGCCAGGATCAGCGCGCCGCCCACCGCAAGCCGCGCCGTCACCGGATCGCCCAGGACGGCCACCGCCATCAGCGCGCCCAACAGCGGCGAGGGCAGCAGCAGCGGCGTGACCGTGCTCACCGGGTAGCGCTGCACCAAATACGCGAAGCCCGCATGGCCGATGAGCGAGGAGGCGAGCGCCGAATAGACAATCGGCCACAGCTTCAGCGGCGGCTGCGCGATCGCGGCCGCGATGCCGCCAGGCTCCACCCACCACGAGGCGAGGCCGAGAAGCGGCGCGGCGGTGAGGCCGATCCACGCGAACAGCGTGAAGGGCGAAACGGCATTCAGGCCGCGCAGCAGGATCGCGCCGCAGCTATAGAGAAACGCCGACAGCACCGCGAACCACAGTGCCGCGCCTTCGCCCAGCACGCGGCCATCGAAGCCGATGACAGCCACGCCCGCCACCGCGACGGCCATCGCGATGCTGCGGATGAGATGCACGCGCTCGCCCAGGAAGATCACCGCCAGCAGCAGCGAGAACACCGCGCCCAGCTGGCTGACGAAGCTGAGCGCCGCGACATCGTGCGCACGGGCGAACGCCAGGTTGAGCAGCCCGATCCACAACGCCCCTTGCGCAAGCGCCGCGCCGAGGACGCGCGGCATCTGGTTCGGAACCCACCTGAGCCAGCGCAGGCAGACGGCCAGCACCACGACATAGCGGAGGAATGCGGCGGCGAGCGGTGTGACGCCGGTGACCGAGAGTTTCACTGCAACGACGTTGAACGCCCATACGAGGTTGATCGCGAGGATCAGCGCTAGGTCGCGGGGGCGCATGTCTGGGCTTCACCTCAGCGAAGATGATCGTTCGATGCGCGCCGCCAGCTAACTGACCAGCGATCCACGTGAGATCACTGCGTGGATCGCTTTAAGTTGATAAGTGTTTTCGGTCATCCATTCCCCAACACGACCACAGTGTCCGCGATAGGCTTTTGAGCGGTTCGACTTGTTAAGTCATCCCCCGCATCAGCTCCGCATACGCCTCGTTGATCGCCGCCATCCGTGCTTCGGCCAGCCTGATGAATTCCGGCGGCGTGCCGTCCGCTATGTGCCGGTCGGGGTGGTGGCGCTTTACCAGGGCGTGGTAGGCTGCCTTGATCTCCTCGCGCGTGGCGCCTGCGCCGACGCCCAGCGTGGCGCAGGGCGCGCAGTCGCCCGCGCGCAGATAGCGGCGCTTCAGGCACGCGACCGCTGCCTCGTCCAGCCCCAGCCGCGCGGCGACGGCTTCCATATACGCCACCTCGGGGCCGGTGATGCCGTCGACCAGCGCAATCTCCATCAAGGCGGCGAGCAGGTCCTCAGCGACCGGCGAGCCCGGGCCGATCGCGGCTGCGGCCTGGTCGGCATAGGCCTCGAACCCCGCGGTCGAGGTCTTGGCGAGATTGTAGAAGCGCTCGGCATTGGCGCGCTCGGCGGCGGGCACCTGGAACAGGCGCTGGAAGGCCAGGAATTCGGCGCGGGTGGCGTGGCCGTCGGCGCGCGCCATCTTGGCCGCGAGCGCGATCGCGGCGATGGTGAAGGCAACGGCTGCGCGCTCGCGCCGCGCATCAGCCCAGCGCTCCGCCAGCCGCCCGGCGAACGCGCCGACGGGTCCGTCTCCCACCAGATCGGCAAGGCGCGCGAACACTCCCATCCTGTAGCGCATTAGCGCGAAGCGCGGCCTGCCGGAAACCCGCGAATGGCTCGCAACGGGAACCGTGCGCGGGGGCGCCCGGTTCAGACGAGGCGGGGAAGGGCCGCCAGGAGCCTTGTGGACCGATGACCGAACCGACATCGCTTTCGCGCCGCGACTTCGGCGCCGCCGCCGCTGCCGCCGCCGCACTCGCTGCCGCTCCTGTCGCCGCGCAGCCCCTGCGCCGCGCCGGGCCCGAATGGTACCGTGCAATACAGGAGCATCACCGCCAGCTGTTCGATCTGATGGGCCGCGCGATGGACGGCGCGGGCGGGCGGCCGATGACGCTGGTGCCGCTCATCCGCCGCATCAACATGGTGAATGCAGCGCACGCGATCGCCGAGGAGGTGTCGATCTACCCGATGATCGACATCCTGGGCATGCGCGGCCGCTCGCAATCGCTCTATCGCGAGCAGCAGATGGCGAAAGTGATGGGGACGCGGATGCTCGTCGAGGCGCAGCAGGGCGATCCGGGGCTGCGCGATACGATGCGCCAGCTGTCCGACGCGCTGAGAGCGCATGTGCGCGAGGAGGAGGACCAGACCTATCCCGACCTCATCCGCCGCGCGAGCCCGGCGCAGAACCGCATGATCAGCGAGCTGTATTCAGAGACCTTCCGCCGCGCATCGGCCTGACGCGTCGGTTGGACAGAGGGCGGCGGCGCTCTTAAGTCGCCGCCCATGCGCGCTGCCTTCACCAAGATGCACGGGCTCGGCAATGATTTCGCCGTGTTCGATGCACGGCGCGCGAGCCTGCCGCTGGAGCCGGGGCTGGTCGCCAAGCTGGCCGACCGGCACACGGGCATCGGTTGCGACCAGCTGATCGCGATCGAGCCGCCGAGGAGCGGCGGCGACGCCTTCGTGCGTTTCTGGAACGCCGATGGCAGCGAGGTTGCGGCGTGCGGCAACGGCACGCGCTGCGTCGCAAGGCTGATGGGCCGTGCCGCCCGGCTGGAGACGCTGGCTGGCGAGGTCGTCGTCCACCCGAGCGGCGAGGGGATTACGGTGGACCTCGGGCCGCCGCGCTTCGGGTGGGAGGATGTGCCGCTCGCCTATGCGATGGATACCGCCGACCTGCCGGTTGCGTGGGACAGTCTGGCACGGCCGATGACGCTGTCGGTCGGCAACCCGCACGCGGTGTTCTTCGTGCCCGATCCCGCCGCCATCGCGCTGTCCGAACTCGGCCCGCGCATCGCGGTCGATCCGATTTTCCCCGAAGGCGCGAACGTCGGCATCGCCGCGGTGACCGGCCCCGACCGCCTGCGCCTGCGCGTGTGGGAGCGTGGCGCCGGCCTGACGCGCGCCTGCGGCACCGGCGCGGCGGCGGCTGCGGTCGCCGCCGCCAGGAAGGGCCTCACCGGCCGCCGCGTGCGCGTGGCGCAGGATGGCGGCACGCTGACGATCGAGTGGCGGACGGACGGGCGCGTGCTGATGACAGGCCCCGCAGCGGTCAGCTTTACCGGCGAGATCGAGCTGACGGACTACGCCGCGTGAGCTCCGGCGCGTCCTGGTTCGCGCGGCTGCGCTCGGGCCTTGCGCGCTCGTCGGACAAGCTGACCGGCGGGCTGGCGGGGCTCGTCGGGCGCGGGCCGCTGGACGAGGGCGCGATCGAGAGCATCGAGGACGCGCTGATCGCCGCCGATCTGGGTCCCGCGGTCGCCGGTCGCATCGCCGGACGGCTGCGCGAGGGTCGCTTTGAACGCGGCGCGACGCTCCTGGACGTCCAGCAGGTCGCGGCCGACGAGATCGCAGCGGTGCTCCGTCCGGTCGCGCGTCCGCTGGAGGTCATCGCCTTCCCTCGCCCGCAGACGATCCTGATCGTGGGGGTGAACGGCAGCGGCAAGACGACGACCATCGCCAAGCTCGCGCACCTGTTTGTCGAGCAGGACTATCGCGTGATGCTGGCCGCGGGCGATACCTTCCGCGCGGCGGCGATCGAGCAGCTGAAGATCTGGGGTGACCGCGCGGGCGCTCCGGTGGTGGCAGGCGCGCAGGGTGCCGACGCTGCGGGCGTGGCCTATGGCGCGCTGGAACAGGCGATCGCCGAGGGGCGCGACGCGCTCATCATCGACACCGCCGGGCGGCTGCAGAACAAGGCCGGGCTGATGGACGAGCTCGCCAAGATGCGGCGCGTGCTCGGCAAGCTCAGGACCGCGGCGCCGCACGATGTGGTTCTGGTCCTCGACGCGACAACCGGCCAGAACGCGCTCAGCCAGATCGAGATTTTCGGGAAGACCGCTGGCGTCACCGGGCTGGTGATGACCAAGCTTGACGGCACCGCGCGCGGCGGGATGCTGGTCGCCGCGGCCGAGACGTTCAGGCTGCCGATCCATGCGGTCGGAGTGGGCGAGCGGATCGACGACCTGAGGCCCTTCGATCCCGACGAGTTCGCGCGTGCGCTTGTCGGCCTGAGCGGGTAAGGTCGGCGGCTCATGAGCCTTTCCGAGACGGACAAGCCGAAGCCGCCGATCCCCGCCTGGGTCAGCCTGGCGATCGATTTTGGTCCCGCGATCACCTTCTTCGCCGCCTATAAGCTGGGCAATATCAACGAGGCGACGATTGCCGTCACCGTCGCGGCGATCGTCGCGGCGATCGCCTCGCGAATCCTCACCGGCAAAGTCAGCGTCGCGCTGATGGTGACGACGGTCACTGCGATCATCTTCGGCGGGCTGACGATCTATCTGTCCGATGAAAAGTTCGTGAAGATCAAGTCGACCCTCATCAACCTGATCTTCGGCGGCATCCTGCTGGGCGGAATGCTGTTCAGGCGCGCGCTGTTGAAGCCGGTGCTCGCGCCCGGCTTCCCGCCGATGGACGACGCGGGCTGGTTCAAGCTCAGTCGCAATTTCGGCTGGTTCTTTCTGGGCATGGCGGTGATCAACGAGATCGTCTGGCGCACCCAGTCGACCTCGATGTGGGTCAACTACAACAGTTTCGGCGACATCGCGTTGACGATGGCGTTCGGCGCGTCGCAGCTGCCGATCATCAACCGCTACGCAGCGGAACCGCCGAGCGCCGCCGAGAAGGCCGAGATCATTCCACCGCAGATTTGACGACCCGCTGGCGAGCTGCGCGTTGCGTCCGGGCGGGATGACGACAGCTTCGTGCGCTGGCGCAAACCCCCACGCCACGCCACGTCGCGCGCACGCCGCGTCCGCGCCGAGCGGGGCTTGGCGCAAGCTTCAGGCGCGGCGAAGCAGCACGTCGACGACCGTGTGGACCTCATCGCCAAGCGGCACCGGATCGGGCGGCGGCGGGTTGCGGTAGAACGCGGCGTCGTAGCCGTTGGGAAGGATCGCTGCGCTGAACCCCGCCGCGAGGAACGGCACGAGCGGCGGGTGGTCGCGCCACGGGCCGTCGATCAGCGTTTCGACGATCAGCACGATGCGCGGCGACAGGCGCGGGATCAGCGCCGCGATGCCGCGGACCACGTCGGTCTCGGCGCCCTCCACGTCGATCTTGATCAGCCGCGCGCGCAGCACGTCGGTCTCGGGCATCAGGTCGGCAAGCGGTGCGGCGCGGACCGGCGTGCCCTCGTCGAACTGCGCGCCGCCACCGCTGAGGCGCGAGCGGCCGCGATTGCCGCCGCGTTCGCTGAACAGGCGCAGCGTGGCCGGTGCGGCGGCGACGGCGGCTTCGATGCAGTGGATCGGCGCTCCACCGCGTTGCAGAGCAACGTTGGCGGTCAGATCGGCGAAGATCGCAGGGCTCGGCTCGATCGCGTAGATGCGGCCAGAAGGCCCGGCGAGCTTGGCTGCGAGCAGGCTGTAGAAGCCGACATTCGCGCCGATGTCGATGACCACGTCGCCCGCGCCGACCGTGCGGCGGATGTAGGCGGAGATGCACGGCTCCCAATCGCCATGCCGGACGATGCTCGCCTCGACGAGTTCGTTCAGATCGAGGCGCATTGCGATTCCGTCTAGCGTGCGCGCGGTGACCCGCAGCGGCGGCAGCGCGAGGTGGCGCGCAGCGAGGCGCCGAGCCGCGGCGAGCGCGCGCAGCGGCGGACGGAGCAGCGCGCCGAGCTCAGTGGAAGGCGGCGGCAGGATCACGGCGACGCCTTGCGGCCGGGCGCCGGCGTTGTCACTCCGCTTCGCGCCCGGCGCTGAGGGCGTCGCTGCACGCCACCGCAACCACCCCGTCGGCGCGGACCTGATCCGGGCCAAGGGCCACCGCCCGAAACTGCGGATCGACCAAGCGGCAGCGGGAAGCCCCGCCCCGGATCACGCCCGCGGCCACGCAACCGCCAGCGAACGAACCGCCCCGGTTCCAGCCGGGGCGGCGCGCTCTCACGCAGCCTTCTTCAGCACCTCGACGATCTTCTGCTGGGCGGCCGGCTCGTCGATATTCTCCATCGCTGCCAGCTCGCGCGCCAGGCGGCTGACCGCCGCCTCGTAGATCTGGCGCTCAGAATAGCTCTGCTCGGGCTGGTCCTCGGCGCGGTGCAGGTCGCGCACCACCTCGGCGATCGACACCAGGTCGCCCGAGTTGATCTTCGCTTCATATTCCTGCGCGCGGCGGCTCCACATCGTGCGCTTGACCTTGGGCTTGCCCTTCAGCGTCACCAGCGCCTCCTGCAGCTGCGCTTGGCTGGACAGCTTGCGCATCCCGACCGACTCGGCCTTGGTGACGGGTACGCGCACCGTCATCCGCTCCTTCTCGAAGCGCAGCACGTAAAGCTCGAGGCTGGCACCGGCGACTTCGGTCTTCTGCAGTTCCATGATCCGCCCGACGCCGTGCTTGGGATAAACCACGTAATCGCCCACGACGAAGCTCAACGTCTTCTGGCCCATGCCGGAGTTCCTTTCTGAAGCGCGATCCATGGGCGGCCTCGGCCTGCCCATGCGCGGGTTATGGTTCGCGTCGCCCGCCCCCATCAGCGACAGAAACTGTCATATAACTCAATTTTCGGCTTTTTGCACGCTTCAAGTTCGGCAGGTGCCCCAAGTTTGCAGATGAGACGAGCTTCGGCGCCGATGGCATGGGCGCACGCAGCGCCGCTCGGAGCCGCGCGGGGAGGAACGGCGCGATGTCGAGCGTCGAGATCTTGCGCATCGGCGTCTGTGGGCGCGATGTCTCGTCCGAACACGATGATCGGGCTTTGCCGGAAATGATAAGGCGACCGAATTGGACCGGTCCTCGCGCGGATCACAGCGCTGTTGACGCAGCCGCCATAAGGCCAAGCTTCCGGTCGCGGCCGGAACGGGCTAGACCGCCCGCAATGACGCGCTTCACCGTCAACGACACACCGGTGCAGTATCTGCTGCCGCCCGATACGCCGCTGCTGTGGGCGCTGCGCGATGCGTCCAATCTCACCGGCACCAAATATGGCTGCGGCATCGGCCAGTGCGGCGCGTGCACCGTGCTGATCGATGGTGAGGCGCGGCGCAGCTGTCAGACGCCCATCGGCACGATCGAAGGCGCGTTCGTGACGACGATCGAGGGTCTTGCGCCCGATCGCGACCACCCGCTGCAGGCAGCGTGGATCGCCGAACAGGTGCCACAATGCGGCTATTGCCAGTCGGGTATGATCATGGCCGCAGCCGCGCTGCTGAAAGCCAGGCCGCGGCCTGCACCCAAAGACATCGACGCTGCGATCACCAACCTCTGCCGCTGCGGCACTTACCCGCGCATCCGCCGCGCGATCCTGCGCGCGGCGGGCGGCGAGCCGATCGATCCCGGACCTGCCCCCGGCACCACCGCCGAGGAAGCTGCAGCTGACGTCCCCGCGCTGAAACGCTGACGGCTTGAACGGCCGCTCCGGCAGAGCGTCCTGCCGGGCGATGGGGCCCAGGCCAGCATGACGCCCGGCAGCGGCGTAGTCGCGCGGGGACGCATTGCGCTGTGCTACGTTTGGCGGCACCGGCGCCTTCCCAATCTCGCTGCGCCGACCCGGCTCACCGAGCTCGTCCAGCTGCGCAAGCTGACCAACCGCGATCCGCGCCTGCCCGCGCTCGCCGACAAGGTGGCCGTAAAAGCGCATGTCGCGCGCGAACTGGGGCGTGAGTGGGTGATCCCGTTGCTGTGGTCGGGCGCCGAGCTGCCAGCGCAGCCGCTGATCGCCGGGCCGGTCGTCGTCAAATCGCGCCACGGCTGCAACCAGACCGCGTTCGTCCGCGACCCCGGGCGCGACTGGGCGGCGGCGCGCTCCGCTTCGGCTCGCTGGATGCGCGCGGCCTACGGCCGCTGGCTCGACGAGTGGCTCTACAGCGAAATCCCGCGCGGATTGCTGATCGAGCCGCTCATCGGCGGCGGCGCGCTACCGATCGACTACAAGGTGTTCGTGTTCGGCGGCTTCGCCACGCACGTAGAGGTGCATCTCGATCGCGAGCGCAACCACCGCTGGTATGTGCACGACCGCGGCTGGCGCCCGCTCGCCGCCGACACACCCGCGATCCCGCGTCCCACCCGCTTGCCCGCCATGTTGTCCGCCGCCGAACATCTGGCCGCTGGCTTCGATTTCGCCCGCGTCGATTTCTACCAGCCCGATCGCCAGCCGCTGTTCGGCGAGATCAGCTTCTATCCCGGATCGGGCCTGGAGCCGATCGACCCGCCCGAACTTGATCGCGCATGGGGCCAGTTGTGGCTCGCCGCTTCGGCAAAGGCTGCCGCCCGCGAGCCATCGCGGTTCCGCGGCGGGCGGGGCGCCGTGCTGCCGACCCGGCCGGACTCCGCTCTCGGCGGAGGTCCACCACGCGCGTGATCAATTGCCGCTCCCGCGCGGCGCCGAGCTGGACGAGCGGCGCAGCGAAACTCGGCTCGGCTGCGGTGGCGTAACGTTCATTGGCTCGGGACGGCGCGCATCGCGCATGCCTGGTCAGTGCCGCGCGGATCCGCCGCGTCGTGCACACTGAGCATGGGCGCAGCGACCCGCCCGCGAACGGTCGCCGCATCGCGCGCTCTCTGTGTCCGAGGAGGAGGCAAGCTGCCGGGCAGTGGGCAGGCGTCACGAGGCTGAGGCTTGCGCACCGAGCTTGCCGATTGCCATCTTCGCGCGTGAGGGGCTTCCATCCTACATGCCACGGACGTTCCGGGGAGATATCGTTGCAGCTCGTCATCGTCGAATCGCCTGCGAAGGCGAAGACCATCAACGGCTATCTGGGGCCGGACTACCGCGTACTGGCAAGCTTTGGCCACGTGCGCGACCTGGAAGCCAAGGACGGCGCGGTCGATCCGGAGCAGGATTTCGCGATGCGCTGGGAGGTGCACGGCGACCGCACCAAGCAGCTGTCCGAGATCGCGCGTGAGGCGAAGGCCGCTGATCGGCTGATCCTGGCGACCGACCCCGACCGCGAGGGCGAGGCGATCAGCTGGCACCTGTTCGAACATCTGAAGGCCAAGAAAGCGCTGCCGCCGCAGGTGGAGCGCGTGACGTTCAACGCGATCACCAAGGACGCGGTCGGCGCGGCGATGAAGAAACCGCGCGCGCTCGATCAGGATCTGATCGACGCGTATCTGGCGCGCCGCGCGCTCGATTATCTGGTCGGCTTCACGCTCTCGCCGGTGCTGTGGCGCAAGCTTCCCGGGGCGAAGTCGGCGGGGCGCGTGCAGTCGGTGGCGCTGAGGCTGATCGTCGACCGCGAGCGCGAAATCGAAGCGTTCACGGCGCGCGAATATTGGAGCGTTGTCGCGCACCTGCGTGCCGGATCGGGCGACTCGTTCGATGCGCGGCTGACGCTTCTCGACGGGCGAAAGCTGGAGCGGTTCGATCTGGGCGAGGCGGCGACGGCCGAGCGGGCGCGGGCAGCGGTCAGCGCGGCCGCGTTCACCGTGGCAGCCGTTGAGCAGAAGCCGCTGACGCGCAACCCCGCGCCGCCATTCACCACGAGCACGCTGCAGCAGGAGGCCGCGCGCAAGATCGGGCTGACCGCCCAGCAGACGATGCGCGCCGCGCAGTCGCTCTACGAGGCGGGTCGGATCACCTACATGCGAACCGACGGCGTCCAGATGGCGGCCGAGGCAATTGCGGCGGCGCGCGCCGAGATCATGCGGCGCTTTGGCGCGGAGCACCTGCCAGAAAAGCCGCGCCACTACGCCACCAAGGCCAAGAACGCGCAGGAAGCGCACGAAGCGATCCGCCCGACCGACATGGGCTTCGGCGGCGGGGGCTTGGGCGGCGACGAGGCGCGTCTGTACGAGCTCATTCTGAAGCGCACGCTCGCCAGCCAGATGGCGAGCGCGCGGCTGGAGCGGACGACGGTCGATCTCGTGAGCGCCGACGGCCGAACCGGCCTGCGCGCGACGGGGCAGGTCGTGACCTTCCCGGGCTTCCTCGCGCTCTACCAGGAAGGTCGCGACGAGCCCGAGGGCGAGGACGACGGGACGCTGCCGCGCCTGAGGCAGGGCGAGCAGCCGCAGACGCTCGGCGCCGACGCGAGCCAGCATTTCACCCAGCCGCCCCCGCGCTTCAGCGAGGCATCGCTGGTGAAGCGCTTGGAGGAACTGGGCATTGGCCGCCCGTCGACCTACGCTTCGATCCTGCAGGTGCTGCGCGACCGGGCCTATGTGCGCATGGATCAGAAGCGCTTCGTGCCCGAGGAGAAAGGTCGCCTCGTCACCGCGTTCCTCGAGCGCTATTTCGAGCGATACGTCAGCTACGACTTTACCGCCGACCTCGAGGAGCGGCTCGACGGCGTCTCCGGCGGACGCGAGGACTGGAAGCAGGTTCTGCGCGAGTTCTGGCGCGACTTCCGCCCCGCGGCCGATACCGTCATGGAGCAGATGCCGTCCGAGGTGACGGCGGCGCTCGACGAGTTCCTGAGCGACTATCTCTTCCCGCCGCGCGCCGATGGCGGGGACCCGCGCCTGTGCCGCGTTTGCGGCTCCGGGCGGCTATCGCTGAAGACGGGCCGCTTCGGTGCGTTCGTCGGCTGCTCCAACTACCCCGAATGCCGCTTCACCCGCCCGTTCGCCTCCGAAGGCGGCTCGGCCGAGAACGCCGGCCCCGAGGCGCTGGGGATCGACCCCGCGACGGGGCTCGAGGTAACCAAGCGCGTCGGCCGATTCGGGCCGTTCGTGCAGCTGGGCGAGGGCGACAAGCCCAAGCGCGCCTCCATCCCGCGCGACGCGGCCGAGGTGGACCTGGAGCTGGCGCTGAAGCTGCTGTCGATGCCGCGCGAGATCGGCCTTCATCCCGAGACCGGCGAGCCGGTTCTCGCGGGGCTTGGCCAGTACGGCCCGTATCTGAAGCACGGCGGCAAATATGCTCGCCTCGGCTCTACCGAGGAGGCGCTGACCGTCGGCATGAACCGCGCGGTCGCACTGTTGGCCGAGGCCGCCAGCCGCGGCGGGCCGCGGCGCGGGGCCGCGGCGGCTCCGCTCAAGGTGCTGGGGCCGGGCGCAGACGGTGCCGAGGTGAAGCTGATGGAGGGCCGGTATGGCGCCTATGTCACCGACGGCACGGTGAACGCCACGCTGCCCAAGGGCTCCGATCCGGCCGCGCTGACGCTGGCGGAGGCGCAGGCGCTCCTCGCAGAGCGCGCAGCGGCTTGCGGCGGCGCGAAGCGCAAGCCCGCGCGCGGCAAGCCGGGGGCGGCCAAGCCCGCGCGTGGCAAGCCCGCGCCGAAGCGCGCGCGCGGCCGGAAGGTTGCGGCGAGCTGACCGCGCCCCGTTCCGGCACGCCCATCGGGTAGCCGCGCCTTGCCGATGGTCAGGCGCGACGGCGGCGGGCAGAGGCCACCAGCGCCACGCCGGGCACGGTCGGCGCAAATACAGCGGACGAGGGAGCGGCAATAGGCGCTCCGCCCGGACCGGGGTCGCCAGCGAGACTGCTGCAGCACCGAACCGCACAAACGCCTGCGTTCGGTGCGTGACGTCGGTCGGCACGATCGTCATCTAGGACTAGACGGGTCAGACCGTTCACCGCACCCCCCGGAACGCGATGCGGCGCCGCGCCGTTCCTGCACGAGACACCGCGCACACGGAGCTGCTCCATGACCGACGACGCGCTCGAAATCGGCGCGACCAGTTCGAACGCCGATCTGTCGCCTGCGCAGGTGAAGGGTGGCGAGCCCAACGTGACCGGCGCGGAACGATGGCTTTCGATCCTGGCGGGCGGCGCGCTTGCGACCGCTGGCGCACGGCGTGGCGATGCGCTGGGCGTGATCGCGGCGGTCGCGGGCGGTGCGCTGATCGCGCGCGGCGTCGCGCGAAACGATCCGGTCAAGCGCGCCTTCCAGCCCTCGCCGTTCGAAAAGACGGTCGCCCGGCGGCAGGGCTGGAGCACGGCTGCAACCGCGGGCTACGCGGTCAGCATCAACCGGCCGCGGCAGGAAATCTTCGATTTCTTCCGCGAGTTCTCGAACCTGCCACGCTTCATGGAGAATGTCGTCGCGATCGAGATGCTCGGTCGCGACCGCTCACGCTGGACGGTGAAGGCGCCCGGCGGCCAGACGGTGAGCTGGGTGGCGACGGTCACCAGCGAAGAGCCCGGGCGCCGCATCGCGTGGGAAGCCGAGGAGCAGGCCGACGTCAAGAACGCTGGCTGGATCGAGTTCAGCGACGGGCCGGTCGGGCGCGGGACCGAGGTACGAGCGATGATCGCCTACGAGCCGCCCTTCGGCCAACTGGGCCGCGTCGCTGCCAAGATCACGCGCAAGGAGCCGGCCGTCCAGGCGCGCTGCGACCTGAAGCGGCTGAAGATGCTGATGGAAACGGGCGAGGTTTCGACCGCGAAGATCAACGAGGACGCCGATAACGCTGCTTGACCAACGTCGTCCCGGCCCCGAGCCGGAGTGGGACTTCTCCAGCGTCCGCAGGACGCGGCGCGGCAGTCGGCGCCCCCGGATGAACTCCGGGCCGACGCATAGAAAAGGACTCGACATCGATGCGCGCACTCACCTGGCAGGGCAAGAACCATGTCCAAGTTGACAACGTCCCCGATCCGGGCCTCATCAATCCGCGCGACGCGATCATCAAGGTCACGTCGACCGCGATCTGTGGATCGGACCTCCATCTTTATGACGGCGTCGTGCCGACGCTCAAATCCGGCGATGTGCTGGGCCATGAGTTCATGGGCGAAGTCGTCGAGGTCGGCGAGGGCGCTAGGCACAAGCTGAAGAAAGGCGATCGCGTGGTGGTGCCGTTCACCATCGCGTGCGGCGGCTGTTTCTTCTGCGAGCGCGAGCTGTGGAGCTGCTGCGACAACTCCAACACCGTCGAGGCACAGGAGATCGCCGATGCGCTGATGGGCCACTCGCCATCCGGACTGTTCGGCTATACGCACATGCTCGGCGGCTTCGCGGGCGGCCAGGCCGAGTATGTGCGTGTGCCCTTCGCCGACGTCGGCCCGATGGTGGTGCCCGATGGCATGGAGGACGAGCAGGTCCTGTTCCTGACCGACATCTTCCCCACCGGCTACATGGCCGCGGAAAACTGCGACATCCGCGAGGGCGACACGATCGCCATCTGGGGCTGCGGCCCGGTCGGCCAGTTCGCGATCCGCTCTGCCTTCCTGCTGGGCGCGGGCCGGGTAATCGCGATCGACCATCGCCCCGGCCGCCTTGCGATGGCAGCGAGCGCTGGCGCCGAGACGCTGAATTTCGAGGAAGTCGACGTGCTTGAAGCGCTGAAGGACTTATCGGCCGGGCGTGGGCCCGATGCGTGCATCGACGCGGTCGGCATGGAAGCGCACGGGCTGGCGGTCGACAATGTTTATGACCGCGTGAAACAGGCTGCGGGCGTCACCTTCGATCGGCCCCACGTGCTGCGCCAAGCAATCGTCGCCTGCCGCAAGGGCGGCACGGTATCAATCCCCGGCGTCTATGGCGGGTTGCTCGACAAGATTCCGTTCGGCGCGTTCGTCAACAAGGCGCTGACGATGAAGACCGGCCAGACGCACGTGATGCGCTATCTGAAGCCGCTTCTGAACCACATCCAGGAGGGCCGCATCGACCCGCGCTTCGTGATCAGCCACACGCTGCCGCTGGAGCAGGCGCCTTTGGGATACGAAAACTTCAAGAACCGCCAGGACGAATGGACGAAGGTGGTTCTGAAGCCCGGTATGGCCGCAGCGGCCTGAGCGGGGCAGGGCGGAGGCGCTGGCCTCCGTCCGTCACGCCGCCAGCGCCGCGCGCGCCTGCGCTGCGATATGCGCCAGCATCGCCGAGGTCGTCGCCGCACCCGCTTTGGCGCGCGCGATCGTGCGTTCGATCAGCGCCGCCTGCTCGGCATGGGCGTCAAGCCAGCGCGCGGCCGCCGCGACGGGGTCCTCGCCGCTCGCGGTGACGCGCGCGATGAGGTCGAAGCGCATCTGCTCCAGGTCGCGCGCGGCGTTCGCCACCAGCAGCCGCTCCCACGGGTCGGCGGGGGACATCGCCGCCGCACGGCCCTTCGCCCAATCGAGGCCAAGCCGCGCGCCGAGCATCGTATAGGCTTCGGCGACCGACACCACGCTCGCGCCGACTTCGGCCGCCGTCGCCGCGGTCGCGATCGCTCCGTCGAGCGCCTGCACGCGCACCAGCTGTTTCGCGATCGGTCCGGGCGCACCCGCCTTGTCGAGCGCTGCGGCGAGCGCATCGAGCTCGGACTGCACTTCGGGCTGCACGATCTCGCCTAGCTGAGCGTCGATGCTTTCAATCCCAGCCGCAGCGGCCGCGACCACCGCCGACGGCTTGAGCGACGCGCCTCCGTGGATGCGCAGCACGTCGGCCATCTGCACGCGCAGGCCCTCCCCGGCCTCGGCCATCAGCCGAAGCTGGAGCAGGCCCGGCGGCAGTGTATCGATCTCGGCCCACAGCTGTGGCAGGCCGAACAGCTCGCGCGCGGCGACGAATGCGCCCGCGACATGCGCGACGCCGAGGCCCGTCTCCTCCGCCAGCTCGAACGGCATCGCGATGCCACCGCGGTTGACGAGCGCGTTCGAGAGCGCAGTGGCGATCAGCTCGCGCCGCAGCCGGTGGGTGCGCAGCGCGTCGGGGAAGCGCTCGGCGAGCGCGGGCGGCATCTCGGCGAACAGGTCGCGCGTGAGCACCGGGTCGTCGGGCAGTTCGGAGCCGACGATCGCGTCATAGACGGCGAGCTTTGCGTAGGAAAGCAGCACCGCGAGCTCGGGCCGGGTCAGCCCCTCGCCGCCCTGCGCGCGCTGCGCGAGCAGGTCGTCGCCCGGCAGCCCTTCGACATGGCGGTTGAGCCCGCGCGTCTCCTCAAGAGTCTGGATGAGACGCGTGAGGCTCGGCACCGCAGCCGCGCCGCCGCGCTCGGCAAGGCTCAGCGCCTGCGTCTGGCGCTCATTGTCCTCGAGCACGAGGCCCGCGACCGCCTCGGTCATCGATTCGAGCAGCGCGTCGCGGTCGGGCTCGCTCAGCGCGCCTGAGCGCACGACGGGTTGCAGCGCGATCTTGATATTGACCTCGTGGTCCGAGGTGTCGACGCCCGCCGAATTGTCAATAAAATCGGTGTTGATCCGCCCGCCGCGCCGCGCGAACTGCACGCGCGCGGCCTGCGTCAGGCCGAGGTTGGCGCCCTCGCCGACGACGCTTACCCGCAGCTCGGTCGCGTCGACGCGTTGCGGATCGTTCGCTCGGTCCCCCGCGTCGGACTGCGCCTCGCTGTCGGCCTTGACGTATGTGCCGATGCCGCCGAGCCACATGAGATCGGCCGGCGCTTTCAGGATCGCGCGCATCAGCTCGGACGGAGCGAGCGAACCGGCGTTGACCCCCAGCATCGCGCGCACCTCGGCCGACAGCGGGATCGACTTCTGCGTGCGCGGGAAGACGCCGCCACCGGCGCTGATCTTGGCTGCGTCGTAATCGGCCCAGCTCGATCGCGGCAGATCGAACAGCCTCTTGCGCTCGGCCCAGCTGTCGGCCGGATCGGGGTTGGGATCGAGAAAGATGTGCCGGTGATCGAAGGCTGCGATCAGCTTCAGTGCCTGGCTCAGCAACATGCCATTGCCGAACACGTCGCCGCTCATGTCGCCGATGCCAACGACCGTCGTCGGCTCGCTCTGCACGTCGCGACCGAGCTCGGCGAAATGGCGGCGGACGCTGACCCACGCGCCGCGCGCGGTGATGCCCATCGCCTTGTGGTCATAGCCGACCGATCCGCCGCTGGCGAAGGCGTCGCCCAGCCAGAAGCCGTGTTCGATCGCGATGCCGTTGGCGATGTCAGAGAAGGTCGCCGTGCCCTTGTCGGCTGCGACCACCAGATACGGGTCGTCCGCGTCGTGGCGCACCACGCCCGCGGGCGGCACGACCGTCCCGTCGACGATGTTGTCGGTGACCGACAGCAGCGCGCGGATGAAAATGCGGTAGCACTCGGTCCCCTCGGCCAGCCACGCATCGCGGTTGGATGGGGCGGGCAGGTTCTTCGGGTAGAACCCGCCTTTGGCCCCGGTTGGCACGATGACGGCGTTCTTGACCGTCTGCGCCTTCAGCAGGCCCAGGATTTCGCTGCGGAAATCGTCGCGCCTGTCGCTCCAGCGCAGCCCGCCCCGCGCGACCGGCCCGGCACGAAGGTGGATGCCCTCGACACGCGGCGAATAGACGAAAATCTCGCGGAATGGCACGGGCGCGGGCAGGCCCGGCACGCGCGACGAGTCGAGCTTGAAGGCAAGCGCCTCGCGGCCGGAGTCGACGAAGGCGTTGGTGCGCAGCGTCGCTTCGATCGCTGCCAGGAAGAAGCGCAGCACGCGATCGTCGTCGATCGATTTGACGGCGTTGAGGTCGGCCGCGATCGCCTCGCGATGCCGGTCGGCGGCGCCGGCGTCGGCGCTCGCCGGATCGTGCAGCGCGTAGAACAGCTCCATCAGGCCTCGCGTGATGGCGGGATTGCGCTGCAGCGCGTCGACGGCGGTCGCCTGCGTGACGCTGGTCGCGCCGGTCTGCCGGTAATAGCGATAATAGGCGCGCAGCCACGCCACCTCGCGCTCGTTCAAATGTGCGGCGATGACCAGCTTGTTAAAGCCGTCATCTTCAAAATCACCATCAAGCACGGACTGGAGCGCCGGTTCGACGCGCGCGCGGAAGTCTTCAAGATTGCTGATGACAGCATCAGGCGCTTCCAACAGGAAATCGTGCACCCAGCCGCGACGGCCCGCATCGACGTCGAACGGGAATTCCTCGATCACCCGGAAGCCGAAGCGTTCCAAGACCGGCACCGCGTCCGACAGGCTGATGATCGTTTCCAGATGATAGAGCTTCAGCCGGAGCTGACCGGGCCGGTCGCCGTCGCGGCGATAGATGAGCACCGCGTGTTCGCCGGGCGCATCGAGGCCCGCAAGCCGCGACACGTCCTCGGCGGCTTCGGCGGCGGAGAACTGCGCGCGGTAGCTGGTCGAGAAGATGCGCTTCTGTTCGAGCGCGATGCGCGCCGCTCGCGTGTGGCCGACGCGCGCCGACAGCTCAGCTTCCAGCGCCTCGTCCCAGCCGCGCACCAGCTCGGTCAGCCGTCGCGTCAACGCAGCCTCGTCGAGCTGTGGGGGAGCCTCGCCGCCCAGCCCGAATACGTAATGAATTCGCGCCAACCCTTCGGAGCGAAGTTCTGCGTTCAGGGTGTCGACCCCGGCGCCGATCGACGACTCGAGCATGCGCGTGATCTGCTCGCGGATCTCCGGCGTGTACAGATCGCGTGGTACATAGACGAGCGCGGTCATGCGCCGGCCGAAGGGGCCGGTGATCAGGAACACGCGCGGACGCGGCCGATCGAGCAGGCTGAGAAGGCCGAGCGCCATCTCCTTGAGGCGCGTGGCGGGGGTCGAAAACAGCTCCTCGCGCGGGAAACTTTCCAGCACGTGGAGTAAAGACTTGCCGTTGTGCCCGCGCGGATCGAAGTCCAGTTCAGTAATGATTTGGCTGACGCGGCGACGGATCAGCGGTACGCTGCGGGGATTGGCGTTAAGTGCGCCGCTGGTGAACAGGCCGATGATGCGGTCTTCACCGGTAACGCGGCCAGCGGCGTCGAAGCGCTTCACCGAGATATAGTCGCAGACACTTCGGCGATGGACGGTCGAGACGAGGTCGCACTTGGTGACGACCAGCGCGCGCGGGCGAGCGATGAACGCACCGGGCGTCTCGGGATTGTCGTCGCCCAGCCCGTGCCACAGCCGCACTGCCGGATCGCGCAGCAGGCCGAGGCCCGGTCCCTCCGCCTCCAGCCGCGGCTCGGCATCGCTGCTCAGCCGGTAGCGGCGGTGGCCGAGGATCGTCATGTGATTGTCAGCGATCCAGTCGAGGAACGCCACATCTTCAGCATTTTCGTGCGGCGCGGCCGGGGCGGGGCTGGTCTCAAGCGCGCGCGCCGCCTCGCGCGTCGCGGCGAGCAGCTTCGGCCAATCCCCGACCGCCGAGCGGACCTCGGCGAGCGTGTGCGCCAGGCTCGCCTGCAGGCGCTGCAACGCGCCACCCGCGGCGCGGCCGAGTTCCATGTAGATGACGCTCTCGCGCGTAACGCCCGCCGCAGGCGGCGAGCCGAAGGCGGGCGGCCCAAGCACCTCGATCAGCCGCCCGCTTGAGTCGCGGCGGACGTCGATGACCGGATGCAGGATGCGCTGAATGTCCAGTCCCGCGTCGATCACTGCAAGCGAGGTGCTGTCCACGAGGAACGGCATGTCGTCATTGACCAGCACCAGGCTGACCCGTCGCCCCGCGGTTGTCGCGTCGGTGCGCTCGATCTGGATAACGGGCTGGCCGGGTTCGCGCGCCGCGGCCGCGGCGGCGACGCGCTGGCCTGCGGCCGCCTGCTCGGCGGGGCCGAAATCGTCGAGCTCGCCGGGCGCTGCGCCCGTGGTCAGCAGATGGGCGAAGCGGTTGCCAAGCGGCTCTGCATCGGCCGCGGCGGTGTGGTCGGCAAGGGTGGCCAAGAGCGGTCTCCGGCGATTCTGTTTTGTGGGGGCGGCCGGACGCCGCCCGCGGGAGCTGCGACGTTCTAGACCCGCGCGGGCGCGAGCGGCAACCCGCGGGGTTAGAGGGGCGGCGTCGGGTAGGGGGGACAGTTTTATATCGTCCGGCTGACCGCCGGCGTGCGGGCAGCCGCCGTGCCTGCGCCGACGCGACCGCCGGGACTGGCGTTCGCTGGCCTGGCCGCAGCAGGCGTGCGGCGCGCGAAGCGTTCACTGCGTTGATCCCAGAGGGAGCCGTCCGGATTGGCGCAGCGGACCAGGCTGCCGGCCTTCACAGCGCGCGCGCGTCCGCATAGCGGCAGGTCATGCGCCACCCCGAACACGATATCCTCGACCTGATGCGCCGCGTGTGGGCGGAGGGCGATGCACGCACCGACCGCACCGGAATCGGCACGCGCGCCATTTTCGGAGCGATGCTGAGGTTCGATTTGAGCGATGGCACTGTCCCGCTGATGACAACCAAGCGCGTGTTCTGGAAGGTGGCGCTGAAGGAGCTGATCTGGTTTCTCTCGGGCGAAACGAGCATCCGTCCGCTGATCGCGCAGGGCGTCCACATCTGGACCGACTGGCCGATGGCGCGTCATGCGAAGGCAACCGGCGAGCAGCTGACGCGCGACGCGTTCGAGGCTCGCGTGATGAGCGACGATGCGTTCGCGGCCGAATGGGGCGACCTGGGGCCGGTCTACGGGTATCAGTGGCGGCGCTGGCCGGGGCCGGACGGGCCGATTGACCAGATCGCGCAGCTGGTGCGCGATCTGCGAGAGACCCCGACTTCGCGCCGCCTGCTGTTCACCGGCTGGAACGTCGCCGACCTGCCGCGCATGGCGCTGCCGCCCTGCCACATGACCTACCAGTATTTCGTCGAGAACGGGCGGCTGCATGGGCTTCTGTTCCAGCGCAGCTGCGATCTGGGGCTGGGCTTTCCGTTCAACATCTTCGAGGCGGCGCTCTTGGTGCGGGTGTTCGCGGACATCGCCGGGCTGCAGCCGGGATCGATCGCGTGGATGGGCGGCGACGTGCATCTGTACGAGAACCATGCGGCACTCGCTGAAACCCAGCTCGCCCGCGAGCCGCGGCCGTGGCCCAAGCTGCGGCTGCTCGCGCGGCACGAGCGGCCCGAGGACTACCGCTTCGAGGATTTCGCGATCGACGGCTATGATCCGCTTCCGGCGATCAGCGCGCCGGTGGCGGTTTAGCTTCGCCCCGGAACGGGGAGGGGACCATGCGCAGCATGGTGGTGAGGCCGCGGAACGCGCCGACTTCGCCTCCTCCCCCCTCCGCGGCCGTTGTCGGTCACCCGCGCCGACCGGCGGAGAACCTAGCTTGCGAGCAGCCGCAGCTCGCCCAACAGCGCGTGCGCCTCGCGCGGCGAGAGGTCGTCGGGGTCGAGCGCGCGCAGACGCTCGCGCAGTTCGTCACGCGGCAGGGTGGCGGCGATCGGCGGCGGCGCGGCGGCGGCGAACAGCGGCAGGTCGGCGGACAGGTCGATCGCGGGGCGCGCCGCTTCCAGCCGGTCGAGCACCGCGCGCGCGCGCGCGATGACCGGATCGGGCACGCCCGCCAGCTTGGCGACGGCCAGCCCATAGCTGCGGTCGGCGGGGCCGGGGGCGACCTCGTGCAGGAACACCAGCTCGCCCTTCCACTCGCGCGCGCGAACGTGCGCGTTCATCGCGCCGTCGAGCCGGTCCGCGAGCCGGGTCATCTCGTGATAGTGCGTCGCGAACAGCGCGCGGCAGCCGATGCGGTCGTGCAGCCACTCGAGTACGCCCCACGCGATCGCCAGCCCGTCATAGGTCGACGTGCCACGCCCGACCTCGTCGAGAATCACAAGACTGCGCGACGTCGCCTGGCGCAGGATCGCAGCGGTTTCGACCATCTCGACCATGAAGGTCGATCGCCCCTGTGCGAGGTCGTCGGAGGCGCCGACGCGGCTGAAGAGCCGGTCGACCACGCCGAGCGTGGCGGCGCGCGCCGGCACGAACGCGCCCGCCTGCGCGAGGATCGCAATGAGCGCATTCTGGCGCAGGAACGTCGATTTGCCGCCCATGTTGGGGCCGGTCACAAGCCACAGCCGCTGATCCGAGAGATCGCAGTCGTTCGCGACGAACGCCGTCCCGCCGAGCGCGCGTTCGACGACCGGATGCCGCCCGCCCTCGATGCGGAACGCACGGTCCGCGGTCATGAGCGGCCGCACCCAGCGCTCGGAACGAGCGAGTTCGGCGTGGCTCGCCGCGACGTCGATCCGAGCGAGTGCGTCCGCGGCGGTCCGGATCGCGGCTGACGCGGCGATGACCTCGGCCGAGAGCGCATCGAAATGCTGCCGCTCGCGGGCGAGCGCGCGGTCGCCTGCGTCCGCGATGACGGCGGCGAGTTCGGCCAGCCGGTCCGAACCGAATCGCACCGATCCGGCGAGCGTCTGCCGGTGGACGAAGCCTGCGGCCTTGAACGCCGCGTCGGCGCGGGCGGGCGCCTCGATATGCCAGCCGAGCACGCCGTTATGCCGGATCTTGAGAGCGCCGACTCCGGTGACGGCTCGATATTCGGTTTCAAGTTCCGCGATCAGCCGCGTGGACCCGGTCGCCGCCTCGCGGATCAGGTCGAGCTCTGCGTCATACCCCGCGAGGATATAGCCACCCTCGCCCAGGCCGCCGCCCGGCGCCGGGCCGAGCGCCGCGACGATCCGCTGCGCGAGGGATTGCAGCGCGTCCACGGCCTCGCTTTCATGGTCATCGGTACCCGCCAGCTCGCCAGCGGCTGCGACGACCGCGGCGCCCTGGATCAGACCGCAGCCGATCGCCGCGAGATCGCGCGGCGTGCCACGGCCTGCTGCGAGCCGGGCGAGGGGGCGTTCGAGATCGGGCATCCCCTTCAGCGCCTTTCGCACCGCGCTTAGCCCGGCGGCGTCGCCGACCAGCCGCTCGACCGCATCATGCCGCCCGCCGATCACATCGAGGCGCGTCACGGGAGAGGCCAGCTCGCCTGCGAGCCGCCGCGCCCCGGCCGCGGTCAGGGTGCGGTCGACCGCGCCGAGCAGGCCGTCGCGCCCCAGCCCGAGGCTGGAGCGCGAGGCAGCGTCGATCGCCATCAGGCCGGAGCGGTCGACTCGCTGCGGCGCATCGAGCCGCGGCCGCGCCGCGCCCGACATGAGATCGATATAGGCGGCCAGCCCGCCAAGCGCGGCGAGTTCCGCGGGCGTGAACGCGCCGAACGCATCGAGCGAGACGACGCCGAAGCGTTCGGTCAGACGGCGTCGCGCAGCGGCTGGATCGCAGTCGCGCGGCGGCACCGCCTTGGCGTTCAGTGGCCGATCGGCCCAGCCCTCGGGCGCGAGCAGCTCGGCCGGGCCGATCCGCGCGAGCTCGCCGCCAAGTTCGTCCGCGCCCGCCAGCGTCGTGGCGAACAGGTGCCCCGTCGACACGTCGGCCCAGGCAAGCCCCACTCCATCCGCGCAAGGAGCGGCGTAGGCGAGCCAGTTGGACGCGGCCGGATCGAGGAGGCCATCTTCGGTCAGCGTCGCGGGCGTGACCGTGCGGACGATCGCGCGGCGGACCGGGCGGTTCTCGCGCCGTGCGGCTGCTGGATCCTCGATCTGCTCGGCAATCGCGACCGCGTGGCCGGCGCGCACCAGCCGCGCAAGATAGCCGTCGGCCGCGTGCACGGGCACGCCGCACATCGGGATGTCCGCGCCTTCGTGCGTGCCGCGGCGGGTGAGTGTGATCTGGAGCGCGGCAGCGGCCTGCGCGGCATCGTCGAAGAACAGCTCGTAGAAGTCGCCCATGCGGTAGAACAGCAGTGCGTCGGGAACGCTGCGCTTCAGCGCGAGATATTGCGCGAGCATGGGGGTGGGCGCGGCCATCGCGGCGCGACGATGGCGCTCGGACGGAAACGGTGCAATGCGGGACAGGGCCGGTCCAAAACGGATGGGTCAGCGCTTGTGGACGGGCGGACAAAGCGCGAACACCATCCGCGATGAGACCGCCTGAACGCCCTTCCAGTGCCTCGATGCGCTCCCGCGTCGCCGAGCGTCTGCCCGGCGGCGAATGCGCTCAGCATCGCGCGGCCAAGGCGGCGTTCGTCCGCGCGCTGCGCGCCCGCGGTAGCGCGGCCGAACTCGAAGCGCCGTTGGGTGGTGGGGAGCGCCGGGCGGACGTGCTGGTGCATTCACCCGGCCGCAGTGCGGTCGCGGTCGAAATCCAGAACAGCGCAACGTCGGCCGCTGAACTCATGGCTCGGACCGCCGACTACACGCGATTGGGCCTGCCGGTGCTGTGGGTGCCGGTCCTTGATCTGGCTCGCACGCGCCTGCGGCCGGTGCGGCCCGGCCTGTGGGCGGCCGATCGGATCGCGCTGGCGGGGTGGATCGAGTGGATCGAAGCCTGGCAGGAGCAGCTCTGGATCTGGCACGACGGCGCTTTGTGGCGGGCGTGGGCGCATCGGCGCTTCGTCGCCAACGCGCGCGACGATCACGATGCCGACTTCACCGGCTCACGGCACTGGTTCGGGCTGGTGCTGGAAGGTCCGTTCCAGCCCGAGGCGCTCCGCATCGCGACCGACCTGCGCGCGGCCAGCCCCGATGACCGGTTCACCGTCGGCGCAGGTCTGCGCGCGCGCTTGGTTGACGGGCGCGGCCGCGCGCTGATGCCGTCACCTGCGGAGCTTGTGCCGTTCGAGGCGGGTGCCCGCCTTGGCTGGACCCTCCAGCTGCTCGACGGCGCCGGACCGCGCACCAACGGGCGCTACCGTCGAAGCTATCCCCCTCGTTCCACCCAGGATGACCGCTCATGGCTATCTACACGTCCCTGACCGGGCTCAGCGCCGCGTCGACCGACCTGTCAGTGATTTCGAACAACATCGCCAATGTCGGATCGAACGGCTTCAAAAAGTCTCGCGCCGCGTTCGGCGATCTGATTGGCGCCTCGGCTCTGTCCGATCCGCGGCGGACGACCGGCATCGGCGTCCTTTCGAAGGGCCTATCGCAGAATTTCAGCCAGGGCTCGATCCAGGGCACCGGCAACAGTCTCGACCTCGCGATCACCGGCAATGGCCTGTTCATCACCGAGTCGCCCGAGGGTGCCCGGGCCTACACGCGCAATGGTGCCTTCGCACTCGATCCCGACCGCTTCGTCGTCGACGGCAACGGCGCGCGGCTCCAGGTCTTCCCGACCGCGCCCGACGGCACGCCGCTTGCAAGCGGCGCTCTGAGCCTGGTCCCGCTCCGCATCCCGGACTTGGCCGGTTCGCCGCAGCCGACCAGCACCGTGAGTGCGACCGTCGTGCTGCCGAGCGCGTCGCCGGTCATTGCCGGAGCGTTCGACCCGCTCGATCCCGCCAGCTACTCGGCCAAGGCCAGCACCACCGTCATCGGCGCCGACGGCAGCAGCAGCCCCGCGACGATCTTTTATCGCCGCCTGACGACCCCGACGATCGCCGACCCGACCAGCCGTTGGGAGCTGCGCCTGACGGTCAATGGGATCGAGGTGCCCGCGTCGGGCGGAGGTGCAGCCGAACTCACCTTCGACACCAACGGTGTCCTGACGGCAGGCGGATCGATCGCGTTCCAGCCGGCGGGCGCACCGGCCATCACCATCGACCACTCAGGGACTGCACAGCGCGCCGACCTGTTCAGCGTCACCCGCCTCGCACAGGACGGCGCCGCACCGGGAGCGCTCGACAGCCTGACGATCGAGCTCGACGGGCTTGTCCGCGCGGGCTACACCGACGGCGTGTTCCGCGTGCTCGGCCGCGTTGCGCTTGCGCAATTCCCGAACCCCGCGGCGCTGAAGCCGCTTGGCGACGCCCGGTGGAGCGCGACGGCTTCTGCGGGCGCAGCGGCGATCGGACAGCCAGGCGAGCGTGGCGCAGGATCGCTGACCGCGGGCGCGATCGAGCGATCGAATGTCGAACTGACCGAGGAGCTGGTTTCGCTTATCGTCGCACAGCGAGCGTTCCAGGCCAATGCGAAGGCGATCGAGACCGATCAGGCGATGACCTCCGCGATCGTCAACCTGCGCTGAGCTCCGGGCGAGAGGCGATCATGGACCGCGTCCTGTACACCGCCTTGTCGGGCATGCGCCGGTCCGAGACGGGTCAGGCGGTGCTCGCAAACAATCTCGCGAACGCGGGGACAGCGGGATTCCGCCGCGATCTGGCCGTTGCGTCCTCGCATTGGCTGGCAGCAGCAGACTTGGCCGGAGCGCGCGCGCAATCGGCCGAAAAGGGCGGGGCGGTGTCGGCGGCGGAAGGTCCAAGCATCGAAACGGGCAATGCCTTGCATGCCCGGATCGTCGGCGCCGGCCTGTTCGAACTGATCGGGCCCGACGGCCCCGTCTACACGCGGAATGGAGCGTTCTCGCTGGCACCGGACGGCCGCCTGGTGGGCGAGGGCGGTCTGGCCGTCCGCGGTGAGGCTGGGCCCATCGCGCTGCCGCCCGGCACGCAGCCCGAAATCCTTGAGGACGGCTCGGTGCTGGCCCGCGGCCCGAACAACCCACCGGGAGCTGCGCAGCCTGCCGGACGCTTGCTCGTGATGCGTGAGCCCGACGGTCTCAGCCGCTCGCCGCGCGGCGAACTCGTCGCGAGCGGCCCGGTCGCGCCGTTGCCGGCGGCCGAGGTACGGCTACAGCCCGGCGCGCTCGAACAGGCCAATGTCGCCCCGGTGGAGGAGCTGACGCGCCTGATCGAGACCGCGCGCGGCTTCGAGATGCAGACGCGCATCGTCCGCGAAGCGCGCGAGCTCGACTCGTCGTCCGCCGCGCTGCTCCGCATCGAACCCTGACCTCCAGCCTTACGGACCCGCGTTCCATGAACATCACGCTCGCCATCGCCCGCAGCGGCCTTGAAGCACAGGACACGCGGATGCGCGTCATTGCGAACAACCTCGCCAACGCGAACACCACCGGTTTCAAGCGCGACCGCGCCGACTTCGCAACGCTCGCATACGATCTTGCGCGCCCGCCCGGCGCATCGGCCGGTCCCGACGCCCAGACGGGTGCGCTGGCGCTCGGCGGCGGCGTGCGAATCGTCGGGACCGAGCGCAACCATGCAAGCGGCAGCGCGGTCGTCACGGGCAACCCGCTCGACATCATGGTCGAAGGCGACGGGTTCCTGCAGGTCCAGCTCGCCGATGGCCGCGCCGCGTTCACGCGCGCGGGCGCGCTGCGGCTGGACGGTCAGGGACGGCTCGTGACCGGCGACGGATTACAGCTGCAGCCCGCGATCCAGGTGCCCGAAGGCTCGGGCGCGCTGGTCATCGCGCCCGACGGAACCGTCTCCGCGACGCCCCCGGGCGGATCCGAACCCGCCGAACTCGGCCAGCTTCAGCTCGCGACGTTTCAGAATCCCGCCGGCTTGCGCAACGAGGGCTCGAACCTGTTTCTCGAAACTCCGGCCAGCGGGGCGCCACGCACCGGCACGCCGGGCACCGACGGACTCGGGCGGCTGCGGCAGGGCGCGGTCGAAGGCTCGAACGTCAGCCTCGTCGAGGAGCTCGTCTCGATGATCGAGACGCAGCGCGCCTACGAGATCAACTCCAAGGTCGTGAACTCGGTCGACGAGATGATGCGCAATGCCGCGCAGATGGTCTGACCCGGGCATGCGGGTGGTGCTCGCAGCCATGTGTGACGAACCTGGGGGGAGGCGCGGCTCGGGCGGCCGGTCCAGCGCATCTTGGCCGCACGCTGCCGTTCGGGGCCACGCCCGATCGTCTACGCCCGGCGTGAAGCCGGATGCGGGTCGACATACCCCGGGCGACACACCCCGCGAGCCGGGCCGACGCGCGGCCGCCACCGCACCAGCCGTCGCTGTGCTCACGATTCTCGCAGCCTGTGCGCAGCATGGCGCGCTGCCTCCGCCCACCGCGGCGCTGCCGCCTGCCCCGCCGCCACCCGCGCGCACGCCCGGCGCGATCGCGTCCGCCGCAATGCTGGCGGGGCTCGGCGAGGACACGCGCGCGCGACGCCCCGGCGACGTGCTGACGATCGCGCTCGTCGAACGCACCGAGGCCCTGAAGTCGGCCGCAGCGGGTGCGACGCGCAAGTCGGCGCTCAGCCTCACGTTGCCCAAGGCCAAGCCGTTCTCATCGCTGCCGCCGGGCCTGTTCACCGGCGGCGCCGAAACCTCGTTCGCGGGCCAGGGCAGCGCGACCCAGTCGAACCGGCTGACCGGAGAGATCAGCGTCGTCGTCACCGAAGTGACGGCGAACGGCCTGCTCGCGGTCGAGGGGCGGAAGACTGTGCGGCTCAACCGCGGCGACGAGTATATCGTGATCTCGGGGCTTGTCCGGCCGGAGGATGTGGGCCCCGACAACCGCGTGCCCTCGAACCGGGTCGCGGGCGCGCGCATCACCTATGCCGGGTCGGGCGAGATCGCCGCGCAGAGCCGCCAGGGCTGGGTGCAGCGCCTGCTCAACCTGCTCACTCCGTTCTGAGCGGCCCGCATGCAAGCCCGCCGGATCGGCCTTTTGTTGCTCGCTGCGCTGTTCGCCGCCATCGGCGCGCGCTCCGCCCGGGCGGAGCGCGTGAAGGACCTCGCAATCTTTGAAGGCTCGCGGTCGAACCAGCTGACCGGCTACGGCGTGGTCGTCGGTCTTGCCGGCACCGGCGACGGCGACCTCGAATATGCGCTGCAGGCGGTGCGCTCGGCGGCCACGCGGCTCGGCGCGAACGTGCCCGCCAACCCGCGCCCGTCGCTCAAGAACGCCGCCGCCGTCCTCGTGACCGCCGATCTGCCGCCCTTTGCCAAGCCCGGACAGACGATCGACGTTACCGTCTCGGCGATTGGCAAGGCAAAGTCGCTCCGCGGCGGCACTCTCATTCTCACTCGGCTCGCGGGCGCCGATGGCCAGACCTACGCGCTCGCGCAGGGCAATCTCGCGGTGGGCGGCCTGGGGGTTGAGGGCCGCGACGGATCGAAGGTCGTCATCAACGTTCCCTCGGCGGGGCGGATCCCCGATGGCGCCACGGTCGAGCGCGCTGCGCCAGCGACTCTCGGCAGCGCTGCCGCGATCACGCTGCTCCTCCGCCGCGCCGACTTCACCGACGCCACGCGCATTGCCGCAGCCATCAACCGCTCGCTCGGCCGCCCCGCCGCGACAGCGCGCGACCCTTCCGCGGTCGATGTCGCAGCACCGTCCGATGCTGCGCAGCGCATGGACCTGATGGCGCGGCTCGAGGCGGTCGAGGTTTCGCCCGATGCGGCGGCGGCGCGAGTGGTCGTCAACGCGCGGACCGGCACCATCGTGATCAGCGGCGCCGTGCGCGTTGCGCCAGCAGCGGTCGCGCACGGCAGCCTGATCGTGCGGATCGACGAGAAGCCCGAGGTCAGCCAGCCCAACGCCCTGTCGGGGGGCCGCACCCAGACCGTCCAGCGCAGCACGGTCAGCGTCGAGCAGGAGCCGGCAAGAGCGTTCGTGTTCGCACCCGGCGTCGCGCTCACCGACATTGTCGCCGCCATCAACCGTGTCGGCGCAGCGCCCGCCGACCTCGTCGCCATTCTGGAAGCGCTGAAGCAGGCAGGGGCGCTCAAGGCCGAACTCGTCATCCTCTGACCCGCGCAGCCCCGTCGCATCGGTCACGGGCGAACCGCAGTAAAGACGTCCGGATGCCCGCTCCCTGCTGGCGCCGGCTCGGGCCGGGAAGCCCGCACCACCACACGGGAGCATGCCTCGCGGGGGCGATCTGCTCACCGCCAGCCGATCGGTATGCGGTCGCGCGCGAGCCGGAACCCGTCAGCATCGTCCAGCCACCGCAGGCCGGCTTGAACGAGCAAGCGGCCGGGGACCGCCTCATCCATCTGCCCCATCGTCGGGGAAGCTCAAGCAAGCTCCGACGAGGTTCGGGCTTCGGGCTTCAGAGCAAATTGCGGTCGACCAGGTCAGGCTCGCCGCGAGGAGGAGACCGGACAAAAGGCCGTCGGCTGGCTCGTCGTCAGCCCATTGCAGGCCGATAGCGGGTGTTTCGATAGGTTGACGCAGCCCTTGATGAGATTGTGCGACCGGCGGGCTCGTAGGCCGAGCCGGTCGGTCGCTCGCTCGTCCGATCAGCAGGCGGACCGCCTCGACGCCGCGTTCGGCGGGCAAGGCGCCGGGAGTGACGGCGCCGTACGCGCGAACGGCGAGCACGCGGTCACGCCGCCCAGCGGCTCAGCGACGCCGGCAAGTTCGTGCGCGTCGCCCGCGACGATCCCCTAGCGCGCGGGCGGCGGTGGCCGTCGATCGGCGCGCAGTGCTTGGTCACTCGATCGTCCCGGTCCGCTCCGACCGCGTGCTTAGGCGTCTCGTCCGTGCGCCCGCCGCCGAGGGAGCAGTCGGGCGACGGCTGCCCCGGCGCGAGGGTCGTGTCGACGACCCACGCGGGTAGGGGAGCGACACTCACACCAGCCTTTGGCGACCTCAACCGACGCGAGCGGCATCGCCGCGCTCACCCGGGCACTGATCGACGAGCGCTTCAGCGACGAGGAAATCTCAGCTGCGATGGGCGGGAACGTCGTGCGCGTGCTCAAAGCCACGCTGCCACCGGGCTGACGCAGCCGCCGCGACCGGCTAAGCGCGAGCAAGGATGGCGAGCCGCAGCGACTTCGAGGCCCGGACTGCACAGCGCGCGCGCGTCGCGAGGGCGGTCGGCGAGGGCTCAGTGGCCGTCGGCCGGCGGCACGGCTTTCTGGCGACGCTTTGATGGATCGCATCGTGGGCCAGGCGCCCGTGCCGGAGCATCTCCGCGGCGGCGTGATCGCGCTCGGCAATTTCGATGGCTTCCACCGCGGCCATCAGGCCGTCGCCGCGCGTGCGCTTGAACTGGCGCGCGAGCGCGGCGTGCCAGCGCTCATCGGCACCTTCGATCCGCATCCGGCACGGCATTTCAAGCCCGATCTGACGCCGATGACGCTGACAACGCTGGCCCAGAAGCTCGAACTGTTCTCCGGATTCGGGTTCGAGGCAGCGGTCATCTGGAATTTTGATGACCATCTCGCCGACATGAGCGCCGCGAGCTTCACCGCCACCGAGCTCGCCAGCCGTCTGGGCGTCGGCGGCGTCGTCACCGGCTGGGACTTCGTGTTCGGGCGGGGACGGGGCGGCGATACGCAGGTGCTGCGCGAGCTGGGGCGCGCCCACGGCTTCACGGCCGAGACGGTGGCGCCCGTCGGCGGCGAGGAGCCGGTCAGTTCGACGAGCGTTCGCGCGGCGCTGCGCGAGGGGCGGCCCGAGGCGGCCGCTGCGCTGATGGGCCGCCCGTTCACCATCCGCGGCGAGGTCATCCACGGCAACAAGCTCGGCCGCACGCTGGGCTTCCCAACCGCCAATCTGCGGCTGGGCGGCTATGTCCGCCCAGCCTACGGCGTCTACGCGGTGCGCGTGACGCTCCCCGGCGGCGAAGTGCGCGGCGGCGTGGCGAATCTGGGCGTGCGGCCGATGTTCGTGCCGCCCGTTGAGCTGCTTGAAACCTTCGTGTTCGATTGGGCGGGCGACCTTTACGGCCGCGAAATCGACGTGGCGCTCATCGCCTATCTCCGGCCCGAATGGAAGCTCGACGGGCTCAGCGCGCTCGCCGCGCAGGTGGAGCGCGACAAGGCCGCGGCGCGCGCGGCGTTGGGCACGATTTAGCACGATCGTCAGCCTGAACGCGTTTCAGGGTCCTGCGTCCGTCTGGCGGCACCGCGCCGTGCGGGCCCGGCGCCGGGGCAGCGGTGTGGTGAAACGCGTTCAGGCTGACGGTTGGGCGTGCGACGGGAGTCGCGCTCGGCGGCGAACCGCCGTAAAGCGCCGCGACGCCCATGACCGATGCTCCCGATTATCGCCACACCGTCTTCCTGCCGCGCACGGATTTCCCGATGAAGGCCGGCCTGCCGCAGGCCGAACCCAAGTGGCTCGCCAAGTGGGAGGCGGACGGGCTTTACGCCCGGCTGCGCGCCGCTCGCGCAGGGGCCGAGCCGTTTATCCTCCACGATGGCCCGCCCTACGCCAATGGCGAGATGCATATCGGCCACGCGCTCAATCACACGCTGAAGGACGTGGTGTGCCGCACCCAGTCGCTGCTGGGGAAGGACGCGCCCTATGTTCCGGGCTGGGACTGCCATGGTCTGCCGATCGAATGGCGTGTCGAGGAAGAATATCGCAAGGCGAAGAAATCGAAGGACCAGGTGCCAGCCGCCGAGTTCCGCGCCGAGTGCCGCGCCTACGCGCAGACGTGGGTCGACGTGCAGCGCGAGCAGCTGAAGCGGCTGGGCATCCAGGGCGACTGGGACCACCCGTATCTGACGATGGACTACGCAGCCGAGGCGACGATTGTCCGCGAACTGCTGCGCTTTGCCGAAACCGGGCAGATCTACCGCGGCGCCAAGCCGGTAATGTGGTCGGTCGTGGAAAAGACCGCGCTGGCCGAGGCCGAAGTCGAATATGAAGAGATCACCTCGACGCAGATCGATGTGGCGTTCCAGATCGTCGCGGCGCCGAACGCGCCGGAGCTGGTCGGAGCCTATGCAGCTGTTTGGACGACGACGCCGTGGACGATCCCGGTCAACCAGGCGATCGCATTCGGACCCGAGGTGGACTATCGGCTCTGCCGCAAGCGCGAGCCCGACGATGGGCGGCTCTACCTCGTAGGCGTCGATCTGATCGGGGCGACGGGTGCGCGGATCGGCAACGAGCTGGTTCCGATGCGGGCCGTCGCCGGCTCAGCCCTCGCCGGTGCCGTCGCGCGCCACCCCATGTCCTCACATGGGGGATTTTACGACAAACCCCGCCCATTCCTTCCCGGCGAATTCGTCACCACCGATCAGGGCACGGGGCTGGTCCACATGGCGCCCGATCATGGCGAGGACGATTTCCTGCTGTGCAAGGCGCACGGGATCGAGCCCGTGTTCGCAGTGGAGCCCGACGGCCGCTACCGCGCCGACTGGCCGTGGCTGGCCGGCCAGGGATCGGTCATCAACCCCAAGTTCAACGCGCCCGATGGGCCGATCTGCACGGACCTGCGCGCGGCGGGCGCACTGCTCGCCGCGAAGGCGGACTACAAGCACAGCTACCCGCATTCGTGGCGCAGCAAGGCCAAGCTCATCTACCGCGCCACGCCGCAGTGGTTCATCGCGATGGACCGGCCAATCGGCGCGGGCGCGACGCTGCGCGAAACGGCACTGTCGGCCATCGACACGACCCGCTTCGTCCCCGAACGCGGGCGCACCCGGCTGCGCTCGATGGTCGAAGGCCGCCCGGACTGGGTGATCTCCCGCCAGCGCGCGTGGGGCGTGCCGATCACGCTGTTCGTCCACCGCCCTACCGGCGACTATCTGCGCGATGAAGCGGTCAACGCGCGCATTGTCGAGGCGGTGCGCGCGCGCGGCGCGGACGCCTGGTGGGATACGCCGGCCGAGCAGCTGCTCGGCCCGGATTACGACGCGGCCGACTACGAGCGCGTCACCGACATTCTGGACGTGTGGTTCGACAGCGGCTCCACCCACGCCTTCGTGCTGGAAAGCGGGCGCTGGCCAAGCCTGCGCTGGCCCGCCGACCTCTATCTTGAGGGATCGGATCAGCATCGTGGCTGGTTCCAGTCCTCGCTGCTGGAAAGCTGCGGCACGCGCGGCCGCGCGCCATTCGACGCGGTGCTGACGCACGGCTTTACGATGGACGCCAGCGGCCGCAAGATGAGCAAGTCGCTCGGCAACACGGTCAACCCGAATGACCTGATGAAGGAGTTCGGCGCGGACATCCTCCGGCTGTGGGCATTGTCGGTCGACTTCACCGAGGACCACCGCATCGGGAAGGAAATCCTGAACGGCGTCGCGGACCAATATCGGAAGCTGCGCAACACCTTGCGTTATCTGCTCGGTGCGCTGGACGGCTGGAGCGTGGACGAGCGCGTCGCTTTCGCTCACATGCCCGAGCTGGAGCGCTGGGTGCTGCACCGCCTGGCCGAGCTCGACGCCGAGCTTCGCCACGCGGTCGGCGATTTCGACTTCACGGCCTACGTCACCGCGCTGAGCAACTTCGCGACGAACGATCTCAGCGCCTTCTACTTCGATATTCGCAAGGATTCGCTCTACTGCGACGCGCCCGAGTCGGCGAAGCGCCGCGCCTGCCGGACGGCGATGGACCTGCTGTTCCACGCGCTGGTGCGCTGGCTGGCCCCCGTGCTGGTGTTCACCAGCGAGGAGGCATGGGCCGCACGCATTCCCGAGGGTGGCAGCGTGCATCTGCTGACGTGGCCAGAGATCGATCCGGCTTGGAGCAATCCCGGCCTGGCCGACCGCTGGGAGGTGCTCCGAGAGTGCCGTACCGCGGTCACCGAGGCGATCGAACCGCTGCGCCGCGCCAAGACGATCGGCTCGTCGAACGAGGCGCGAGTCGTGCTGAGCGCACCGGGCCGCGTGCTCGACATCGTCGCCGGCGTGGACTTCGCCGAAATCGCGATCGTGACCGAGGTGCGCGGGGTCGAGGACGCGGCCGGCCCGATCGCCCGCGCCGAGCAGACGGGCCACGCCAAATGCGCCCGCTGCTGGCGCCACCGCGAGGAGGTCGGCACACTGCCCGACCCGAACCTCTGCGAGCGCTGTTTCGAGGTGGTCGGGACGGGCGTGATCGAGAGGGCGGCAGCGTGATGGCGGAGGCTGTTGATCGGGTGGCGAGCACTCGTTCCACCGCGCGCACGCGGATGTGCTTCGGGTGCGTCGACCGCACCGGGCCGGGGAGGGGCTCACGGGGCGTGCGTCCCAGACCGTCATCGATGCTGGGAGGCGGTCGTGGCGCCTGCGCCGCCGACGGCCAGGTTGCGACGCCGGCTCCTCGGTCACCGGGCTGCGGACCCCGGTCCCCCTTCCCGCGTCGTGGAGGATCGGTCCTTCCACGATGGTCTAGATGGGTCCCCGCCACCCACGGGGGAGGCGCATGCACAATCATTCGGCGTCAACCTGGGTTGTGTGTACGGGTCCCCGCCACCCGCAGGGGAGGCGCATGAACCGCTACGCGTGGTTTGCGGGTCTTGTCCTCGCGGCGGATCAGCTCAGCAAATACTGGGTGACGCACGTCATCAAGCTGTGGCGCGGGCCGCGCGATCTGGCGCCGTTCCTCAGCCTGACCTGGGTTGAAAACCGCGGCATCTCGATGGGCCTCCTCGATCTCGGCGACAGCGGGCGCTGGGTGCTCGTTGCGCTGACTGCTGCCATCGCGCTCGTCGTCGCGTGGTGGCTGGCGCGCGAGGAGAACGCTGCCGACAGCCTCGCGCTCGCCGCGATCCTTGGCGGAGCGGTCGGCAACATCATCGACCGCGTGCGCCTCGGCTTCGTGGTCGATTTCGTCCATCTTCACGTGGGCGCAAGAAGCTTCTACGTATTCAACGTCGCCGACGCCGCGATCACGCTCGGCGTTGCAGCCCTGCTCGCGCGCGGCCTGATAAAGCGCGAACAGCCGACACGGAGCCACGCCGAATGACTGCCCGTAGCCTTCTGACCGTCACCGCGCTCGTCGCGCTCGCCGCGTGCGGCGGCCGCGAATCGAAGCTCATCGGCAAGCGCAACGCACCCGACGAGCTGCTCGCGGGCCGCCAGGCGCCGCTGGTGGTGCCGCCGGACTATAACATCGCGCCGCCCAAGCCCGGCGCGCCGCGCCCGCTCGCGCCCGACAGCCGGACCGAGGCGCTGCAAACGCTGTTCCCCGACGCCGCGCCCGAACCGCCCAAGTCGGCCGCCGAGACCGCGCTGCTGCAGGCCGCGGGCGCCGGTCGCGCGGGCGAGCCGACCGCGCGATCGACGGTTGGTGATCCCGGCACCACGGTCGTCAACAAGGGCGCCTTCATCCGCGAGCTCGTCGGCGCGCCCGCAGGGGGCAATCGCCAGGTGGCAACGGTGACGACCGGCCCGGCCTAGGCGCGTGGGCGAGCCAGCGCGGCGCGCAGTTCGTCGCGCGCAGCCTCCAGCTCTGCGCGCCAGCCGGCGGGCTTGGACGCCATCCCCGCCGCTGCCAGCACGCCGGATGCACCGCGGCCGAACAAGCGGCGCACGCCGTCGATCGTTCGCCCCTCGTCGTGGAGCAGATGGCGGATCGCCTGCAGCAGGCGAATATCGTCGGGCCGGTAATAGCGCCGCCCGCCCGCGCGCTTGACGGGCTTTACCGCGGAAAACTGCTCTTCCCAAAAGCGCAGCACGTGCGGCGCCACGCCGACGGCCTCGGCAGCCTCCCCGATCGATCGGAAGGCGGGCTCGCTCACGATCCGCGGGCGATCCGCTCGCGCAGCTCCTGCGAAGCGCGGAAGGTCAACACACGGCGCGGCCGAATCGGCACGGCGTCGCCGGTGCGGGGATTGCGCCCCTGCCGCAACGCCTTGTCGCGCAACAGGAAGGTGCCGAATGCGCTGAGCTTCACATTCTCGCCGCGGCTCAGCGCGTCGCACATCTCCTGCAGCACCAACTCCACCAGCCGCGAGCATTCGGCACGCGACAAACCCATGGTTTCGTGAAGCTTTTCAGCCAGCTCCGAGCGGGTTACGCGACCGTTCACGCTTTCCACAAACCCGCTCCGTGTTCAGCTCCGCGCATGTCGGCTAGCATAAAGCTGAACGGCTTACCACCGGACGGCGGCTGCACCCCAGGTGAAGCCGCCGCCCATCGCTTCGAGCAGCAACAGCTGGCCCGGCTGGATGCGCCCGTCGCGCACGGCTGCATCGAGTGCGAGCGGCACCGAGGCAGCCGACGTGTTCGCATGACGGTCGACGGTCACCACGACGCGGCTAAGCGGCAGCGACAGCTTCTTCACGGTCGCCTCGAGGATGCGGAGGTTCGCCTGGTGCGGGATCAGCCAATCGACGTCGTCCGGCCCGGCGCCGGCCGCCGCCAGCGTTTCGACGAGCACGTCGGCGAGATTGACGACCGCGTGACGGAACACCTCGCGCCCGCGCATCCTGAGCTTGCCGACCGTCCCGGTCGTCGATGGCCCGCCATCGACATAGAGCAGCTCGCTGTGCCGCCCGTCGGTGTGAAGGCGCGTGGCGAGCACCCCGGAATGGCTCTCCTCCAGCCGCAACAGCACCGCTCCGGCGCCGTCGCCGAACAGCACGCAGGTGCCGCGATCCTGCCAATCGAGGATCCGGCTGAAGGTTTCCGATCCGATCACGAGCGCGATGCGGCCGCTGCCCGAACGTAGCATGCCGTCGGCAACCGCGAGCGCGTAGAGGAACCCCGAGCAGACCGCCCCGATATCGAAGGCGGCGGCGCGCCGGGCACCCAGCATCGCCTGGATCGCAGTCGCGGTTGCGGGGAAGGTGTTGTCGGGCGTCGCGGTCGCCAGCACGATGAGGTCGACCTCGCCCGCGTCGATGCCAGCCGCCGTCAGCGCCGCGCGCGCAGCGTCGGCGCCGAGCGTCCCCGTCGTCTCGCCGTCGCCCGCGATGCGCCGTTCGCGAATGCCGGTGCGCTCGACGATCCACGCGTCGCTCGTGTCGACGCGTTCGGCGAGCTCGGCGTTGGTGACGATGCGGCGCGGCAAAGCGGAGCCGGTGCCGATGATGCGCGAGCGGAGGGTCAAACCGGTCTGCCTCAGGCTGCCGCGGCTGGGTCGCGCGGCTCGGCGAGCCGCGGGCCGATCAGCGCCAAGTCGGCCGCGATCTTCTTGCCGATGCCGTCGGCCGCCAGATCGTGTGCGACGCCGATCGCGTTGGCCATGCCCTCGGCGCTCGCCCCGCCATGCGATTTCACCACCAGCCCGTTCAGCCCCAGGAAGACGGCGCCATTATGGCTGTTGGGATCGACATGCGTCTTGAGGCTGGTGAGCGCGCCGCGGGCAAGCGCTGCGCCGAGCCGGGAAAAAAACGTCGAGCGGAAGGCGTCGGCGAGCAGGCGCGTGATCAGCCGCGCGGTGCCTTCGGCCGTCTTCAATGCGACATTGCCGGAAAACCCATCGGTCACGATCACGTCGGTATCGCCAAGGATCATCGAATCGCCTTCGACAAAGCCAAGGAAACGGATCGGCAGCTCCGCGCCCTTCAAGACCTCGGCAGCCTCGCGCAGCTCCTCGGTGCCCTTCATCTCCTCGACCCCGACGTTCAGCAGCGCCACACGCGGCTTCGACAGCCCAAGCGTGGTGCGTGCGAAGGCTGCGCCCATCACTGCGAACTGCACGAGATTCTGGCTTGAGCATTCGACGTTGGCGCCGAGGTCCAGCATCACCGAATCGCTGCGCCCGGTGGGCAGCAGCGCGGCGAGCGCGGGGCGGTCGATCCCCTCCTGCGTCCGCAGGATCAGTTTCGCCATCGCCATCAGGGCGCCGGTATTGCCAGCCGACACCGCGACATGCGCGTCGCCAGCCGCCACCGCCCGGATCGCGAGCCCCATCGAGCTGTTCTGCCCGCGGCGAAGCGCATGGCTGGGCCGATCGGTTGCCAGCACGACGTCGTCGGTGTGGATCGTCTCGGCGGACTGAGCGAGCGCCGGGTGCGCGGCCAGCCCCGCCGCGATCGCCGCCTGGTCGCCGAACAGCTTGAAGCGCAGCTTGGGGTAGCGCAGGCGCGCGAGCGAGGCGCCGGCAAGCGCCAGCTTCGGCCCGCCGTCGCCGCCCATCACATCCATCGCAACGACCGGCTCGACGGCCATGCGCCTAACGCTCCCCGCCGCGCCGTGTGGTCAACCCGCGATCAGCTCGCGATTTCGATCACTTCCCGGTCATTATAGTGGCCGCATGCCATGCACAGATTGTGCGGCCGCTTCAGTTCGCCGCAATTCGGGCACTCCTGGAACGCAGCGGGCGTCAGGGCGTGGTGGCTGCGACGCATGTTGCGCCGCGAGGGCGTGGTCTTTCGCTTCGGGACGGCCATTGAAAGTCACTCGCTAGCTGGTGGCGCGGAGGATCAGCGCGCACGCGCGCCTGGCCGCAACCGGGCCATTCCTGCCTTCAAGCCCCATAGCATAGCGCTTGGGGCGAGCCAATCAAGGCTGGGCGGCCCCGCGCAACGAAAAAGCGGGGCGGCGGACTCATGCCGCCGCCCCGCCGCGATCGTTAAAATCCCGTGCCGGCGGGCCGTGCTGGGCTGCCTGCGACACCGATCCCTACGCACGACATCGACAGGTCACGGCGATCAGCTGTCGCCGCGAACGGTGTCCTTGACGCTGCCCCAGGTGTTCTGGGCCTTGCCCTCGGCCTGCTCGGCCTTGCCTTCGGCTTCGGTCTTCTTGTCACCGACCAGCTTGCCGAAGCCTTCCTTGATCTCGCCGACGACCTTCTTGGCGGCGCCTTCGATCCGGTCTGAGTCCATCGTCTCGTCCTTCCTGATTGAAATGGTGGATGTGTAACGCTTGGGTTGCGTAACGGTTTCCCTGCCTGTCACGCGACCAGCGCCGGATCGCCGACAAACGGGTTGCTGCGGCGTTCTGCCCCGATCGTCGTCATTGCTCCGTGACCGGGAAGGACCCGCGTCTCGTCGCCGAGCGGCCACAATTTGTTGCGGATCGAATCGATCAGCTCGCCCATGTCGCCGCGCGGGAAATCGGTGCGGCCCACCGATCCCTGGAACAGCACGTCGCCGACAATCGCGATGCGCGTCGGCGCGTGGTGGAAGATCACGTGCCCCGGCGTGTGGCCGGGGGTGTGGTGGACTGCGAAGTTCTCGTGACCGACCGTGACCGTGTCGCCCTCCCTAAGCCAGCGGTCGGGCGTGAACGGCCTTGCATCGGGCATCCCGTAGCTGCGCCCCACCTCGGCGTGCATCGCGATCCAGAAGGCGTCCTCGGGGTGCGGTCCCTCGATCGGCACGCCAAGCTCCTCGGCGAGCAGCCCGGCCTCGCCGCAATGGTCGATATGGCCGTGCGTCAGGATCAGCTTCTCGATCGTGACGCCCTGTCGCCGCGCTGCATCGATCAGCTTCAGCCGGTCGCCGCCCGGATCGACGAACGCGCCGCGCATCGTCTCCTTGCACCAGAGGAGCGTGCAGTTCTGCTGCAGCGGGGTCACGGGGATGATCGCTGCGCCGATCGCGGGGGTCTGGGTCACGTGCGTCAGCTAGGCACGGGCGCCCGCGACCGCCACCCTTGAACGCCGCCGCGCCACGTTCCATGCGGGAGCCGCGACACGGGGGAGCCTGCTGCATGAGACTGTCCGCCGCCATCGGGCGCATCCAGCCCAGCGCCACGCTTGCCATCATGGCGCGCGCGGCAGAGCTGCGGGCGGGCGGGCGCGATATCATCTCGCTGTCCGTCGGCGAGCCCGACTTCCCGCCGCCGCCGAGCGCGTGCACGGCGGCCATCGCTGCGATCGAGCGCGGCGAGCATGCCTATACCGCGGTCGAAGGCACGCGCGCGCTGCGCGAGGCGGTGCAGGCGAAGTTCGCGCGCGAGAACGGCCTCCAGTACGGGCTGGACGAGCTCATCGTGACGACGGGCGGCAAGCAGGCGATCTGGAACGCGTTCCAGGCGACGCTCGATGACGGCGACGAGGTGCTGATCCCCACGCCTTACTGGGTCAGCTACCCCGACATGGCGCTGCTGGCTGGAGGCACGCCGGTGTTCGTTCAGACCACCGAAGCCGCCGGCTACCGCCTCGACCCGCACGCGCTTGCAGGCGCGATCGGCCCGCGCACGCGCTGGTTCGTGCTCAATTCACCGTCCAATCCCACCGGCATCACCTACAGCGCCGCCGAGCTGCGCGCGTTCGCCGATGTACTGCTGGAGCATCCGGACCTGCAGATCCTGTCCGACGACATGTACGAGCATATCCGCTACGGCGACGACGCCTTCGCGACGATCGCTGCGGTTGAGCCGCGGCTGAAGGGGCGCACGCTGACGCTGAACGGTGCATCGAAGGCGTTCAGCATGACGGGCTGGCGCATCGGCTATGCGGGCGGCCCGCGCGACCTGATCCGCGCCATGGCCAAGGCGCAGAGCCAGACGACCGCCAACCCCAGCGTCATCGCGCAGGAGGCGGCGGTCGGCGCGCTGACCGGCGACCTCGGCTTCCTGGAGGAGCGCCGCGCCGACTATCAGCGCCGCCGCGACCTGGTGCACGCCCGCATCACCGCGATCCCCGGCCTCAGCGCGCCGCTGCCAGAGGGCGCGTTCTACCTCTATGTCGGCTGCACCGGCCTCATTGGCCGCACCACGCCCGCTGGTGCGCAGCTGACGACCGACGAGGATGTGGCCGCGTGGCTGCTGGAGAACGGGGTCGCAGTCGTCCACGGCGCAGCCTTCGGAGCGTCTCCGGCCTTCCGCATCAGCTACGCGGTCGCGCCCGCTCAGCTCGCCGAAGCGTGCCGCCGGATCGAAGCAGCCGTTGCGAGCCTCGCCTGAGCGAATGCGGCCGCCGGCGCGTTTGCACCCCGCTCCACTCGGCGTTCGGGCGGACGCCGACGGCTTTGAATGGCAGTGGATGACAGATTTGTGACAACGGCGCTGGCCGGCTAACCCCTCTTCCGTGAAGATCGTCGCGCTGTTCAGCCTGAAAGGCGGAGTGGGAAAATCGACGCTCGCGCTGCACCTCGCGCACATGGCGGCGAGCGTCGGCGGGCGGCGCACGGTGCTGTCGGATCTCGATGCGCAGGGCGCCGCGACCTTCCTGCTCGGCGCCGAGCCGACTCCGGACACCCACGCGCGCCGCCACCTTGACGGCCCCGCGCTCGACAGCGCGCCGAAGCGCACGCCGCACGCGCAACTGGCGCTGATCGCTGCCGACAAGTCGCTGCGCCATCTGGAGCGCGACCTCGCGGGCGCGGGCAAGCGCGACCTTGCGCGGCTGGCAGCGACGCTTGCGCCGCATTGCGATCGGCTGATCCTCGATCGTCCGCCTGGCCAGTCGGCGCTCGCCGAACAGCTGTTCCGCGCCGCCGACCTGATTGTCGAGCCGATCGTGCCCACCCCGCTTTCCGAGCGCGCGCACCGAGCGCTCGTCGCGCATCTGGAGAGGCACCACCGCGGCTGCCCGCCGCTGCTGCCGACGTTCAACATGGCCGACCGCCGCCGAACGCTCCACGCGCACGCGCTCGCCGCCGCGCCCGAGCGCCCGGTCGTGCCCTTCGCCGCAGCGATCGAGCGCGTCGGTCTGACCGCGCGGCCCGTGCCGCCGGGCAGCCCCGCCTCGCGCGCGTTTGCCGAGCTGTGGGCCGCGGCGGAACGCCGCCTGATCGGCTAGCCCACCGGGTTCCGGAGCCGCCGCGCCAGGCCGGGCGTTCCACCCGCAGCGAACCGCGTCGGAGCCGCCATGCCAAGTCTGAAGCCCATCAACCGCCAGACGATCGTGCTGACCGGCGCGTCCTCCGGCATCGGCCTCGCCACCGCCGAGCGCGCCGCGCGCAAGGGCGCCAAGCTGATGATCGCCTCGCGCAACGGCGAAGAGTTGCAGCGCATCGCCGAGCGCCTCGGCAAGCGCTTCGGGACCGAAGTCGAACCGTTCGCGCTCGATGTCGCCGATCCCGACGCCGTGCTCGCGCTGAGGGACGCAGCGATCGCGCGCTTCGGCGGTTTCGACAGCTGGGTGAACGACGCAGCGTCCGCGACCTACGGCAAGTTGACCGAAGTGACGCTGGAAGACCACCGCCGCGTGTTCGAGGTCGGCTACTGGGGCACCGTTCAGGGCAGTCTCGCCGCGGCCGCGCACCTCAAGCTGCGCGGCGGCGCGCTCGTCAATCTGGGCTCGATCCTGTCCGAGCGGAGCGTCAACCTGCAGGGCCCCTATTGCGCGATGAAGCACGCGGTGAAGGGCTTCACCGATACGCTGCGTATGGAGCTTGCGGTCAATGCGCCGAACGTCTCGGTCACGCTCATCAAGCCGGCCGGGATCAACACGCCCTACCCCGAACACGCGCGCAACTATCTCGATCAGCCCGTGCGGATTCCGCCCGTGCTCTACGATCCGCGGCTGGTGGCGAAGGCGATCCTCCACGCCTGCGAGACGCCGACTCGCGAGCTGACGGTCGGCGGCAGCGGCTGGCTGATCGAAAAGCTGGGCAACCTCGCGCCGACGGCTGCCGACAGCTTCACCGAACTATTCGGCAAGGCGCTGCAGACCACGCGCCGGCTGCCTCCGGCCGCGCGCATCGACAACCTGTTCCGCCCGCGCGAGGACGGAGCGATCGAGAGCAGCGGCGATTATCGAGTTCGGCGCACCAGCCTGATGCTGGAGGCGCAGATGCACCCGGGCATCGCCGCGATCGGCGGGATTGCTGCGGCGGGTGCCGTGCTTGCGCTGGCGGGGCTGGGCGCGGCGCGGCGGGGACGATAGAGCGGACGCCGCCGGGCAGCTTCGTTGCAGCGCTGCAGCGTTCTGCGCGCCCGGGCGTTCAGCCGCCTTGGGCGGCGCACGCCCGGGGACTGGCCCGAAGTCCCCCAAGGAGAAGCCATGCCCGTTCGTTCGTCCGCCCCCTGGCTTGCGCTTCTTCTCGCAACCGGCGGCTGCGCCACCATGCCCGGCAGCGACCGGCTGGCGCAGAAGGACCCATGGGAGAAGTTCAACCGGGTCACCTACAAGCTCAACCGCGGGCTGGATCGCTATGCGTTCAAGCCGCTGGCGCAGGGCTATCGCTACAGCGTGCCGCAATCGGGGCGGCGCGGTGTGTCGAACGTCTACTCGAACACCACCGAGCCGCTGTCCTTCGTGAACGGCCTGCTGCAAGCCAAGCCCAAGGTGGCGTGGCGGGCATTTGCGCGCTTCGTCATCAATACCGTGCTGGGCGTGGGCGGGCTGGCCGATCACGCCACCGCGATGGGGCTGGCGCAGCAGAAGGAGGATTTCGGCCAGACCTTCGCGGTGTGGGGCATCCCGTCTGGCCCGTATCTGATGTTGCCCTTCTTCGGCCCGTCGACGCTGCGCGATGCGGTCGGCACCGTCGGCGAGTTCGCGGGCGGCAACCCGATGCAGACGATCCTCAACCAGGCGAACAACAGCCTGCTGTTCAATATCGGCACGACCGGCTTCCGCGTGCTCGATGCACGCAGCCGCGCGATCGACGCGGGCGCCGACGCGTTCCTCAACACCAGCGCCGATGAATATGCGGCGGTGAAGTCGGCCTACATCCAGTCGCGCCGCAATGACATCTACGACGGCAACCCGCCGCCCGACGACGATTTCGGCCAGATGGCGCCCGAGCCTGCGTTGGAGCCTGCGGCTGGCACGCCCCCCGGAGCCGCGGCGCCCGAGCCGGCAGTGCCTGCGACCGAACCATCGGTGCCGCCGACCGCCGCGACGCCGCCTGCGCCGCAGAAGCCGGGTGGCGAGCCCACCGACGCCGGACCGCCCCCGCAGAGCCCGCGGGCGCCGGCCACGACGCCGGCGGGCCAACCCGTCGCGCCGCCGCGCGCGCGTCCGCAATGACGCGGGCGCTGGTGGTTGGAGCGGTGCTGCTGGCGGCTGGCTGCTCCAAATCGGACAAGACCCTGTCCTCGGCCGAGATGAACGAAGCCGAAGCCCAGCAAGCCCGCGTCGCAGCCAAGGCGGACGCGGACGTCCGCGCAGCCGAAGCCGACGCAGCGAAAGCACGCGGCGTAACGCGTTAGTCCTCTCGCTGTCCCCCAGGCCGGGCTCGGGGAAGACCCGGTGGCGGCGGGGCGCTCGCGTTCCGAGACCGCGCCGACCCTAACGATGCTGCGCTCGGAAGGGACACGGGGCCGCACTGGTCCGCCCGCAGCGGCGTCGCCATAAGTCCACGATGGCTCGATCCGACGACCGTTCCACCCTTGGCGGCCGCCTGCAGCGCTACGCGCATGTCGGCGGCACCGCAGCGGGGCTGGCAGCGCGCTTCGCCGCGGCGCGGGTCAGCGGCGGCTTTGATCCGAAGGCGCGCGCGTCCGATCTGCGCGAGGCGCTGGGCGGTCTCAAGGGCCCGGTGATGAAGATGGCGCAGATCCTCGCGACGGTGCCCGGGGCGGTGCCAGAGGAATATGCAGCCGAGCTCGCGAAGCTCCAGGCCAACGCCCCGCCGATGGGCTGGCCGTTCGTGCGCCGACGGATGGCGGGCGAGCTCGGGGCCGATTGGCAGAGCCGCTTCGCCGAGTTCAGCCCTGAGGCGATCCACGCAGCTTCGCTGGGCCAGGTGCACAAGGCGCGGCTGCTCGATGGCCGCGCGGTCGCGGTCAAGCTGCAATATCCGGGAATGGCGAGCGCGGTCGACGCCGATTTGGATCAGCTCGACGTCGCCCTGAAGGCGTTCCGCGCGGTCGATCGCTCGGTCGATTTGGCCGAGATCAAGGTGGAGCTGGGCGCGCGGCTGCGCGAGGAGCTCGATTACGCGCTGGAAGCCAAGCACATGGCGCTGTTCGCGCACATGCTCGCCGACTATCCGGGAGTGAGCGTGCCGAAGGCGGTCGCCGAGCTGTCGACCGCGCGGCTGCTGACGATGGACTGGCTTGATGGCCGGCCGCTGATGGCGTTCAAGGACGCCGATCAGGACACGCGCAATCGTCTCGCGGTGAACCTGTTCCACGCCTGGTATGTGCCGGTGCACCAGTGGGGCGTCGTTCACGGCGATCCGCATCTGGGCAACTACGCAGCGCGGCCCGATCTCCGCCTCAACCTCCTCGACTTCGGAGCCATCCGCGTCCTCCCCCCGCGCTTCGTCTACGGAGTTGTAGAGCTGTATCGCGGGCTGTTGACCGGCGATGAGGAGCGCACCGCCGCGGCGTATGAACTCTGGGGTTTCAAGGGACTGACGCGCCAGCTGATCGACGTGCTGAACATCTGGGCGCGCTTCCTTTACCGCCCGCTGCTGACCGACAGCGCCGATTCGATCGACGAGGGCACGATGGGCGCAGACGAGGGGCGCGTGACGATGCAGCGCGTGCACTCGGAGGTCCGCCGCTTGGGCACCGTGACCATCCCGCCCGAGTTCCTCTTCCTCGACCGCTCCGCCATCGGCCTGGGCGGCGTTTTCCTGCGCCTGCGCGCGCGGGTGAACTGGCACCGTCTGTTCGAGGCGCTGATCGACGGTTTCAGCGAGAACGCGCTGGCCGGGCGGCAGGGGGCGGCGCTTGCAAGCGCCGGGCTGAGCGCGGGCGGCGGGCACGCATAGTCTGCGGCTGAACGATCGCCTTGCGTGGGTCACGTTCAACCTGATCGACTGCTGGCCGCAGCCCGGAGGCGCTAGACGCTGAAACTCTGCACATGGCGCTTCGTGTCCGCGCCGGAAGCCGATGAGGCAGAGCCAAACCGCCTCAATCCGACGTCAGCCGTTCCGCCTTCACAGCGCCATCGCCGCTGCTATGAGGATGGGTAATTGGGTCCGTCCCGAAAGGAGCTTCACCCGTGGAAAACCAGCCCGTCTCGGGCGGCGTCGATCAAAGCCGCATTGCGACCTTCCACCGCCTGATCACCATGTTCAAGTGGATTATCATCGTCGGCATGATCGTGCTCGCCGGCCTCTGGGCGTTTACGAAATAGCGTGAAGATCGGAGTTCTTCGCGAGACCGCAGCCGCCGAGCGGCGCGTCGCCGCCACCCCCGAGACCGTCAAGAAATATGTGGGCCTTGGTGCCACGGTCGCCATTGAACCGGGCGCGGGCGAGGGCGCGGCGATCCCCGATCAGGCGTTCGCCGACGCGGGCGCCGAAATCGCCGCGCGCGACGCGGTCATCGCGGGCGCGGATCTGATCCTGGCGGTGCAGGCGCCCGACGCGCTGCCCGGCGCGGCGCACGGTACCGCGCTCGCCGCGATGATGGACCCGTATCGCGCGCGCGACAGGCTCGCGGCGCTTGCGGGGGCGGGCGTCACGGCGCTCGCGATGGACTTCATGCCGCGCATCACGCGCGCGCAATCGATGGACGTGCTGTCGTCACAGTCGAACCTCGCGGGATACAAAGCGGTGCTCGATGCCGCCGCCGAATATGGCCGCGCGTTCCCGATGATGATGACCGCCGCCGGCACGATCGCCGCAGCTCGTGTGTTCGTGCTGGGCGTGGGCGTCGCGGGCCTGCAGGCCATCGCCACTTCGCGGCGGCTGGGCGCGGTCGTCAGCGCGACCGACGTGCGGCTGGCGACCAAGGAGCAGATCCAGTCGCTGGGCGCCAAGCCCGTCTTCATCGAGGACGAGGAAACCCGTGCGGCCGAAACCAGCGGCGGCTATGCGCGCGAGATGAGCGACGCCTATAAGACGAAGCAGGCTAAGCTCATCGCCGAGACGATCGCCAAGCAGGACGTCGTGATCACCACCGCGCTGATCCCCGGCCGCCCCGCGCCGCGGCTGGTGACGGCCGACCATGTTGCCTCGATGCGCCCGGGTTCGGTGATCGTCGACCTGGCCGTCGAGGCGGGCGGCAATGTCGCGGGGTCGATGCCAGGCGAGGTAGTCGTCAGCGCGAATGGCGTGCGGATCGTCGGCCACCGCAACATGCCCAGCCGCGTCGCCTTCGATGCGTCGGCGCTTTACGCGCGCAATCTCTACACCTTCGTATCGACCTTCTGGGACAAGGACGCCGGCCGCCCCGTCTGGAAGGCCGACGACGAGATCATCCAGGGCGTGCTCGTCACCGATGGCGGCGCGGTCGTCCACCCGCAGCTGAAGGTGGCTGCGTGACTGCTCCTCCCCGGACGGTGCGGAGCGCCGGGGTAAAGCGGTTGTGACCCGCGCGCTGGCTCTGATTATTGCCATAACGCCAGGCCTCGCGCACGCTGCTACGTGGGTGGCGCCGCCGCTGGCGGCGGGCCAGCGGGCGGCGACGGCGGGCATCTGCGATCCGATCCGCTTCGCGCGGCTGCTGCCGGCCGAGCTCGCGCGCGCCGCGGTGGACCTCAAGGACGCGCGCAGTGGTAGCGTGATCCTGCCCGCGGGCGCCGATCTTGTCCGCACCGACCGCGCCGTCGGCGGACAGGCGGTGTGGTGCACGTGGAACTACGGGCCGAAGCTGAAGGCCAGGATCGGGACGATCGACCCCGCGGGTGACGACGTGCTGTGCGTCACCCGCGCGCCTTCGGGCGAGGTGACCGGCTATGCGCGCGTGGCCGCGGCGCTACCGCAATATCTGGTGCTTGCGCCCGCTCGCTGGCCTGCATTTCGCCCGCTAGTGCCCGTAGCGTTGGTGGCTGTCGACCGGACTACCGCGCGCGACGCGCTGATGCTGGAACTGCGCCCCGGCTGCGTCCTCGGCGCGCCCGGTGCCGGCGGCTACCGCCTGCAGATGAGCGATGGTCGCAATGGCCCACGCGAATCCGCGACGCCGGTCAGCTACCGCCGTGAGGGCGGCCGCGAATTCGTCGCAACGCTGGGCTTCGAGGTAGCGCTGGAGACTCACGATGGCCGTCGTTTCGAGGTGACGATCACTGAGCCATCCGCGCCGGTGCCGTTCACCTATATGCCAGCGCGTAAGAACTGAGTGGCGGGGACCATCGCTTGAAACCGGACGAATTCAGAGCATGGCTTAGTGCCTGCTACGCGCCCGATGTAGCTGCGACACGCCCAGCGAGCGCTCAGCGTGTCGAAGGATGCTTCGGCAACTTAGACCAGGCTGACGATACCGGGCTCGCAACTCTTCGGAGTGGACTGAGACTGGATCAGCGGTCACGGGATCCCGGTGGAGCGGCGACGGATGGATCTGATACGCCCTCAACCGAGCAATTCGTACGTCAGACGTTTGGATTTGGATTTGAACGCCACTTCCAAGCTGCTCTGTGCCCAGAGATCGGACAGCTTGAAAAAGCACTGGTGGTTTCCGAACGCGGTGTGGAGCGGATCACCGAATCAAGATTGATCGATCATGCTGAAGCGCCCGCCTCGGACTTGTCAGTCGTCATCAAGCTCAAGTAAGGTACCGCGAGGCGCGATGCAGTCGGACAAGTATTTTGTTACATGGATGATCTGATGAATGAGGACGCTGTTCGACGCACCCTCGTGGCAGCGCACTCTGACATGGGATGCATCGCTGAAACGGGCGTAATTCCGAATCTCGCAATGACATGACACCGAGCCTTCCC